>Ga0209278_1000818_pt1 | contig 21147 bp, 22 predicted proteins | sample JI81BgreenDNA_FD_187504 | JGI IMG/M metagenome (GOLD analysis project Ga0209278, IMG submission 187504) | Wastewater effluent complex algal communities from Wisconsin, to seasonally profile nutrient transformation and Carbon sequestration -... | ecosystem: Engineered > WWTP > Effluent > Algae... | reverse complement strand
ATAGCGCCAAGGCGTTCGCCTTGGCCCCGGGGCGGCATGATCGCGATCCGCTCTGACAGAGGAATGCAAAGCCCGCCGTGCCGACACCCGTCAACATCACGCAGCGCGCAGATGCCGCCTATGATGTGGTCATCATCGGTTCGGGTTTCGGGTCGTCCTTCTATCTTCACCGGTTGCTCGAACGGGGCGGCACGGGGCGGATTCTGGTGCTCGAATGGGGCCAGCACCGCCCGCACGACTGGCAGATCGCGCAGAACCGCAACAGCGACATCGCTCCCCGCGCGACGTTCCGCACCGCATCGGAAAAGGAGTGGAACTTCACCATCGGTCTGGGGGGCGGCACCAACTGCTGGTTCGCCCAGACCCCGCGCTTCCATCCCAGCGATTTCGGCCTGCATTCGCTTTACGGGATCGGGCAGGACTGGCCGATTTCCTACGACGATCTCGAACCCTTCTATGGCGAGGCCGAGGCGATCATGGCTATTTCGGGTGACGATCGGATGGCCTCGGTCCTGCCGCGCTCGACATCCTTTCCGCAGCCCCCGCACCGGATGAGCGCGCCTGACCGGCTGATGGCCGCCGCCCAGCCGGGACAGCACTTCGCCATGCCCACCGCCCGCGCCCGCATCGCCACCGCGCAGCGCTCGGCCTGCTGCGCGAGCTTCCGCTGCAACCTGTGCCCGGCCGATGCCAAGTTCACGCTCAATAACGGCCTGCTGCATCTCTACGATCACCCCGCGGTCGAACTGGCGCTGGGTGCGAAGGTGGTGCGGCTGGAGACGCGCGGGAATGTCGTCACCGGCGCGGTGGTCGCGACCGGCGGGCGCGAGGTGACCATCCGGGGCGACCGCTTCGTGCTTGGCGCCAATGCCATTCACAGTCCGGCGATCCTGCACCGCTCCGGCATGGCTGACGCGCTGACCGGCGCGGGGCTCAACGAAACCTATGGGTGCAATGTCGAGGTGCTGCTCGACGGGCTCGACAATTTCGATGGCAGCACCATCACCACGGGCCTCAATTACGGGCTTTATGATGGCCCACACCGCCGAGAAGCCGGGGCGGCGCTGGTCTATTTCGACAACCGCTGGACCCACGGCCTGCGCGCCGAGCCGGGGCGCTGGCGGCAAAGCCTGCCGCTGATGATCGTCGTCGAGGAGGAGGTCGAGAATTCCAGCACGGTCAGCGTCGACGGCGCAGGCGAGGTGGTGGTGAGCTATCCCGGCACCTCCGACTACGCCAGGCGCGGGCAGTCGCGCGCGATTGCCGGGCTGCCCGCGCTGCTTGCGCCGCTGCCGGTGGAGGACATCATCCTGCGATCGCAGCGCCCCACCGAGTCCCATCTTCAGGGCACGCTGCGGATGGGGTCGGATCCCGCGACGTCGGTGGTCGATGCTGGGCTGGTCCATCATCGCTGGCGCAATCTTACCGTGGTCGGCACGGCGACCTTCCCGACCTGCGGGATCGCCAATCCGAGCCTGACCGCCGCTGCGCTTTCACTGCGCGCCGCGAGCCTGGTCTGAAGGAGCCGCGATGCCTGCTCTCACCCGCCGCCAGACCATGACGGGAATCGCCGCCGCCGGCCTCCTCGCGGGGATCGGGGGCGGGGTGGGCCTGCTTCAGGACCATCGCCTGCATCTGGTGCGCGGCATCCTGCACCGCTCCTTCGGGGAGTTCCGCATGGCCGACGACCAGTTCACCGCGCTGCTGTCCGCGATCGACGAAACCTTCGCGCCCTCTGCGCAGAGGCTGGCCTTCTACCGTGCCGCAGCGCTCGCCGGGGACGGTCGGCTGACGGACTGGGCACCCGGACGCATCGGTGAAGAATTCGCGGAATACGAGCGGCGGGCGGTCACGGCTTTCATGACCAGAACCGATTACCTCGCCATCGATCCGGCGCGGCAAATGGTCAGCTTCGTGGACCAGAATGCCTGCGCGAGTCCCTTTGCCCGGTTCGACTGAGGCCGCATCCGTCAGGATTGCTCCGCCATAAAACGCCAAGGGGGCGGCCCTCCTTCCGGAAGACCGCCCCCTTGGCGCACCCGACAGGATTCGAACCTGTGACCTCTGCCTTCGGAGGGCAGCGCGCTCTTGCAAGCTGTTGAAAGGGTGTGGAAAATTCAGGCCATTTTTTCCGTTGCTTATGATTTGCTTATTTCGCGCCAGCGCAAGTCACCCAACCCTCGGAAACCTCGACACAAATTTTCATAGACCTCTGCCTATTTGCTTATGCCTTGAAATACCCTGCGCAACCGTACTCCACCGTGCAGCACACCCGGAAAAACAGCGCCCTAGCGCCGCCGACCATGGTGGCCGCTACGTGAGTAGCTCAAGATGGTGTTTGAACGCTGCTAGGGCGGCTACAGCGCGGGCTAGACGCCATTGCGGAGGGTCGTGGGACACGACTGGTGGCGAAAGTGCCTGCCGTGCCATGTGCGGCAATCAACGCCTTGGAGCGCCAATGATGAACGAGGAAAGCGGCTACCTTTGCTGGGCTTATTCCCATCCCGGTTTCGTGCGTCTCAACAACGAAGATGCCTATGCAACATCGCTTGGTTCGGTTGCTCAAGAATGTTGGCAGGGCACAATCCCCATCACGGGCTGGGTGTTCATCGCTGACGGCATGGGCGGACATGCAGCCGGACAAGTTGCGAGCCAACTTGCTCTGGAATGTCTTGGAAAACTCGCGCACCTGCTCCGAGACGAAGACGCGGTCGATCAAGCTATTGCGGGGGTTCACGCTGCTCTATTCGGAGCCATGCAGGAAGACGCGACATTGGCGGGAATGGGGACAACGATCGCCGGGGTGATTTTGGCGCCTGAAGAGGCCCTCTGCTTCAACGTCGGGGACAGCCGAATCTACCACATGGGAGCAAAGCTAACTCTGCTAAGCGAAGACCACGTGATTGGCGGCAATATGCTGACACAATGCCTTGGTGGCCTGAATGAACAACACATTCCAGAGCCCGCGACGCTGAGGATCAAATGGAAGAAGGGCCAGCGTCTGCTTCTTTGCACGGACGGGCTGACAGACATGCTGGGTGACGAAGAGGTCGCAACCATCCTGCAAGACGGACGATCCTCTCCAGCCGAGGCTCTCGTGAATGCGGCTTTGCAAGCGGGTGGCCACGACAACGTGACAGTAATTGTGCTTGAGCGGCTACGCTGACCAGATCTCTCAGATCGTCAGGGTTACGCCATCCTGCAATCGATGAACTGAAGGAAAGGCGTCTGTGTGATCGTCCCATGTGAAGCTGTGGATCGGCACCAACATGCGGGGCGAAATCGCTTCCGCGAAATCCCTAAGATGCCGAGGTGAGGCATGGCCGCTCGTATGGATATGCTGATATGATGCCTCGCTGAGCCACGCCCTCATGTCGTCGCTCGCGTTCTTCAGGTATCCTGACCACATCGACCAAGACCAGCGATCATCGGCGTCCGGCTTAACGCCCTTGAGAGCGAAATCCCGGCGCAGTGAATCGCGCATCATCACGACCCACTTATTCCGGTTGTCGTTGAGCGACGCCGCTGAAATCCCACGCCCACCCGTTGCCATTTGATCGACAAACTCGGCTCGGCTTTTGCGGCGATACATGCGCGACATGTTTGCCGTAATCACCACCTTAAAGTTGTCGATCCCGGCACGAGGCAGGCGACCATGCTCGGCGAGCAGTTCCATCACCTCGGCTGTGTAGAGGTCGACAACGAGCGTCCGCCCGGTCTTCTTCGCAGCCCGATAGAGGGTGACTGTGCGGTCGACGTTTTGTGCGGACCAAGCGACAAATACACGGCCCGGCGTATTGTTGAACAGGTTCACGAAATCGTCTTCTAGATCGGCCTCGCTCTTAGTTGGCTTGTCGCTCCCAAGATTCGTTCCTTCGAGCAGCAGTACGTCTATGTCCTTGGGAGGCGAAGCCATCAGGCGTTCGACCAAAGCGGATTTGCGCCCGTGAATGCGGAAGTCGCCAGAGTAGAGGACGCGCTTTCCTCCTGCCTCTATGAGCAGCATGTAGGCATCAAACGCGGAATGATCGGTAAGCAGCGCGGTGACTTTGAACGGGCCGATTGTCTTGGCGTTTCCAGACACCCAATGGTGCACATCCTGATCGATCCTTCCGCCCGTAATTTGAGCGGTGATGTTCATCAGCTTCTGTGCGGCAGCACCGCAGTGAACCGGCCACTCACGGGGAATCTCGTTCAGCAGGCCGTAGTGATCCTGATGCGGATGCGAGATGAGAACATGGGCTGGCCGCTGCAAATCCAGCGTTTCCGGGAGCAGGTCAGTCGCGTCGCTAGGAGCATCTAGCGGACGGCCCGCGTCTAGGATCAGCCGTTCGCCCGAAGTATGCTCGAGTTCGATGCAGTTGCCGCCGATCTGTGACGCTGACCGGTGGATCGTGAGGCGCAGCTTCATCAGGCAACCTGCTCGAACTTTGGTGGCGCATCATGTGGGGCAGCCCAATCAATCCTCCACTGTTCGAATGACAGCGGCAGCAACCCGGATTGCTTGCTGGTGGCCGCATTGAGCGCGGGGAACAGGTCAGGGTGATCAAGCAGCGGGTGGAAGCGTGGTGCCATCAGGACTGCCCGTATCCGCTGTGCCTTCCTTGCGTGGTCGTGATTAACATCCTTCATCCGCGACGCTCCACCCTGCCTGCCGCCAAACCGGAAGCGTCCGTTAGCAGCATCGCGGATCATCGCCGCATAAAACAGCAGTTCACTGATTGCGCCAACCTTGATGTTCTCGCACGCCTTGAGTTCGATAAGCGTGAACCGGTCATCATCGATCCCGACAATATCGATTGCGCTCGTGCCACCAGTGAAGACGGGACCTTTGAGGTCTTCTGTTTCATACAGACCCACCGGAAACTGACGATCAACGGCATCAAGTCTCAACGCTTCCATCAGGACGCCACGATGCTGGCGGACCAGCCCGCGCTCCATCACAGCTTCCACCTTCAGGTTATCGGATTCCTTTTCCTCCTGACCGGCCACGTTGAGGAACAAAGGCTTGCCTGCACGAACCCAACAATCGGAAAGATGGTCCGGCGAACCAATCTGGAACCAAGGGAACAACTCCGCAAACCGCTGAGCGCGGTACAGGAACCGTGCGTAATGCCGGTCGAGCTTGCCTTCCTTTCGTTCGGGGCGTGCCCAATGCAGAACGATCAAAGGACATTTCAGCCAAAGGTGAAGGGCGAGAGCCCATCCCTCAAACGCGGCTGCGTCGGTTTGCATGTTGCCGCACACTGCGGCTTCGCTCATGTGAATGTGAATTGCCGCTCCATCGCGAAAGAACTCTGTTCTTGCATGACCGGACGGTTCGCTCGATTGGCGTGGAGCAGGAAGTCGCACAGGGCGCAGAGCCGCTGCGGGTTTTGCCGTTTCGGCCCACTGCCTAAATGCCGTGCGCAGCTCATTGCCGATCTTGATGTTATCGGGACCGGCCAATCGAGTCTCCATGTGTGTTTCTTGGTCTATGGTAGCGTCCAGCCTAACACTGATTGGCATCAAAGCCGACAACAGTGAGCTATGCTGCGCAGATTCTCCCGGAAAAATGAAGCATTCGGACAATGCGTCGGGGCTGGAGAAGCTCCTTAGATGCTCACGACAACCTGCCTAACTTACCCCATGAGCATCGAGGCGAGACAAATGCCAACCTAAAACCTTCCGAACCTTGAGCCACTCATTTCAGGAGCGTGCAACACACCCCGAAAAACAGCGCCTTAGCGCCGCCGACCATGGTGGCCGCTACGTGAGTAGCTCAAGATGGTGTTTGAACGCTGCTAGGCTGGTTACAGCGCGGGCTAGACGCCATTGCGGATGGTCGTGAGACACTACCGATGGGCCCTAGGCACTAGAGCCTCGCCTAAGTCCCGATGGCCTGCGTGCAGCTAAGAACTATTCCAGTTGAGCCTTGCTTGCTTCTCGAAGGTAGTATTCATCGCCGTGGCTGTATCGGCGTCGCATATAGGTTACAGGTGGCTCATCTGTACAAGGAAACCGACCTCGCGCCACGTGATACATCAATCGACAAGCGCCCCGGAAATTTTTGTGCATGAACTGGGTGCTTTCGGCAGCCCCCCATTCTTGCTGCACTCTATCGAGTATCAGGCTGGTGTCGATCTGCGAGAATATGCGGCGGTACGGTAAAGGCCGCTTATTGCCACTGCCAGAGCGCTTTAAGTCGGTCATTACGGCACGATAGACTGTGAGCTGATTTCGGATCGCGGAATGCTCATACTTTGTTGATTCTAGTTCATATTTTCGCTTCAGGCGCGGCTTCTTCAGGTAGAAATCCTCGACCGCATCTTCAAATTGCGGGCGAACTTCTTTGATCATGTCGGGGAAGTGGCCATCGAATGGCAGGAAAACCCACATCCCATTTTTAAACCGTCGAAGATCACTAGCCTTCCGAATGCTCACTGGCCGAGCCTCGTCGTCGTATTTGTTCGCGAACAGCGAATGGCCTGAGCGTTCCCACCAGACCTCAAATTCTTCGGTCAGTGCCCCCTTAAAGTCCCGTTTCACCCTTCGAATGAGATCTGCGTCCGGCTCTTCTGCTTTGCTGTGAAACTCCCAGTAGGTGCGAAAAAACTGATGCCAATAGAAATAGATGTTTCGGGAATATCGTTCGAGCGACCCCGCAATTGGCGCATCATTGCCCGGTTTTTTGGGATCATTCTTCCCCAAAGCTCCCGGAACAATAAGATTAGAAATCAGCGGCTTGTCGTCAGACATAGGTAGTCATTTCGCCTCCAAAATGTATGCAGTGGGTCGACACCCTCTGCGTCAATCGACGTGGCTCTGCCTCATCCCGATAATTCAGCACATGCCGCGCCAACTGCAAAGGCGGGCACAACTGAAAGGGAAAAAATGGCAAAAGCACTGTCCAACACGATCACCGTCGACCGTCTTCCCGACGAGATCGACGAACTCATCGAAGCACGGGTCACGTGGGAAAATGGTTCCTACAAGGCATCGAACGACGAGCTGTACCGCCTGCTCGAACGCTGCACTGAATTGCTGAAGCAAGTTCAGACGGAGCGTAAGCTGGTCCGGCGCATCGGCACTCTGCTGGTGGAACGCGGTATCACCGTTCGTGAAAACACTAGCCTTCCGGTGAAGATCATCCGTCTTGTGTTCGGTCCGGGCCTTCGCAAGCGTGCATTCACCTATGCGAAGGTCATTTCGGTTGCGGCGTCTGATAAGCGCGAGAACGAGAGCATGCGCACTTTCGTGAACGACCACGGCGGTATCGAGGAAGTCTCGCGCTCGAAGTCGAACAAGGGGGCTGGTCTGACGCGCGATGAGAACGTCCGCTATGCAATCGAGAAGCTGACCCTCGCGAAGCCTATCATTCCGGAATTCGACATGGTGCAGCTTCTGCAACCCCACAAGGAAAGCGGCCACAGCTACTCGCTGGCCCTCGTGCGCCGTGATGTGAATGGTAAGGGCAGCGCGGTCTTCGGGATCAGCAATCGCACGCTGGTTACCTCGGCGCTCAACTATGCAGCCAAGCAGCTTCGTCCCAAGGCAGAAATGGAGGTCGAGGAGAGCAAGAAGCAGACTCGCATGAGCCGTCGCCGGAGCCTCGTTCGCAACGCCAAGGTCAAGAAGGGATACTGAAATGTTTGTGAAGGACCATATTCCGACCAGCTTTGACGAGCTTGTCTTCGAGGAGCAGGCTGCCGCTGATCGCCTGCGCCAATACGCTGAAAACCGCCGTCACGGCCACATTATCATGTACGGTGAATATGGCACTGGGAAGTCCACGGCAGCACAGGTCATTGCCAATGCACGTTGTCCGGACGATGCGCAGACCTTGCCCGTAGACATCTACACCGGGCCTGAACTGGCAGACGACATGGCCGCAAATCTGAACCGGATCGAGCACGGCTGGACGATTCAGAAGATGTCTGGTGTCGAACATCCTGTGGCCATTGTCGACGAGGTGGATCAGCTCACCGTGCTTCAGCAGTACAAGCTCCGCGCCTTCATGGATCGTGCTTCGCGCTTGGAAATGGGCAGCATCATCATGACGACCAATCACCCTGATCATATCGACAAGGGTCTGCTCAACCGCTGCGATCAGGTGGCTATCAAGGCGCTCTCGCCGGAAACCATGTTCAATCGCTGCCGCGAAATCCTCGACCGCGAGGGCATCGAAATGGGCGATGCTGAGCTGGGCGAACTGCTGGAAACGACTGATGGCAGCTGGCGTGATGCACTGCGGGCCGTTGAGGACAGCATTCTGGCAGCTGAGGATGAACTGGCGGCCTAGTCACGCACGTAAATAGACTGCTTTTCAGTGCCATAAATCGAAACAGTCCGGCCACACTACTGTTTCCAAAATTCCACCAACCTAATCCCCGGCCTGCGCACCTCGGTCAGCGCCCTGCTTTCCGAGGAACGGCGAAGCTTTGTCAGCGCAGGTCGGGCCGCATTCCCACGAAAGGATACTACCATGAACAACCTGCATTCCCTTGACGGACCATCCCCGGTCAATTGCATCGACGTCTATGTGGCGGATGTTCCGGACGATCTGCTGTCGAAGCTGCTTCGCGCAATCAATGTTGAGCTGATCGCATTGAAAATTGGCGCCCTGTCGCATCTGCATGACGAGCACGGCATCACGATGCTCGGCGTCCGGCTCGAAGCCGAACTCTCATTCCCCGACGGCGACTCAAAGCGGAATTTTGAGCAGGCCGTGTGGGACATCTGCGAGCAGGAAATCGCCGATCTGAACCGCATTTACCGAACCAGCGCCAGCATGGGCGAGGTCTGCTGCTTTTACGACCCGGTGTGACTGCCATTCCCAGAATAAGGACAAAAACATGATCAACATCAGCCCGAACAATCTTCAAGCCATGGTGGCCGCCGTCAACTTCACCCTGCGTCACTTCGTCCCCGAACGCCAAATCATCCTGCAAAACCTTCTGGCCGGTGGCGTCGAATGTGTAAGCTTCGCTACTGGCTCTCGCTGGCACACCGATACGAACGATGGCCTGACCATGCTGCAAGGTTGCATCCGCCCGCACTTTATTCAGCGCGGTGATATTCTGGCCCTGCGCTCGCAAATCTGGAAACAGAGCGATGCGGTTATTGACGAGTTCAATCGCGTCTGTCGGCATCGTTGTCAGCTCGTCGACGTCCAGCTTCTTGTCGATCTCGGCGACGGAAGCACCAAACTGTTCCCGCAAACTGAACCTGCGCAGGCAGCTGATTGCTGAGCTTCGAGGGTCCGCTCCTCGTCCAACAATGGTGGGGCTGCATGGGTAAGTGCAGCCCCAAGTAGGAAACCGTCATGTTTGATCGCGCATCCTTTGCGGAAACTGTTCCTGTCGTGGGCGTCGATCTCTGCTTTTCGAACCTCGACCAGAATTCGTTCTATGCGACCTATGCGCGGATCAGGGACTGCATTTGCTACACTAATCTCGAAAATGCCGACTGGTTCTGGGCCGCTTATGGCAGCACAGTTCACATCGTTGCTCTTCATGATACTACCGAACTGCCAGTCGCGCTGATCCCAGACTTGCGGGAAATGGTCTATGACACTGGGGTAGAAATTGCTGGCCTAATCGGATCAATCCGTGGAACCCCAACGCAGTGCGAAGGCATGGAATTCTATTTTCAGGACTGCGGGATCACTCATGCGCCAGAGCGCATGCATCCCCTTCTTCCCCCATACACCTGATTTCTAGCCATTTTCGGTAGGAATGCGGTTCAGGCCGAAACTACGTTGCCTTCATCAACACACTGAAAGGCAACGATATGACTACGCTTTCAAAGTTCACTTTCAAGACGCTGGCAAAGCCTGCGCAGGTCGATCCCATTCAGAAGCGACGGGACAAGATCATTGCTGCCATCGAACAGCAGAAGCTGGTTCTGGCAGCCGCATTGAAGGGCGAAACGCTCACCGTTCCTTCGAAGGTCGAAGGCAAGGCCGACAAGGCAGTGCGGGCATGGTGGGTGGCACAAGACGGCGGCCTTTATGTCACTTGCCGCTACGGCGCTCGCCCATTGCTGCTCGACGCCACCAACAATGCTGTGTTCGTCACCAAGCTCGACGAAGTGGCTGGCGTGCTCACGGCCTTTGCCGCTGCCGCCAAGGCTGGTGAGCTGGATAAGGCCATGGCCGCTGTTGCCGAACGCAAGAAGGGGTAATGGCCATGTACCAGTATCGCATGCTCGTGCGCCTGCCGAATGGCACCACCACGCGCACCCTGATCATGGCCGAGGGCGACAATGCGGCCAAACAGATCGGTGAGGCCCAGTTCGGGGTCGACAATGTCCTGCACTACACGAGGGTCAGCCAATGACTGCGGCCCGCATTGCGCAGCTCAACGACGCTGCACGGACTTCATTTCTCGGCTGCCGCGTCGTGATCGCACAGGGTATCGCCGCGATAGCTGACCTTGACGGGCTTTATGCCAAGGTGCGCGCCTTCGACGAATTCACTGCGCGCAACGATCCCTACGGCGAGCACGATTTCGGTAGCATCGAGCATGAGGGCCAAACCGTGTTCTGGAAGTTCGACTATTACGATGTCGACCTGCTCATGCACTCACCCGACCCAACCGATCCGGCAGTGACCTGCCGCGTCCTCACGATCATGCTCGCCGAGGAATACTGACCGCCTCGGCATAAATATGAGCATGCGCTTTTATGAATTTGCCACGATCAAACCCATCAAACCCATCAAGCCCCTCACACTCCCTCAGGCGCGCATCGCCAACCTCAAACGCCAGGTCGATCGTTCCAAGGATGCCTTGAAGCGGGAGAAGGACACACAGCGACAGGCAAGAGAGCGCGAGCATGCGCGAAAGGCCCAGCAACGACGACCATGACCATTGCGGCATAGCCTGTCGTCACCGCAGCCGGTCACGTGACACGACTGCTTTCCAATCCCCAATTCAGCCACGAATTGCAGCAATCGGTGTCGGGGTGCGTTGCTGCATAAACTGCCGTGGCCGGTTAGATGCAATCACCATGGCCACAGATCTCCAGATCAGCGAAATTTTGCGCAGGCCAGATTTTGCCCGCAGAATATCCCTTCTTTGGTTGGCAGCATAACCTTCTGAATATAATATGTTACAATCGAAATCTGACCTCTAGGCCCCGAGCCACAGCGCCTTGCTCTTAGCGTTTATGTGCGCATGGCATTGCTGGCTCAGGGACAGGAAACGCCGCCCGATGTCCTGATGGCGGCTTTGCCCAACCAGTTGATGGCCGTAGTGATGCAGCTTGCTGGCGCAGATGGCGATGGTGGCCACACTCGGCTCCCCGCCCTTGAAGCGCAGGGTGCGCAGATAGCATTCGCTGCGCCCGAGCCAGTCCCTGCTAAACTCGCTCTCGCTGTCCACGGCCTTGATCGCCTTCAACAGCTCAAAGACCTCATTTATAATCGTTTTCTCCATGCCTTTTGTCCTCGTTGATAAATAGCAATGAAGGCAGGGCTGCCCTAATCTGCACTGCTATTTAGCGCCCAAACGGGCATACAAACGAGGTCAAGGTTGGCACGCCGATTGGAATAGTGCTGTTGAACCCGCTCTGATGTGAGGCGGTAGGCGACTCCTAGAAGCAGTCAGGAAGTTCTCGTTCTTCCCCTCATCGCACTACCCGTCTCACGACGGATGCCATAAACGACACCCCTAGCGGTGTAGCGTTTGCGATGTTGAACTGGTTGGCCCCGCAGAGATGCGGGCATAGGCACGTAATTTTCAGGCAAAATTCAGGCACAAAGTGAGTGGGACGGCCAACATTGACCCCACAACATTGTCAGCGACGGCTACCGATATGGGCTGCTGGTAATGTGCGTAGGCGTGCACGTAATTGGGAGATCGCAAAACCTGCCCTCCTTGGCTCCGGCCAAGTCGTGTGCATATCGGACGAGACATACCATACCGATGGTGTTGAACATGCTGAGCCTCAAACGAGGCTTGGCATGATCCCCCTTCCGATCCCAGCCAGAAGAGAAGGAAGAAAATTCCGGGCGGCGAAGCTGCACGGAGATTGAGCGCAAGCGAAATCCGACACTGTGCTCCCACATGCCCCATCAATCCCAACAGCTACCTGACTGCATAGATTATGAATGCCGATTCCGAGGAAATGTCATGAAATATGCATTCTGTGAGATTTCGAACTAACCAATTGAAATCACTGGTGGCTTGATGAAGCCCTAATCGGTTGCCCGCGCAATATCCCAGAAACTACACTCATATCATTGATAATATGAGGTTTTCGGGAAATGAAGCAGGCGCGCACACTCAACGAAGCAGAACTTAAGCTCGTACTGGCTCACTGCGCTACGAGGCGGCATGCGGCACGGGACAAGGCGATCATAATGGTCAGCTTTTATCTCGGACTTCGGGCCAAGGAGATTGCTGCGCTGACAGTGGGCGATGTGCGCGGGGACGATGGCCAAATCCGCAGCCAGTTCACGCTCGAAAAGTTTCAGACCAAGGGCGGCGTGTCCCGGACGGCATATCTCAACCAGAAACTGCGCCGGGAATTGCGCGCTTTCGTGCCTTCCACGGCGACGGCCACTGATCCGCTGTTTCCTAGCCAAAAGGGCGGTCACTTTTCGCCGAACACCATGTGCCAGCTATTCCTCGACATATACGGGCAGTGCGGCTTGAAGGGAGCGTCCAGTCATTCCGGCAGGCGTTCATTCATCACGCGGCTGGCGAACAAGGGCATCAATGTCCGCCTGCTCGCTGCCCTTGCGGGGCATTCGTCCATTCAGGTCACGCAGCGATACATCGACGTGAATCCAGACCAACTCAGCGCGGCTGTAGAGCTGCTCTGACATTTATGGAAGGTAGAGAAGCCGAGCCTTTCAGGATGCAAAGCACCTGATACCAGCCTCCATTCGCACAGTTGGAAACAGGATAGCAACCGCGAGCAATGTCTTGAAACCCTAGCCATTAAGTCGAATCTCTGGCATCTACGCAAGCCTCAACAAGGGCTAACGAGGATGGCTGAATCCAATGGCGCGGATTGAAAAGATCGTCTTTCGAGAGATCACCGCTGCGGACTTCTACTGGATCAACCAGTCTGGCAATGACAAAGGTGGGCGCCAAGCCTATTTCGACTTCAATACCAGCGATGTAACGCCTCAACAATGGGAAGGCTTCTTCGCTGGGACACCCGCATCTAAAGCCGTTGCGAAAGGTGGACCGTACTGGACATTCGCCGTGAAGAGTCTGGGCACTGGTCAGGTTCAAACTGGTGTCAAGCTCGGCCAGCGGCGAGACACTAGTTACTCGATCCGAAGCCAAAAACTACCGCAACACAGCAAACAGGGGCAAAGGCTTTATGCTTGGCGGCCTAGCAATGGGTTTCCGGCATTGCCGCCAGATGTAACCAGCGCAGATCAAGTGCCGGCTGCGTTGATCGCCGGCGTTCGCATCTTTCTCCTTCGAGACGACGGCGGAGAGTTCTGGGCTGGCTGGACGCGTCAACAGCCCCCAGGCCTTACCGACCCCCTTCTACTGCCAATCTTTCAAAAAAGCTCGGCCATGATCAACATCGCAAGCGCGTATGAGATCGATGCCCAGAACCCACAATGGCCTTTCCGACTGAAGGCAACAGCTACGACCCCTACAGCAGCTTCGCCTGCAACGGTCACCGCGCCGTCACCGAAGTCTGCCCCAAACACGCCAGCCGCCGCCTCGCCTCTCAGCCCAGTCTCGAGCTCGATTGATGGACTCGCGGAAATGACAATCGACGAGTCGAACGCCGCTGATGCTTCCGCTGCACTTACTTGGGACGAATGGGACCCTGCTGACGAACTTGAACACGAAGAACTCGGCGTATCTTACAAGATGCAACAGGTTCGGAAGCGAAATAGGGCCGCCGTTGCTGCCCTTAAAAAGCTTTACGGAGAATGCCAAATAACTGGAAGCGCATATGTTTTTCAGTCTGCGAAGGGGGCACCTTACCTTGAAGTCCACCACCTTGTCCCTCTTGGACTCGGCGGGGCAGACTCACCTCACAACATGGTCGTGCTTAGCGCCCATGCTCACCGCATGCTTCATCATGCAAATGTCACGGGCCTCGACTTAGCTAAAATCAAGGATAACTCGCTCACCTTTTTGATAAATGGCCAGCCCGCCACAATCACGTGGCACCCTAAGCACACTGAGCTAGTGCTTGCTCAGAACTCTTTTTGACAAGAGTTATCAAGAATTCGAATACGGTTGGGCCTAATTGACTCTTGTTGCTGCGAAATCTTGGGAAAGGCCGTTTCTCAATATCCACTGTTCCATATTTTCCGAAAAGATCACGCAGCTCTTGCTCGGAAAGCAACCCGTCTGAGCTGTAGCTAATCAAGAATTTTTTGCAGCTGGCCTCGTTTATGATCCGGCCAAAAGCATCCTGTATTCGTGTGCGAGTGCAAAAGACTGAGTATTGATCTCTCCAAGGTCGCAAGCCACTCACACCCACTGCTTCTGGCTCATCTCCACGCGCCACTGTTTCGATCAAGTGGTAGTTCGCAGCATATTGCCGCTTCATGTACGGTGGATCAATGTAGCAAACGTCAGCAGTTATCTTGTGTGCCAAATCCTCGGCCTTACCTTGTAAGACGAGATGGTCAGTTGAGAATCCCGAAAGGAATTCTGTCGGCGTAAGCGTGAGGTCTGCCAGCGCGGCGGAACTCCAAGTTGACCTGTAATGTCCGTATGTTCCGGCGATGTTCGCAACTCGGTTTACGGCCATGATCAGGTCATGTCGGAGGAGACTGTTTTCAATTTCACTTATTTCACCGGCTTCGTACCACCGCCCAATGCGTCGACTCATTGCATCAAGCTTGGCTGCGTTTGCGGATGTGAGGTATTTGCGTGGCTCGGTACCTGCGCTAGGACTTCCTTCCGGACTGTACTCACGGAAATAAAAGCCTCTCTCGGGGGGCATCTGATTGAGTGTTTGCAGTACGCTGCGGTATCGCATCGAGAGCCCTTCAAACGCGGGCGGTTCGTTAAGCAGAAGCCGGACCCGAGAATGATGAGCAGAGAACGTCATCATGTCACATGCGATCACACGATAGCCCGACGCACGGAGGGCTTCTGACACGGAGCCGGTGCCGCACATAACATCCGCAACTGTCGAACCTCTCGGCGCATGCTCACGGATGTTATCAAGGAGCCAAGCGGTAAGCCGGCTCTTATTTCCAATATAACGGTACATTCAATCTGCCCGAATGACGCAAAGGCTCTTCAAGTCTGAAACGCGCAGGCGCCTCATCGGCTCGAGATCGGCGGCTTGCTCAAGAACTAGCTGGACCCACTCGAGATCCTTCGCATTTAGATTGAGCAACCCGGCGACAAGCCCCTCAATTTCCATATCATGCAGCCCTGTCTTCAGATGCCGTTGAACTGCTGAAGCTATGGCCGCCGCCTGCGCCCAGCTTTCAGTTCCTTGCCGAGGAACCGGAATAGGCAACTGTGCAATCGTCTTCTGCGTCAAGTAAGGATGCGAGCGCCATTCCATCTCGCCCCCGCGCTTCAGATGGTAGGCAAACATAGCTCTGGAGCACAATACGCCAAGAATATAATGCAGATATGAGAAAGGAAATTTCGCACTAGGCTTCATCTTGTAGTCGAAAACCACCTGATTTGTTACAGCATCACTTTCATCGATGGTTGCATGAATTCCCACTCCAGTCTTTCGAATCAATAGCCGAGCTTCGCCCTTCTTGTTTCTCTTTTTATAATTTATTCCTGAAACGCCCGTTTTGATCCACCGCCGAGGTCTAGCTTCATAGCGAGACACGTCCTCACCAACAATGAATGGTGCCCAAGAACCATCACGGCTGCGACTGGGGCGGACGATCAAGGTAACATCATCGGTGTTCAGGCTCGTTCCGCAACCTCGACATCGCGGAAACTCCCCTTTTGGAAGTGGATGTGCCAAGCCGCAGGATTTGCAGAGCACAACTTTGCCGTGCTTCGACAGTTCAGTCCCTCGAGAGCTGATGAGGTGCTTTGTCCAGTCACCTCCCTGTTGGCTTATGGCGAACACAGTTCGGTCAGCCTGAGAAACGTCGATGTCGAAGCGGAAGTGCTTGTCACTCGAAAAGCGCGACTGCGGGACAGCATGAGTTAGAGTTGCACAAACGTCAGAAAAACTAAGCCCACTAGAAATTCGTGATCGCTCAGCTTTGGTCAGACGAAGGCATTCAACAGCGTGATCTGCGCTGGGCGGCTGTTTGCGTCCAACAACTACCACGCACCCGCGATACACACCCTCAAAGACGCCCTCGCCCAACCTCGCGATTAGATGAATGGTGGTCTTCGTCGAAAGCAGTGCCCGCAGTGCTTCATGCTCTGGAAGAAACAGCGAGTCGGGCAAAATGAGCGCATAAACGCCCCCCTGAGCAATCACCTGCAGGCCAAGTTCACAGAACAGATCGTAGGTGTCATATTGGCCGCGGGCGAGCGAGAGCCCGGACTGGCGTGCAGCGGCACTGCTCACTGTATGCTCCGCCCCCCATGGCGGGTTCATGATTAGAACATTGGGGTTGCTTCCAATTCGCCGCACCCAGTAGTCGCGAAGGCTCACTGTCGGCTGTGTCGGAAGATCGAGGACGTCCTGCACAAACAGCTTCGAACCTGCTGGCAAGTTTTGCTTGGCGCGCCGAACCGCGAGCGCATTTGTATCGGCTCCAGCAAGTGAGGCGTTGGGAGCTTTTGATGCAATAGCTGTTAGCAAGGCCCCTTCTCCGCATCCGAAGTCCAAGACGTCGGGCTGCGAGGTGGTCGAAAGATCAAGCGCTAACTGAGCCACCCAATCGGCCAAGATTGCGGGAGTATAAACTGCCCCAAGCCTCAAGCGCTCGGCGGAACTGCCAGCTTCATCCAGCGCTGCACGTTGATGCTTGTATGCCAGTGTCACCGTTTCCAACTTTCGTATGTCCCGGAGCAAAATGCAGCAATTTCCAGGCGTTCATCCTCGTTTAGGTTTAAACTTTGGCCTGCTCTAGCTCGTTCGCCGACGCTAACAACCGCGACTCGGGGTCACAAGACCCCTTGTAGGAAGCGGCCGACTTTTCGGATGATAGGTTCGAAAGATTCGAGCAGGTCCATCCGTCCCTACACGCAAGCCCTCTGAAACACGCGGCAAGCGATCCTCGTTACTCAAGCACGCCTGAGGACGGATCGGACGCTTGCAGGGCCCACGAAGCGCGGAATTGATCTCATGTGCAAGCGGTCGTGTCACACGACCAATCTTTACTGTTCCCCAGCCAGCACCTTGTACGCGTTACCCCATCACAAACCCCATTTCCGGTCGACCACCCAAATCCATCGACATTAGCGCAATGGCATGGCGCGATTGCGAGCAGAGAAAGCAGAGCTTGAAAACCGCACATTCCTAGACGGTGCCATCTACCTCTACCGCCGCAAGGGATCGAAGCGCGGCAAATGGGACATCAGGCTCAAGGTGCACGGGCACAAGGGCTACATCATCCGGAGCAGCGGCACCGCTGATGAGCACGAAGCCTACAATCGCGCCTATGACCTGTACCTCGACTGCGTGGCCAAGCAGCGAGCAGGGCGCAGACTGGACAGCAAGCGCATTGCGGCAGGGCTGGACGATTTTCTCGCGGCGCATGAGCACATCACCAAGCCCGACGACTTCAAGACGGTGTTGTCCATAGCCCGGATGCTGAAAGGCTTTGTCGCCAAGGATCGCTTTGACGAGATCGACACGGCCTATATCGCAAAGATGCTGGACTATGTGGCTGCCAATGGCCGCAAGGGATCAGCCACCCAGAACACCTATCGCCGCAACACCACGCGGCTCAAGACGATCATCAAATGGTGGGTGGCCAATCACTACCTGCCCACGATGCCGCAGCTGCCCGTCTATCAGGCCGAGCAAAACCGCCGCCCGCATTTCTCCAACGCAGATTGGGAGAAGGTCGTGGCTGCAATGCCGGAGTTCGCACTGGCAGAAGGCGTGGCGACAAGGCGCGACAGGTTCATGCTCATCCAGTGGATGATGGTCTTGTATCACACCGGATTGCGAATGGGCGAAGCGCGTGGACTGCGCTGGGAAGACATTCGGGCAATTTCTGATCCCGACAATCCGGGCATGATCCATGTGGCGCTTAACGTGTCAGGCAAGACCGGCAAGCGCACCACAGTTGCCAGTTCAGGCGAGGTGCGGCGCAATTTCGCGGCGATCTTGGAGCTACGGCGCGAAGACCTGCACAATCCCGCCTCAGACATCTATCTGCACAACGATGTCCCGGCGAGCAGCTTGGTATTCTGCCATCCCAACGGTGAACCCATCGGGTCATTCAAGAAGAGCTTCCTTGCGTTGCTCAAGATGGCGGGCGTGACGCACAGTGCCGACGGGAGAATGAGAACACCCTATTCCCTGCGCCACACCTACGCCACCGAGCGCCTCAATGCTGGTGTGCAGGAATATCACCTCGCCAAGAACATGGGCACATCGGTTGCCATGCTGGAGAAGCACTACGGCCACACCTCCACTGTGGGCAACGTGAGGGAGCTGACCAAGCAGCGGCGCAGCTCAGGGGCGGTCGTGGACTTGGAGTGGTTGGCGGCTTGAGGGGCGTCCCTTCAAAACATGCCGAGGGTCTATTTCTCGACATGTGGATTGCTGGACTCGTTGTGACCTCGGAGGCTACTTTCAATTCAACGAAAATTCTTCTCGTGGAAATTGCTCTCTCCCAGTCTCCATGCGATATGCTGCCAAACAGCGCATCGGGACAAAACAGTGCGACTTGAAACGATTAGGATTGAAAAATTCAAGCGGATAGATGCTATCGACCTGCCGCTTGCCGACCTCAACATCCTTGTAGGATCAAACGGCAGCGGGAAATCGTCGATACTCCAGGCATTGCACTTGGCATCCTGCCTAATGCGTCAGGCGGATCGTATACGCACCGGTTCGACGGCCATGGTCCGTGTGAGTGACCTCGACTACCTTCCGTCCGACGAATACTGGCGGCTGGGCCATGGCGCGGATTGGGGCAACCGTTCGAACAGCCCCTGTTCCAAGGTCGTTTTTACCTTCCGCGACGATGCAGACACAGAAGTCACAGCCCAACTCGAAATGCGGTCGGCGCGGAACGCAGGCATTTCCGTTCAGGGGGAGCTTCCGGAACAAGTCAGAACCCAGTTTCGAGGTGCGAAAACTTACTTCAGCGGTTTCATACCGGGAATATCGGGCATTCCAAATGTAGAGCAGAAAAATTCAAAGAGGGTCGTGCTCAAAGCCTGCTCATTCGGCGACTCCAATGTCTACCTTCGAAACGCTCTAGACCTTCTCTCGCCTGAAAATTTGGCGCAAATCGAAGCTTGGCTCGAGCCGCTTCTGGGTCGGATCAAGTTGAAAGTGAGTTTTGATGAGGCGACCGATTTCGAGATTCATGCTGAAGCTGAAATCAATGGCTTGGTAATGCCACTTGAGCTGCTTGGTACAGGATATCTCCAACTGATACAAATCTACTGCTATATCCTGCTCTTTAAGCCAAAAATCCTTCTGGTCGACGAGCCGGATATCCATCTGCATCCCAGCGTTCAAGAAAAGCTCGCTCAAAGCCTATTACAAATCGCCCGCGCCGAAGGCATCAAAATACTACTAACAACGCACTCTCCTTTCATAGTGCGTGGCGCCCCTGTGGATACGAACGTAATATGGCTCGCGGATGGTCAGAAAATGACCGACGATCGGGCTGTGGTCGAACTTGCACTGGGCTGGGGGGCTTTTGGTAAAAAAGTCATTGTGGTGAGCGAAGACGCAAAGAACGGTTTACTGAAGAAACTCATCAGCCAGTGGCCAGAAATTGACCGGGCGGTGACCGTCATTCCCGGAAGAGGCTACAAGCATCTATTGTCTAAAAAAGAGGCTGAAGAACTCAGAGCATCCCTCGGCAACACATTCAAAATTCTGGTCCATAGAGACAGAGATTCATTAACCGATGAGGAAGTTGCAAATCTAACCAACGCCTTCGAGAGCGATGGCATTCGGCTTTGGATAACAGACCAGTCTGACCTTGAAGCGGAATTCTGCGATCCGGGATTTTTGTCGGCATTGACTGGGCAGCCAATCCATACCTGCGAAACTTGGCTTGCGGAAATTCTAGAAGACAGAAAAATTCCTATACAAGAACAGTTTGCCAGCCAGCGCGCAGCCCACAACGATGAGCTACACAGGGCAGGTGGCAGCCCGACCAATCAAGATGTTTGGGCTTCGTTCCAAGCACGACCTCTTAAAGGAGCGAAAGGGAAATACATTTTCGGGCAGTTGCAGAACAAAGTTCCGGGGAACGCCTTCTCGGAAGCCAAGGTCGAAGCTCTTGCTGTTTATCCAGAACGAGCAGCGAGCCTGAAGACTATCCTTGAGGATCTGATCGCCTAGTCCCGACGGTATATCGGCGAGGATACCTGCTCGCAATTCAGTCGTGTCCCACGACCATCCATCACCAGCCCAAACCCGCCTCAACCTTGAGACACTCAATCTCCCCGTCCCGGCACCGTCGGGCACCGCAACAGCACCATGCAGGCACAGTGCAGCAGCGCGAAAACCCGCTTATGATCCGTGGATCATGAAATTGAGGCTGCGAGCGCTTTTGGCTAGGGCGTAAGCCCTTGAGGCAAAACGCGAAGCGGTGGCGCACCCGACAGGATTCGAACCTGTGACCTCTGCCTTCGGAGGGCAGCACTCTATCCAGCTGAGCTACGGGTGCATGGTGCCATGTGGTGCGCGCTATTCTTGCGTGCGGGCGGCCGCTTAGCAAGAGGCGCGTGGCGACGCTACATAATTGTGCCCGCTCTCCGCGCGGGCCGTGAGCCGGGAGTTAACCAATCGGCAAGCATGGCTCCATAGGCTCCCCCTATGGCCACGCTCCCGCCCGAGACGATTCTCCCGACCGCTTCTGCCGCCCCGTTGGCGGATGTGGCGCCCGAGGTGCTCGCCGAGGCGCTGGTGGCGCTGCACGGGAAAGCCGCGGCGCTCGCCCTGCTGGCGCGGCTCGCGCCCGAGCCGGTCGAGATCGGCGGCGAACTGGGCGCGGTCATCGCCCGTGCGGCCCCGTGGCAGCGCAAGCTGGTGGCGCAGACGATCGAGGATTGCTCCGCGATGCTCGACAGCGGCCTCGCCGCCCTCGGCACG
>Ga0209278_1000817_pt1 | contig 21161 bp, 21 predicted proteins | sample JI81BgreenDNA_FD_187504 | JGI IMG/M metagenome (GOLD analysis project Ga0209278, IMG submission 187504) | Wastewater effluent complex algal communities from Wisconsin, to seasonally profile nutrient transformation and Carbon sequestration -... | ecosystem: Engineered > WWTP > Effluent > Algae... | reverse complement strand
CAGCATTTACGTGGCCGATGTGTGAACTTTCTATGACAGTGGATAAGAAGCGTGATGCGCGTTCTTGTAATGCAGTAGGGCACCAACGCAAAAGGCCACCTTTCGGTGGCCTTTTGCGTTGGTGCCAGGACTGAATGAGTTTAACTATCCAGGCCTATTGTAATTAAAAAACAATATGTTCGGACGCTAATTCAGATACCCAGGAAAATACCCATCATTTTATTGGCTGGGTAATATAAGTTAATCATCAGCTTTTGCTGATAGAAAACTATGTAGTGCTTTGAGTTTTTCTAAAAGCTCATCAAACGTTATTATCGCTACATCTTTTGAATTGCCTCTGAATAGCTCAAATGACTTTTGTTGATCTAATTCGATTGGAGTTTTCCCAATTACCAGGACTCCCTGCACAGCGTAAGACTCCAAGTTATTCAGCCTTTCATTATTTTTAATCATGGCAACTTCTCTTTGAAACTGACTTCTCTGATCTAGCATTTGATTAAGAGCCCCACTTAATGCGCTTGAAGGTGAGTAGATCGCGCTGCGTTGAGGAGTTTTATTTAAAAGTGGGGTTCCTGGAGTTTTAATCTCAAAAAGAGCAGCATTATTGCTCAAACTATTTTTTACTAAGAAGTCAGTGATTTTGTCGCCACTACCATCAAATTTTCTTCCCCCTACGTGCGCCTGATCCTTAATCTTGATGACGGGATATCCAAACGCCAGAGTTAAAATAAACGGGTTATCGCAGAAGAGCTGCTGCCAGTAAGCCTCAGTTAGCCTTCTATCAAGTGTTGCCTCAAACTTCTCAATTAGCTGCTCTAGAGTCACAAGCTCGATTTCATCGCGAAGCTTTATCAGCTTTTCCGGCTGGCTTTCAACGATCGCTTTAGTATTGGCTACGGCCATTTTTATAACAATTTCCTGATCCCCTTCAGATAGAGGAATGTCATTCCGGTTTGGATCAGAGATTATATTCAAGAATGGGTTATTGCTGCGCTGTAATGTTCTTTGCGGAATGGCAGGCGAATCTAAAAAATAAGCCAACATATTGTACGTAGTAATTCCTTTTATTCGCCGCGCTGCCGATTGCGCGCGACTAGCAGTATTATTGATGTTTTTTCTTAGATTATCGTAGTGTTTAAAGTTCAAAGTGAAGAACTTTTCTTTATCAATATTTGTCTCTTCTGTTTTTGAAATTACCAAATGTTCAAAATCACCCATTTCCTCGATCGCGTGAATCAAAAATCTGTACTCATACGCTAATCCTAACCCATGCTCATAATCTTTGGTAAAGCCCGAAGGTAAAGATTCCAGAATCTCCAGCACTTCATCCGAATTCTTAGGAACGCTAAACCCGAACCCATCAAGAGTTATACTTTGTATCTTTTCGTGTTTTGGCTCAAAAATATTAAGCAGGTTGTGCATTTCAATCGGATACAAAGAAATATAATTATTTTGGCCTGCAATGCTCAAAATATGAAGCTTTGGCTTGTCTCCATCGTAACCCAAAGCTTCCAATTCAGAATCATCAGGAATATAAAAAACATCAACATGATTAGGGTGAACTTCCTCAATTACGAGTTCGCCTGATGCTATTTCTTCGGAATCGCCTCGGTAAATTCTAACCATGCTGCATCCCTATTCTTCAGTTGACGTACCATACTTATAAGCGCGAAGTTCTGCCTCTTCAGCTGCTCTTTTCTTCTCATACTCAATTTGCAAACGAAGGCTTGATATGTGTTTTTCTGCAAAAAACCGCACAGCCTCGCTATCACTTTTGAGCCATGGCTCGATCTCTCCAATTTTTCTTTCATATGCCTCAGCAAACCCTAACGGGCCAGAAACAACTCCGGTCGAATCTAAGATAATATGTAATTCGTTGGTCAGTGATCCGTCCGGGATGACTTTTGCCAGTTCTTTGCAGACATTATGAATAAAGGTCTCACCCTCATAATTTCTCAAAATAGACATCACAAACAGCCAATTGTTTTCTCCTCCCTTATGAATGCACTCGACTAGTGCAGCTTCAAATTCTGGTGAGAAAGAGGGAAAAATATTACTTAGAAGCCTTCCGCCCCTAAAACTAAACATTCCGTATGAGTCTTTTTCGTACCACTCACGCACGGCATTTACCGCTTCAAAAGGTATGTAGGATAACGGTTGGGCTAAATCGTGGAAGTCATAAGGCACAGGTTCAAATCCATCGACCTTAACCTTTTTCTGTTTTGCTATCCGTTTTCCGAAATACTGCAGTACTTTTAAAGGATACTTGTGCGCTAATGCAGCGAGTACCTTTTCAGACTGATACTCTACAGATTGCAGATAAATAAGATTACTGAGTAGCAAGTCTGCTTCTTTTTCACTTAAACTTTGCATCATTTCAGCACAATTTGGACGATACCAAAAATCATTTACCCATCGGGCATCTTTGATTTTCGTAAGGGCTTTGATTGAAGGAAGGAAAACTTCTTTTATAAGTTTTGCTCCATGCTCCTCAAAGTTTGCAGCCGTTACTGATGTCAGATAAATGAGGGCTACAGTATTGTTGGTTTTAGCTGACTGCTTTTGTAATTTTTCTAACAAAGCAAAGTCGAGTTCTTGTGTGAAAGTAAAAAGTCGAACGCTAGGAATTATATGAATATTATTTTCACACCACTTACTAATTAGCTGTTTTGTTGTTTTCCGCTTACTTGACCAAAGACCCAGCAGAAGGGGCAATATAAACCTGTCCAGTTCTGTCGAATCATTTTCCAGCAAGTCTAATGCAAAGTTAGGCTTTTTATTTCCCACATGCTCCAAGAACTTTCCAAAATGAGGAAAAGTTGCGAGATCATTCGACTGGATTTTTGAGTATTCTAAAATTCTTTTGCGCCATTTATCATAATTGGCCTTGCTCATTTTTTGAACGTAGCTTTGAGCTATGGAATCCCTATAGCTTGAAACCTCTTTAAACTTACCCTGACTTCGTTCCGACGAATTCCAGTCTTCAAAGATTCCTTTAAATCCAATTAGTGTTTTAAAAATTTGATATTCGTTATTAGCCTCTAATTTATCTCGTAGTTTGAGTGCGACTTCGGAGACTTCCTTGCTTTGATTGTGATATTTGATCCAAAATGCATCGTGCTCAATTTCTTCAAGAACTTCTAAAGATTCTGTATCTACTTTTTTAAACAAGAATTTTAATACGGAAACCGCGTTTTCAGTAATCATACCGCGAGTAGCACTATCATCTTTTTTTACATTGCGGCAGCTAGTTGCTTGATGCAATGCACCTAAAACAAGATTTTGGACTGAACGATCTTGCACACGGTCATATAAATTCTCTAAAATATTTAGCGCAGCTTTACGAATAGAGCCAATATTCTTGTCCGCGCGAATCACTCCGCGACTCATCACTAACGTATCGCCCTTCCATGTTTCAGAACTGATGACGACTGATAAAATTTCACGGCAGAGAATAATAATTGCTGATGAGTACTGGCTTTTTTTGTCGATCAGTAAGCTTATCCAAATAACTAATAACTTTGGATTGGGGATAGTAGCCGATTTGTTTCAATACTTCGATATTGTAAGCTGCAGTTGCCTTAAGTGCCTCTTCAGCCTGTTTGCGAACTATCTCATCTTTATCAACGCTGTATTTCAAGAAAACAGGCAATAAAATGTCGATTTCTTGATAGCGAAGGAGGGTTAGAACCTTCAATGCCTTAACTGTGAGAGTTTTGCTATTTTTATAGCTTTTCCAGGCATGTGAAGATGGAAGCGTTTTATAGGTAAATTTTATTTTTTTTACTCGATTGAGAAATTTTTTCAGATCACGAGCAACCTGTTTGTGAACTCTGAAAGCGAAGACTTCTAGTAAGTCCAATTGCGCGTCCAACGTTTCATATTCATTATCATGAGCTAAAATTTCGGCAGCTCTTTTAGCCTCTTTTAGAAATACTACAGCGTTTGCTTCGTCACGTTCAAGCGCAAGTTGCCGCAATGCTTTTTGTTTAAGTTCTGGCTTTATCATTTCTCTAGTGCCTCTAGTAACTCAGGCTTAATTTTCTGCGCGGCATTGCGACAAGCATCTAAATTGAGCGGCAAGTAAGTATTGCCAACATCTTTAATGTAGCCAGCTAGAGAAAGCCTTTTGGCCAATCCTTCGACAAGTTCTTTAGAGTGCCCTTTACTTTGTAAAATAGAAGATAGGTCGCTTTTGGAAATGCCATCGAACCAATGCACATAACCAAGAATTCTGATTTTGATGGGCTCTTCTTCTGCTGCCAAGGCAGCGAGAGATTTGCCGATATTCAAGCTGGAATTATTAGAATGAGTTGGTTCTGTAGTTTCTATTTTTCCAAGAAACTCTAATAAATCATTAGAGACTTCGCACTTTGCCTCTCTCAAAGATAAAGCCAAATGCTTGTCACCTGAGTTTTTGTCGCTATTTCCAATAAGGCAATAAAGGCTGCCGTATGATTCACGCTTAGAGAGCGCAGCCACATAAATCCATGCGTCGGGAATATCTGATCTTTCTTTTATGTTTTTAAATGGGGGGCGCCCCGAAAAATAGAGTTCCCATGTTTGTTTAATGTGTTGCTCTGTTGGCTCAAGCACTTCTATCAAATTTGTTTTGCAGAAATCTTCAATCCATTCGAAGGAATGCTGCTCTAAATCATTTTCGTTGGGCATCAATTCCAAACTTGCTTGAATAGAATGTGACTTGGACATTGTTATGGGATTTCTCTCCCAAGATTTAATTAAGCTTTCAGTATCACTTTTGAGTTTCTTTATTGCGTTTATTAAATCTTCTCTTCTTGCAGTTCGCCATTCATGAAAAGTAATTCTCGAAATACAGAGTTTAACTTTCCCTAAACGAGAGAGTTCTAACAGTCTGGCAAAATTTGGATCTCTATATGAGATAGAACGAAGAAAACTTGTCTCCAACATTACCAAAATAAGTTCGGATTTATCTAAGGCATTCTTTTTTTAGTAGTTTTTTTAATCACTCGTTTCAGAGTTTTAGGCGCAGCTTTTGTTTTTTTTAAGCTGTGACTATTTTGGGGTTTCTTCAGAACTAGCTTTTTCTTAGCCATACAAAACTACATGTAATTTCATGGCAATGCTTATAATATGAAGGGCTCATAATCCACCTATATCATACTCGTATTATACTAGCCTTGCTATTTCCGGCTCAGAGTCATAGTTTCACCTGAGGATACTTTGTATCTGGGGGCTTCAAAACCTCTCCGTAAGCGGTCGCATCAACCGAAACCATGATGCTGCTTTCCCTGCCCTATGGCCGGGAGGCGGCAATGCATGTCCAGCCTCGCGGTAAAGATTGCCGCGCCGTCTTACGGCGGTTTTGAACTCCCGGTCACCAGCACATTGCTGGTGACCGCATGGTTAACTATGGAGAGTTCAAAATGCGCTTTAATAATTTTGTAATCGTAGTTTCAGTTTTTAGCCTACTTGCTGCTTGCGAGGATCAATCACAAGCCCCCACCACTTATGTTTCCCCACTCGAATTCAAACAATACAACTGTAATCAAATAAGCAAAGAAATGGCACATACTTCGCAAATGCTAGAGAAGCATAAAGAGGAAATGGCTGCAGAAAACGTTGCTGGTGCTGCTATTGCCATTTGGGCCGTATCACAAGGGCATGGGGTATCATTTGGAGACGATGATGAGACTTTGCGGCTGAAATCAAAATATGAAGCGCTTCATCAAGCCGGAATTCAAAAGAATTGTGATTAATTCTTTTTCTAACAATTTATTTTTAGCATCTGACACCATTTATTACGGCTTATTCCGTAGTAATCGGCATTTGTTTTTTGCCCTGTAAATATTCAAATTTCTTTTCCGATTTATTGTAATTTAATTGGAATTTTTTTGGATTACTTCGCATGGTACCGATAATTTCCTCACGAGCTATGTCTAATACCGCGGGTATTTCAGATATGTCATAGCCGTGGCAAGCTGCGTAGCCTGGCATCATTCCACACAGTTGGAGGTGATATCGCTTTTGCATCTCACCTAGTAATATGAGCTGAATTTCATTCCTTTCTGCGTTGCAAATATATTCAGCTAAATAGTCTTTTGCGGCATCTATGCAGTCTTGCCAAAACGGCTCCAGCCGCCATCTTGCGCGATTTGAATCATTTAAATTTGGAATAACGTACCGGTAATCTTTAAGCATGTGAATAATGGCATCGCCTGCTTTCTTTTCAAAATCGCTAAAACGGCGGATATTCCATTTATTTAACTCTTTTTTACCCAATCGGACTTCAACTCGCCATATATCCCCTTTTGTTTTGCTCGAATCTAAGCCCCATAAATTCCACCAGTAAGTTTTCTGTGAGTATTTTATTTCCCGCGACTTATTGTAAATCGTGATTTGTCGATTGGGCATTGTACCAATGGTAATGGTCTGAATATCTTTTCCCTGATCGATAATAAAAAAATCTAGCGGCGAGAGATTAGGGATATTTCCCTGATATCGTTTTTTGCTACGATTTTTTACAAAGAAGCATTTTGGATCGGGCACAAAATCCTTTTGCGAAAGAAAATCGATGCAAAAGTCAAATCTGCTTACACGCTCAGTAGGTATACTTTGGCTCGTTGCTGCTTTTGCCATCAAATCGTCGATTAAGAATGAGAGTAATTTTTCTTTGGTTTCTTTGTATCCATAAATTGCAAGCATAAGACTTGATATGGAAGCTTTAACATTCCAGCCAAAGGGATCTTCAGAATCACGAATGGCAAAAATTATCCCATCATCCCCAGTACAAATGCGATAAGTGAAGCCACCTTTCATGCCACTTTCAGCTACAGCGATATAGGCTTTGCTTTCACCTAACTTAATATATGCATCGCGGCGGAGCTGCTTTGCCTCTTGCTGGGCCTCTCTGATTTTATTGATGATATGTTTTGGTACAATGCATTGGAAGGTAACTTCCATTTTGTCGAAATTTTGATAAATTTTCTTCATAAACAATCTCATTTGGTATCACCAAGACCGCCTGTTAGAGGATGCGGTCTTGGTGACATTTTTTTGCTTAGGCATTAGATTGGCGACGACGCCATGAAATATCCCATTCACCATTTGCTTTTGGGAAGGCAGCAACATTAATAGGCGCAGGAAAACTTGGGTCATCTAGCGTTAAGCTAAGAAACTCGGAAATTTTACTCTCAGGTTTTTTAGGCTTTTTAAGCCATGCAGCACCCAATTTGCCTTCGGGTTCTTTGCCTACTGCCCGTATGTCGTAAGTAGGTGCATTGGGCATTTCATTTCCTGTAGGCACCAGTCGAATCTTGATATCTAGATCAAGAGTCTGGATACGTCCCAGGAGATGACGCTCCCCATCGTATTCATATTCGGTTAAATTTCCAACCGTAGTCATAATAAACTCCATTAAATTAAAAGGTTAAATTTCGCGCTCCGCGCAGGGATAGCATTCGTTTAGGGGCGAATTTCGCTAAAGCGCCCCCGTCCGGCAGCACGGCCTATGCCGAAACTGCCGGTACGGGTTCGCCCCTAAAGCCTGTGAAGCGCTATCAACTCTTCACAGGAAAACTCGCTATGTGGGTTTGGAAATTTGGTTTCGGCTGGCCACTATCCGAGATGCCATCCACGCGTTAATTTCACTTTCACGCCAACCGATACTTCGGGGGCCTAAGTGTGTTTGCTTTGGGAACTGGCCCTCAGCTATATGCAGATAGATTGTAGATCGACTTAAGCCAGTACGACTTATAACTTCGGGCAAGCGAAGGAATCGTTCGTTTGAGATATGTTCGGCATTAAACGTGGTCATAAGTTCTCATGTTCTAAAGTTGTTTGAACACATCCAAACATGAGAGGAGTTGCGAACTCAACTGTGGCAGCCTGCAATTTTTTAATGGGCAAACCAAATAAATTCTGCAGGCGGCTGATATAACTCATTTTTGATAACTTCTTTCATCAAGTTACCAAGTTTGTTTCGCTGAATCTTTGGCTCAATTTCTTTAGCTAGACCATGTAAAACATCCAATGAGATTGACTTCCAACCACCATCCGTACCTTTTACATAGTTTCCAAGGCCAAATTTTATGCTTGGCTCTTTAGGCCAACTATCACGAACAGCCGCTATCCAGCCTTTAAGGTAATATGTTTTAAGCTCAGCTTTGGTATGCCCAATTTTTTGTGAAGGGGCATTCAAAGTAGCAACAGTTAATAGCTCAAGAAACTCCCCTAATACTGCTTCTGTGTAGCCCCCATCATTCATGTAGGGATTAAACATTAGTTTCATATGATCTGATTGTTGCTCATAAACGTCACGAAGAGACTTGTAAAATTTCGTTTTTGCCGTGGAATCCTTATGTAGTGCCCGGTACTCAGTAAGAAGGCTTTGAAGCGCCTCACTGAAGGCTTCTAAGCGTTTCTTCTGCTGCCCAGGTGTTGAACGCCGCGGATTTGCAGATATAAGGAATTTATAGCGTTTATTGGCGTACAAGACTCGCTCAACAAACCTTAACTGAGCTTTGTTTGTCTTGTGCCCTATTTTCTGGGCAGCTTTACGGCATTTCAGCTCGTAGTCCGTGGCAGCCGATTTCATTATTTGCTCTCACCTGTTGCTTGGCGCTGGATATAATCACCCCACCATTGCATCATCTTACGTCGATCATCGAGGTATTCAGCGCGGTTATAAGCTGCTCGTACTTTGTTACGCTCAATGTGCGCAAGCTGGCGCTCGATGATATCAGGGCGGAAGCCCTCTTCGTTTAGAACAGTGGAAGCGAGTGCTCTAAATCCGTGGCCTACAAGCTTTCCTTTATAGCCCATCTTGTGAAGCACCTGATTGATGGTGTTCTCGCTGATGATAGGGTTTTTATGTCGGCTTTGTGTAGGGAACAAGTATGGACTATGGCCTGTCAGATTTTTTAGTTCTTTAAGAATAGCTAGAGCTTGAGTTGAAAGCGGTACAATATGGCGATTACGCATTTTTGTCGTTTCCGCGGGTAGCGTCCATTCTTGCGCTTCCATGTCGAAATCTTCCCATTTCGATTGGCGCAACTCACCTTGGCGCACAAACGTTAGCATAAGCAGATAAATCGCCAGTTTATTCTGGCGGCTGGTAACAGCGGCTTCCAGTCGCTTAAAGAACTCCGGCAATTCCTTAGCCTGCAGGGTGGGGTAATGCGTCTCGGTATGGGCTTTTAATGCCCCCTGTAGATCGGCAGCGGGGTTGAATTCAAGTCTACCTGTGATGATCGCATAGCGGAAAACGCTGGCCGCAACTTGATGGGCGCGATGCGATTGATGGGTTGCACCTTTCTTTTCTACTTTACGCAGGGCGGCGAGCACATCCATGGGCCGTATCTCTTTAATTGGCAGATCACCTAATTCAGGAAATACGTGAAGCTCTAGGCGGCGCAATATTCGCTGTGCATGCGATTCTATCCAACGCGATTTGTTTGCCTCCAACCATTCCAAGGCAATCGCTTTAAACGTGTTAGAAGCGTTTAAAGCGGCAATCCGCTTATTCTCTTTTTTCTGTGCACTCGGGTCTATGCCATTCTGCACTTGCTTACGAGCCTCCAGGCGCTTCTCTCTTGCTTCAGCTAATGTCACTTCTGGGTATGTACCCAGTGCCAACATCTTTTCTTTGCCGTTAAAAAAGTATCGTAGTCGCCAATAACGGCTGCCGATTGGCTCGACTTGAAGGAACAACCCGTCACCATCCTTAAGGCGATAGGATTTCTCTTTTGGCTTAGCGTTCTTGACTGCTTTATCGGTCAACAGCATGGATATTTCGCCTGGGTATGTGAACTGGGTATCTGGGGGCTTCGTACCCAGAAAAATACCCAGAAAGCCCCCGGCTGTCATCAAATCTTATCGGATGACAATAAACAGGAAATCGGCTAATTTCCTTTATTTTATCTACATTTTTTGGATTTTATTGGAAGCCTGAAAGTAATATGATGGTGCCCAGGACTGGACTCGAACCAGCACGCCTCGCGGCGCTAGCACCTGAAGCTAGTGCGTCTACCAATTCCGCCACCTGGGCACTTCAGGAGGCGCGTCTATAGCCTGCGCGTTTTTTCCTGTCAACCATGCTTGCATGGCTTGCACGAGAACCCCCGTCTTGCTATGGGTGCCGCACGCACCAACGCGAATGGAAGAACATGCAATCACATCCCCTCGTTACTGTCGTCGGCGGTTCTGGCTTTGTCGGCCGCCATCTTATCAAGCAACTGGCTAAGGCTGGGTTTCGCATCCGCGTGCTGTGCCGCGACACGGTCGCCGCGGAATATTTAAAAACCGCTGGCAGCGTTGGCCAGATCGTGCCGCAATATGCCGACATCACCAAACCCGAGACGCTGGCCGGTAAGTTCGATGGCAGCTGGGCGGTGATCAATCTGGTGAGCATTCTCTACGAATCCGGCCGGCAGAAATTCCAGCGTATTAACGTGGAAGGCGCCAAGCTTGTGGCCAACCACGCCCGTGAAGCGGGGGCGAAGCGACTGCTGCACGTCTCGGCGCTGGGGGTCGATCAGGCAACGGGCAGCCAATATGGCAGCACGAAATATGCCGGCGAAGCCGCCGTGCGTGAGGCATTCCCCGGGGCAACGATCCTTCGCCCGTCGCTGGTGATCGGGCCGGAAGACCAATTCTTCCAGCGTTTTGCCCGCATGGCGCTTATAGCCCCTGCTTTGCCGCTCGTGGGCGGCGGCACTACCAAATTCCAACCCACCCTTGTGCAGGACGTGGCGGTGGCCATCGTCACGGCCCTCAATGCGCCGGACGCGCAAGGCAAGACCTATGCGCTGGGCGGCCCGGAAGTGCTGAGCTTCAAAGAAATGCTGGAGCGCATGCGCAGCATCATCAATCGGCGCGTTTGCCTGGTGAATGTGCCGAGCCCCATCGCCTCCATCATGGGCCGGGTGTGCGAACTGCTGCCCTTCCCGCCGCCGATCACGGCCGATCAGGTGAAAATGCTGGCGCATGATAATGTGGTGCCCGCAGGCAGCCTTGGCTATGCCGATCTGGGCATCACGCCCGGTTCGGTCACGGCGGCGCTGCCCGGCCTGCTTAGCCGCTTTATCAAGGAGTAGCCCATGCGCTTCCTGCCGACCTTCATTGGCGCGTTTCATTCGCCGCAGACTTACGAAAGCGTGCGCCAACAACCCCATGGTTTGGGGCTATTCTATGCTTTTGTGCTGGTAATGCTGAGCACGGCGATCAGCGCGATCTACCTGACCTTCACCATGCACCAAGCCCTTCTCAAGCCTCGCGATGGCCAGCCTGCGTTCCTCGACGAGATGTTCGCCCAGATCAGCGAACAGCTCCCTCCCATGGTGTTGGCAACCGACGGGACCTTGGAAGTGGATGCCGAGCAACCGCTCACCATCCGGCTGCGTGGCGATATCGCCGGCGAAGCATTCGATGTGGATTTCATCACCATCGACACCACCGGCGCGACCGACCACACGAATATGCCCACGCCCATTCTCATCACCCGCACCGACCTTATCAGCCAGGACAGCAAAGACAAAGTCGAGCTGCACCCGCTGAAAAAACTCATGGCTTCGGCCACTCAGCCACTAACGACCGATGATGTGCAAGCATTGCTGGCCGAGGCTGGTGATTTCCTGCGCACCCATGCATGGAAATTCTATGCCATTGTACTGCCGTTCGCGTGGGGTATCATTACGGGCATTTTCTATGTGTTACGCATCATGATGCTGATGGCGCTTGGCGTGGTCGGCGTGATCGTGGGCAATATTGGCGCGCCCAGTATGTCCTATACCACGGCGGTACGCATGGCGTCGGTTGCCTATACCCCGGTAGAAGTATTCAACACCCTCGCCTTCCTGCTGGTCATGGATGGCGCGAGCACGGTGACGCTGTTTGCCCTTGGCGCCCTGCTATTGACGGGTGCCATTCTGCTTACCAACCCACCCAAGCAACCCGCGCCCGGCGCGTAACGCAGGAATATTCACGAAGCGATGCTGACGTTATACCACACGCCCCTTTCCCCCGCCTGCCGCAAATTGCGGCTGATGCTGAAGGAAAAGGCATTGCCGCATCAGCTGGTCACGGAAGAACCATGGAACCGCCGCATTGAATTCTTTGCGCTGAATCCGGCGGGGGAAGTGCCGGTGCTGGTAAACGATAAGCAGCAACCGATCTGCGGGGCCTATGCGATCGCCGAATACCTCGATGAGACCTTCCCCGATGTGCAATTCTTCGGCAACACACCCAGCGAGCGCGCCGAAGTGCGCCGACTGGTGGAGTGGTTCGATGCCAAGTTCGAGCGCGAGGTGAGCCAGCTGATCCTGTTTGAAAAAGTGTTCAAGCGCCTCATGGGCTATGGCGAGCCAAGCTCGGAAGCGATTCGCGCGGGCAAAAAGAACATCGCTTACCACATGGATTACATCGCCCACCTGCTGCTGACACGCAATTGGCTGGGCGGGGAATACCTCACGCTGGCCGACATCTCGGCGGCGGCCCACCTCTCCTGCCTTGACTATCTGGGCGACGTGGCGTGGGAGACGCACCCCAGCGTAAAAGAGTGGTATGCACTCATTAAATGCCGCCCGGCTTTCCGCGAATTACTGGAAGACCGCGTGAAAGGCTTTGTGCCACCGGCACATTACACCGATCCCGATTTCTAGTGCCTTGAAGCGCGTGCCATCGCACCTATTTATACATGACAGCGTATTGCATGATTGATGACAGAGGAGAAAACCCTTGGCCCAAGTGACCATCTACACCACCAAAATTTGCCCCTATTGCGTGCGTGCCAAACAACTGCTGGAGCGCAAAGGCGTGGCCTATCAGGAAATCAGCGCCGAGGATGAAGCCGTGCGCGAAGCCATGATCATCAAGGCCGGTGGCCGCCGCACCGTACCGCAGATCTTCATTGGCGACACCCATGTGGGTGGCTGCGATGATCTCTATGCGCTCGACAAAGAAGGCAAACTCGACCCCCTCCTGAAGGCGGCCTAGGCAGCCTAGCCCTGTTGTGGCGCAAAGGCCGCACCTGCTGCACAGAAGTTATCCACAAGCCTATTGAACATACGATTTGCCTCGTGTGGATAAGTTAGGCCGTTAACGATACCCCCATGAAATAAGCATGGTGTGGGGAACATGTGGTGGCTTTACGTTCGTGATTTTTACCGTGCCGGGCAAGGACCGGAAATGCCTGCCGCTTCGGCGATCGCCCCACGGCGCACCATGGCCACAAAGCCAGCCATCAGCCCAGCCCCATCGGCCAATGCTTCCTCCGATACCAAGGATGCTGCCCTGCCCAACCTGGGCCACTACCTGCAGCGCCTAAGCGTGGATGGAGAGCATGCGTTCGGCCTGTGGGATTCGGAAGCAGGCTTCTCCGTCTTCTCCGCGAACTTTGAGCGCATCACGCAGCTCTCCAGTGCGGATTGCGCCGGCCATGATTGGATTCATTGCATCCATCACGACCATCAATATGCGCTCAATGAAGCCTTACTTCAGGCCGAAGAACAAGGCCGGAATGGCCAATGCCTTGTGCAGGCGCGCTTTTGTACGGAAGCGGAATGGAATTGGCTGCTGGTGGATGTAAAAGCGCCAACAGCGCGCCAGCGCGCGGTCATGGTGCTGCTACGTAACGTAAGTGACGAGCGCGCATTGCAGGAAGCACTGAGCCAGACGGAAGCAGCCTTGGCGGTCGCAGAACGTGGGCGTTCGGCGTTTTTATCCAGCATGAGCCATGAGCTACGCACGCCGCTGAACGCCATCATGGGTTTTTCGGAGATGATGAAATCCGGTGTGTTCGGCGCACTGCCCAACAGCACCTACCAGCAATATGCCGAACATATCCATGATTCAGGCAAGCTGCTGCTGGGCAAGGTGAACGACCTGCTGGAGATCGCCAGCATGGATGCGGGCGGCGTGGAGCTGAACGAAGCGCCCTGCAACGTGCGCGCATTGCTTGCCGAAGTGGTGGAAATGCACAGCCATGCGGCATTCACCCGCCAGCAAACCCTGAAACTGGATTGCACGCAGGCCATCGAGATCGAGGCCGATAAAGCCAAACTGATTTGCGCGCTGTCGCATTTCGTCAGCAACGCGCTGCGCCATTCACCCAACGATGCTGAGATCACGCTCAGCGCCCGCGTCATGCCGCATGATGGGCTGATCCTCAGCGTGCGTGATCATGGCGAGGGCATCCCCTCTGCCCAACTACAGATCATTCGCGACGCATTGCAAACGCAGGCACGCAGCTACCAGAATATCGAGCCGGGAGGCATTGGCCTTGGCCTTTCACTGGCGCGCGAGCTGGCCGCCAGCCATGGTGGCCGCGTGATGGTGGATTCGATTCGCCATCGCGGCACGGTGGTATCCCTGATGCTGCCCGAATCGCGCATTCGCGCTGGGCTGGCCAAGCGTAAACGCTCCTAACTTGCTCTGGCATTCACCGTTGTTTGGCCTTATATTCAGTGCATGAGCACACATGCCAACGCGATTCTTGACGCTGCCCTGCCGAACGTACCGTTCGATGGATGGAGCATGCACACGCTGGAACAGGCAGCCCAGTCACTCGGCCTCAGCCCGTTCGAAGTGAAGCGTGCCTTCCCCCGCGGTGTGGTGGATGCAGTGAACCATTTCGTCATCTGCGCCAACGAGCAAATGATCGCCGGATTGCCGGAGAACTTTACGAGCCTTAAGATCCGCGAGAAAATCACCACCGCCGTAATGGTACGGCTGCGCCAGCAACTGCCCCACCGCGAGGCGGTACGCCGAGCGCTGGCGGTCTATGCCATGCCCTGGCACGCCGCTGATGGGCTACAACGCAGCTACGACACGGTGGATGCCATCTGGCGCGCGGCGGGCGACACCAGCCTCGATTATAATTTCTACACCAAGCGCCTCACGCTGGCGAAAGTGTATAGCGCGACACTGATGGTCTGGCTGAATGACGATTCCCCCAATCTGGCCGACACGGAAGCCTTCCTGCGCCGCCGGATTGAGAACGTGATGCAGTTCGAGAAATTCAAAGCCAAGGCCAAGACCGCTCTTGGCTCGCTGGATCAATGGATGCCTTCTGCATTACGAAACAAGCACTAACAAGGGGATACCCCATGAAAAATGCTTTCTCTCTTGTTGAACTTTCGATTGTGCTGGTGATTCTCGGGCTGCTCACCGGTGGCATTCTTGGAGGCCAATCGCTCATTCGCGCAGCAGAATTACGGAGCATCAGCACCGACGTAGGGCGTTACACCACCGCAGCGCAAACATTTCGCGATAAATATTTTGGTATGCCTGGTGATATTCGCAATGCCACAAGTATTTGGGGGAACGCGGATACCGGGGGCACTGGCGGCGAATGCGCAGACCCCGCAGCGGATAGCGGGAGCGGTACCCAAACCTGCAATGGTACCGGCGACGGTTGGGTTGGTCCAGGCGGCGGAAGCTGCTGGGAACGGCATCGCTTTTGGCAGCATCTGGCCAATGCCGGACTAGTAGAGGGCCAGTACAGCGGTATTTCAGGACCAGTGGGCGAGTGCCACTCAACCTTGGCTACCACCCCAACCAACACAGCGCGCTCACGCATCAGCAATGCAGGTTTTTCAGTTGCAGGCACGCCAGTTGCTACGCCCTCACAATTTTTTCCGGGGGAATATGGAACGCGTCTGTTCTTCGGTGGGCAGGATGATGGAAATAGCAGCTCTACGTGGGCACCTATCATCAAAGGCGAGGAAGCTTGGAATATCGACACGAAGATGGATGATGGACGTCCGGCCTACGGAATGGTGCAAACATATACTCTCGGCTCCAGCTGGGGATCACCCAACTGCGCAACAACAGCCATCGCTAGCACTGCGGAATATGCCCTCGCCGCCAATGGCAATATCTGTTCGTTGATGTTCAGATTCAATTAAACGTAAATGGTATGGATGCACTGCGTGGCATCAGCCATGCCGGGCGTATATTGGGTGCATAGAGTATTTGCGCCTCATCCGTGTTGATCGCGTAATACAGCACCGAGCCAGAGATCATCGAAACGCGACGATAACGCTGCACGCGCAAAGCTGCGATTTTCTCCTGAAGCATGGCCATCAGTACATGCTCGTTCAGGGCGGTGTCGCCATCTTCCTCAAGCACCAGATCACAGCAATCCATCTCCGGTACGCTGGCGTAATAATTCTCGATCTTGTAGTTCTTGCGCAGCACGCGCATGGCGGAAAGCTCGGCCACGCGGCGCTCTGGCTCGTGCCCGCTGTAGCGCGACAGATCGCGGATGGGGCGATAATTCAGGCGCTTCTTCAGCCAGACCTGATAGTCGGCGGTGGTGACTTTCGTCATTTCCGCACCATGCACCCCGTCACCGGTGATGATGGTGAAATCCGGCCCGTGACCTTGGCGATGCTTGCGGAAATCGACCGGCAGTTCCATCAACCCGTGATGCTTGAGAATCATGAAATACTGAATCAGGCAGCCGATCTCGATCTTGTCCTGTTCGGAAACGGGGGCGTGAATGAGCTCAGCAAAACAGCTATCGAGCGCGTCGTCATCATATACGGTTCGGGTAAAAAGCGGCGGCTGGCTGCGTCTCATAGTCCCTCATCGTCAGGGTGACACTTGGCCAAGCACAAAGCCGCCCGTTCGGGCGCGTGTTACGTAGGTTATAGCAAAAATATCAGCAGGCCGCAATGGGGTCGCGTAGCGCCGAAGCTGCGCGAGCCGCGAAGCGGCAGAGGTCAGCGAGTGAAGCGAGCGAAGGAGGGGCAAGCCCTCCTTCACGAAATACTAAATATGCAGCGCGCGGCCGTACGCATCCAGCACGCTCTCATGCATCATCTCCGAAAGCGTGGGGTGCGGGAATACGGTGGCCATGAAATCGGCCTCGGTCAGTTCCGCCTGCTTGCCGATCACGAAGCCCTGCACCAGCTCGGTCACTTCCGCGCCCACAAGGTGGGCACCCAGCAGCTCGCCGGTTTTTGCATCGAACACGGTTTTCACCAGACCTTCCGGCTCGCCAAGCGCCACGGCCTTGCCGTTGCCCATGAATGGGAAGCGGCCCACTTTCAGCTCGTAGCCCTTCTCTTTCGCGGCTTTCTCGGTGAGGCCGACGCTGGCCACCTGCGGGTGGCAATAGGTGCAGCCCGGAATGTTCTCGCGCTTCATGGCGTGCGGGTGGCCCCCGGCGATATGCTCGGCGGCAATCACACCTTCGTGGCTGGCCTTGTGCGCCAACCACGGAGCGCCGGTGATATCACCAATGGCATACACGCCCGGCTCATGCGTCTGGCAGTTGGAATCAACCATGATGCGGCCATGCTCTACCTTCACCTTGGTGCCTTCCAGCCCAAGGCCTTCGATGTTCGCTACAATGCCCACGGCCGAGATCACGCGCTCGACCGTGATCTCCTGCGTTTTGCCGTCTTTCTCCACGGTAGCAGTCACGCTGTTCTTGTCTTTCTTCAGCGCTTTTACCACCGCGCCGGTGAGAATCTTCATGCCCTGCTTTTCGAACTGCTTCTGCGCGAATTTGCTGATTTCCTCGTCTTCCACGGGCATGACGCGGTCTTGCAGCTCGACCACAGTCACGTCGGCGCCCATGGTGTTGTAGAAGCTCGCGAACTCGATACCGATGGCGCCCGATCCCATCACCAGCAGGGATTTGGGCATGTCGGTCGGCACCATCGCTTCGCGGTAGCTCCAGACCAGTTTGCCGTCGCTCTCCAGCCCCGGCAGGTTGCGCGCGCGCGCACCGGTGGCAAGGATGATTGCTTTTGCCTCCAGCTCGGCCACTTTCTTTTTGTCCTTATCGTTCACCACCACTTTGCCACGGCCAGCGAGGGCGCCCGTGCCTTCGAACACGGTCACCTTGTGCTTCTTCATGAGGAAGCCGATGCCTTTTTTCATCTGGTCGCTCACGCCACGCGAACGCTCCACCACCTTCTTCAGATCGAAGCTGATGTCTTTCGCCGCAAGGCCATACGCATCGGCGTGTTTCATCGCATGGTAGATTTCGGCCGAGCGCAACAGCGCCTTGGTGGGAATGCAGCCCCAGTTGAGGCAGATACCGCCCAGATGCTCGCGCTCCACCAGCGCCACTTTTTTACCAAGCTGGCTCAGGCGAATCGCCGCCACATAACCGCCCGGGCCACCACCGATCACGATCGCATCAAATTGTTCGCTCATGTTTGCATCCTTCTCTTGCATATCGCCCTATCAGACGGATGGGGCGGGTTGATTGAGTGGCGCTACGCGCAGAAGGGATCTGCTATCCCTTCGTCGCTTCGCTCCTTACCCTTTCCGCTTCGCGGCTCGCGCCTCGCCGGCGCTACGCACGTTCCACGGCATTCATCAAAACTGATCGGGATCGACCGGCTTTTTGGGTTGTTTTATTTCGGTTGCCACCGGCGCAGGTTCTGGCACTGGGGTGGGCATGGTTGGCGCTTCTTTTAGCATCGCCTCCAGCGAAGGCAACTTCTCTGGCCGTGGGGCCTGCACCACGTCTTTTTTTTGCTCGTCACCGGGCAATTTCACCTCACGCCCGAAGGCGAGCGAGGCAGTTTGCGGCGCATCAAAGCGCTGGCCCATTTTCAGCGCCAACTTGCGCATGGCCACCTCGCCCGCATCGCTGTTTTTGCGCACCATCAGCGGCAGGCCGCAATGTTGGCAGTGTTTTTTGGGGTCATACAGTGGCTTGAAGATCCACATCAGCAGGTAAATGGGCAGGCACAAAAACAGTGCCAATGGTTTGATGATGAGGCCAAGGCCAGGGAAAATCAGGTTCGCCACGCGGGCGATGGCCTTGCTCGTGTCGTTACCCTCGGGCGTTTTATCGCTCGGTGGCTTGACGGGTTTTCCCTCGTAGTAGCAATGCGTACAGATGTGGCTGTCAGCACCCATCGTTTACTCCGTCATCGCCCGAGTTGCACAGCAACGATAGGGCGATCTCGCCACGCCTTGCGTAGGGCGGGATTCCCCTAGAATTTGCCTTACAAATTCGGGGAATGACGAAATCATACTACACGAACATCAGAATCGGCTGTTCAATGTAGCGCTTGATGGCCTGCAGCAGTTCGGCCCCCAGCGCCCCATCCACCGCGCGGTGATCGACCGAGAGCGTCAGGTTCATCACGTTGATGGATTTCGGTGCGCCGTCGCGCATCACCAGCTTTTCAGCGCCCGCGCCCACGGCCAGAATGCAGGCCTGCGGCGGGTTGATGATGGCCTGGAACGTGCTCACGCCATACATGCCGAGGTTACTGATGCTAAAGCCGCCGCCCTGGAATTCCTCCGGCTTCAGCTTGTTCTCGCGCGCGCGCTTGGCAAGGTCCTTCATTTCGGTGGAAATTTGCGGCAGCGATTTCTGGTCAGCATTGCGCACGATCGGGGTGATCAGACCACCATCGGTCGCCACGGCCACCGAGATATCCACGTTGTTGTATTGGATCATCGCGTCGTCGTACCAGCTCACATTGCAGCTGGGCTTGTCGCGCAGGCCCAGCGCGGTCGCTTTGATGATGATGTCATTCACCGACAGCTTGTAGGCTGGCGCGTTGCCCTTGCCTGCCTTGGCTTCGGCGGCAGCGTTCAGCTGCGCGCGCGCGGCGAGCATGGCATCCAGCTCCACTTCCACGGTGAGGTAGAAATGCGGCACTTGCTGCTTCGATTCCAGCAGGCGGCGCGCAATCACTTTGCGCATGTTATTATTGGGCACCTGCACGAATTCCACCGAATTGCGGCGCACCACACCCGCGCTGCTACCGCCCGTGAAATTCTCCACGTCCGCGCGCAGAATGCGCCCGCCGGGGCCGGTTCCCAGCACGTCACTCAAGTTGATGCCTTTGGCAGCGGCAATTTTCTTCGCCAGCGGCGAGGCCTTCACCCGGCCGCCTGTTTGTGCCACGCCCACCGGGGCAGCGCTTGCCACGGGTGCGGCGGGGGCTTTGCTGGCAACGGGCGCCACCGTGGGGGCTGCCGTGGGCGCAGCGGGTGCGGCAGGAGCAGCAGCGCCTGCAGCAGGTGCTGCTGCTCCTGCCGCCGGTGCAGCTTTGGGTTCTTCCTTCGGCTTCCAGCTATCCAGCGCTTTTTTGTCCTCTCCATCTTCCAGTAGCAGGGCGATGACGGCGTTCACTTTCACGCCCTCCGTGCCTGCCTGAATGATGATGCGGCCGAGCGTACCCTCATCCACCGCTTCCACTTCCATCGTGGCTTTGTCGGTTTCGATCTCGGCGATCACATCGCCGGCTTTCACCTTGTCGCCTTCTTTCTTTTTCCAGGTGGCGAGGTTGCCTTCCGTCATGGTCGGCGACAATGCGGGCATGGTAATTTCGATGGGCATGGGCTCTTCCTTGCGAGTTAGTCGAGTTCAAACACCACGGAGACCGTGGCACTCAGTTGTTGTTCACCGGCGGGCGGCGCGTAGGCTGCCTCGGCAGTATCCATGGCAGCGCCCTTGGCCATGGCCATCATGGGCATGGGGACCATCGGCGGCGCGAAGGAGGACACCGCACCTTCGTTAATCTGGTAGACCGCGCCGATGCCTGCGCCCGCAGCGCTGGCCATACGCTCAGCTTTCTGCTTGGCGTTGGCAATCGCTTCGGCCAGCAACTCGTCGCGTTTCTTCTCGCGCTCGGAGACTTCGTATTGCAGGTTCAGCAAACCACCCCATTCGGTGTTGGCATCTTGTTCGAAACCGGCGCTGGTGATGCTTTCCATGAGGCTGCCGACCTTGGCGCTATCGACCACGGTGATATCGAGCTGCGTTTGCACGCGGTAGCCCTTGAACACGCGATTGCTGTTACCTTGCGGCACGTTCACGTATTCATAAATGGGCTGCACCATGCTGCTTTCGGTGCGCACTTTGCGCGCCTCGATGCCCGCTTCTTCGACGATGCCCATCAGCTTTTTCAGCTTTTCATCGTGCGCGGCTTTGGCATCGGCCAGCTTCATCTTCATGGCATTCAGATTCACGCGCAGATGCGCCTCGTCGGGCACGAATTTGCGGTTCGCCTCGCCGGTGACGCTGATGCTGCGCAACGGCGCCGCTTCACTGCCAGCAGCAACATGCTCGCCGCTGAGCGTGTAGGCCGCAGCGGTGACGGCAACCAAAGCAAGGGAAGCAAGCAGCTTATTCATGGGCGTTGCTCCTTACGCAGCGTTCGATTTGGGGGCGCACACGTCGCGTTTTGCTAATGAGA
>Ga0209278_1000816_pt1 | contig 21175 bp, 18 predicted proteins | sample JI81BgreenDNA_FD_187504 | JGI IMG/M metagenome (GOLD analysis project Ga0209278, IMG submission 187504) | Wastewater effluent complex algal communities from Wisconsin, to seasonally profile nutrient transformation and Carbon sequestration -... | ecosystem: Engineered > WWTP > Effluent > Algae... | reverse complement strand
GACACGCAGCCTTGATTGGTGGTGGATCACCGGCAATCACGATGAAGACGCCGCCGCTGTGCTGGGCGGGCGCATGATGGTGGAAGGCCGCATCGGCCCGCTGGTGCTGCGCCATGAAGCCGATCCGACTGATGCAACACCCGAACTGTCCGGCCATTTCCATCCCAAGCTGGTGATCCGCCACCGTGGCCGCCACATCGCGCGGCGTTGCTTCGCGCACGGCCCCACCAAGCTGATCCTGCCGGCCTATGGCGCCTTCACCGGCGGGCTGGACCTGGCCGATCCCGCCTTGCAGGCGGCACTGGCCGGGCCGGCCACAGCGCTGGTGTTGGAAGGCGACCGGCTGTTGCGTTTTCCGGTAGGTTGACGGCAGCTCCGGGTGGGAGGACGCTCTCGCCCATGAGCAGCGATTTCGATCTCGTCATCCGCAATGGCCACATCGTCGATGGCAGCGGTGCGCCGGGCTTTGAAGGCGATTTGGCGGTGAAAGACGGCCGCATCGCCGCCGTTGGCACGGTGAGCGGGCGCGGGGCGGAGGAAATTGACGCCAAGGGGCTGCTCGTCACCCCCGGTTTCGTCGATGTGCACACCCATTATGACGGGCAGGCGACCTGGGACCAGCGGCTGCAGCCGTCGTCGTGGCACGGTGTCACCACGGTGATTGCCGGCAATTGCGGCGTGGGATTTGCGCCGTGCCGGGTGGAAGATCAGGATCGGCTGATCCGGCTGATGGAAGGGGTGGAGGATCTGCCCTTCCCGGTCCTCAAGGATGGCCTGCCGTGGAACTGGCAGAGTTTCCCCGAGTATCTCGACAGTCTTTCGGGCCGGGCCTTCGATATGGATATCGGCCTGCAACTGCCGCACGCGGCGCTGCGCGTGTTTGTGATGGGCGAACGCGGCGCCAATCGCGAAGCGGCCAGTGCGGACGAGATCGCGCAGATGGCGGCGCTGGCCGAAACAGCGATGCACGCCGGCGCGATGGGCTTTTCGACGTCTCGCACGCTCAACCACCGCACGTCCGATGGCCAGCCGACGCCAACGTTGACGGCGGCTGAGGACGAATTGATGGGCATCGCGCTGGCGCTCGGCCGGGCGGGCAAGGGCGTGCTGCAGTTCGTCTCCGATTTCGCTGATCCGGTGGCGGAATTCGCCATGATGCGCCGGCTGTGCGAGGCCTCGGGCCGGCCGCTCAGCTTCAGCCTGGCCCAATCGCCGGTCGCGCCGCTGGGCTGGCGCAAATTGCTCGACATGCTCGAACAGGCGACAGCGGCAGGCCTGCCGATGAAGGCGCAGGTGGCGGCGCGGCCGGTGGGCGTATTGCTCGGCCTTGATCTCACGCTCAATCCGTTCAGCCTGCACTCCGATTGGCCCAAGGCCGCCAGCCTTGATGAACAGCGCCGTCTGCTTGCCGATCCGGCCTTCGTTGACCGTCTCATCGCCAACCCGCCGGCCAAGGGCAACGCGCTCGGCACGGCGCTGCTGCACCGCTGGGGAGACATGTATCAGCTGGGCGATCCGCCCAATTATGAACCGCTGGCCGAAACCAGCCTCGCCGCCGAAGCGATGCGGCGCGGCGTGACCTATGAAGTGGTGGCGGCGGAATGGCTGCGCGCGGGCATGATTTACGTGCCGTTCCTCAACTTCGCCGATGGCGATCTGGATGCCGTCGGCGCGATGCTGGCCCACCCTGATACCATCCCCGGCCTGTCCGATGGCGGCGCGCATGTTGGCATGATCTGCGATGGCAGTTTCCCGACGACGCTGATCACCCACTGGGCGCGCGATCGCAGCCATGGCCGGCTGCCGCTGGAATTTCTGATCAAGCGCCAGGCGCACGACACGGCGCGGGCGCTGGGCCTCACCGATCGCGGCCTGCTGCGCCCCGGTTTGCGGGCGGATGTGAATCTCATCGATCTTGCTCATCTTGCCCTGCTGCCGCCGGATGTGGCGCATGATCTGCCCGCCGGTGGCCGCCGCCTGGTGCAGCGCGCTCGCGGAATCCGGGCGACGCTGGTGGCGGGCCAGATCACCTACCGTGATGGCGAAGCCACCGGCGCACTGCCCGGCCGGCTGCTGCGCGGCGGCACAAGTGGCTGAAAAGCCGACAACTCGGCGCGCCCAACACGCCGTTCATCGAAGTTTCGCTTGACCGGCCGTCTCTGTTGGCAATGGATGCCTGCCACACATAGAGGGCAATATGTCGATCAAACCCGTCAAGACCGCCGTTTTCCCGGTGGGCGGCCAGGGCACGCGCTTCCTGCCGGCCACCAAGGCCATGCCCAAGGAAATGCTCCCCGTGGTGGACAAGCCGCTGCTGCAATATGCGGTGGACGAAGCGCTGGCTGCCGGCATCGAGCGGCTGGTGTTCGTGACCGCCCGCGGCAAGGGCGCGCTGGAGGATTATTTCGATGTTGCCCGCGAGTTGGTGGACAGCCTGAAGGCCAAGGGCAAGACAGCGGAACTGGCCGTGCTGGAAGCCACCCAGATCGAGCCGGGTCGCATGGTCTATGTGCGCCAACAGGACCCGTCGGGCCTGGGCCATGCCGTTTGGTGCGCCCGGCACGTCGTAGGGCGTGAAGCCTTTGCTGTGCTGCTGCCCGATGAACTGCTGTGGAACCCGGCCAATCCGGCGCTGAAGGAAATGCACGACGCCTACCAGCGGCTGGGCGGCAACATCATTTCGGTTCTGGAGGTGCCGGCCGAGCATACCCACCGTTATGGCATCGTCTCGCCCGGCGCGGTTGATGGCCTGATCACGGAGGTGAGGGCCCTGGTGGAGAAGCCCAAACAAGGCACCGCCCCATCGCGCCTGGCTGCCATCGGCCGTTACATCCTGCAGCCCGAAGTGATGGACGTGCTGGCGCTGGGCAAGCGCGGCGCCGGCAACGAGATTCAGCTCACCGATGCCATGGCCGAAATGATCGGCGTGCAGCCCTTCCACGCCCTCACCTTCACTGGCACCCGCTTTGACTGCGGCGACAAGGCCGGGCATGTGACGGCCAATGTGGCGCTGGCGCTGGAGCGCGAGGATGTTGGCCCGGCCGTGCGGGAATGGCTGCGCAGCCAGAAGTTCTGAACGATCAGGGCAGGGCAACCACCTGCAGCGCCTTGATCTGCCGTACGGAGCGGGCAGCACGCACTTCGCCGGGCACCACGAGCCGCAACGGGCCATCGGCGTCGCTCAACGTCTTGCCATCGCAGGCGTTGGCCACCAGCACCTTGTGATTGCCCAGCTTGGGATCAATCTCGGCCAGGCTGAAGGCGACGCGATAGCCATCGGCAGCTTCGGCGACGATCATCGTCGTCAGCGCCGGGCCGCGCAGCGCTTCGCCCGCCGGCAGGCCGGCGGCGACGGCCAGATCGGTCAACCAGACGCCGGTGCAGGCGTGGGTCTGCCCGTGCGCTGTGAGTGTTGCGCTGGCCGCCGGCAGCTTGGCCAGCGTCACAGCGTCCACTGGCAGGCTGGTCGGCAAAGCAGCGCTTGCGGCGAGCAGGGCAAGGGCGGTGGCGATCATGCAACGTCTTTCGGCTGTGACAGTGAAGCCACGATAGCGCCGCCTGTGGCATCCGCAACATTGACGGGCGGCGGATTCGCGATAGGGGACGGCGGATGACCAACGCTGATGCCCCCTTCGATCCCCGCCTGCTGCGCGATGCCTTTGGCTGCTTCGCCACCGGCGTCACCGTGATCACCAGCCAATCGCTGTCGGGCGAACGGGTTGGCCTCACCGCCAACAGCTTCACCTCGCTAAGCCTCGATCCACCGCTGCTGCTGTTCTGCCCGGCCAATGGCGCATCGGCGCTGCCGGTGCTGCGCGAATCGGGGCGCTTTGCCATCAACATCCTTGATCTTGATGGCCAGGCCGTCGCCGATCGCTTTACGAAGAAGGGCATCGACCGCTTTGCCGAGCATGATTGGCAGGATTGGGATGGAGTGCCGGTGCTGGCCAGCGCCAAGGCGGCCTTTGCCTGCACGCTGCACGCCGATCATGATGGCGGCGATCACCGCATCATCGTCGGCCGGGTGACCCGGCTGGCGCTCGATCAGGCCCGCGAGCCTTTGCTCTATCTGCATGGCCGCTATCGCCGGGTGCATGTTGGCTGATCCATCGGCCTCGAACGCGCAGCGCGATGCGGCGGAAACCGCCGCTTTGGCGAAGGGCGGGCGAACCAGCTTCTTCGGTTATGTGCTGCGGTTGGCGGCGCGCTTTCCCTTCCTGTTCATTGCCGGGCGCTTGTACGGTGCCGAAGCATTAGGCCGCTTTGCCTATGCCACCATGGTGGTGGAACTGGTGGCGATGCTGGCCACGCTGGGCCTGAAGCGCGGCCTGGCCGAAGACATGGCGCGGCGCCCACAGGATGAAGCCGCCGCACTGATCGATGCGCTGCTGGCGGCGCTGTTTGCGTCGCTGGCAGGGGCAGCGGTGTTGGTGGTGGTGCCGGAACTCGTGTTTCCGGCCACCCGTCTGGCGCCGCTGGATCGGTGGTTCGCATTGATTATCCCGTTCATCGCGCTCGCTGATGTGGCGCTGGCCGGGCTGGCTTTCCACCATGATGTTGGCGCGCAGGTGCGGGCCCGTTCGATCATCGAGCCGTGGGTGTTGTCCATCGCCGCGCTGGCGCTGGCATTCACCGCCTTGAAAAGCGACGGCATGCTGATCGCCTATCTGCTGTCGATGGTGGCGGCGTTTTTCGCGGCACTGTCGCCGGCGCTGCGTCGCTTTGGCTGGCCGGGCGGTTGGCGGCTGGATGTGGGGCGTATCTGGCGGCTGGTGAAAACCAATGTGCCACTGGCCGGGGCCGATATCGCCGAATGGGGCGCGCGCCGGCTTGATATCTTCATCCTGGGCCGTTTTGCCTCGGCGGAGATTGTGGGCATCTATTATGTGGCGCAGCAGATCGCCTCGCTGCCGCAGCGGCTGAAATCAAGCTTTGATCCAATTTTGGGTCCCGTGCTCACCCGCAATCTGGCGGCGGGCAATCTCGCCAAGGCGGCCGGGCATGTGCGCCAGATCAGTTTCTGGGTGGCGGCAGTGCAATTGGCGGCGGTGCTGGCGTTGGGCATTCCCGGCCAGGCCGCCATGGGCCTGTTTGGCCCGGCCTTTGCCGCCGGCGTGACGGTGCTGGCCGTGCTGTTGACGGTGGAATTGTTTGCGGCGCAGGCGGCGGTGGCGGAAGGCGCGCTGATCTATGTGGCGCGCAATGCCAATCTGATGTGGTCTGTCATCGGGCTGGCGGTGCAGGCCGGGCTGTCGCTGCTGCTGGTGCCGATGGCAGGGCCACTGGGTGGCGGCGTGGGGGCGGCGCTGGCGCTGGCGATCGCGGCGTTGCTGCAATCGGTGGCCAAGTCGCGGTTGTTGCAGGCGCGTTTGGGTCACACGGTGTCCGGCTGGCGGCCGTCGCTGCTGCTGGCGGGCATTCCGGCCTTTGGCGTGGGCCTGCTGGTGCTGCGCACGCCGGAGCCAATTCAGCTGTCGATCGGGTTTTTCGCGATTCTGGGCAGCTATGGCCTGATCATCTGGCGCTTTGGCTTCAAGGGCGCCGATCGCCTGCTGTTCGCGCGCGGCCTGAAGAAGATCGAGGATGAAGCCGCCAGCCTGCCGTTGGCGCCGATCCTGCCGCCGGACTCGCGCTGATCACATCCCCGGCGGCGGGTTGCCGAAGGCGTTGCCTTCGATGGCGGCGCCCGGCGTGCCGGCAACCAGGGTGGCATAAAGATCGGCCCCCAGCGGCGTGGCGGCGAGTGCAAAGCCCAGTGCCAGCGCCACCACCGGCGCGGCCAGCCCGATGTTCCAGGCGGGATGCCAGCCTTCGCCAGCGCGCCATTCGCGAAAGGCCAGATAGGCCGGAAACAGCAAGCCGGGGATGGAGACGATTTCCATCGCCCACGGAATCAGGAACGGCGATGGCATCAATCTGCCAAAGGCTGGCCCCATGATGCTGGCCAGCGCGCACAGGTGCAGGCGGCGGTGCCAGCCAGTGTCGCGCCGCCGGGCGATCGCGCCCAGCGCCAGCGCGGCAAAGGCGACAAGGCTGAGCGGGTTCTGCATCATGAAATATTGCGGCCGGAAGAAGAACGGCGTGCGCCCGGCCTGCGCTACGGCGATGGTGATGGCCATGCCCGCGGTTACCATGGTGATGATCCACACCAGCCCCACCCAGCCGAGCCGGCGGTGCCATTCCAGCCGGCCACTGGCAGCCAGCCCGGCCTGCAGCAGCGAAAGACCAACCCAGCCAAAGAAGATGATGCCGTGGATGTGCCAGATGGCCGGCATGGCGAAGGTGGAGCGCCCCATCGCCAGGTGCAGGGAAAAGGCCGCCGCAAAGATCAGCGCCATCACCCCGGTGATGCGCGCCTGCGTGCCCAGCCAATTGTGCGTGGGTGTTGCCCGAGTCGCCATGATTGTTCGTCCCCCCAGATGAACTGGGATCAGCTTAATCACTGGCGCGGCGCGCGTCCATAATTTCGCCAGCTAGCCGCAGGCGCGGGCCTGGGCCAGCCTGCCGGCCATTCAAACCGGGAGACAGACAATGATCGGCGTGATCGCAACCCTGAAGATCCAGGACGGCAAGGCAGACGATTTCGAAGCGGTGTTCCGCACGCTTTCGGCAGCGGTGCGCGCCAATGAGCCAGGCAATATCTGCTATCAGCTCACCCGCTCGAAAACTGATCCCACCACCTACAAGGTGCTCGAAGTCTATGCCGATGCCGATGCGCTGAAGGCTCATGGCGCCAGCGACCATTTCAAGGCCGCCGGCCCGGGGCTGGGTGCCTGCCTCGCCGGCAAGCCCGATGTCGAATATCTGGACGGGGTGGCCTGACGCCACCCCTGACCAGCCTTACAGCGCGGCCTTCAGGGCGTCGACGAGGTCGGTCTTTTCCCAGCTGAAGCCGCCATCGGCATCCGGCGTGCGGCCGAAGTGGCCATAGGCGGCGGAGCGCTGGTAGATCGGGCGGTTCAGGCCCAGCTGCGTGCGGATACCGCGCGGGGTGAGCGCAAAGCCCAGCTTGGCGGGATCAGCCAGCACGGCTTCCACCGCGGCTTCGGCCACGGTGCCGGTGCCGTGCAGATCGACGTGGATCGACAGCGGCGCCGCCACGCCGATGGCATAGCTCAACTGGATGGTGCAGCGCTTGGCGAGGCCGGCCGCCACGATATTCTTGGCAAGGTAACGGCACACATAGGCAGCCGAACGGTCAACCTTGGTCGGGTCCTTGCCGCTGAAGGCGCCGCCGCCGTGCGGAGCCGCGCCGCCGTAGGTATCAACGATGATCTTGCGGCCGGTCACGCCGGCATCGCCATCGGGGCCGCCGATTTCGAACTTGCCGGTGGGATTGAGGTGCAGCACCGTATCGGCGCTCAGGAAGCTGGCCGGCAGCACCTTGGCCAGCACGCCCTTCACATAGGTTTCCAGCTCGGTAAACTTGGCGGCGTCACCGCCCTTTTCGCCGTCCTTCTCCCACGGCTTGCAATAATCCGGCGCATGCTGGGTCGAAACCACGATGGCCATCGCGGCCACCGGCACTTCGTGTTCGTAGCGCAGGGTCACCTGGCTCTTGGCGTCCGGTTCCAGGAACGGGGCGACGCCGCTGTGGCGGTCATCCGCCATCTGCTTGAGGATGCGGTGCGAATAATAAAGCGTCGCCGGCATCAGATCCGGGGTTTCATCGGTGGCATAACCGAACATGATGCCCTGATCGCCGGCGCCTTCATCCTTGTTGCCGCTGGCGTCCACACCCTGCGCGATGTCAGACGATTGCGGGTGCAGGTGATTTTCAAAGGTCAGATTCTGCCAGTGGAAGCCCGACTGTTCATAACCGATGCGCTTCACCGTTTCGCGCACGGCGCGCTGGATTTCCTCCTGCGCGCCCGGTTCCCAGTTGCCGGCGGTATCGATCATGCCGCGGCCGCGCACTTCACCGGCCAGCACGACGCGGTTGGTGGTGGTCAGCGTTTCGCAGGCGACGCGGGCTTCCGGATCCTTGGCCAGGAACAGATCGACCACGGCATCGGAAATCTGGTCCGCCACCTTGTCGGGATGGCCTTCCGACACGGATTCGGACGTGAAGATGAAGCTGCTGCGGGTCATGACACACTGCTCTCGATAATGGGATGCGCCGTCATACGCACGGCAGGCCGCCCGCGCAAGACACATAACGACATCTTTATATCATTAACCGATCTGCATCACATCGTGCCAGTCTCGACCGTGATCGTGCGCATCGGCCGCGGCGGCGGTGGTGGCCGGTAGCGTTCCAGCAGCCATGCGGCCAACGCCAGCAGCAGCGCCAGCACCGCCACCGGATACAGGCCCAGCCGTGCAAACAGGGTTTCGGGCTGCGGGGGTGGCAGGCTGGTCACGATCGCGCCGATCTCGCCCTGCACCAGCGACGTGCGCACCCGGCCAAAGCCATCGATCACGGCGCTGATGCCGGTGGGGGTGGCGCGGGCAACCGGCAAGCCTTCCTCGATGGCGCGCAGCCGCGATTGCGCCAGGTGCTGCGGCGGTCCCCAGGCGCCAAACCAGGCATCGTTGGAAACATTGGCGATCCAGCCCGGCCGGTTGCTGCGATCGGCCACCGCCTGCGGGAAGGCGATTTCGTAACAGATCATCGGCGATACGCTGGTGAAGCCCGGCAGCATAAGGGTGCGCGGGCCGGGGCCGGCAGCGAAATCGAAATCGCCGGGCACCAGCCGGGCAAGGCCCAGCGGCCCCAGCCAGTCGCGCAACGGCACATATTCGCCCAGCGGCACCAGATGCGCCTTGTCGAACCGGGCGACGATGCGGCCATCGCCTGCGATAGCAAACAGGCTGTTGGCATAGCGCGCACTGCCATCGCGGCTGCGCTTCACCCCAGTGCCACCGGCCAGCAGCAGATCGCCGCGGCCGATGCTGCCGGCGATGCGGGCCAGCGCTGGCGGATCGATTTCCACCAGCGCGTCGATGGCGCCTTCCGGCCACAGGATCAGCGTGGGCTTGCGCGGCAGCAGCGCGGTGCCTCCGCCCGCTGCTTCGGGCGTGGGCGCGGCAAGGCCGGCGGCCAGCTTGTTCTTCATTTCGCCCGTTACCTTGTCGGCGCTGGGCGGCAGCGGCGATACCACGCCTTCGGTATCGGTGAGTTCGCGCCGCGCCACTTCGGCATCCTGCAGCACCGGCCGCCCGGCTTGCGCGGCCTGGTTCAACCCTTGCCGGGTGAGCCTGATATAGGTGGCCAGATGGCGTTCGGCAGCGGCGGCGTCATAGCGTTCATCCTGGCCAATCCCCGGCTGCACGATCACCAGCGGTGTGCCGATGAAATCATTTTCGGTGATCATGCTGCCGCCCAGCAGCGCCAGCAGGAAGGCGCAAGCCAGCGTGGCGATGCCCGCCCCCCGCCACCGGCCAGGATTGCGGACCAGCCACAGCAGCGCCACGCCGCAGGCCAGCGCCAGCATCGAAAGCCCGGTGCCGCCCACCACCGATGCCAGCTGCGCGAGCGGCGTTTCCAGCCATATTGCCCCGGCCGGATTCCAGGCAAAGCCCGTGAGCAACGTGCCGCGCAGGGTTTCGGCCAGCGGCCACAGCGCCACCAGCCACAATGCGCGCGCCACCGGCTTTTTCGCCAGCCGCACCGCCAGCCCGGCCGGCAGCGCCACGAACAGCGCCAGATACAGGGAAAGGCCGATCACCGCGATCCAGCCCAGTTCGGCCGGCATCTTGGCCTGATAGGTGAAAGACGTGGCGATCCAGTTCAGCGACACCGCAAACATCGCCGTGCCAAACAGCCATGCGCGTCCTGCCGCCGCCCAGCCACTGCCGGCGGTGACGACCAGATGGGCAAACAGCGCCAGGCCAACCAGGCCCAGCGGCCACAGGTTGAGCGGCGCAAAGGCCAGAGCGGTGGCGGCACCGGCGGCGAGTGCGACAATCAGATTGCGGGGTCCCTGCATGGTTGCCGGTGGTAGCCGGCTGCCACGCCGGATGCCAGTGGCCTTTTGATGACGGGCCGGCTGCGATTCGGCAGTGGCCGCCTGGCGCACGCCGTGCCACACAGGCCGCGATGGCTTCCGCTCCGCCTGCTGCACCTGCGCCCCCGTCAGAGCTGGCTCTGGCGCTGTCGGGCGTTACGCTGGCACTGGGAGGCCGCCCGGTGCTGGCGGGCATTGATCTGGCGGTGCGCCAGGGCCAGTTCGTGGCGCTGGTTGGTGCGTCGGGGGCGGGCAAGTCCAGCCTGCTGCGGCTGATCAACCGCATGCTGCAGCCTGATGCCGGAACCGTGGCCGTGCACGGCGCCGATGTCGCTGGCCTTGATGCTATGCAACTGCGGCGGGGCATTGGTTATGCCGTGCAGGGCGGCGGCCTGTTTCCGCACTGGACGGTGGCCGATAATATCGCGGCGGTGCCGTGGCTGCTGGGCTGGCCCAAGCCCCGGCGCATGGCACGGGCAGCGGAATTGATGGCGATGCTGGAACTGCCGCCGCATCTGGCGACACGCTTTCCCAGCGAATTGTCGGGCGGGCAGGCCAGCCGGGTGGGGCTGGCGCGGGCGCTGGCCGTCAGCCCTAGATTGCTGCTGCTCGATGAGCCCTTTGGCGCGCTCGATCCCGAGACGCGTGATGAGCTGGGCGACCGCCTGCTGGCGCTGCACCGGGCGCAGGGGCTGACAACCGTGATGGTCACGCACGATCTGGCCGATGCGCTGCTGCGGGCTGATCTGATGGTGGTGCTTGATGGTGGGCGCGTTGTTGCCTGTGGGCCGCCAGCCATGGTTGCGGCCGATCCGCACCCAGCTGTGCAGAATCTGGTGGCGACGCCCTTGGCGCAGGCACGGGCGCTTGCCGGGATGGGCAAATGATCGCTGGCTGGGAAACCCTGCCGTCGGCACTGGCGGCGCATCTGGCGATCAGTGCAGCGGCCCTGGCATTGGCGCTGCTGGTGGCGACGCCGTTGGTGCTGCTGATGCCCGGCCGGCCCTGGCTGCGACGCACGGTGATGGGGCTGGCCAGCGTGGTGCAGACAGTGCCGGCGCTGGCGCTGCTGGCGCTGTTCTTCCCGCTGCTGGTGCTGCTGCGCAACCTGACGGGGCTGCCGGTGCCGTCACTGGGCCTGCTGCCGTCGCTGCTGGCGCTGGCGCTTTATGCGCTGCTGCCGCTGCTGCGCGGCGGGGCTGGCGGGCTGGCGGCCGTGCCCGACAGCGTGCGCGATGCCGCCCGCGCCATCGGCATGAGCGCCAGCCAGCGCCTGTTCCATGTCGAACTCTCGCTGGCCGCCCCGGTGGTGATGGGCGGCGTGCGCACGGCGGCCGTGTGGACCATCGGTGCCGCCACGCTGGCCACAATGGTGGGGCAGGAAAGCCTGGGCGATCTGATCTTCGCCGGGTTGCAGTTGCAGGATTGGCAACAGGTGCTGCTTGGTTGCGTGGCGGCCGCCGCGCTGGCGCTGATCGTTGATGGCGCACTCGGTTGGTGCCAACGGGGCATTGCTGAACGGCGCTGGGCGCCGGCGGCCAAGGGCCTCGTCCTGCTCGGCCTGCTGGCCGTTGGAGTCACGGGCTGGTGGTTGCAGAGCCGCCCGGCCAACCACGTGCGGCCGGTGCTGATCGGCACCAAGACCTTTTCCGAACAATATATATTGGCGGAACTGATCGCCGCCGATCTGCGCGCTGCCGGCCAGCCCACCGGCGTGCGTTCCGGCCTGGGATCGGGCATCGCCTTTCAAAGTCTGGCGGCCGGCGGCATCGACATTTCCATCGATTACACCGGCACCTTGTGGACGCAGGCGCTGGGCCGCAGCGATGCCGTGCCGCGTGCCGATATGCTGCGTATCCTCACGGAACAGTTGAAATCCCGCTATGGCGTCACCGTGGCGGCGCGGCTGGGCTTTGAAAATGCCTACGCACTTGCCATGCGCCGCGCCGACGCCGAACGGCTGGGCGTGCGCAGCATTTCCGATCTGGCGCGGGTTTCGGCCAAGCTGAAACTGGCCACCGATCTGGAATTCCTGTCACGCAACGAATGGACGGCGATGCGCAGCGCCTATGGGCTGGAATTCGCCAGCATGCGCGCCTTCACCCCGGTGCTGATGGTGGCGGCGCTGAAGGATGGGGCGGCGGACGTGATCACCGCCTACAGCAGCGATGGCGCGCTGGCCGGGGCGGATATCGTGCTGCTCACCGATGATCGGGGTGCGTTGCCGGCCTATGATGCCCTGCTGCTGGTGGCGCCGGGGCGCGATGATCTGGCGCGGCGGCTGGCGCGCTATGATGGGCGCATTTCGGTGGATGCCATGCGCATCGCCAATTGGCAGGCCGATCGCCCCACCAACAAGCGCAGCCCGGCCGAAGCGGCGCGCTGGCTGGCCACGGAAACCGGCTTGCAGCCTTGAACCGCCCGGGCCAAGCTGTGGCCCATGAAGAAACTCCTCCTCGCCCTTCTCCTGCTGTTCGCGGCGCCGGTGTTCGCCGGCACGCCGGCTGATCTCCATGCGCTGTTTGCCGAGTGGCGCCTCTTCCACGCCAGCCCGCCGAATTACACGCCGCCCATCGTCGCCTTGCGCGGCGAGGCGCTGCGAGACTTTCAGGCCCGGCTGGCGGGGATCGACACCACGGGCTGGAACGCCGCCGACAAGGTCGATTGGCAGCTGGTGCAGGCCGAGATGAATGGCCTGAAATTCGATCTGGAGGTGGCCAAACCGTGGCAGCGCGATCCGGCCTGGTATCTCAGCCTGTGGAACGCGCAGAGCGACACGCCGGCGCATGAAGGCCCGGTGCATACGGCTCCGATCGATGTGTGGATGTACAAATTCCCGCTCAGCAAACCTGACGCCGCGAAGCTGGCCTACGAAATCGCCCATATCCCGCCCTTGCTGCAACAGGCGCGCGGCAACCTGACTGGCAATGCCGCCGATCTGTGGAACGCCAGCCCGATCACGCTGGCCGAACAGGAAGAGGGGCTGGTCGCCCTTGCCGCCAAGGTGAAGGGCGACCGGCTGCTGGAACGCCGGGTGGCCGAGGCGCTGACCGCCACGCGCGATTTCATCGCCTGGGTGAAGGCCGAAGCGCCGAAGAAGACCGGGCCTTCGGGTGTCGGCATCGAGGCCTACAACTGGTATTTGAAGCACGTCCAGCTTTCGCCCTACACGTGGGAACAGGAGGTCGCGATCCTCAGCCGCGAATTGGCCCGCGCCCATGCCGGTCTCAGGCTGGAGGAGAACCACCATAAGGCACTGCCGCCGCTGACCAGCCCGGCCAATGAGGCCGAGTGGGAGGCAAAGAGCCTGGCCGACATCGATCATTTCATTGATTTCATGGACAAGACCGGCGTTGCCACCATCCAGCCCTACATGAAGCCGGAACTCGCCAAGCGCATCGGCAAATGGGTGCCGGCCGAACAGCAGAATTTCTTCCAGATCGCGCAGGGCCGCGCGCCCAACAGCCTGTTTGCCCACTTCTACCACTGGTGGGATTTGGCCGAGATGCAGGTCCGCCCGCACCCCTCGCCGATCCGGCGTGGGCCGCTGTTGTACAATATCTGGGTCAGCCGGTCAGAGGGCAATGCCACGGCGATGGAAGCGATGATGCTGGATGCCGGCCTGTTCGACAACAAGCCGCGGTCGCGCGAAGTCGTGTGGATCATGCAGGCCCAGCGCGCGGCGCGCGGGTTGGCCTCGCTCTATGCGCAGGCCAACCAGATCGATCTCAAGGCCGCAATGGCGATGCAGGTGGCGCGCACCCCCAACGGCTGGATGAGCCCGGATCTGCCGCTGCTCGGCTTTGAACAGTCGCTCTATCTGCGGCAGGCGGGCTATGGCCCCAGCTACATCACCGGCAAGGCCCAGATCGAGCAGCTGTTCGCTGAAGTGGCCGAGCAGGAACGCGCCAGCCTGCCCGGCGGCACCTTCACAGTGAAGAGCTTTTATGACCGGCTGGGCGGCTTCGGCATGATTCCGGTGAGTTTGATCCGGGAACAGTGGCTGGGTGTGCCGGTGGGTAAGTGAGCATGTGCGCGGTACGTGTGTGGGGTGCCTCGACAAGCTCGGCATGAGCGGACTTGGTCTTTTTCCCGATAAGCCCAATACCGCTCATGCCGAGCCTGTCGAGGCACGCACCTACCGCCCCGCCCGCGGAATCAGATGCAGCTGCGTCTGCCGCCCATCGATCCAGCGGAAGCTGCTGCCGTTCCAGAACCCATCCACTTCCAGCGGGAAACGGATTTCGGCGTTGCTCCATTCGGGCACCTTGGCCAGCGCCGCCAGTTCGATCGACCAGGCCGTATCGGCATAGATGCGATAGTCGCCGCGGCCGGGGATCGGGTTCTGATGTTCCCAATTGCCGATCCATGGCCCGGCACCATGGCCGTGCAGGCCAATGCTGTGCGTGTAGATGATCGGGTTGGTGCCAGCGGCAATCGCCTTCTGGCGCGCGGCCATCAGCACTTCGTTGCCGGTGGCGCCGGTCTTGAAACTGGCAACCAGCGCATCCTGCACCTTGTTGGCCGCCGCCATGCCGGCCTTCAGGCCCGCCGGCGCGTCCGTTTCGCCGGGGCGCAGCACATAGGCCAGTTGCTGCGTATCGGTCTTCAGGCCCAGCATGCCGGCGCAGAAATCGACATGCAGCAGATCGCCGGGCATGATCACCGGGTTTTCCGGCAGGGTCTGCCGGCCCGGCGTGATGCCGGGGGCGCCCGCGCGTTGCACCGTTACCGAAGGCTGGCACCAGGCATCCTGGCGCAGATCGGCCAGCCGTTCGCGATACCACCAGACAACGTCTTGCGTGGTCGTCACGCCCGGCGTGATCACCTTTTCCGACAGGCCTTCGGGGATCAGCGAATGCGCCACCCGCATGATGCCCTGATACACCGCCATGTCTTCGGGCGTGCGGGTTTCCAGATAGCCCAGCGCCATGCGCTCATGGCTTTCCAGCTTGGCGGCCGTGGGGCCGAGTGCAGTCAGCAACTGGCGATGCTCACCAGCCGAAAGCCCGTTGGCCAGCGCGAACGTCGGGTTGATGTTGATGGCGATGCGCCTGGGGTTGCGCTCGGCGATCAGCTGCGCCACCCGGCCCCATTGTTCGGGCTGCGCTTCCGGATCCCAAGCGGCCGGGAAGATATCGCCAACCGGATAGCGCGCCACGGCCAGCCGCTCGACGCCCTTTTCCGGTCCGCGATCGAAGAAGATCAGCACCATGGTGCGCCGCGCCGAAGCCCAGGTGGCCGGCAGCATCGTCTTCACCACCGGGTCTTCATTATACTCGCTGGAAACGAGGACCCACATGTCCACGCCCACTTCGCGCATGATCTTGGGCACCACCGTGTCCAAGCGCGCCTTGATCAGCCGGTCGTGCGCCGCCACGCGGTCGCGCAAACCGGGAACCCCCGGCCGCTGATAATCCTGTGCGGCGGCTGCCGTGGCGCCCATGCTGGTGGCCAGCAACAATGCGGTGAATATCGCCTTCATGCCCGTCTCCCTGTTCGGGATGGGTGTAGGCGAGGTTGCGGCGCTTGTCAGCCAAGTTTGGGAGGGGTTCGGGCGGTGGTGCTGCCGGGGAGGATTGAACTCCCGACCTCAGCCTTACCAAGGATGCGCTCTACCACTGAGCTACGGCAGCACGGCCCGAACCTGCCCGCGTTGCAGCGGGAAGCGGCCCTATGGCCAAGGCCTCCCTCACTGTCAAGCATTGTCCATTGGCACTGACGCCGCCGCACACTTGGGCTATGAGGCGAAGCATGACCAAGGAAACCGAAAAGCAGGCAAAGGCGCGTGCCGAACGGCTGGCGGCGGCGCTGCGGGCGAATCTGCGCAAACGGAAGGGTGTTGGTGGTTCAGCCGATCCCGAACGCAGCCAGCACCCCTCACAAGCTGAAAAGCCGGATTAGTTCCCGGTCGCCAGCGCCTTGGCCACGGCGGCCTGCACTTCCGGCGAGGTCGGCGTGGTCTTGGTGCCAAAGGCGGCGATCAGGCGGCCATCCTTGCCAATCAGATATTTGTGGAAATTCCACTGCGGGGTCTTGTCTTCACCCAGCGTGTTCGCCGCCCACTTGTACAGCGGGATGGCCTTGGGGCCCTTGACCACAGCCTTTTCGGCCATCGGGAACTTGATGCCGAACTTGCTCTCACAGAACTGCTTCACTTCGGCGTTGCTGCCATATTCCTGCCCGCCGAAATCGCCCGACGGCACACCCACCACGGTAAAGCCCTTGGCCTTGTAGCTGTCGTGCAGCGCCTGCAGGCCTTCATATTGCGGGGTGTAGCCGCACATAGAGGCAGTGTTGACCAGCAGCACCACCTTGCCCTTGTATTGCGCCATCGGCATCGGCTTGCCGTCGATGGTCTTCAGCGTGAACTGGTGCAGGCTCTGCGGCGCCGGCGCGGCGGCCACGAGCGCGGTCAGCGCAGCGGCGGCGAGGGTGATGTGCTTGATCATGTGATGTCTCCCTTGTTTGGCGGGCTGATAGCACGGGCGGGGCTAAGCGCGAAGGTGAAGGGTGACGCAGGGGGCGCGTGCCTCGACAAGTTCGGCATGAGCGGATTTGTCTTGCTGCACGCATATCGGGTCGCGCGTATGCATGCCCAGACCCGCTCATGCCGAGCTTGTCGAGGCACGCACGAACCTTGCCAACCGCCTCAGAGCGGTGCGCAGGCCTGCTCCAGCCAGCGCTGCTCCGCCGGATCAGTGAGCAAGGGCCCAATCTCGGCGGCCACGCGGGCGTGATAGGCGTTCCACCAGTCACGCTCTTCATTGGTGAGCAGGTTCACATCCACCAGCCGGCGATCGATCGGTGCCAGCGTCAGTTCCTTGAAGCCCATGATCTCGCGCTCGGCACCTTCGGCGCTGCGGCGTTCAACCAGCACCAGATTCTCGATACGGATGCCGTAAGCGCCCTGCTTGTAATAGCCCGGCTCGTTGGAAAGGATCATGCCCGGCTGCAGCGGTTCATCATTGCCCGGCTGCGAGGTCCAGGCCGCGGCGATGCGCTGCGGGCCTTCGTGCACCGAAAGATAGCTGCCCACGCCGTGGCCGGTGCCGTGGTTGTAATCCAGGCCGACGTTCCACAGATGCTGGCGGGCCAGAGCGTCGAGCTGCACGCCCTTGGTGCCCGCCGGGAAGATGGCGCGGGCCAGTGCGACATGGCCCTTCAGCACGCGGGTGAAACGGTCCTGCATTTCAGGGCTGGGCGTGCCGACCACCAGCGTGCGCGTCACATCGGTGGTGCCATCGCGATACTGGCCGCCCGAATCGACCAGATAGATGCTGTCGTGCGTGATCGGCAGGTTGGTCTCTTCGCTCACCCGGTAATGCGGCAGCGCGGCGTTGGGGCCGGCGGCGGAGATGGTATCGAACGACAGATCTTCCAGGCTGTTGGTTTCGGCACGGAACTGGCGCAGGCGTTCAGCGGCGCCCAGTTCATCGAGCCCGCCCTTGGGGGCCTCGCTGTCGAACCAGGCCAAGAAGCGGGTGAGCGCCGCGCCGTCACGGACATGGGCGGCGGTGGTGCCGGCGATTTCGGTGGGGTTCTTGACGGCGCGCGGCAGCACGGTCGGGTCGCGGGCTTCGATGATGCGGGCGCCGCCGGCGTCCAGTGCGTTGAAGATGGCGGCGACGCAGGATTGCGGATCGACCACCACCGTCTGCCCGGTCATCGCCATCAGCGCCTCGGCAAAGCCATCGCGTGGGCAGCAGCGCACGGCGTCACCCAGATGCGCGCGCACCGCAGGCGTGATCTTTTCCGGCGCGGTGAACAGATCAACCGAACCATCCTTGTGAGCGATCACGAAGGCCAAAGCGACCGGCGTGCGCGCGACATCCTTGCCGCGGATGTTCAGCAGCCAGGCAATCGAATCGAGCGCGGCAATCACCACTGCATCGGCGCCCTTGCCGGCCAGCCACGCGGCCACGTCGGCGCGCTTGTCGGCATGGGCACGGCCGGCGAATTGATCGTCATGCACTTCCAGCGGCGCCAGGCTCGGTGCTGGGCGGTCGGCCCACACCGCGTCGATGGGGTTGTGCTGCACCGCCACCAGTTCGGCGGAGCGCGCCGTCAGCTGCTGGGCGGCCTGCTTGGCCCAGGCGCTGGTGTGCAGCCACGGATCATAGCCGATGCGCTGGCCCGCGCTGGCGATTTCGCCCAGCCACTGCGCGGCGCTGGTTTGCGGCACGTCTTCGTAGGCGAACAGATTGGCGGGCACTTGTTGGCGCACCTGCACGGTGTAGCGGCCATCGGTGAACATTGCGGCCCGATCCGCCATCACCACCGCGCTGCCCGCCGATCCGCCAAAGCCGCTGATCCAGGCCAGCCGCTGGGCATATTCGCCCACATATTCGCTCATATGCTCATCGGTCAGCGGCACGACGAAACCGGCGAGGCCCTGGGCGTTGAGTTCGGCGCGCAATGCCGCAAGACGTGAGGCGATGGTGGACATGAAAACTCTACCCTTTATCAATACCCACCCAGATAGGCGCACTGCCCTCGCGCCTCAAGCGCAGGAAGCCTTGATGCGTCTGTTTGTTGCCGGGCTGATTGCCCTGCTGTCGTTTTCCGGAGCCGTTGCCCAGATGAACCCGCCTATCGCTGCCAAGCGCCCCCACAGCTTCACCCATCACGGCATTACCGTGGAAGACCCGTACAACTGGCTGAAGGACCCCGCCTATCCCACCGTCGATGATGCCGATGTGCTGGCCTATCTCACGTCCGAGAATGCGTATTTCGAAACGCAGATGGCACCCATCGCGGGCCTGAAGGACAAGCTTTACGAGGAACTGAAGGGCCGGGTGCAGCAGGATGATTCTTCGGTGCCGGTGCCCAACGGCGACTTTGAATATTGGTGGCAGTTCAAGCCCGGTGACCAGTATCGCACCTGGGTGCGGCGGCCCCGCGCAGGCGGCGCGGAGCAGCTCGTGCTGTCTGAACCTGACCTCGCCAAGGGGTTGGAGTATTTCCGCCTTGGCGCGCAATCGGTCAGCCCGGATGGCCGTCTGCTGGCCTATGCCACCGACAGTGATGGCAGCGAGCGGTTCACCGTCCGTATCCGCGACATCGCGAGTGCCGCGGACATTGAGACTGTTACCAAGATCAGCGTTGGCGGTATCGAGTGGGCGGCGGATTCCAGGGCCATCGTCTGGACCGAGGTCAACGAGAACTGGCGGCGCATCAAGGCGCGGCTGCATGTGCTGGGCCAGACCGGTGAAGACCGCGTGCTGTATGAGGAAGCCGAGGACAAGGGCTTCGGTGTTTCCGTCGGCAAGAGCCAGGACGGCCAGTGGATCGTTATCACCACGTCGGACCATGTCACCAGCGAAGTGCGGCTGGTGCCGGCCGCCAATCCGGCTGCCACGCCGCTGCTGGTCAAGCGCCGGCAGGCTGGCGTCAGCTATGAAGTGGATGTGCGCGGGGATCGCCTGTTCATCCGCACCAACGACGATCATGTGAACTTCCGCGTCGCCACCGCCAGCCTCAAGACACCGGGCGACTGGACGACGCTGATCGGCGGCAGCGACCGCGATTACATCACCGGCATCGCCGCCTTCACCTCCTATCTTGCCGTGCAGGGCCGCCGTGCTGGGCTGGACCGTATCGTGCTGCGCAAGGACGATGGCAGCGAGACCGTGCTGCCCTTCACCGAGGCCGCCTACACTGCCAGCATCGGCAGCAACCTCGAACCGGATGCGCCGCTGCTGCGCGTCAATTATGCCTCCATGGTCACGCCGGCGACGGTGTTTGATTATGACGTGAAGGCCGGCCTGCTCGTCACCCGCAAGGTGCAGAAGGTGCCTTCGGGCTATGACCCCAGCCAGTATGAAAGCCGGCGCTTCTTCGTGACGGCGCGTGATGGCGTGCAGGTGCCGGTGGCCATCGTCTACAAGAGGGGCTTCAAGCCGGACGGGACGGGCAAGCTGCATCTTTATGCCTATGGCGCCTATGGCATCCCGACCATGCCGGGCTTTTCGGCCAATCGGCTTTCGCTGCTGGATCGCGGCATGGCCTATGCCGTTGCCCAGATCCGCGGCGGCGACGATCTGGGCTACCAATGGTATCTGGATGGCAAATTGGTCAAGCGCACCAACACGTTCAACGATTTCGTTGATGTGGCGAAGGGTCTTGTCACGGCCGACTGGGCGGCGCCGGGCATGATCTCGGCCAGCGGCGGTTCGGCGGGCGGGGAGTTGATGGGCGCGGTGGTCAACCAGGCGCCGGAACAGTTCCGGGCAGTGGTGGCGCATGTGCCGTTCGTCGATGTGCTCAACACCATGCTTGATGAATCGCTGCCGCTCACGCCCGGTGAATGGCCGGAATGGGGCAACCCGATCACCAGCAAGGCCGATTTCGAGCTGATCCGTTCTTACTCGCCCTACGATCAGGTGAAGCCACAGGCCTACCCGCCGCTGATGGTCACCGCCGGCCTCAACGATCCGCGCGTCACCTATTGGGAACCGGCCAAATGGGTCGCCAAGCTGCGTGACCTGAAGACCGACAACAACATCCTCGTCTTCAAGACCAATATGGGCGCCGGCCATGGCGGCAAATCCGGGCGCTTTGCGGCGCTGGAGGAGCTGGCAGAGGAATATGCCTTCATCCTGACCCAGTTCGGGCTCGGCGATGCCGCCGCCCGCTGACCGGCGAAGCTTTTCGATCAATGTCACCGCCGCGGCGGCCGACATCGATGAGCTGGGCCACGTCAACAACGCGGTCTATCTGAAATGGATTCAGGACGTGGCGACGGCGCACTGGAGCGCAGTCGCTCCGCCTGAGCATCGCGATACCTATGTGTGGGTCGTGACCCGCCATGAGATCGACTATCTGCGGCAGACGCTGGACGGCGAAACGCTGACGCTGACCACTTGGGTGGGGGAGCCCAAGGGCGCCCGCTTCGACCGCTATGTCGAAATCGCCGGCCCGGATGGGGTGATCCGCGTGAAGGCGGTGACGACCTGGGCGATCATCGAAAAGGCCACCGGCCGGCTTGCCCGCGTCCGGCCCGAAATCGCCGCGCCGTTCATGCGAGGCTGATTCAGGCTGGCCTGAACAGGGTGAACAGGTGGACAGCGGCAAACAGCACGCCGGCCACGCCGGCGAAGGCGATCCCGTTCCACGGCAGATGCGCGTGCCAGGCCAGCGGCGCCCGGGTGCGCGCCACGCCGCCCAGTGCGCCGGCTGCTGCCAGAACCGCGCCGCTCGCCAGCAATATCCATGTCGTCTGC
>Ga0209278_1000815_pt1 | contig 21187 bp, 14 predicted proteins | sample JI81BgreenDNA_FD_187504 | JGI IMG/M metagenome (GOLD analysis project Ga0209278, IMG submission 187504) | Wastewater effluent complex algal communities from Wisconsin, to seasonally profile nutrient transformation and Carbon sequestration -... | ecosystem: Engineered > WWTP > Effluent > Algae... | reverse complement strand
CGGCCAGCACCGACAGTACCAGCCGCACAGCGTGTGCCAGCGAAGCCGCTGCCATGAGCGCAAACAGCCGTTCCCGCAGCAGCAGCCACAGAAACAGCGACATCAGCCCCATGAGGACGGCGGTGATGAGCATCATCCAGGTGCCGATGACCTGCCAGCCGTACAAGGTTTTGTACCGGTCGTACAGCGTGTCGAAGGCGCCCACCTGGAATGGCGCCAGCCCGCTGCGCTCGAGCAACTGGCCCTTCACTTCGACACGGACCACGTTGCGCGGCAGGTCGGGGTCGAGCAGTGCGGCCGGCAAGGGCACGAAGTAAGGAAACCAGCCCGCATTCACCACCCGCCCGGGTTCGTCGTACCAACCCTCCTGAAACAGCTCCTGGCCGTTGAGCAGCACACGAAAGCGGGTACCCACCCGTGGCAGCAGCAGGGCCAGCCCTGGGGGCTGTGTTCCGCTTTGCTGCAGTTGGGCCACCATCTCCGGGCTGGGGGAGAACAGGTAGTCCACCCGGCTGCGCAGCTCGGGCGGGGCATCGTCAAGGATGTGGGGCAACGCCACTTCGCGCGGAACCGGTGGAAGCCCGGTACCTCCAGCCCCCGGAACAGCCAGAACCGACACCACATTGACCACGCCACGTACCGCGGCGGGCCTGGACACCCAGTGCAAAACCAGCAGCAAGGCCAGCAGACACAGGGCTACCGGCAGCAACAGGCGAAGGCGCTCTCCGGCTCTCAGAGCAGCCCCCGCTGCTGCGCCGCCCGCACCACCTGCACGCGGGTGTGCACGGCCAGCTTGCGGTACAGGCTCTTGATGTGGGTGCTGACCGTGGCTGCACCAATCCCGAGCTTCTGGGCAATTTCCTTGTTCACATACCCCTGCGCTACCAGCCGCAGCACGTCGGATTCCCGCTCGGAGAGCATGGGTCGGGGCGGCTCTGTCCCGTAGGCCAGAGCACTCTGGGGGGCAGGCGCGGCATCGGCTGCGCTGCGAAACTGCTTGAGCAGCATGCGGGCCAGCAAAGGTGAAATCGGCGCGCCGCCCTCCCGGATCTGCTCGATGGCGTCGATCAGTTCGTCGCCGCTGCAGCCCTTGAGCACGTAGCCGGTCGCGCCCATCTGCAGGGCTTCGATGAGCCGGGACTCGTCTCCAAACACGGTGAACACCAGCAATTCGGCATCGGGGCGGGCCAGGGAGAGCTGGCGCAGCATGTCTTCGCCGCGGCCATCGGGCAGGCCCAGGTCCACCAGAAACACATCGGCGCTGCTGGACGGCGCCATGAGGCAGGCGTGCGCATAGGTCTCCGAGCAGCCGGCCAGGCGCCATTGCGGGCGCTGCTCCAGCGTCTGCTCCACGAACTGCTGCACGGTCCGGTCGTCCTCGATGAGGTAGATCTCGGTGGTGGCGGTGGTGGCGGAAGCGTCGGACACGGGTGCGGCGTTGTCAGGCATGTTCGGATTTTGCCTACTTTTGCCAGGCACCGGCTACTGCGGTGCCGCGGGCAATGGGTCGTGGGCGTCGGCCCCCAGCAGGCGCTGCTTCAGCCGGGCCAGTTGGTCGCGGGTGCGGGCCGCCTGCTCGAACTCCAGGTTGCGGGCGTGGTCCAGCATCTGTTTCTCCAGCCGCTTGATTTCCCGCGCCAGATCCTTCTCGCTCATGGTGTCGGCCTCGGCCATCTGGCGGGCCGCATCGGCCAGCTTGTCGGCCTCCTGCCCGGCTTTCTCGCTGTACACGCCGTCAATCAGGTCTTTGATGCGCTTGACCACGCTGCGCGGAACGATGCCGTGCTCGGTGTTGAAGGCCACCTGCTTCTGGCGGCGCCGCTCGGTCTCGTCCATGGCCAGCTTCATGGAGTCGGTGATGCGGTCGGCGTACAGAATGGCGGTGCCGTTGAGATTGCGGGCCGCACGGCCTATGGTCTGGATCAGGCTGCGTTCCGAGCGCAGGAAGCCCTCCTTGTCGGCGTCCAGAATGGCCACCAGGGACACCTCGGGGATATCCAGCCCCTCGCGCAGCAGGTTGATGCCGACCAGCACATCGAACACACCCAGGCGCAGGTCGCGGATGATTTCCACCCGCTCCACGGTGTCCACGTCGGAGTGCAGGTAGCGCACCTTCACGCCGTTCTCCGACAGATAGTCTGTGAGTTGTTCGGCCATGCGCTTGGTCAGGGTGGTAATGAGCACCCGCTCCGAGCGCTCCACCCGCAGGCGGATTTCCTGCAGCACGTCGTCCACCTGGTGGGCGGCGGGGCGCACCTCCACAACCGGGTCCACCAGCCCCGTGGGGCGCACCACCTGCTCCACCACCTGCCCGGCGTGTTCGTTCTCGTAGGCCGCCGGCGTGGCCGACACAAAAATGCACTGGCGCATCTTGGTCTCGAACTCGTCGAACTTCAGTGGGCGGTTGTCCAGCGCGCTGGGCAGCCGGAAGCCATATTCCACCAGCGTGGTCTTGCGGGCGCGGTCGCCGTTGTACATGCCGCCCAGCTGGCCAATCATCACGTGGCTTTCGTCCAGGAACATGAGCGCATCGGGCGGCAGGTAGTCGGTCAGGGTCGATGGCGCCTCCCCGGGTGCCGAGCCCGACAAATGCCGGCTGTAGTTCTCGATGCCCTTGCAGTGCCCCACTTCGCTCAGCATTTCCAGATCGAACCGGGTGCGCTGCTCCAGCCGCTGCGCCTCCACCAGCTTGCCCATGCCCACCAGTTCCTTCAGGCGCTGGGCCAGCTCCAGCTTGATGCCCTCCACCGCATTGAGCACCTGCTCGCGCGGTGTCACGTAGTGGCTGCTGGGGTAAACGGTGAAGCGCGGCACTTTTTGTCTGATGCGCCCGGTGAGCGGGTCGAACAGCTGCAGGGTTTCCACCTCGTCGTCGAACAGTTCTATGCGCAGGGCCAGTTCGCTGTGCTCGGCCGGGAACACATCGATGGTGTCGCCGCGCACGCGGAACTTGCCGCGCACAAAGTCCATGTCGTTGCGCTGGTACTGCATGCGCACCAGCTGGGCAATCACATCGCGCTGGCCCATCTTGTCGCCGCTGCGCAGCGTCATCACCATCTGGTGGTAGCTCTGCGGGTTGCCAATGCCGTAAATGGCCGACACCGTGGCCACAATCACCACATCGCGCCGCTCCATGAGGCTTTTGGTGCAGGACAGGCGCATCTGCTCGATGTGCTCGTTGATGGCGCTGTCTTTCTCGATGAACAGGTCGCGCTGCGGCACATAGGCTTCGGGCTGGTAGTAGTCGTAGTAGCTCACGAAGTATTCCACCGCGTTGCGCGGGAAAAACTCGCGGAACTCGGCGTACAGCTGCGCGGCCAGCGTCTTGTTGGGCGCAAACACGATGGCCGGGCGGCCCAGCCGGGCTATCACGCTGGCCATGGTGAAGGTTTTTCCCGAGCCGGTCACGCCCAGCAGGGTCTGGAAGGACTCGCCGTCGTTCACGCCCTCCACCAGCTGCGCGATGGCGGTGGGCTGGTCGCCGGCGGGGGGAAAGGGCTCGAACAGCTCGAACGGGGAGCCGGGAAAGCGGACGAAACGGCCCGTATCGCCAGAGAGGTCGCCAGCGGCAGCGGCTACCTCGGCGGGGTGCAGAGCATCGGAGGCAACAGACATGGGCGTGCAGGATTCGCGAATAAAATCTCGGGTTAACCCCAAAGCGTAACGCAGTTGGGGGAACTTCGTGACTTTGTCCTTCACCAAGGCGCCCCGCCTTTTGCTTCTCGCCCTACCCTTTCGCCCGCGCTAGGAAAACCTCCATGTCTTTGTTCACCGCCGTAGAAATGGCCCCCCGCGACCCCATCCTGGGTCTGAACGAGCAGTTCAACGCCGACACCCACCCCCACAAGGTCAACCTCGGCGTGGGCGTGTACTACGACGACAACGGCAAGCTGCCGCTGCTGGAGTGCGTGAAAGCGGCCGAAAAAGCCCTGATGGACAAGCCTACGGCGCGCGCCTACCTGCCCATCGACGGCATTGCTGCCTACGACGCTGCTGTGAAGGCCCTGGTGTTTGGTGCGGACAGCGAGCCTGTGAAAAGCGGCCGAGTGGCCACGGTGCAGGCCATAGGCGGCACCGGCGGGCTGAAAGTCGGGGCCGATTTCCTCAAGCGCCTGTCCCCCAACGCGCAGGTACTGATTTCCGACCCGAGCTGGGAGAACCACCGCGCCCTGTTCACCAATGCCGGCTTCCAGGTGGGCACCTACGCCTACTACGACGCCGAGAAACGCGGTGTGAACTTCGAGGGCATGCTGGCCAGCCTGAACGCGGCCGCACCGGGCACCATCGTGGTGTTGCACGCCTGCTGCCACAACCCCACCGGCTACGACCTGACGCCCGCCCAGTGGGAACAGGTGATTGCGGTGGTGAAGGCGCGTGGCCTGACCGCTTTCCTGGACATGGCCTACCAGGGCTTTGGCCACGGCATAGCCGAAGACGGCGCCGTGATTGCCCGCTTCGTGGCCGCCGGGCTCACCTTCTTCGTGTCCACGAGTTTTTCCAAGAGCTTCAGCCTGTACGGCGAGCGCGTGGGCGCCTTGTCGGTTCTGTGCGAGAGCAAGGAAGAAGCCGACCGCGTGTTGAGCCAGCTGAAAATCGTCATCCGCACCAACTACTCCAACCCGCCCACCCACGGCGGTGCGGTGGTGGCAGCGGTGCTGAACACACCCGAATTGCGCGCCCTGTGGGAAAAAGAATTGGGCGACATGCGCAGCCGCATCAAGACCATGCGCGAACGGCTGGTGGCCGGCCTGAAGGCCGCGGGCGTGACGCAGGACATGGGCTTCATCACCACCCAGATTGGCATGTTCAGCTACTCCGGGCTCACCAAGGACCAGATGGTGCGCCTGCGCAGCGAATTTGGCGTGTACGGCACCGACACCGGCCGCATGTGCGTGGCGGCACTCAACAGCAAGAACATCGACCACGTGTGCCAGTCCATTGCGGCGGTGGTGAACGGCTGACCATGTCCTTGGTCCGGCCATAGAGCGCGGAATTGGGGAGCCAGGCGCAGCGTTGGCAGGCTCTCCCGCGCGTCACCGGTGTGCTGGTCAGTTCGTGTACTTACTGTTATATTGCACTGCAACATAAACGATTGAAGGTTTGCCATGCTCTACCAGTTCTTTGAAACACAGCGCTCCCTGATGGAGCCCTTCTCGGACCTGGCAAAGATCACCGCCAAGGTGTACAGCAACCCTGTTTCGCCACTGTCGCAGCTGCCCTGGTCTCAGCGCATGTCGGCCGGCCTGCACCTCATGCACCGGCTGGGCAAGGACTACGAAAAGCCCGAATTCGGCATCCGTACGGTCGATGTGGAGGGCGTGGACGTGGCCATCCACGAACGCATCGAGATCGACAAGCCTTTCTGCGAGCTGCGCCGATTCAAACGCTTCACCGACGACGAAGCCACCCTGAGCAAACTCAAGGGCCAGCCGGCGGTGCTCATCGTGGCGCCGCTGTCGGGCCACTACGCCACCCTGTTGCGCGACACGGTGCGCACCATGCTCAAGGACCACAAGGTCTACATCACCGACTGGCGCAATGCCCGGCTGGTGCCGCTGGAGCAAGGCGACTTCCATCTGGACGACTACGTGAACTACGTGCAGGAGTTCGTTCGGCACCTGCAGGGCAAGTACGGCAACTGCCACGTGATGAGCGTGTGCCAGCCCACCGTGCCGGTGCTGGCGGCCGTGTCCCTCATGGCCTCCCGCGGGGAGAAACTGCCGCTGTCCATGACCATGATGGGTGGCCCCATCGACGCGCGCAAGTCGCCCACGCAGGTGAACCATCTGGCGGTGCACCGCAGCTTCGAGTGGTTTGAGAACAACGTGATCTTCCGCGTGCCCTCCAACTTCCCGGGCGCCGGCCGGCGCGTGTACCCCGGCTTCCTGCAGCACTCCGGCTTCATTGCCATGAACCCGGACCGCCATGCCAACAGCCACTACGACTATTTCCAGGATCTGGTCAAGGGCGATCTGTCCAGCGCCGAAAGCCACGTGGCCTTCTACGACGAGTACAACGCCGTGCTCGACATGGACGCCCACTACTACCTGGAAACCATCAACACCGTGTTCCAGGAATTCAAGCTGGTGCACGGCACCTGGAAGGTGAAGAACCCACAGGGCAAGGAAGAACTGGTACGCCCGCAGGATATCCGCGGCGTGGCTCTGCTGACCGTGGAGGGTGAACTGGACGACATCTCCGGCAGTGGCCAGACCGAAGCGGCCCATGGCCTGTGCACGGGCATAGACCCATCTTCCCGGCGGCATTTCGAGGTGAAGGGCGCTGGCCACTACGGTATTTTCAGCGGCCGCCGCTGGCGCGAGATGGTGTACCCGGTGGTGAAGTCTTTCCTGATTGAACACACCCCGAAAGACCTCAGCCCGGCATCGGTGACCCCGGTAGTGCCTGCAACAGCCGCACGCAAGGCACCCGCGAAGAAAGCCGCAACTGCTTCCAGGGCGGCTGCCAAGGCACCGGCCACCCGGAAAGCTCCGGCCAGCAAGTAATGGCGCAGGTCGGCCAGCAGACGCTTGCGCAGCGGCTGGACGACGCCCTGCCCCAGACGCAGTGCACCCGCTGCGGCTACCCGGACTGTGCCAGTTACGCGCAGGCCATGGCCGCCGGGGACGCCGAGATCAACCAGTGCCCACCCGGCGGCGAAGAGGGTGTTTTGCGCCTGGCCGCCATTCTGGGCAGGGACCCATTGCCCCTGAACCCCGCCCACGGTGAAGAAATGCCCCAGGCGGTGGCGGTGATCGACGAAGACTGGTGCATAGGCTGCACGCTGTGCATCAAGGCCTGCCCCACCGATGCGATCGTAGGCGCCAACAAGCGCATGCACACTGTCATGGAAGCCTATTGCACCGGGTGCGACCTGTGCCTGCCCGTGTGTCCGGTGGACTGCATACAGATGGAAGTGGTGAGCGGCGAGCGCACCGGCTGGGCTGCGTGGTCGGCTGAACAGGCCGCCTTGGGCCGCGAGCGCTACCAGGCCCGCCAGCAGCGGCTGGAGCGGGAAAAAGCCGAACATGCACAGCGTCAGGCCGCCAAGGCCGAGGCCAAGCTGGCCGACCTTGCCGCGCACTCCAGGCACACGGAACCCGAGGTGCTGGACCGCAAGCGAGCTCTGGTGGAGCAGGCCATAGCCCGCGCGCGGGAAAAGGCTCAAGCCCTTAGAAAGTCCTGACCAAGCCCTGACCGATCTCAGGGCCAAGCCCAGGACCAAGCCCGGGAGTGCTCACCGCGCCAGCGGCAGCCAATTCAGGCCCGAGCACCCTCCAGCGCCGCGAATGCCGTGACCACCTCGGGCGGTGCCTGCACCAGTTCCACCAGCACGCCCTCGCCAGCTATGGGGAATTCGTCGCTGGCCTTGGGGTGCAGGAAGGTGATGTCGAACCCTGCGGCGCCCTTGCGTATGCCACCCGGCGCAAAACGCACGCCCTGCGCAGTGAGCCAATTCACCGCAGCGGGTAGATCGTCTATCCACAGCCCCACATGGTTGAGCGGCGTGGTGTGCACGGCGGGCTTTTTCTCGGGGTCCAGGGGCTGCATCAGGTCCACCTCCACCTTGAAGGGGCCGCTACCCATGGCGCAGATGTCCTCGTCCACGTTCTCGCGCTCGCTCCGGAAGGTACCGGTGACTTCGAGGCCCAGCATGTCCACCCAGAGCTTCTGCAGGCGCTCCTTGCTGGGGCCGCCAATGGCAATTTGCTGAATGCCCAGCACCTTGAAGGGCCGGGGTGACTTGACCTGGCTGGCCTCGCTCATTTCTGGAACTCCACAATCGGCTGGTCCACCACCAGGGACTCGCCCTTGGCAGCCAGCACCTTGGCCACCACGCCATCGGCGGCGGCAAACAGCACGTTCTCCATCTTCATGGCCTCGATCACGGCCACACGTTCGCCAGCCTGCACCTTCTGGCCGGGCTGCACCGCCACATCCACCAGCAGGCCGGGCATGGGGGAGAGCACGAACTGGCTCATGTCGGGCGGGGCCTTGAAGGGCATGAGGCGGTGCAGTTCGGCCATGCGCGGGGACACCACCATGGTCTCGAGCTTGGTGCCGTTGTGCTGCACCACCAGCACCAGCGGGTTGCGGGCCGATCCGCGCTCTATTTGCGCCGTGAACGGCGTGCCATTCACCTCGCCGGTGATGACGATGTCGTTCAGGCGAGAACCCGACGTGATCTTGTAGCGCTGCTCCCCCACCTGCACCGAAGCGTAGCCGGTCTCGCCGGCAAACTCGTCCACGTGCACCGGCGTGTAGCTGTGCTGGCCGTTGGGAGAGAGGCCAATGACCACGTAGTCCTGCCCCACTTTCACGCCATAGCCCGGCAACTGGCCAGAGATGCCCGCGGTGCGCTCGCGCGACTTGCGGCGCACAAAAGCGGCCAGCGCTACCAGGAAGCTCTGGTCGTCGTGCGGCACGTCCTCGGCACGGAAGCCGCTGGCGTAGTGCTGCGCAATGAAGCCGGTGTTGAACTGCCCGCTCATGAAGTCCGGGTGGGCCAGCAGGGCCGACTGGAACGGGATGTTGCTGCTCACGCCGCGAATCACAAAGCCGTTCAGCGCTTCGCGCATCTTGGCTATAGCGTCGGCGCGGTCCTTGCCATGCACGATGAGCTTGGCAATCATCGAGTCGTAGAACATCGGGATTTCACCGCCCTCGTACACGCCGGTATCCACGCGCACGCCGTACTTGTGGCCGGTGTCTGCCTGCCACATGGACTCGGCCGGCGGCGTGAAGCGCACCAGCCGCCCGGTAGAGGGCAGGAAATTGCGGAAGGGGTCCTCGGCGTTGATGCGGCACTCGATGGCCCAGCCGTCGCGCTTCACTTCGGCCTGCGTCAGGGGCAGCTTCTCTCCGGCAGCCACGCGGATCATGAGTTCCACCAGGTCCAGGCCGGTGATGCACTCGGTCACCGGGTGCTCCACCTGCAGGCGGGTGTTCATTTCCAGGAAGTAGAAGCTCTGGTCCTTGCCCACCACGAACTCCACCGTGCCCGCGCTCTGGTACTTCACGGCCTTGGCCAGCGCCACGGCCTGCGCTCCCATGGCCGCGCGGGTGGCTTCGCTGATGAAGGGGCTGGGCGCCTCCTCGATGACTTTCTGGTGGCGGCGCTGGATGGAGCATTCCCGCTCGTTCAGGAAAATCACGTTGCCATGGCTGTCGCCCAGCACCTGGATTTCAATGTGGCGCGGCTCCTCCACGAACTTCTCTATGAAGACGCGGTCATCGCCAAAGCTGTTGCGGGCTTCGTTCCTGCAGCTGGTGAAACCTTCCAGCGCTTCCTTGTCGTTGAAGGCCACGCGCAGGCCTTTGCCGCCGCCGCCGGCCGAGGCCTTGATCATGACGGGGTAGCCGATGCCACGCGCAATCTCCACCGCCTGCTCGGCGGTCTCGATGGCATCGTTGTAGCCGGGGATGGTGCTCACGCCGGCTTCCATGGCCAGCTTCTTGGAGGCGATCTTGTCGCCCATGGCGGCAATGCTGAAGTGGCGCGGGCCGATGAAGGCAATGCCTTCGTCCTCGCAGCGCTTGGCAAAGGCTTCGTTCTCGCTCAGGAATCCGTAGCCGGGGTGGATGGCTTCGGCGCCGGTCTGTTTGGCCGCGGCAATGATGCGGTCGGCCACCAGGTAGGACTCGCGCGAGGGCGCCGGGCCCAGCAAGACCTTCTCATCGGCCAGCTGTACGTGGCGGGCCTCCTTGTCGGCTTCGGAATACACCGCCACGGTGGCGATGCCCATTTTCCTGGCGGTGGCCATGACGCGGCAGGCAATTTCACCGCGGTTGGCAATCAGTATCTTCTTGAACATGTGTGGGGCTCCTGGGCGGCTCGGTGCGGTGAATCAGAGGGGGATGTTGCCGTGCTTGCGCCACGGGTTTTCCACCTTCTTGTCCTTGAGCATCACCAGGCTGCGGCAGATGCGCTTGCGGGTGTTGTGCGGCAGGATCACGTCGTCGATGTAGCCCCGGTTGGCGGCCACAAACGGGTTGGCAAAGCGCTCCTTGTATTCGGCTTCGCGCTGCGCGAGCTTCTCCGGGTCTTTTTTCTCTTCGCGGAAGATGATCTCCACCGCGCCCTTGGCGCCCATGACCGCAATCTCGGCGTTGGGCCAGGCGAAGTTCACATCGCCGCGCAGGTGCTTGGAAGCCATCACATCGTAGGCGCCGCCGTAGGCTTTGCGGGTGATGACCGTGATCTTGGGCACCGTGCATTCCGAGTAGGCGTACAGCAGCTTGGCGCCGTGCTTGATGATGCCGCCAAACTCCTGGCTGGTGCCGGGCATGAAGCCGGGCACGTCCACGAAGGTGATGACGGGGATGTTGAAGGCATCGCAGAAGCGCACAAACCGCGCCGCCTTGATGCTGCTCTTGATATCGAGGCAACCCGCCAGCACCAGCGGCTGGTTGGCCACAATGCCCACGGTCTGGCCGTCCATGCGGGCAAAGCCCACGATGATGTTCTTGGCGTACTCGGGCTGTATCTCGAAGAAGTCCCCGTCGTCCACGGTTTTGAGGATCAGCTCCTTCATGTCGTAGGGCTTGTTGGGGTTCTCGGGCACCAGTGTGTCCAGAGAAAAATCGGTGCGGTCTATCGGGTCGCCGCTCTTGCGCACCGGCGCCTTCTCGCGGTTGTTCAGCGGCAGGTAGTTGAACAGGCGGCGCAGCATGAGGAGCGCCTCCACGTCGTTCTCGAAGGCCAGATCGGCCACGCCGCTCTTGGTGGTGTGGGTGATGGCGCCGCCCAGTTCCTCGGCCGTGACTTCTTCGTGCGTCACGGTCTTCACCACCTCGGGGCCGGTGACGAACATGTAGCTGCTGTCCTTCACCATGAAGATGAAGTCCGTCATGGCGGGCGAATACACCGCACCGCCCGCCGAAGGGCCCATGATCATGGAGATTTGCGGCACCACACCGCTGGCCAGTGCGTTGCGCTGGAACACCTCGGCGTAGCCACCCAGAGACGCCACGCCTTCCTGAATGCGGGCGCCGCCCGAATCGTTCAGGCCTATGACCGGCGCGCCCACCTTCATGGCCTGGTCCATGATCTTGCAGATTTTTTCGGCGTGTGCTTCCGACAGCGCCCCGCCAAACACCGTGAAGTCCTGGCTGTACACAAACACCAGCCGGCCGTTGATCATGCCGTAGCCGGTGACCACGCCGTCGCCGGGAATCTTCTGGTCGGCCATGCCGAAGTCCACGCAGCGGTGTTCCACGAACATGTCCCATTCCTCGAAGGTGCCTTCGTCCAGCAGCACGTCGAGCCGTTCGCGCGCGGTGAGTTTGCCCTTGGCGTGTTGCGCCTCAATGCGCTTGGCGCCGCCGCCCTGGCGGGCTGCTTCGCGCTTCTTTTCCAGTTGTTCAAGGATGTGTTGCATGGTCGGGGTCTGGGTGGGAGTGAAAACGGTGAAGGGGCGAAAGCGTTCAGTCGAACGCTTCCAGCAAACGGCGGGCGGCGGTGGACGCAGGCAGCAGCCCGGCGAGCACCTGTTCGGTGGTGGCGGCCAATTGGCTGGCCACCGCGGGGTGGGTACGGAAACGTTGGCGCAGGCCGGCTTCTATGCGCTCCCACATCCAGGCGCGGGCCTGTTGCTGGCGGCGCTGGGCCAGCCGCCCGTTGTCGGTTTGCAGCTGGCGGTAGCGCTGTACGGCCTGCCAGAAGCTGGCCACGCCATCGCCGCGCAGGGCGCTCAGGGGCATGACCTGGGGGTGCCACAGCGTCTCGTCGTGGTGGGCATGGTCCGCGCGGCCGTGCAGGCCCAGCAAGCGCAACGATGAGGTGATTTGCGCCTGCGCGCGGGTGGCGGCGTCGGGGTCGATGTCGGCCTTGTTGATGAGCACCAGATCGGCCAGTTCCATGACGCCTTTCTTGATGGCCTGCAAATCATCGCCGGCGTTGGGCAACTGCAGCAGACAGAACATGTCGGTCATGTGGGCCACGGCGGTCTCGCTCTGGCCCACGCCCACGGTTTCCACGATCACCACGTCGTAGCCCGCGGCCTCGCACACCAGCATGGATTCGCGGGTTTTCTCGGCCACACCGCCCAGCGTGCCGCTGCTGGGGCTGGGCCGGATGTAGGCGCTGGCGTGCACCGAGAGGTGCTCCATGCGCGTTTTGTCGCCCAAAATGGAGCCGCCCGACACGCTGCTGGATGGGTCTACCGCCAGCACCGCCACGCGGTGGCCCTGGCCAATCAGGTACAGACCCAGCGCCTCGATGAAGGTGGACTTGCCCACGCCCGGCACGCCGCTGATGCCCAGGCGGAACGCCCGGCCGGTGTGCGGCAGCAGGGCCGTGAGCAGTTCGTCGCCCGCGGCGCGGTGGTCGGCCCGGGTGGACTCCAGCAGCGTGATGGCTTTGGCCATGGCGCGCCGCTGCACCGCCGGGCTGCCGGAAACAATGCCTTCCAGCAAAGGCGGCGCCACGCCAGGGGCCACGGCCGAAGTCACCGCCACGGGCTCAGCCCTGCGCCTTGCGGATCTGTTCCAGCACGTCTTTGGCGCTGGCAGGAATGGGCGTGCCTGGGCCGTAAATGCCCTTCACACCCGCTTCGTACAGTTGCTCGTAGTCCTGGCGCGGAATCACGCCGCCCACGAACACGATGATGTCGTCGGCGCCCTGCTTCTTCAGCTCTTCGATGATGGCCGGCACCAGCGTCTTGTGGCCGGCCGCCAGCGTGGATACGCCCACGGCGTGCACGTCGTTCTCAATGGCCTGGCGGGCGCATTCTTCGGGCGTCTGGAACAGCGGTCCCATGTCCACATCGAAGCCCAGGTCGGCAAAGGCGGTAGCCACCACCTTGGCGCCACGGTCGTGCCCGTCCTGGCCCAGCTTGGAGATCATGACGCGCGGGCGGCGGCCATAGGCATCGGCAAACTCGGCAATCTCCTTCTGGAGCTTTTCCCAGCCTTCGGCAGAATCGTAAGCAGCGGCATACACCCCGGTCACCTTTTGCGTATCGGCGCGGTGGCGCCCAAAGACTTTCTCCAGCGCGTCGGACACCTCTCCCACAGTGGCACGCAGCCGCACCGCTTTGATGGAGAGATCCAGCAGGTTGCCCTGGCCAGATTCGGCGGCCGCAGTGAGCGCATCGAGCGCGGCCTGCACCGCCGCACCATCGCGCGTGGCGCGTATCTGGGCCAGGCGCGCCACCTGCTGCTCGCGCACCATGTGGTTGTCGATGTCGAGGATATCGATCGGGTCCTCCTTGGCCAGCTTGTACTTGTTCACGCCCACGATCACGTCTTTGCCGGAATCGATGCGGGCCTGCTTCTCGGCGGCGGCGGCTTCGATCTTCAGCTTGGCCCAGCCGCTGCCCACGGCCTTGGTCATGCCGCCCATGGCGTCCACTTCCTCGATGATGGCCCAGGCCGCATCGGCCATGTCCTGGGTGAGTTTTTCCATCATGTAGCTGCCGGCCCAGGGGTCCACCACGCTGGTGATGTGGGTTTCTTCCTGGATGATGAGCTGGGTGTTGCGAGCAATGCGCGAAGAGAATTCGGTGGGCAGCGCAATGGCTTCGTCGAAGCTGTTGGTGTGCAGGGACTGCGTGCCGCCAAACACCGCGGCCATGGCCTCTATGGTGGTGCGCACCACGTTGTTGTAGGGGTCCTGCTCGGTGAGCGACCAGCCCGAGGTTTGCGAGTGCGTGCGCAGCATGAGGCTCTTGGGGCTCTTGGCGCCAAAGTTTTTCATGATGCGGCACCACAGCAAGCGGGCCGCGCGCATCTTGGCAATTTCCAGGTAGAAGTTCATGCCCACCGCCCAGAAGAAGCTCAGGCGGCCGGCAAAGTCGTCCACATCCATGCCCTTGGCCATGGCCGTTTTCACGTACTCCTTGCCATCGGCCAGCGTGAAGGCCATCTCCAGCGCCTGGTTGGCACCGGCTTCCTGCATGTGGTAGCCGCTGATGCTGATGGAGTTGAAGCGCGGCATGTGCTGCGCCGTGTACTCGATGATGTCCCCGATGATGCGCATGCTCGGCTCGGGCGGGTAGATGTAGGTGTTGCGCACCATGAACTCTTTGAGGATGTCGTTCTGTATGGTGCCGCTGAGCAGCGCGGGCGCCACGCCCTGCTCCTCCGCCGCCACCACATAGCCCGCCAGCACCGGCAGCACGGCGCCGTTCATGGTCATGGACACGCTCACCTTGTCCAGGGGAATGCCATCGAACAGCACCTTCATGTCTTCCACGCTGTCGATGGCCACGCCGGCCTTGCCCACATCGCCAAACACGCGCGGATGGTCGGAGTCGTAACCGCGGTGGGTGGCGAGGTCGAACGCCACGCTCACGCCCTGCCCGCCTGCGGCCAGCGCTTTTCGGTAGAACGCGTTCGATGCCTCGGCGGTGGAAAAGCCCGCGTACTGGCGGATGGTCCAGGGGCGCACCGCGTACATGGTGGCCTGCGGGCCGCGCACAAAGGGCTCGAAGCCGGGCAGCGTGTTGGTGTAGGGCAGGCCCTGCACATCGGCCGCGGTGTACAGGGGTTTGACCGTGATGCCGTCGGGCGTGACCCAGTTCAGGCTGTCCAGCGTGGCGCCCTTGATGGATTTGGCGGCGGCCTGCTCCCAGTCGGCGAGCGTGGCGGGGCGGAATTCGGGCGACGGCATGGCGGTTCCTGCGTTAGGGAGTTCGGATTGCGGGTGATTGTAGCGCCAGATCGGTATTTGTAATTATTGATGCAGAATTAAGTTTTGCCGTATGATCCGGAGCAACGCGGCATTTCGCCCACCCTGGCCATTGGACAGCCACTGTCTGCCCAACGGCTGACAACCCCTTGCCCACCATGACACCAGCGGCCGCTATGCAGCGGGACACACCCACAGCCCGTCCACCGGATGCAACCCCAGCGAGCGAACCCGCACGGGGCCGCCGCCTGACACCGCGCGCTCTGTACGAGGACGTGGCGGAACTGCTGCGCCAGCAGATCTTCAGCCGCCAGTTGCCACCGGGCAGCTGGATAGACGAACTCAAGCTGGCCGAGGAACTGGGCATCAGCCGCACGCCGCTGCGCGAAGCCATCAAGGTGCTGGCCACCGAGGGCCTGGTGACCATGAAGGTACGCCGCGGCGCCTACGTGACCGAGGTGTCCGAACAAGACCTGCGCGATGTTTACGAATTGATGTCTCTGCTGGAATCGGACGCTGCTGCCGCGGCCTGCAAGCTGGCCACCGACGAGGAATTGGCCGAACTGCAGCGGCTGCACACCGCGCTGGAACAGGCTGCAGACCCGGTGCACGGCTCCCGCGAGCGCTTCTTTGCCATCAACGAAGCGTTCCACCTGCGCCTGCTGGAACTCTCGCGCAACCGCTGGCGCAGCCAGATGGTGGCCGATCTGCGCAAGGTCATGAAGCTCAACCGGCACAGTTCCCTGCTCCGGCAAGGGCGGGTGGCAGATGCCTTGAAGGAGCACGCTGCGGTGCTGGACGCGCTGCTGCAGCGAGACGCGGAATCTGCAAGAACGCGCATGGCAGCTCACTTTAGTGCTGGACTGAACGCGGCAATCTGATACATTGAGTTGGCACGCTGTACGGGGAGCCACACGGAGAAGTCTGAGGCGTGAACAACACCATAGAGCCACTCGACCTGCAGCAAACGCTGCTGGAATACGAGGCCATTCTGCAAAATGCATCGGTCGGGATCTTGTTCACCCGGGACCGCAAGCTGCTGCATTGCAATCCGCGCGCTGCAGAAATCTTTGGCTGGCCGCACGAAGAGTTCATTGGGCAGCCGGGCTCGGTGCTGTATCTGTCGGCCGAAGACTACGCCGATATTGGCCGCGTAGCGACTCCGATCCTTTCCGCGGGACAGCGTTTCGAGCAGGAACGGCTGATGCGCCGGCGCGACGGCAGCACCGTCTTCTGCCACATCCTGGCCAAGGCCATCAACCCCAGCAACACCGCCGAAGGCACGATCTGGATTGCCGAGGACATTGGCGAGCGCAAGCGCTCGGAAACCGCGTTGCAGGAATTGCTGCTCAAACAGCAGGCGATTCTGGAGCACGCGCCGGTAGGCATCCTGTTCACACGCAACGGGATCATCGAAATGGCCAGCCCGCGCATGGAAGCCATCTACGGCTGGGCGCCGGGCACACTGGTAGGCCAGCGCGCAGCCGTGTTTTTCGAGACCGAACAGGAGTACCTGGCGTTTGGCGCGCAGGCAGGCCCGCGCCTGGCCGCCGGCGAGTTGGTGGATATCGAGTCGCGCAACCGCAGGCGCAACGGCGAGGTGCTGTGGTGCCGGCACGTGGCCAAAGCGCTGTCGCCGGGCAGCACCGACCACCAGACGATCTGGATCAGCGAGGACATCACCGAGCGCAAACGCATCCAGCGGGCTCTTGAAGCCGCCCACGCCGACCTGGAGCAGCGCGTGGACCAGCGCACCAGCGAACTGCAGAGCGCCAACCTCCAGCTCGATGCCGTGATCCAGTCTTCCCCCATGGCCATTTATGTGCGCAACCGGGACAACGTGGTGCTCAGCTGGAACCCGGCAGCAGCCCGGATCTTCGGCTGGTCCGCCGAAGAGGTGCTGGGCCGCCCGCTGGACAACATCCCGGCCGATCAGGTGGCCGAATGCGGCGTGTTTCTTCAACAGGTTCTGGGCGGCGAGACCATAGAGAATCTGGAACGCCCACGCTTCCGCAAAGACGGCAGCCTGTTCGAGGTCAGCCTGACCGTGGCACCCATGCGCAGCCCCGACGGCAGTATCCAGCAATACCTGACGCTGGCCACCGACGTGACAGACCGGCGCGCCACGGAGAAGCGGGTGCAGTTCCTGGCCTTCCACGACGCCCTGACTGGCCTGCCCAACCGACTGTTGCTGCAAGACCGGTTGCACCAGGCGATGGCGCAAGCCAACCGTGATGGCACCTGCGTGGCCCTGATGTTTCTGGATCTGGACAACTTCAAACAGATCAACGACACGCTGGGACACGCCACCGGCGATCTGTTGCTCAAGCGGGTGTCGGCACGCCTGAGCGACTGCCTGCGCGACACCGACACCATCAGCCGCCAGGGCGGTGACGAGTTTGTGATTCTGCTCAGCGACCTGCCCGACGGGCGCGCTGCAGTTCCCATCGTGGCCAAGATCATGGGCCGCATGGAAGAGCCTTTCAACGTGGAAGGCAATGAACTGGCTACCTCTTTTTCCATCGGCGTGACGGTCTACCCGGAGGACGGCGAGGACTTTGATACCCTTCTGAAGAAGGCCGACATGGCGATGTACCGCGCCAAGGAGGCGGGCCGCAATGGCTACCACTTCTTCAACGAAGAGATGGCCTTGCAGGCCGGCGAGCACCTGACCCTGCGCAATGGCCTGCGCCGGGCGCTGGACCACAACGAACTGCACCTGCACTACCAGCCGCAGATCGATCTGTTCACCGGAGAGGTCATTGGCGTCGAAGCCCTGCTGCGCTGGCGCCACCCGGAGTTGGGCCCAGTGGCGCCGGCCCGTTTCATTCCGGTGGCCGAGGAAAGCGGGCTGATCGTGCCAGTGGGCGACTGGGTCATCCACGAAGCTTGCCGACAGGGCCGTGCGTGGCTCGATGCAGGCTTGCCGGAAATCACCATCGCCATCAACCTGTCGGCGGTGCAGTTCCGCCGCGGCAGGGTGGAACAGACCGTGCTGGATGCGCTGGCAGCCAGCGGGCTGCCGGCCCACACCCTGGAACTGGAGCTGACCGAATCCATCATGATCCAGAACCCGGAGCAGGTGCTGGCCATTGTGCAGCGGCTCAAGCGGCTGGGGCTTCGCCTGTCCATCGACGACTTTGGCACGGGCTACTCCAGCCTGTCTTATCTGAAGCGCTTCGATATCGACAAGCTCAAGATCGACCAGTCGTTCCTGCGCGACCTGTCAGGCAACCCGGACGATGCGGCCATAGTCCGGGCGATTGTGCAGATGGCCAACAGCTTGAACCTGCGCACCATTGCCGAGGGCGTGGAGACGGCCGAAATGGCGCTCATGATGCGCGAATTTGGCTGCGACGAGGCACAGGGCTACTACTACGCCCGTCCCATGCCACCCGACGAGCTGGCGCGTTACCTGGCGGCCTCCGTGGCCACGCCGCGCACCGGCGCTGGCATGCCTCCCCCGGTCTGAAGCAGGCGCTCGGCGGCAGCCTGCTCCAGTTCGTCCCCTTTGGCTTTCTCTTCGGCCAGCACCTGCTGCGCTATGCGCCACACCTCGCGCGGGGGCAGGGGCTTCAGGCGGTGGTCGCTCCACACCTGGCGCCAGCGCCGGGCACCGCGCAAGCCGTGCCGCAAGCCCAGCATGTGCCGCGCAATGGCGTACCACGGGGTGCCATCCTCCACAGCCTCGCGCTCCATGTAGTCCACCATGGCCAGCTCCACCGCGTCGCGGCAGACGCTGCGGGGCGCGTCGCCATAGAAGGCTTCGTCCCAGCTGGTGAGTAGCCAGGGGTGGTGGTAGGCCTCGCGGCCCAGCATGGCGCCATCCACATGGGCCAGATGCTGGGCAATTTCCGCGTTGGTGGTGATGCCGCCGTTCACCACGATGGTGAGCTGCGGAAACTCGCGCTTCAACTGGTGCACCAGTTCGTAACGCAGCGGAGGTACTTCGCGGTTTTCTTTGGGCGACAGGCCCTGCAGCCATGCGTTGCGCGCGTGCACGATGAACACCTCGCAGCCCGCCTGCGCCACGGTACCCACAAAGTCGCGCACAAAGCCGTAGCTTTCCTCGCGGTCTATGCCTATGCGGTGCTTCACCGTCACGGGGATGGACACGGCGTCGCGCATGGCCTTCACGCCGTCGGCCACGGTGTTGGGTTCCGCCATGAGGCAGGCACCGAACGCGCCGCGCTGCACCCGTTCGCTGGGGCAACCGCAGTTCAGGTTGATCTCGTCGTAACCCCACTGCTCGCCCAGGCGTGCGCCGTGCGCCAGGTCGGCCGGCTCGCTGCCGCCCAGTTGCAGGGCCACCGGGTGTTCGGTTTCATCGAAGCGCAAATGCCGCCGCGCCGCACCATGCAGCAGCGCACCGGTGGTCACCATCTCGGTGTACAAGCGGGTTCGCCTGGAGAGCAGGCGGTGCAAATAGCGGCAGTGCTTGTCGCTCCAGTCCAGCATGGGAGCCACGGAGAGGCGCCAGCCAGCGCCATCGGGCTTCGCGATGGGGGAAGCCAGCTCTGTAGACAAAAAAATCGGGGGATCAGCGTGGTCGCTCATCCCCCGATTATCGGGCCCGCCCGGCGGCAAGCCCGTTCGCGCCCTGAGGCCTCAACCCATGTGCAAGCCGCCGTTCACCGAGAAATCGGCGCCGGTGGCGTAACCGCCCTCTTCCGAGGCCAGCCACGAGATGATGGACGCGATCTCGCTGGGCTCGCCGAGGCGCTTCACCGGCACGGTGGCCACGATCTTCTCCAGCACATCCGGGCGGATGGCTTTGACCATGTCGGTACCGATGTAGCCCGGGCTCACGGTGTTCACCGTGACGCCCTTGGTGGCCAGTTCCTGCGCCAGCGCCATGGAAAAACCATGCATGCCGGCCTTGGCGGCCGAGTAGTTGGTCTGGCCGGCCTGGCCTTTTTCGCCGTTCACCGACGAGATGTTCACAATCCGGCCCCAGCCTTTTTCCACCATGTCCGCCACCACCTGCTTGGTGACGTTGAACATGGAGTTCAGGTTGGTCTCGATCACGGCGTCCCAGTCCTCGCGGGACATCTTGAGGAACATGCGGTCGCGGGTGATGCCGGCGTTGTTCACCAGCACATCGATGGTGCCGTGCTCGGCCTTGGTCTTGGCGAACGCCTCCACCGTGGAGTCCCAGTCGCCCACGTTGCCCACCGAGGCGTAGAAGGTGTAACCCAGCGCCTTCTGCTCATCGAGCCATTTCTTGAAGTCACGGGTGGGGCCGCAGCCCGCAATGACCTTGAAGCCGTCCTTGTGCAGGCGCTGGCAAATGGCGGTTCCGATGCCACCCATGCCCCCGGTGACGTACGCGACTTTCTGACTCATCTTTGGCTCCTTTTGTTGGTGTCGATGATCGTGTGGAAAAAAATTGACCGGCGTATGAATGGTCTGGCTTCAACGCTCGATGGTGAGGGACACACCCATGCCACCGCCGATGCACAGGGCCGCCAGGCCCTTCTTGGCGTCGCGGCGCTGCATCTCGTGCAACAGCGTGACCAGAATGCGGCAGCCCGACGCGCCAATGGGGTGGCCAATGGCAATGGCGCCACCGTTCACGTTGACGCGCGCCGGGTCTATGCCCAGGGCCTGGTTCACGGCGCAGGCCTGCGCGGCAAAGGCCTCGTTCAACTCAAACAGGTCCACATCCGCTGCGTTCCAGCCGGCACGAGCCAGGGCCTTCTGCGAAGCCGGCACCGGACCCATGCCCATGGTGGCGGGGTCCAGGCCGCTGGTGCCAAAGCTCTTGATGCGGCCCAGCACCTTCAGCCCCAGTGCAGCGGCCTTGCTGGCCTTCATCACCATCACCGCAGCCGCACCGTCGTTGATGCCCGAGGCGTTGCCCGCGGTCACGCTGCCGGCTTTGTCGAACGCGGGGCGCAGGCCAGCCAGCGCTTCGGCATTGGTTTTCCTGTTGATGAATTCGTCGGTATCGAACAGCAGCGGGTCGCCCTTGCGCTGCGGAATGCTCACCGGAACGATCTCGTCCTTGAACTTGCCGGCGTCCTGGGCGGCGCTGGCTTTCTGCTGGCTGGCCAGCGCCAGGGCGTCCTGCATCTCGCGGGTGATGCCGTGGGCCTTGGCCACGTTCTCGGCGGTAATGCCCATGTGGTACTGGTTGTACACGTCCCACAGACCGTCCACGATCATGGTGTCCACCATCTTCCAGTCGCCCATGCGCTGGCCGTCGCGGCTGCCATTGAGCACGTGGGGGCTGGCACTCATGTTCTCCTGCCCACCGGCAATCACGATCTCGCTGTCGCCCCAGGCCACAGCCTGGGCGGCCAGCATCACCGCCTTGAGGCCGGAGCCGCACACCGCGTTGATGGTGAGTGCGGGGGTTTCCTTGGCAATGCCGGCCTTCATCATGGCCTGGCGTGCGGGGTTCTGGCCGGCGCCTGCCGCCAACACCTGACCCATGATGACTTCGCCAATCTGGTCGGCAGCCACACCGGTGCGCTCGAGCAGGGCCTTGATGACGACGGCCCCCAGGTCGGTGGCCGGTGTCTTGGCCAGCGTTCCGCCGAACTTGCCCAC
>Ga0209278_1000813_pt1 | contig 21195 bp, 19 predicted proteins | sample JI81BgreenDNA_FD_187504 | JGI IMG/M metagenome (GOLD analysis project Ga0209278, IMG submission 187504) | Wastewater effluent complex algal communities from Wisconsin, to seasonally profile nutrient transformation and Carbon sequestration -... | ecosystem: Engineered > WWTP > Effluent > Algae... | reverse complement strand
TCAAGTCGGCAAGTTTCATCCGTATCATTTGCTCTTCGGATGGGCAGTCCATTTTTGATATTTTAAATGTCGTTTTTTGCATTATTTATTATTGTCGGTTGGGTCGTCCTGCCATTACTGCTAACGTTTTGGCGCTTGGCGCAGTGGCGGATTACGGAGCGAAAAACTGTCAATACACCACAAAAGTTGATGCGAGGTAGAATGTTCAATTAACCACGTCACCCGCCATTGAGCCAAACGCCTGTTAGCGGTTCGTTCTTTTTCTTTCGTCAATTGGTGCATCATTTCTATGGAGTTTGTAATATGCTAATCATTGTCTTAATTGAGCTTTCCAATTCAGTTTCTGTGTATGGAAGATTGTTGGTATTGTCAGGGTGATGAATAGTATTTCTAATGTAAGTCATTAATGTTACGTCATAAGGATTTCCTACTTGTCCATTGTGCAGTCGTTTCCATTTTTTAGTTTTCGTCTGTCCTTTGCCTATGAAAAATGCTTCAATTGCTGCCTCAGATGAAACAGTGTTTGCTTCTTGTAAGTAACCGTAAAGTTCATTGTGAAATTCTATTGTCGGCAAATTGTATGCTTGGAAATTTATTTCTCCCCAAGACGGGCTCCAAGGAAATAGTCCAAAGTTTGTTCCTGTATTTTCAACAACCACTTTTCCCGTGTCCTTGCTTGAAATTAGCAGTTCTATATCCTGATTTGTGATGCTGTTTTTGAAAAAGTAAGGTGAATGGGTTGATAGTAAAACTTGATTGTTTGCAGAAAGTCCGACTAGATATGTAATGAACTTACTTTGTAAAGTTGGGTGTAAATGCAATTCCGGTTCGTCAATAATTACGATGAAATTTTCTTTTGACAAGGAGGCTAATGTTTCAAGGAATAGAAGTGAAATTATCATTTCAATTCCTGAACCAAGTTGTGCAACAGGAATTTCTAATCCTTCAAGCTTTTGATTAAGATAAGCTGTATCAAATGGTGCATTTCCATCAAAGAAAGAGATACCAATGTTTTCCATTCCTAAATCGTCAAGCTTCTTGTTTAAACTGTTGAATGTTTTCTCAATGGCTTTTTCGTCAACCTTTTGGATGATTTCATTTTCAATAGTTTGCTTTCTTGCGAAAAAGTCTGGTGTCGGTGGCTCTGTTTGTGTTTCATTTTCCTTTCTAACTTCTTTAATAAAACGCCAATTAAAATCGTCATAAACAGATGAAATAGATGAGTTAAAGCCTTTTTGAATTTGCTTCTCACGATTTTTTCCGTAGTAATAACTTCTTGGAAGTCCTTCAGTTTCGATCGGAAAAGTCAGAAGTCTATGGTCGAACTTGAACTTTGAACCATTCTTTCTGACAACCTCCCAACCCTTTTCATTGGTCCTGGGAGCAACAGGCACAACATAATGTTCAACTACTACTATGTCAGAAAAAGCTTTGCCATTACCCGCCCTGTCACGTTTCTTTACCTTTAAATAAACTTTGTTGCAATCAACCTCTTGCTTTTGAAAACCGTCAGGAAGCATTGCTTTGAAAGGTGTCTGAAACTCTAAAGTTATTTCTATTGGTTGGTCTTGTCCTTTAAAGAAGTCGGTATGTTTAATTCGTCCCGATAAAAAACTTGGAGATAGTGCAAAATTTACAGCTTCTAAAATAGAAGTCTTTGAAGTTCCGTTATTACCAATCAACATTGAAAGATTTTTCAAGTCGAATGGAGGCAAGTCCTCAATACCTCTGAAATGTTTTATAGAAACTGTTTTTATTTTCATTATTTGTCAGTCGTTTGATGGATGCACGGTCATCTTTAGAATGACCGCTAACTTGTTTATTGGCGAAGGTTTATATCGCCTATACGCCCAAATCTGGAACATATGCGAACGTTTCGGTCCGGGTACTGCGTTTGTTCATAGGGTGGTGGTGTAAGCTTTTGAGGGAGGGCGATCGGGTGCTTCACGGGGGGATTATTTATCGGAGTTGGCTGGGGTTTACCTGCGGAGGTATGCCTTGTGGAAAACGTGCAAACATCTTGAGCTTATCCCAACCAATGGTTTTATGACTGTAGCTATAAGCTTTGTTGCCCGATGCTGTTACCGAAATGGTGACGATTAAATTTACGGGTAAACTTATTGCAGCATACAAACCATGTACACCAGATAAATAGCCGAATACAGGTATGGTCCAACCATAGCTTTTCGGTCGGGCATAACGCAGTTTGAATTGTTTGACTACGTTCACCGGTATGGTCAGCAACTTTTTCTTTTTGGTGAGTAGCACGAGGGTAGTGCTGTCGAGGGCGATGAGCTCTCCGCGTACTATCGAGTTGCTTTTTAGTGTTACTCGGATGTACGACCCGTACTCGTTGATCCCTGTTTTTTCGGGCGAAGGCAAATAGTTGAGATGTGCACAACCTCCCATAAGGAGTAACAGCAATCCGAGGAGTAGGTGCCTAGTTTTCATGGTACGAAAAGGTTTTTGTGTCGATACGTGATTCCCAAAACGCCTGCTCCATGGTGGATTCGTACTGTTTGTAACGTTTCGCTTCAACGCGCAGGTATTTTTTAGGATGATTCACCAGTTGATTCAGTTTATACAAGTCCTTGTCTTTGAGCCAATGTTCGCGCATCCACTCCAAATAATATCCTTTGGTGTATAGGAAGAGCTCATAATCGGTATCGGCCACGGGCAGCTCAAAATTGAATTTGTATGCATCACCGGGCATGGCAACGAGGTAGTTGTTGGGTGCTTGTATTTTCGCCAAAGCCGCCGCATCTGGTTCTCCTTTGTTCAGGATTGTACTCGGCGTGATTTCGAGGGCTTTAACTTGCTTTTTTAAATTGGTCAAGGCCAGGTAGTCCATACGCCACAGGCCTTTGTTGAGCACTACTTTGAGGCGTACGCTCGAATTTTTGGCCGTGATGCTCAAAGGGAGCAGCTGCCGATTGAATGCAATGGGCCCCGTTTCGTAAAAGCCCTTTTGTGCCACCCAGTCTTGTTGATCCTCGTCCCAGGCATAAATGTCGATTTTGCCTAATTCCTGCATAAAGCCGGTTTTGAGCTGTGCTTTGGCTTGCTCGTTGGTTTCTAAGCGGGCAAAAAAGTCGCTTACCTCATCGCCCATATAGCCCATTGCGCTGTAAATGAAGTAGGTAGTCATGAGGGTTTGCCGAAAATTCACGATCAATCCCAAATCGTTCACCGCTGTTACATTGTCGAACGTTAAAATGATTTCTTCTTTGCTGCTTAAATTGTTTTCGTCCGCTAGCGAAAATCGTTCTTGGCGGTCTTCGTTTCGAAGCAGCGTGGTCATGTCGCCCTCCGGGCCTACGGCTTGCCGTAGGGGGTAATGGTTTTCGCAGAGGTAGAGGTCGTTGGATGGGGTTTGATATACACGCTCCCCCTTTTTTACCGGATAGGCCAATAGTTTTACGTCGTTTACACAATGTGTCTCTAAGGCTTCATTTTTCATGGTGATAGAAAACGTATGGCCACTTATTCTTTGCTTATTCAAGGCATCCAAATCGAAATATTCCAACGAAGGCGAGATGGCATTCGAAAATCCTTCTGCGTCGGCGTAATGAAAATTGTCGTTTTCGTTGATGTAAAAAGTAGGGCAAGAGCCGAAACAAGCCTTTGGATTGGTGAAACAAATGGCTGCCCCAATGATGTTGAGGCCGGTTAAAATGGTCAATGCCGCGATGCGTCCATTCTCCGTACTTTCAATTTTTGTGTTGGTTTCAAAAATGGCAACACTGTCGATATGGATGCGCAAATCGCCTTCGGTAATCAAAATTCGGTTGAAGTTGTACCGGCTCCCGTAGCCCGAAACGGTATTCTCAATGCTGTTTATTTGCCAGGTATCTCTGAGAATCCATACCTCCCCATTTTTGAGGTGCGCTTTCAAAAATGGTTTCGTTGGTAAGTCTTCGGTGGCGTGCAAGAGTTTATTAGCGTCGTGGTAGTTCGAGCGGAAATAGGTCGACTTACAAGCTTGCACGCCAAGGAGAAGAAGCACTCCTGCGACGAGGTAAATCGTGAACTTTTTATACAGTGAATAGCCCATTTTATCGGTTTAATTCATTTTGGTGAACAACTTTGGTGAAGGTGAACAGCCCCTTCCCAACCATTCAATCGGGCGGGGAGGTTAACACTTTCGAAAGCAATATAACAAATAGTTCACAACGGCCGCGTGTGGGCGGTGTTTTTGTAAAGGGCTTCTATGCTTTGGCCTCACGTAGTGGGTCCACGCGTTCAGATATCCATGTTGGTAACGTAAGCCAATTGCCTTTTCGGCTCGTGCTGTCGTGTGGAGTATGCGTGCTGAATGCATGCAGCTAATGCTGCGGCCTACTTCTTGGTTTTACTGGGCTGCTGCTCGAGTAGGCGGATGTATTTGGCGTTGAGCTCGTCGTAACGCTGCTGGAGTTCGGCGAGGCGTTCGGCGCTTTCTTCGGCTTTGGTGCGCCAATAGCCGCTTTCGTAGCGCCAGTCGGGTTCTTTTTCGGCGGCGAGTGCTGCCACGGGATGGTGTTTGTAGTCGCTGCCTTGCAGCAAGTAGCTAAAGTCGGCATGCACCACCGCGCCTATGCGCAGCAGCAATGATGGCTCAAGCCAGGCGTTGTCGTATAAATTGTAAAGGGTTTGGCGGCTGATTTTCACCTTGCGTGCCACGGCAGTGTGCGTTAATCCGCTTTCTTCTACCGCTTTTCGTACAATTTCGCCCACATGCGCCATGTCGACAAAATCGTCAAGGAGTTATACATTGTGATTTACAACTACGCCAAGTGATTTGACATATGTGTAAATATTTCTAAATTCGTATTGAGGCTTCGGCCTGCTTGATTTAAAACTTGTACGAGGGCTGCCGGGAGGTGGCCCTTACGCGTTAATAGGCCCTGCTGTTGTTTTTCTCGATGTAGTTGATAAACGCACGATTCACCACCCGCATGCCGCCCGGCGTTGGGAAGTTGCCGCTGAAGTACCAGTCGCCCCGGTGGTGGGGTATGGCTTCGTGCAAACCGGCGATGGTTTGGAAAATCACCTCCACGGGCACCTCCAAATCTTCGGGCGTGACGATGCGGGCAATTTCGGCCGAGATTTCTTCGTCGGTAAAGGGCGCATAAATCTGCTTCACGTAGTTCACAATCTGCTCGTCGGGCAGTCCGTCTTGCGCCTTACACTGGGCGTACACCTGATCGATGAGGGCTTCGCGACCGCTGCCTTTCAGCAGGTTGATGGCGGCACGGAAGGCCACAAAGTCGCCCATGCGGCTCATGTCAATTCCGTAGCAGTCGGGGTAGCGAATTTGCGGTGCCGAGCTCACGATCACAATCTTCTTGGGCTGTAGCCGCGCCAATATGCGGATGATGCTTTGTTTGAGGGTGGTACCGCGCACAATCGAATCGTCGATCACCACCAAATGGTCGAGCCCTGGCCTTAAAATACCGTAGGTGGTATCGTACACATGGGCCACGAGGTCGTCGCGCTGGTTGTCTTGGGTAATGAAGGTGCGGAGTTTGGCATCTTTTATCGCCGCTTTTTCTACCCGCGGCCGCAGCTCGAGCAGGGCCTTCACCTGAGCGGGCTCGAGTGGCTGGGGCAATGCCAACAAACTTTTAATCTTGTAGTCGTTGAGGTAATCTTCTACCCCTTTAATCATCCCGTAAAAGGCTGTTTCTGCAGTGTTCGGAATATAACTGAATACGGTATTTTCGAGTTCGTGGTTTACGCTTTTCAGGATAGCCGGTACCACCAACTCGCCCAACTTTTTGCGTTCGTTGTAAATGGCGTAGTCGCTCCCGCGCGAGAAATAGATACGTTCAAACGAGCACGACAGCGGCTCGCGGGCTTCGAGCACCTCAATGAGTTCGTATTCGCCCGAGGCGCGAATCACAAAGGCATGTCCGGGCGGGATGGGGCGTATGTCGTCGACCGATACGTTAAAGGCTGTAGCTGCAGCGGGCCGTTCGCTGGTCACGACCGCAATTTCGTCGTTCACGTAATAGTAGGCGGGGCGTATGCCGTTGGGGTCGCGCAGCACAAAGGCGTCGCCGTGACCCAGCAGGCCGGCCATGGCGTAGCCGCCGTCCCAATACTTGCTGGCGCGCTGCAGGATACGTTTGATATCGAGCTTGAGCGCTATCTCCTGTTGTGCATCGGTTTTGCTCATGCCACGGGCGGTGAGCTGCTCAAACATCTCCATATTCTCTTCGTCGAGGAAATGCCCAATTTTCTCCATCACCGTTACCGTATCGCTCTTTTCTTTGGGGTGCTGCCCCAGGCTCACCAGCTGGTTGAAGAGGGTTTCTACATTGGTCATGTTGAAGTTGCCGGCAACCACCAGGTTGCGGCTCTTCCAGTTGTTTTGCCGTAAAAAGGGATGGCAATGTTCGATGGTATTTTTGCCGTGGGTGCCGTAGCGGAGGTGGCCCAGCAGCAGCTCGCCGAGGTAGGGCAGCTCCTTTTTCATGCGGTGCACATCCGAGAAGATGGTCGGGTCTTCACGTTTGGCCTCAGCAAAATTTTGATGCACCCGGTCAAAAATCTCCTTGATGGCCTGGGTATGCACCGAGCGGGCTCGGCTGATGTAGCGCTCGCCGGGAGCGGCGTCGAGCTTGATGGTGGCGATGCCGGCACCGTCCTGACCGCGGTTGTGCTGCTTCTCCATGAGCAGGTACAGCTTGTTGAGGCCATAGGTGGCCGAGCCATATTTTTCCTGATAAAACGATAAAGGTTTCCGAAGACGGAGAAGTGCAATGCCGCACTCGTGTTTGATGGGTTCGCTCATGCTGACCGGTAAGAAGGTGCAAATCTACAACAATTCCGCGCCGCCTTGTGCGTTAAGAGCTGTTGTGTTTCTCCAACGCCTCCAAAGGGCTGTGAGTTCATTTTCTTACGTTAGATTTGCCCCATGCGCTACCTCGTTCTGTTGCTTGCTGCAACACTTGCCCTGCTGTCGCTGCCTGCCTCCGCCCAAATACCGGTAGGTCAATGGCGTATCCACCTGCCCTATGCCAAAGCCACCTGCGTCGAAAAGGTGGGGAGTAGGGTGTACTGCGGAACCGAAAACGGCCTTTTTTACTACGATACCGACGATAATGCCCTCACCACCCTCACCAAAGTGCAGGGCGTGTCGGATGTCGACATCACCTACTTGAAATACGCCGCCGACTACAATACCCTCATCATCACCTACCGCTCAGGCAATATCGATTTGTTGCGCAACGGTCAGTTCATGCAGCTCGACGCCATCCCGCGTTCAACCGTGCCGGGGCTAAAGTCCATTTTCCATGTGCACCAGCGCGGACGCTTTGCCTACCTAAGTACAGCCTTTGGCATCGTGGAGCTCGACCTCCAACGCCGCGAAATACGCAATACCTTCATCATCGGTCCGCAAGGCAGTCGCCTACCCGTGAATGCCCTCACCGACGACGGTACCAATTTTTATGCAGCCACCGATTCGGGCATGTATGTGGCCAGCCTCAACGCCCCCAACTTATCGAACTTTAACTTCTGGACCAGAGAACCCTTGCTGGGTAAGCAGCGCCTCAATCACATTACCGTATGGCGGAATAAGGTATATACCCTCCGCGCCGACTCGCTGTTGTGGTACGACGGTGCCAGTTGGCAGAGCAAGGTGGTGAACGAAGGCTTCATCAATACCAGCTTAAGTGCCTCGGGTAATCGATTGCTACTAACCAATGTGTTCCGAGCCATCGCCATGGATACCTTGGGTAGCTTTCAGTATAACGACGGTGGTGACTTTGTGGAGTCGCCCCGGCAATGTTTGTTCGAGGAGCCGGGGCGCTTTTGGATAGCCGACAGCCGCAACGGACTTGTAGAATCGGCAGGCGTACAGCGGCAGCTGCTCCCCAATGGGCCGGCAAGCTCCCGCGCACTCTTGCTCAGTGCGGGCAAAGAAGGCGTGATGGTATCGGCGGGCTCCTTGGGAGAGGCCTGGAACAATTTGTTTATCCCCGACGGCGTATTCCAGTTCAAAGAGCAGCAGTGGAAGTCGATTAACGGCGGCACCTTACCTGCCCTGGCAGGAAAATACGATTACGTTGGCGCCTATGAGCATCCCACCGCAGCCAATAAGCTGTACCTGCTGCCGTGGGGTTTTGGCGTGTATGAACTCACCAACGGGCAGGTTACAGCCAACTACACCCCCGAAAACAGCACGCTGGAATACATTCCCGGTTCGATAGATCCCAATACCGGCATCGGCGCTACCCGCGTGGGTGGCCTCGACTGGGACAACGACGGCAATATGTGGATGAGCAACTACGGGGCGAGTAACCCTGTGTCGGTCCGCAAAAAAGACGGCAGCTGGGCCTCGTACCGGGTAGGACCCTACAGCGAAGTGTACGGCATGCTCGCCGACAGCTATGGCAACAAATGGATACGCGTACGTTCGGGCGGTGTGGTGGTGCTCAACCGGGCCAATACCGATTACCGCTTTGTGGGAACCGCCGAAGGGCAGGGTTCGTTGCCTTCGCCCATTGTAAACTGCATGGTAGAAGATAAAGACGGAGCCGTGTGGCTGGGTACCGACGAGGGGCCCGTTATTTTTTACAGCCCCAATGCCATTTTCAGGGGACCGTTCAACGGGAGCCGAATTAAAGTGCTACAGGAGCAGTTTGTGGGCTTCCTGTTGGGGCAGGAGGTTGTGAGCAGCATCGCCATCGACGGCGCCAACCGCAAATGGTTTGGCACCAACTCGGGTGCTTGGCTTTTTTCGGCCGACGGCAGCACCCTCATCCACCACTTTACCCGCGAAAACAGCCCCATGCTGTCGAACATTGTCACTTCCATAGCCATCGATCCGGCGAGTGGAGAGGTGTTTATCGGTACCGACAAGGGCGTGGTGAGTTTCCGGGGAACAGCTACCGAAGGTGGCGAGGTGCACAACAATGTGCAGGTTTTCCCCAATCCCGTCCCCGCCGATTTTGGTGGTCAGATTGCAGTAAATGGGTTGGTAGCCAATGCGTGGATCAAGATTACCGACATCCACGGGCAGCTGGTGTATCAAACCCGTGCCGATGGCGGGCAGATAGCCTGGAATGGCCGCGACTACAACGGCCAGAAGGTCGGAACGGGCGTATATTACATCCTCAGCACCGACGATTTGGGGAACGAAACCTTTGCGGCCAAGGTGCTGTTTTTGCACTGATGTATGCTGCATAAAGTCAAAGGATTAGTACTTCGCACCACCCGTTACAGCGAAACGAGCGTTATCGCTTTGCTGTATACCGATGTGTTTGGCATGCAGTCGTACATGATTAACGGGGTACGCAAACAAAAAGCTACCATCACCCAGGGCATGCTGCAGCCCCTCACACTGGTTGAAGCCGAAGTATACCACAAAAGCAGCAGCGATATCCAACGTTTGTCGGAGTTGCATGTACGTCCCGCTTTGCATCGACTTCCTGTGCAGCCACCGCTGCCGGTGTTGGCCATGTTTTTGGCCGAGTTAATTACCCGCTCTGTGCGTGAAGAGGAAGCCAATCCCGATTTTTACCTCTGGCTCGAAACGCGGGTGCAACTGCTCGATTTGTCGGCCAATCCCGTTGAGACTTTGCTGCAAACCCTGCTGGAGTTGGCCGGATGGCTGGGCTTTTTGCCCGATGCGGGCACTGCCGAGGGCAGCTGGCTCAACCTCACCGAGGGCCGCTTCGAGCGGCAGCGCGATATGCGGTCGACCTATGCGCGGCCCGAAAGTGCCGAGCAGTTGGCGGCTTTGCTCAACGGCGCTGTGCCGCATGCGCTACCGCAGGTAGGTAGGGAGCTCGAACATCACTTTTCGCCGGGTACTTTGCAAGATTTGCTGCTGTTGTATCAGCTGCACCTCCCCGGCTTTCGCGAGCCGCGCAGTACTGCCCTGTTCCTCGAAATGTTTTTTTAATCGCCCTTTGCCGCAATCTTCGACATGGCCCTTTCGGTGATGGCCGTGATGCTGAGGCTAGGGTTTACTCCGATATTGGCCGAAATCATGCTGCCGTCGCAAATGAGCATGTTTTGGTAGCCGAAAACCCGGTTGTTGGCATCAATTACGCCGCTTTCAGCATCTTTCCCCATACAGGCGCCGCCCAGGATGTGTGCCGTGCTGGGGATGCCAAAGAGGCTTTCGGTATACATCATGGTGGCTTTGCCGTTCACGATTTTTTCGGTGTGGTGGGCCAGCTCCTGCGCTACGGGGTTAAATGCGGTTGGTGCCGTGCCGCCCTCGAGGGTCGAGTACAGACCTGCAACCCCCGGCTTCAACTGCAGGGTGGAGTCGAGGCTTTCCATATACAGCAGGATGTGGGTACGTTTGCTCCAGTCGTCGGTAAATAGCACCTTCAAATTGGCCACAGGGTGCAGCACCAAGTCGGCCAGGATGCGGCCCAGCCGGCTTACAAAGGTCTTCCCGGCCACCATGGGCGACATTAGCAGGCGCCAGAAGCCTGAGCCTGCCGAATACTTTACCGGTTCAATGTGGCGGTGCTCGTCGATATGCACAATGCTGCCAATGGCGATGCCTTCGCTAAACGACTGCTTGCGGTCGAAGGTGGTTACGCCGATGAGGCTTTCGGAATTGGTACGTACGCCTTTGCCGAGGGTGGGGCTGAGGTGCGGTAGCGACCCGTTTTTGAGTCGCAGCAGGAGGCCCATGGTGCCCAAAACGCCGCCGGCAAACACCACCCCGCGGCTACGTACTCGGTAGCGGCGTTTGGGCCAGCCCAAGCTGTCGCGAAAGTGTATCTCGTAACCGGCGCTGCCATCGTCGCTCAAGGGCACCACATCGTACACTTCTTTTTGGGCACGAATCTCGGCACCATGCTGTTGTGCCAGCCAGAGGTAGTTTTTGTCGAGGGTATTTTTGGCATTAAAGCGGCAGCCCAGCATACAGCCTCCACACAGGGTGCAGCCGGTACGGTCGGGGCCACGCCCGCCAAAGTAGGGGTCGGCCACCGTTTCGCCAGGCTTGCCGAAGTACACGGCCACATCGGTTTTTTCGAAGGCCTCGGGCTTGCCGATGGTTTTGGCCAGCTCCTGCATGGCCTTGTCGCTACGACTCAGGTAGGGGTGGCTTTCGGCACCCAGCATCTGCTTGGCCGTGGCGTAGTGCGGAGCGAGCTCTTCCTCCCAGTTGGCGAGGCCTGCCCAACTGCCGCTGTTGAAAAAGGGCGACTTGGGCACAGGCAACGTATTGGCATATACCAACGACCCGCCGCCAACTCCTACGCCGCTGAGCACGCCTACATGGCGAAAAAAGGTGATTTTGAATAGGCCCGTCATGCCCAACGTGGGCAGCCACAGCCATTTGCGGAGCTTCCAGTTGCTGGTGGGGAAGTCGCTGGGGGCAGTAAACCACTTGCCCTTTTCGATTACCAGCACCTTATAGCCTTTTTCGCTGAGGCGCAGTGCCGAAACCGACCCGCCGAAGCCGGAGCCAATCACCACGTAGTCGTAATCAAACTGAGATACTGCCATAGGGAATATAGCGAAAAATAGCGAAAAATCAAAAAGTTACACCAAGGAAGCACCTTCCTTGCTGCTGCGGTAATGGTCAATACGCCAGTGCATCACGGCAAACCACAGCGGAGGCACCAAAGCCAGCAGTATCATGCCGGGGTAGCCCGTGGGCAGCTGTGGACTTTCGTCGAAATGCCGCAAGATGGGGTATTTGCGGCTGGCCGAATAGTGGTGGTCGCTATGGCGCGATAGTTCGAGCAGCACCAGGCGGCCCATGGGGTGGTTAGAGTTCCAGCTGTGGATGGGTAGGGTGCGTTCGTAGCCGTCGCCTTTGCGTTTGCGCTGCAAACCGTAATGTTCGAGGTAGTTCACGCTTTCGAGCAAGAGTACCCCTATGGCAGCAGCGACCATGAAGTGCACCAGCGCATGCGGGCCAAACAGCAAGGCAATGGCCGAAACAAACGCCAGCTGCCGCAGGGCCATCTGCAATAGTTCGTTTTTCCAGTGCCATGGTGTTAATTGTTTGTAGCGCAAACGTTCGGCCTCCAGCTGCCAGGCCGACAGCCAGCTGCCTACGATGCTCCGCAGCCAAAACGCATACAACGTTTCGCCATAGCGTGCCGAAGCGGGGTCTTCGGGAGTGGCCACCCGCTTGTGGTGCCCACGGTTGTGTTCGATAAAAAAGTGGAGGTAGAGCGAGCTCAACAAAAGCAGCTTGCTCATGCGTTGTTCGCTTTTTTTAGAACGGTGACCCAGCTCATGGGCGGCATTGATGCCCAAAACGCCACAACTGAGCCCCATGGCGAGGGTTTTCCCAACGGCCTCAACGGTAGTCAATTGGCTGCTAGCGATGTCGCGCAAAAAATACAGCAGCAATCCATACTGCAGCGGAACGAGGGCGTACAACAACCAGTCGTAAAATCGGTCGTTTTTGGCCAACTCCTCTTCTGCAGCGCTTAGGTTTACGGTCGACCCTTGAGTGAAGAGTTCCAAAATAGGCAATACACCAAACAAGACGATGAGAGCCGTGAAGGTGGCATACCCATCGGCATACAGCGAATAACCTACAACCGCTGGCGTAAGCAACACGGTGAGGTATTTTAACTTTTTCATGGCGCGGCGTAAAATCTCTAAAATACAGGCTCAATCCTGTTTTTTATGTACGGAAGCGTACAAATTAGGGAGTCCTGAGCCGCGTAATTGTTTCTTTGAGCTGCTGCCAATACTGCCGTAAAAACTCAAGATTTAAATTTTCCTCGGTGACGGTGAGGTAAAAGTTATCGACCGTGAGCTGCAGGCTTAGTCGGGCGGCTTCGGGCTGATTGCCGAGGTTCAGGGCTTCGGCCCATACCGACGAAAAAGCCAAAAGAATACCTGCATTGGCTTCTTCAAAACAAAGTCGGTAGTGCTCGTGCTGCCGGTTTACACGCAGCTGCCGATCGAAAAGGATGTCGGTTTTGGCGCGAACCAATAGCGCTATCAGGTCGGGGTCGATGCTGCGGCACAACAAAGCTTCGAGTCGTATTTGTTCGGAGTTGCGCAGGTGCAACTCCAGGAGTCGGCGTTCGAAGAGCTGCAAATCGGCAAAAAGATGGTAAAACGACGACTTACTCACGCCACTCTCGCGTGCCAGCACCTCTACCTTAAGGGCAGCAGGGCCACCACGGGCAAACAAACGGTAGCCAGCCTCGAGCCAAGGCAGTTCAGCGGCAGAAAAAGTGGGCGAATTGGCCATAACTGAGATGATTCAACTCCAAGGATACGCTATTGGTTTTTGCCTTATTTTTTGGTGATGCCAGAACGCGCTCGAAACCAAGTTTTTAGCTTCTTGTAGGCACTGGGCTTCTGAATCGTAACGGGTAAAGAGGGTGTGCCTGTTTTTTCAGAATAGGGTGCCTGCCTTGGTTTGCGCTCTACCACCACAATGCTGTCGTAAAAATGCACCGAATTCACTGAACGGGTAAATTCCGTGACCTGAAAGCTCTTTTGTTTCGAATGCCAGGCGTTGATATAGTCGATAAAGTTCTTGCTGTACTCCATGAAGGTACCCCGCCGCTTGAGACCGCCTTTGTAACGCGGCCAGTAGGAGGTGTGGGTGTCTTCGCAGAGGTAAACGCCGTCGGCTTTGATGTGCCCGAAAAGCTCTTCAAAACTGATAATCTGTTGAAACATCTCATGGCCTCCATCGTCAATCAAGATGTCGATGGGAGGAATTTTGGTCTTAATTTCTCGTAAAAACTCGCGGTCGGCCTGCGAACCTATGAAGATGTGTATGTTCTCTTCTTCAAAAGCTTTGCAATGCGGATTTACATCGATGCCATAAATCACGGCTTGCGGACCAAAGTAGTCTTTCCACATTTGCAGACTTCCTCCCTCCGACACCCCTATCTCGACGATCACAATGGGTTGATTGCGATATTTTGAAAAATGACGGTCGTATACGTCAAAATAATGCACCCATTTGTCGATGAGGCGCTTGTTGTTCTGCCGGAAATAGGTTTCCAGATGGTTCATAGGTAGGTTAGCTTGGTTTGGGGCGACAAAATAGAGCTAAACGCGACGAATTTTTTATTTTTCGATGCGGCAAAAAAAAGACCCCGGTGGTGCCGGAGTCTTTCATTTAACGGTGGCTTGTATTAACGATGCAGGTCAAAGCGGTCGAGCTCCATCACTTTGTGCCAGGCGGCTACAAAGTCGCGTACCAATTTTTCGCCTCCATCCGATGCACCATACACTTCGGCAATGGCGCGGAGTTCGGTATTCGAGCCAAAAACCAGATCTACCCGGGTGGCCAACCACTTGAGCTGACCACTCTTGCGGTCGCGACCTTCAAAAACGTCTTCCATATTCGAAACGGCTTTCCAGCTGGTATTCAAATCCAACAGATGCACGAAGTAGTCGTTGGTCAAACTGCCTTGGCGGTTGGTGAATACACCATGTTGCGAGCCGTCGTAATTGGCGCCTAGGGCACGCATGCCGCCAACCAAGGCGGTCATTTCAGGTGCGCTCAAATTGAGGAACTGTGCTTTTTCGAGCATCAGTTTTTCGGCATACGATCCGGCATGACCTTTTGCGTAGTTGCGGAAAGCATCGGCACGAGGCTCGAGAACGGCAAACGAGTCGGCATCGGTTTGTTCGGCACTGGCATCGCCGCGACCGGGCGTAAAGGGTACTTCAATTTTGTAGCCGGCATTGGCAGCTGCCTGCTCAACGGCTGCGGCTCCACCCAATACGATGAGGTCGGCTAGCGAGATTTGTTTGCCACCTGTAGCACTGCTGTTGAAGCTGTTGCGCACCTGCTCGAGTATTGCGAGGGCTTTGGCGAGCTGCTTGGGATTGTTGGCTTCCCAATCTTTTTGTGGTGCCAAACGTACTCTCGCGCCATTGGCACCGCCGCGTTTGTCGGTACTCCGGAAACTCGAGGCAGAAGCCCATGCCGTGAGTATGAGCTCCTGCAGGCTGAGGCCTGCTTGCAACAGCTGCGTTTTGAGGGCTTTTATGTCGGCCGCATCTACCAATTTGTAGCTGGGTGCCGGTACCGGATCTTGCCAGATGAGGTCCTCGGCGGGTACTTCTGTGCCTACATAGCGTACTTTAGGGCCCATGTCGCGGTGGGTGAGTTTGAACCATGCCTTGGCAAAAGCCTCAGCAAAAGCGTCAGGATGGGCATAAAAATGGCGCGAAATTTTTTCGTAGGCAGGATCAAAGCGCAAGGCCAAATCGGTGGTGAGCATCATGGGTGCATGGCGCTTGGCGGGATTGTGCGCATCGGGTACAGTATTGGCTCCGGCGCCGTTTTTAGGGGTCCACTGCTGAGCACCTGCGGGACTTTTGGTGAGTTCCCACTCGTATTCGAAGAGATGTTTGAAATAGTCGTGACTCCAACGGGCTGGGGTAGTAGTCCAGGCTCCTTCCAAGCCACTGGTGATGGTATGTTCGCCATGTCCCTCGCCGAGGGTGTTGGTCCAGCCCATGCTCATGGCTTCGAGTGGTGCCGCAGCCGGCTCGCGACCTACATATTTCGAGGGATCGCCGGCACCGTGGGTCTTACCAAAGGTATGTCCTCCTGCAATGAGGGCTACGGTTTCTTCGTCGTTCATGGCCATACGTCCGAAGGTGTCGCGGATGTCGCGTGCGGCGGCAACCGGGTCGGGAGTGCCGTTGGGTCCTTCGGGGTTCACATAAATCAAACCCATTTGCACCGCTCCCAGGGGGTCTTCGAGCTCGCGGTCGCCGGCATAACGTTTGTCGCCTAACCATTCGCTCTCGGGGCCCCAATAAATATCTTCGGGTTCCCACACATCAGCGCGACCACCACCAAAACCATAGGTGTTGAAGCCCATACTTTCGAGGGCTACATTACCGGCCAAAATCATGAGGTCGGCCCACGAGAGCTTACGGCCATATTTCTGCTTGATTGGCCACAAAAGTAAACGGGCCTTGTCGAGGTTGGTATTGTCGGGCCAACTGTTGAGCGGTGCAAAACGATGGGTACCCCGGCCGCCGCCGCCGCGTCCGTCGTGGATGCGGTAGGTGCCGGCACTGTGCCAGGCCATGCGAATGAAAAACGGACCGTAGTGCCCGTAGTCGGCAGGCCACCAGGCTTGTGAGTCGGTCATAACCGCCGTAATGTCGCGCTTCACTTGCGCCAGGTCGAGACTCGCAAATTCTTTGGCGTAATCAAAGTCGGGATCCATGGGGTCGGATAGCTCCGAGTTTTGCCTGAGTTTGGTTAAATCGAGCTGATTGGGCCACCAATCGCGTATACCTGGACCGGTATTGGTGCCTCTGGTTTCGCCTCCGTGAATTACCGGGCATTTTCCTTCATTCTGACTCATATAGCTTGTTTTTTATAAATGTTTCTGAGGACTGGAATGGCAAACATTCGACTCAGGAATTTACCTAATTCCTAGCGTTTACCAAAACATACAAAAGAAAAGCAGCTGGCGCGATAATTCAAATTGATTGTTTCTATTTGTTAATAGATTTCGTCTATACCCCTATGGTCTTTCATGTTCAGCTTCCTTCCTCTTTGGTATACCAATCGATTTTACGGCTGAAATACATCACCCCAGCCAGCACCATAAACAGGCCCAGGCTGCCCATGAGCAAAGCATAATCGTCGGATTGCAGTACCACAAAAATGAAGGCATACAGTATGCTCAGTAGGCCGCCTATTTTCACCCCGAAACGGGTTGATTGCAATATGGCGGCTACATAACTGCTGATGAGTACGAGCGTAGCCAATGCCGATAAGGCAAAGGCGGTATTAAAGCCGATTTGCTCCGATAGTGACAACAATAGTGTATAAAACACCACCAAAGCAATGCCCACGAGCAAATAGTGAATCGGGTGTAAGCGCATTTTTGCAATCATCTCATGGAAGAAAAACACCAAAAAGCTCAGGCCGATAAAAAGCAGCGCATAACGAATAGAACGATGCGTTTTTTGGTATTGATCGGCAGGTAAGAACAATTCAACCCCAAAGGCTGCTTCCGCCGGTTGGTATTCGTCGCCCATCCATCGCTGCGGAAAATTACGATTGAGCTGCAATACATTCCAATGGGCGGTAAATCCGTCGGTGCTGATGTTGCTGCTATCGGGCAAAAAAGCGCCGGTAAAGCTGGGATGTGGCCAACTGCTGGTCATGCGCACATAGGTGAGTTTACCTACCGGACTAAACGCAAGTTTTTGACTGCCTTTGAGTCGAAGGCTGAAATCGAAGGTAAAACTCGAATCGTTGGTAGGCTTGAGGTTGAGTCGCGCTCGCAAGCCACTTTCGGCCAAGGCCGATTTTTGCAGTCCTGGTTCGAAAGCCAAAGAGGTGTTGTTCCAACGTATGCCATTTTGATATTCTAAGCCGCGTAAATCAGGGATGCCTACCATGAGCTCGGCCTTTTCCCACTGGAGGGATTCAACCGGTTCGCCTTCGGCGCCTGCCAGCAGCTGGTCGAATTTGCCTTGAAACTGCAGTTTAGTTTCGTAAACCACTATTTCGTGTATGCCTCTGTTGCGTTTTTCGGGCTCGAGGCTCGCACTAACGCGCAGCTCTTCGGGAAGAATGTACAGAAACTCGGTGTATTCATGCATTTCTCTAGAGCTATCGTTCGTTTTGGTGCTGATTTTTCGCTGGAAAGGAATCCTCAGTATAGGTCCGGTGATGAACTGTTCTCGTCCCCATTTGTCGGTGACTTCCGAAATGGCTTTTTGTTGAACTTGTTCACGCTCGGCCACCAATTCTTGAATCATGGCGGTAGGGATCAGTAACAGCAAGGCCATAATGCCGATGAGGCCAAGCTTGAGATAGAGTTTGTTCGGAGTGAAGCGCATGTTCTTAAAGTTTGAGTTTGTTGAACGAATAGAAAGTACTTTGTATTGCAAAGTGAAATGACAAAAAAAATTTAGCCTTTAGCGTTAAGGTCTTTTTGAAGTGCGATGAGTTGTTCTAAGGCCGCAATATGTTCTTGAAGGGCCGCTCGGCCTGCAGCGGTCAAGCGGTAACGTGTGTTTGGTTTGCGGTCGATGAAGCTTTTTTCCACTTCGATAAACCCCTCTTTTTCGAGGGGTTTAAGATGGCTGGCGAGGTTACCGTCGGTGAGCTGCAGCAAGTCTTTCAGTTCTTTGAAGTCCATAGCCGAGCGGGCTGCCAGTGCAGCCACCAAGCCGAGCCGAATGCGGCTATCGAATGCCTTGTTGAGGCGATGCAGTGGGTGATTCACCTTTCGTAGCGTAGATGGAGGTATAAACCAAAAACGATGTGTAGCCCACCAAAACCCAAGACCCATAACCCTAAACTCCAGGGCAAAACGAGCAAACTAAGCAAGCCCAGCAGGATTTGTAAGATGCCCAAAACGCGAATCTCTCGAAAAGTATAGGCCCCGGCATTGTACAACGCAAGTCCATATCCCAGTAAACTCACAGGTAGCACCAGTCCTCCAAGCGCATTTTTTATAAAAAAGAGGAGGAGCAAACCGCTTACCACGAGCGGCACACCCATATCGGCGAGCAAACGTTGGGAGGTAGCATTCCAAATAGAGCTATTGTTTTTGGCCGCTTTTTTCATCGAAAGCATGACCGCAGTGCCCAACGAAATCACCAGCACTGCTGCACCTAAACCAAGTAGTTCAGCTACGGGTACTGTTTCATGAATTTTTTGAGGATTATAGTTGAGCTGCGTATAGGCATACCAAGCTCCAACACTCGCGTAAAGGCCTGCAAGCACCCCCGACCAGCCCGAAAGCGAGGCGAATTTAACCGATCGCTCCATGATCGACCGAATGGCGGCGAGATCGGCCCGATAATCTTGCTCGTTCATAAAAGTACTTTGAATTGCAAAGTTAATGAATTTCCGATATAGCACCAACATGAGCCCCAAATTTTCAGGCATGGTTGTCGACCGGGCAGGATTTAGGAGTGCAGCTCCTGTGGAATGTGCACCAATGCCCATCGCTGAATTTCGGCCAAAACCGGTTCTAGGGCTCTGCCTTTCGCACTAAGCGTGTATTCGACGGTGGGAGGTACCGTGGCGTAGGCTTTCCGGTCAACTATCCCCCAGGCTTCGAGCGATTTGAGTTCTTTCACCAACATGCGCGTATTGATACCCGAAATAGAGCGCTCGAGCTCTTTGAACCTTTTGGTGCCGCCCAGCAAAGCATAAATTATCGCAAACGACCACTTGCCGCCTATCATGTCGAGCGTTGTGCGCACTGGACAGGCCGTATTTTCTACCTTTTCTAAAATCATACTTCCCATAAAGCACTCATAATCAGCATTACTTTACTCTATGTGCTTACTGTACATAGGTGTTACTACTTGCAAAAGTAAAGTATTGCACGCAGCTTTACCACACCAATTCTGTTCCCATGCAAGCTGTACGACACAAAATGGCCCTGCTCATTTGGCTGGCCATCTATCCAACCATCAACCTCCTTTTTTGGGTACTTGGACCCATCATCGATCCCTTGCCTTTATACCTCAAAACCTTGGTAATCACCTTGATTTTGGTGCCCTTGATGGTGTATGTGTTCTTGCCGGGCTTAAACCGCATGTTCGCAAAGTGGCTTTCTAAATAATTTACCCATGTGGATACTCATCTTAGTTGTGGTTCTTGCCGTTGTAATCGGATTAATGCTAAGCCAGTTCGAGATCCGACACGAAATTCACATTCAGGCACCAGCAAGCGAAGTTTGGCAGGCCATCACGGCATTTCACGATTTTCATCATTGGAATAGTCAACTCGAATACCTCGGTGGCGAAGTCGCCCTCAAGGGTAAGCTGCAGCTTCGTTTGTCGGCGCAAGGAGCCGCACCCTATACTTTTAAAGCTGTGGTTTCGGTGATGGAAACCGAAAAAAGTTTCGCTTGGCTAGCCATAACTGGCCTGCCTCGAATTTTTGATGGGGAACATTTTTTTGAGCTACAAGCCAAGAGCGATGGAACCACTGTTCTCGTCAACCGCGAAGAATATCGTGGGCTGCTTTCGCCCATCATCAAACGACTTCCCATGATGCAATCGGCACCGGAGGGCTTTCGGCTGATGAATGAAGAGCTCAAACGTTATGTGGAAAAGCGCACCGACCGTGCCGTTGCCAACCCATCTGTAAATCTATAAACCATGCATAAGCCCGTCAGCCAAATCAGTAGCCACAGTTTCCGACAAGCCTTTCCCGGCTTGATGGGTATTGATATAATGGCACACGCCTACCCGATCGAACCCATTTTAGTCTTTACCGAGTATCACATGAATCAAGCGGTATTTGGTCCGCACCCGCATGCAGGTATTTCGGTGATGACTTATATGTTACCCGATAGCGAACAAGGTTTCATCAACCGCGATAGTTTAGGCGATATGAGCTATATCGAGCCGGGTGGTTTGCACATTACGCAAGCAGGAAGTGGTATGTTTCACGACGAGTTCCCCCGCGTGGCAGGGATTGACACCCATGGGTTTCAGATATGGTTCAATCATGCCGAAAGCCAGCGATGGGTCGAGCCGAAGTCGATGCACGCCGCTGCAGTCGAAGTGCCCCAAAAGGTAGGGGAAGGGTATCGGGTGCGGGTGTTGCATGGTAGCTTCGAGGAGGTACAAGCGCTGCATCAGCTGGTGGTGGCCATAAATCTGCTCCACATCGAACTGGAGGCGGGTCAAAAGTTGGAGCTGCCCGCCCAGGAAATGGCTTTTGTATACACCTTGGCAGGCGATGGGCGCGTGAACGACCAAGCTGTTACAGCCCATCAACTCGTCAATTTTACCGAAGCCGGTAACCGAGTAAGCCTACAGGCGGGCGACAGCACGCTTGCGCTGATGTTCGCCACGGCCACGCCAACCCGTGAGCCGATCGTGTATGGCGGCCCTTTTGTGATGACTACCCAAGCACAGATGAAAGCAACCCAAGAAAGGTTGCAAGCTGGCGGTATGGGCTATCTCGGTAAATACAAAGGGTGATGGGTAACTTGCTTGCCTGACCTGAGCTGCTAGTGGTTCGGCTTCACGCCAGCAACGATGCCGTACAACATGATCCGGTTTTTGAACGACGCACGCTGATGTTTGGCGGCCACGATGCTGGCCAGCTGAACTGGGGTGGTGTTGTAGCGCAAGGTAAGTTTCCGATAAAGCAAATACACACGGGCTAAGAAATAAAAGCGGTAAATGCGTTTCGATGATTTGTCGATGGCATCGGTGATATCGCGGAACGACACCTCTTCAAAACCTGCTTTTTGCATGTAGTTCGAAAAACGCTCTGGCGTT
>Ga0209278_1000812_pt1 | contig 21223 bp, 18 predicted proteins | sample JI81BgreenDNA_FD_187504 | JGI IMG/M metagenome (GOLD analysis project Ga0209278, IMG submission 187504) | Wastewater effluent complex algal communities from Wisconsin, to seasonally profile nutrient transformation and Carbon sequestration -... | ecosystem: Engineered > WWTP > Effluent > Algae... | reverse complement strand
TCGAGGTTTCCACCGACCTGCAGCGCATCGAGTACGCACGGCCGAGCCGCTACTGCGACTCCGACAAGCTGATGCCGGTGGCGTCCGCCGAGTTCGCCGGACTGGCCGGCAAGCAACTCCTGGACGCCGTGTCCAGCTGGGTGGGCGCGCAACTGTCGTACGTGTCGGGGTCGTCCAAGCCGATCGACGGGGCCGTCGACACCTACTTGTCCCGCCAGGGAGTGTGCCGCGACTACGCGCACCTGGTGATCGCCCTGCTGCGCGCCCTGAACGTGCCGGCGCGGCTGGCGGCCGTCTACGCCCCGGGCCTCGAGCCGATGGACTTCCACGCCGTAGCCGAGGCCTATCTGGACGGCGCCTGGTGGGTGGTCGACGCCACCACGCTCGCGCCGCGTCCGAGCCTGCTGCGCATCGCGACCGGTCGGGACGCCGCCGACACGGCCTTTCTCAGCACCCTCCGCGGCTCACTGACGCTGCACTCGGTGCAGGTCGGCGCCACCGTGGACGTGCTACCCAGCGATGGCCTGACCGTGCTGACCGCCCTGCGCTGAGGCATCGGTCGGTCGGTCGAGCCTGTCGAGACCAGGGTTCGACCAGCGGATCGGTCGGTCGAGCTTGTCGAGACCAGGGTTCGACCAGCGGATCGGTCGGTCGAGCTTGTCGAGACCAGGGTTCGACCAGCTCAACCAGCAGATCGGTCGGTCGACCAGGTCAACCGGCCGGCATGGCAGGATCGACAAGTGCCCACCCTGCTCTACGACGCCGACTGTGGTTTCTGCACCCAGAGTGCCCACTGGTTGCGCCGCCGCCGACTCGGGGCGGCGATCGAACCCCTGCAGCGTGCCGACCTGGCCGCGCTCGGCGTCGACCCCGTGCGTGCCCGGCGCGAGATCCCATTTGTCTCGGACGACTCCGGCACCCCGAGACACACCACCGTGAGCTACGGGGCCGAGGCGGTGGCCTGGGCACTGCTCACCGGCGGCCCGGGTTGGCGACTGGTCGGGCGGTTGCTGCTGCATCCCCCGCTGTCGTGGCCGGCTCGCGCCGTGTACGTCCTCGTCGCAGCCAACCGCCATCGGCTGCCGGGCGCGTCGGAAAGCTGCCGGATCGAGTAGCTCGGCGCAGTGTCGGGGCGAAGTGCGGTGCCACTAGATTGGCGGCCATGCCTGTCGATCCCGACGAGTCCCTCACGACCACCGACGCAGACGAAGTGCTGCCCGAGATGACCTTCGACGCGCAGTTCTATCCGGCGCGACCGAAGAAGCTGCGTCCCGCGGCACACCGGCGGCGCAACCCGCTGCACGCCATCAGCGCACCCCCCTTCTCTCCCGACGGTCGCAACAAGGCCTACGTGGAATGGCTGGTCGAGCAGTCGATGCTGGGCGATGCCCGCACCCTCTCGCGTCAGTTGGCCGGCCTGCACACCATGTGGAGCAACCCGTTCGCCTCGCCCGACCCGCGCGCTGCCGTCGACCGCGCCTCGGTGTGGTTCACGGCCTACCCGCTGTCGCTGATGACCGCGCCCAACCAGTCGTTCCTGGGGGCCCTCGGCGACGACGACCTCTGGCGCTGCTTCGAGGCCGTCGGGGTGGACGCCGTGCACACCGGGCCGGTGAAGCTGGCCGGTGGCATCAGGGGCTGGGACGCCACGCCCAGCGTCGACGGTCACTTCGACCGGATCAGCATGGCGATCGATCCACTGTTCGGTACCGAGGACGACTACCGCAGCATGTGTGAGGCTGCCGGACGGCGCCACGGCACGATCATCGACGACATCGTGCCGGGCCACACCGGCAAGGGCGCCGACTTCCGGCTGGCCGAACTCAACTACGGCGACTACCCGGGCATCTACCACCTGGTGGACATTCCGCCCGAGGCCTGGGACCTGCTGCCCGAGGTGCCCAAGGGTCACGATTCGGTGAATCTCTCGCCGTCGCACGAACAGGCCTTGGCCGATGCGGGCTACATCATCGGCGCGCTGCAGCGGGTGATCTTCTACGAGCCCGGGGTGAAAGAGACCAACTGGTCGGCCACGCCGCCGATCCATGACTACACCGGCACGCTTCGGCGCTGGGTCTACTTGCACTACTTCAAGGACGGTCAGCCGTCCATCAACTGGCTCGACCCGACGTTCGCCGGCATGCGGTTGGTGATCGGTGACGCGCTGCATTCGCTGCTCGACCTCGGTTCCGGCGGCCTGCGGTTGGACGCCAACGGTTTTCTGGGGGTGGAGAAGAACGCGGTCGGTCCGGCGTGGTCAGAGGGTCACCCCTTGTCACAGGCCGCGAACCAGCTGATCGGCTCGATGGTCCGCAAGGTGGGCGGCTTCACCTTCCAGGAACTCAACCTGACCATCGACGACATCGCCGAGACCGGCAAGGTCGGCCCCGACCTGTCGTACGACTTCGTCACCCGGCCCGCGTATCACTTCGCGATGGCGACCAGCGACACCGAGTTCCTGCGGCTCACATTGCGCGAGGCGATGGCGGCCGGCATCGATCAGGCGTCACTGGTGCACGCGCTGCAGAATCACGACGAGCTCACCTACGAACTGGTGCACTTCGCCACCCGGCACGCTCACGACACCTACAGCCTGGGCGGCGTGGACTATTCGGGCACCGACCTCGCCGAGCACGTCCGCGAGACCTTGCGGCAGAAGGTCACCGGTGAGGCCGGACCGTACAACGCGGTCTTCACCCAGAACGGCATCGCCTCGACGACGGCGTCCGTCATCGCGGCCAGCCTGGGCTACGACGACCTGGACGCGATCGGCCCGGCCGAGGTGGAGCGGATCAAGAGCGCGCACCTGTTGCTGAGCATGTACAACGCCTGGCAGCCGGGCGTCTTCGCACTGTCCGGCTGGGATCTGGTCGGTGCCCTGCCGCTGCCGCGGTCCGAGGTGCAGAGCCTGATCGCCTCGGGTGACACCCGCTGGATCGAGCGGGGCGCCTACGACCTGATGGGCTGGGCTCCGGACGCACGGACGTCCGCCTCGGGCATGCCGCTGGCCCGTGCGCTCTACGGCTCGCTGCCGGACCAGCTGGCCGACGCCAAGTCGTTCGCGTCCCGGCTGGCCGCGATCCTCAAGGTGCGCAAGCGTCACGGCATCTTCAGCGGCAGCCTGCTCGACGTGCCCGAGGTGCCGACCAAAGAGATGCTGGTGCTGGTCAACCGGCTTTTCGTCGGCGCGATCCAGGTGACGGCGCTCAACTTCGGCGGCGAGAAGATCCATGGCCGGGTGCAGTCGGAGCACATCCCGTCCGGACGCGTCTTCGACCTGTCCACCCGTCGCAAGGTCGACAACGTGGACGGCCTCGGTGGCTTCTCGGTCACGCTGCCGCCGTTCGGTGGGCTGGCGATGATCGTCCGCGAGAACTGAGCCGGTCGAACACCCTCGCACTGCGCCGTCCGGCTTCGTCCCGCCAGGTGCCGTGGAGGTTCTCAGTCGGCAGCGGGCACCCGGATCAGGGGCAGCAGGCCGAGCATCAACAGGCAGGCGATGCCGTAGAGCAGGTACACGTCGCGGAAGCCCTCGTTGAGGGTGCTCTGAAAGGTCAGCTGCAGGTGCGGGCCGCGCCGGTCGATGTCGGCCAGGTAGTCGGTCAGTGCCTGGTCGAAAGCACCGGGCACGGCTCGTTTCAGAACGGTCAGTTCGCGCACCGTCTCGGCCACCTCGGTGCGGGCCTGGTCGATCTCTGTTCGCGCCGTCGCTAGCTCGGTCCGGGCCTTTGCGAGCTTCGCGCGCGAGGCCGCCACGTCCGAACGGGCCTTCAGCAGAGCGTCCCGCGCCGTGACCAGCTTGTTGCGCGCCGACGTCAGTTCAGCGCGTTGGGCGCTCAGCTTCGCTCGCTCGGCGATCACCTGCTGCCGCTTGGGGGTGAGGCCGGCCCGGGTCTGCACCAGCGCTGTCCGCTTGGCACTCAGCGTGCTGCGTTGCTTCTGCAGCCCGGCCAGCTTCGTGGCCAGGGGCTTGCGCTGAGCAACGAGGGCGGCGCGCTTGGCCTGTAGGGACGCGATCGACGCCGTCAACGCGTCGATCTGCGGCTGCAGTGCGCGGTTGTTCTGCGCCTGCAGTTGAGCCAGCGCCGCTCGTTGCTGAACCAAGGCCTGATCGGTTCCGGCGATGCCCGCCTCCAGGCCCGCCACCGCCTTGCTGACCCCGGTGATTGCACTGGTCAGGCCGGCGAGGCCCTTGGTCATGCCGGCGATCGCCTTGGCCTGCCCGGCACGGGCTTTGGTGAGTCCGGCGATGGCCCCGGTCATGCCGTCGATGCCTTTGGTCATGCCGGCGATTCCGCTGTTCTGTTTGCCGATCGCCGTACCCATGGAGGCGACCGAGCGGTCCATCTTGGACAAGGCGGTTCGCATCTTGGTCAACCCGGTGGTCATCTTGGCGATGCTCGTGGTCAGCTTCGCTCCGGTGGCGGCGAGCTTGTCGTCCACCGGGCCCAACTGATCGATGCCGGTGTCGACCCCCTTGGTGATGTCGGCGATGACGGACGGGGTCTGGGCTGCGAACATACGCCCCGCCACGGTCTTGCTGCGCTCGACGATCGTGGTGACGTCTGCGGTCTGCAGCAGCTCGACCAGGTCGGCCGGCAACTGCCCACCGCCGCCGGCGTCGACCTCGATCCTCGTGCGGCTGGTCAGGTCGGGAAACTCGACGCCCTTCAGGGCGTCCGCGAACCTCTCGTCCGCTTTCCAGGCGGCGAACTTCTTCTGCAGCGTGGCGGCGTACGGCAGTTGCGGAACTTGCACGGTGGCGGGCAGTTGGGCGGTCAGCCGGTCCTGCAGCAGGCCGCCGGAGTGAGCCAGAAAGCCGACCATGATGGCCGGGGCGAGCGTGGTGCCGATCGAGCGCATCAACGACAGCGTTCCGAGCGCCGAGTTCGACTGTTGGGGCGGGGTCAGGCGCAGCATCAGGTAGTTCAGCGGCGAGCCGATCACGAACCCCAGGCCGAGCCCGATCAGCACCAGGGTGACGATCACGCTGGGGTAGCCGGGGTAGGGGATCAGCCAGAACAGCAGGCTGACAGCCGCCAGGGCCGAGATGCCGGCGCCGACGGCGAGCACTCGTTTGGGGCCGACGGCGTCCGTCAGCCGACCAGACAGTGGTGCGCCGATACCCGAAGCCAAACCGAGAATGATTACCAGATAGCCGCCATCGCCGCTCGGCAGCCGAAGGGCGTTCTCGGCCAATTGAGGCACGAACACCACGCCCATCAGGATGAAACCCGACAGGAACGAGGCGGCCAGGGTCAACCCGATCGGCCGGTCGGTGAAGTAGCCGAGGTTCAGCACCGGATCGGCCGCTCGTCGCTCGGCCAGCACGAAGGGCGGCAGCAGCACGGCGAAGGCGATCAGGAACGGATAGACCTGCGTCGAGGTGAGGCTGCCGGCGAGGTCGAAGAAGTCGATGTTGGTCAACCCGTACAACAGGCTCATGATCATGGCGACCAGCAGGGCGGTGCCGGTCAGGTCCATCGGGGCGACGGTCGTCTCGCGATGATTCGGCAGCAACACCAGGCCGGCGATCACGATCAGTGCGGCGATCGGCACGTTGACGTAGAAGATCCACTGCCAGTTGTGCGCGCCGGCGAGGTCGAGGATCAGGCTGCCGGCGGACGCCCCGAGCAGGTTCGCGATGCCGAACACGGCACCGACCAGTCCGAGCGCCAACCCACGCTTCTCCTTCGGCACCTCGGTGCCGATCTCGGCGGTCGCGATGGGCAGGATTCCGCCGCCGCCGATCGCCTGAATGGCCCGGGCGGCGATCAGCATGCCGAAGCTGCCGACGTCCTGAGCCAGGCCGCAGAGCAGCGAACCGACGCCGAAGAGCACGATGGCCGTCAGGTACACCGGCTTGCGGCCGAGTCGGTCGGCCAGCTTGCCCAGCACCGGGATCGCCGCCGCATACGACAGCGTGTAGATGGTGATCATCCAGATGCCGAGCTGCTCGTCTACGCCCAGGTCATTGGCGATGATCGTGCGCCCGGGGGTGACGATGCCGGTGTCGATGGCGCCCATGAAGATGCCCATCAGGTACAACCCCATCGCGATCGCCCACTTCGGGCGCGCGGCCGTGCGGGCCTTCATGCGTCCGGCTCGGTGGTCTCGTGCGCGGAGGTGCGAAGGTCGCGGTCGAATCGGTCGAGGGCGCCGTTCACGACGGTCAGCACCCGGACGCAGGCGTCGAGTTCCGCCTCGGTGAAGCCGTCCAGGGCCTCGGCGTGCATGGCCCCGAGCGGGGTGAAGAAGTCGTGGGCGACGCGATGCCCGTGCTCGCCGAACCGCAGCACCACGGTGCGCCGGTCCTGGATGCCGCGCTCGCGGCGCACGTGGCCCTCGGTGGTGAGCCGGTCGACGGCGTAGGTGATGGCGGCCGGGGTGAGGTCGAGCTCGGCAGCCAGTTCGCGCAGGGTGAGGGGGGTACCGGCCAAGTCGGCGGCATAGATGGCCGTCAGCGCCCGGAAATCGGTCGGATGCAGCCCCTGGCTCGAGGCGAAACTGTGGCCGACGCGTTCGGAGGCCCACCCTGCCCCACGCACCAGGGTGGCGAGGGAGCGGATCAACTGCTGTCGTTCGGAGGCTTGCACACGGCCACTGTACGCGGTAGTTAAATGATTTGACTATTCACCGGTTCACCGGTTTCGGCCACTCCGGAGCCATGGGGGCGACTTGATGGCGCCACCCAGAAAGACGGTGTGAGTGTGGGCCGTGTACTCACTGCCCAAACTCACACTGTCTTTCGGTGGTCCCGCAGATCACTGGTCGTGTGCGCTGGGCAGTTGCACGCCCTTATACTTTTAGTATGAACAACCAATATGATCGTGCGCTCATGATCACGAGCGCCACACGGGTGCTCGACGCAGAGATGAAGACCCTTCTCGCTAGCCTGCCCGCCGACCTGGGCGCCACCTTCGCTCTCGTGGTCGCTCACGACCGCACGGGCGATTCCGTCGGTCAACTCGGTCACACACTGGAACTGCTTCGCGGCGGTAGTGCTCGCCTCACGCTCACCGAGGTATCGCGCGCCGAGCGACTTGCGGTGCTGTTGGCGCTCGTCGGCTACCTGACCCGCCGTCCCGAAGGGTGGCAGCGCGAGGCGCTCACCGGCCTGGTCGCCGCGGCGGCGGCTCGCACCTCGATCGAGGCACGCGCTCGACTCGGGTTCGTCGAGCAAGCCATCGCCGCCCGGATCGACGCTCTGACCGCCGACGCGCGTCGATCGGTCGCCGCCTGATCCTCAGGCGCGTGAGCGTGAAGTGACACGTCGGCGATCCCGCCTTCAACCAGGCCCACCCTGCGGGCCGAACGGCGGAGATCGACCCCGAGAACGGTGCCGAGCGCGAAGTTCGTTGGCACTCGGGTTGAACGAGTGCTAACCCCGCGATAGATTCGGATTAGCACTCTCACACCGAGAGTGCGAATGGCCGTCGGCGGCACCCGCGACGACGCCCCGGCCCCCGAAACCGACAGCAACGGGCCCAGTGCCCAGCAAAGAAAGGGTTTTGACGTGGCAGTCACGATCAAGCCGCTCGAGGACCGGATCCTCGTCCAGCCCCTCGAGGCCGAGCAGACCACGGCCTCGGGCCTGGTCATCCCCGACACCGCCAAGGAGAAGCCGCAGGAAGGCAAGGTCGTTGCGACCGGCCCCGGCCGCATCGACGACAACGGCAACCGCGTTCCGCTCGATGTCGCCGAGGGCGACGTCGTCATCTTCTCCAAGTACGGCGGCACCGAGGTGAAGTACGAGGGCAAGGAGTACCTGCTCCTGAACGCCCGCGACATCCTCGCCGTCGTCTCCAAGTAAGGAATCAGCAGACAATGCCCAAGATCCTTCAGTTCGACGAGGATGCCCGTCGCTCACTCGAGCGCGGTGTCGACATCCTCGCCAACACCGTGAAGGTCACGCTCGGCCCGAAGGGCCGCTACGTGGTGCTCGACAAGAAGTGGGGCGCTCCGACCATCACCAACGACGGCGTGACCGTCGCCAAAGAGGTCGAGCTCTCCGATCCCTACGAGAACCTCGGCGCACAACTGGCCAAGGAAGTCGCCACGAAGACCAACGACGTGGCCGGCGATGGCACCACCACCGCCACCGTGCTCGCCCAGGCGCTCGTCCATGAGGGCCTGCGTGCGGTCGCGTCCGGCGCCAACCCGGTCGGGCTCAAGCGTGGCATCGAGGCGGCCGTCGAGGCCGTCGGCAACCGCCTGCGCGAGCTGTCCCGCGAGGTCGACGACACCGAAGACATGGCCAACGTGGCCACCATCTCTGCCCGTGACCCCGAGATCGGTCGGCTCATCGCCGACGCGTTCGACAAGGTCGGCAAGGACGGCGTCATCACCGTCGACGAGTCCAACACCTTCGGCACCGAACTCGAGTTCACCGAGGGCATGCAGTTCGACAAGGGTTACCTCTCGCCGTACTTCGTGACCGACCCCGAGCGCATGGAGGCCGTGCTCGAGGATCCCTACATCCTGATCAATCAGGGCAAGGTTTCCTCGATGAACGACCTGCTGCCGTTGCTCGAGAAGGTGATCGGCGCCGGTGGCACCCTGTTCATCGTGGCCGAGGACGTGGACGGTGAAGCGCTCTCCACCCTGGTGGTGAACAAGATCCGTGGCACCTTCACCTCGGTGGCCGTCAAGGCTCCGGCCTTCGGCGATCGCCGCAAGGCCATGCTCGAGGACATCGCGACCCTGACCGGCGCCAAGGTGGTTGCTCCCGAGGTCGGGCTCAAGCTCGACCAGGTCGGCCTCGACGTGCTGGGCCGCGCCCGGCGCATCGTCGTCACCAAGGACAACACCACCATCGTCGACGGTGCCGGTTCGTCCGAAGAGGTCGCCGGACGGGTGGCTCAGCTGCACGCCGAGATCGCCCGCACCGATTCCGACTGGGACCGCGAGAAGCTGCAGGAGCGAGTTGCCAAGCTCGCCGGCGGCGTCTGCGTGATCAAGGTCGGTGCTGCGACCGAGGTGGAGCTCAAAGAGAAGAAGCACCGCATCGAGGACGCTGTCTCCGCGACCCGCGCGGCCATCGAGGAGGGCATCGTCGCCGGTGGCGGCTCGGCTCTCGTCCATGCCGCACGTGTGCTGAGCGACGGCCTCGGCAAGACCGGTGACGAGGTAACCGGGGTGAGGATCGTGGCCAAGGCCGTGGTCGAGCCCTTGCGCTGGATCGCCGAAAACGGTGGCGAGCCCGGCTACGTCATCGTCTCGAAGGTGTCGGAGCTGGAGCCGGGTCACGGCTACAACGCCGCCACCGGCGAGTACGTCGACCTGATGGCTGCCGGTGTGATCGATCCGGTGAAGGTCACGCGCTCCGCGTTGGTCAACGCCGCGTCCATCGCTGCTCTGCTGCTCACCACCGAAACCCTGGTGGTCGAGAAGCCGGAGGAGTCCGAAGGCGACGGTCACAAGCACTGAGTTGACCGCTCACGAAACCCCCGTCCCAGCCTTGGGGCGGGGGTTTCGGCCGTCCGAGCGGCCGGTCCGCTGACTTTCGGGCACGCCGCCTCATCGCCGCAGAGGTCCCCGATTAGCATGACCCCGTGCTCGACGCTCTGCTGAACAAGCGCCTGCCGGCGCCGGCGACGTCCGCCATCGGGGCTGCCGGCACTGCGCTGATCGGGTGGGGCGCGTGCCATCCCGAGTTCGCCCACGGACCGAACGGGTGGCCGTCCGAGACGATCAACGCCATCGGGTCGGCCCTGCCGATGCCGCTCAACCGGGTGGCGATCGTGCTCGGCGTGCTAATGCTGATCGCGGCCTGGTGGCTCGCCCGGCCTACGGCGAACGACCCGCGCTACCGACGTCAGCTGCTGGTCACCTCAGCCCTCTGGTGCCTGCCGCTACTGCTGGTGCCTCCCGTGCTGTCCGCGGACGCCGTGCTGTACGCCGACCTCGGCTGGATCATCAACCAGGGCCAGAACCCCTACCTGGTCGGCTTGACCGGTGCCGCTGGCCCCTACGCCCCGCACGTCGATCCACTCTGGGCGGGCAACGGGGTCGCCTATCCGCCGCTGGCGCTGCTGACGGACGGGTTGGTCGTGAGACTGGCCGGTTTCGCCACCTACGCCGGCATCATCGCGATGCGGCTGCCGGTGCTGGCCGCGCTGGCAGTGATCGCATGGGTACTGCCGAAGCTCGCCGTCCGGCTGAATCTGAATCCCGACCGCGCCCTGTGGTGGGGTCTGGCGAACCCGCTGCTGATCGTCCATTTCGTCGGCGGAGCGCACAACGACGCGCTGATGATCGCGGTTGCGTTGCTCGGAATCTGGGTCGCCGTGCGCGGCCCGCATTGGGTCTGGAGCCTGCTCGCCGGCCCGGCCGTGATCGGGCTGGCCATGCTGTTCAAGCAGCAGGCCGGGCTCGCCGTGATCGCCGCCGCGGGGCTGCCGGTCGCGGCGCAACTCGCCCGGCTCGGCCTCGGTGCCCGGGTGTGGCTGCTGGCCCGCCGCACGGTGGTCGCGACCACTGTGGCGGGAGTCGTCTTCGCGGCTGTCTCGCTGGCCACGGGCCTGGGATTCGGGTGGACGGCCTGGCTCTCGCTGATGGGCAAGGCGGGCACGGCAGCACCGTTCTCGGTGATCGCCCAGGTGGGGGAGTGGCTGATCCAGCGGGGCGGCGGTGACCCGACGGGCTGGCTGGCCGGCGTCGGCACGGTCTCGACCCTGACCACCCTGGCCGTGCTCGCGGCCCTGCTGATCCGGTTCGCCGATCGTCCGTTGGCCGCCGTCGCCTGGGGTTCGCTCGCGGTCAGCGCGCTCGGTCAATCGATGCATCCCTGGTATCTGCCGTGGTCCGTCGTGCTGCTCGCCCTGGTGCCGCTGACCCGTCGCCAGTTCGGCTGGATGACGGGCCTGATCGTCGGCTTTCTCGCCTGGAACGCTGTGCAGACGGTTGTCTGGCACGCCATGCCGTGACCTAGGATCGACACCGCTCCGCCCGACGACCGAAAGCGCCCGCCTCCATGCCCCTGCCAGCTTGGCGTCGACCCGGTGTGGCGATCGGCCTTGTGGGCTCTGTGCTGGTCGGCATCGGTGCCTGCAGCAAGGGGTTCTCGTTCAATCCGGACGGCTGGGGCGTGGGCCCGATCGCTGCCCTCGCGCAGGCCGTCGACCGCAACACCGGCAACCTGCTGGTGCTGCTCGGTTGCCTGGCGCTGTCGGTCGGCTGGCTCGCGATCATGCCGCGGCCGGGCGCACAGTTGCCCGGGTGGCTGTGGCTGGTCTGGTCGGCGCCGGTGCTGTTGGTGCCCCCGGTGATGAGTGGTGACCCGTTTCTCTACGCCGACCTGGGCTGGATCATGGCCAACGGCGGCAACCCCTACGTCAACGTGCTGGGCAGCTTCGGCGGTCCGTTCGAGCCGTTCGTCGACAGCTTCTGGGCGGGCCACGGCGTCGCCTACCCGCCGTTGGCCCTCGAGGTGAACTGGCTGGCCGCGCTCTTGGGCGGCATGCATCCCTACTGGGGTGTGGTGGCTCAGCGGGTGCCGGCGGTGCTCGGCGTTGCGCTGATCGCCTACTTTCTGCCGAAGTTGGCTGAGCGAGTGGGCGTCGATCGGGCCTGGGCCGGCTGGCTCGGCGTGCTGAACCCGATCACCATCGTCCATCTCATCGGCGGCGCCCACAACGACACCCTGATGGCCGGCGTGGTCGTGTTCGCGGTCTGGCTGAGCCTGCAGCACGTGCCTCGCGTCTCGGCCGGCCTGGTGCTGGCGCCGGTGATGATCGGCGTCGCAATGGCGCTCAAGCAGCAGGCGGGGCTGGCCGTGATCGCTGCCGCCGGACTGCCCGTCGCGGCACGGTTGGCTCGCCTGCCGCACCTGCAGCGCATCGCCGTGCTGGGCTGGCGCACGGCGGTCGCCGCGGTGGTGGCCCTGCTCACCTTCGTTGCGATCTCGCTGGTCACCGGCCTCGGCTTCGGCTGGACCCTCTGGCTCTCGCAGATGGGACGGGCGCGCACGCTGACTGCCTCGATCGCGATCGCCGACGCCTTCGCCTGGACCGGAACCGACGTGACCGGGCTCGCCAACACCCTGATCGCAGTGCTCGCCGTCGGCGGGGTGGCGGCCCTGCTGTTGCTTCTGCCGGAGCGTCCGCTGAGCGTGACCGCCTGGGGCTCGCTGATGGTGCTGTTCATCGGTCAGGCCCTGCACCCCTGGTATGTCGGGCTCAGTCTGGCGCTGCTCGCCCTGCTTCCGCTGAGTCGGCTGGCTGCCCGCTGGGTGGTGTTCTCGACCATCGGCTACCTGATGGCCTACTGCGCCAACAACCTGTACGTGATGCCCGTGCTGCCCTCGATCGCAGTGGGAGTGCTGACCGGAATGGTCGCGTTCGCCGTCTGGGTTGGCCGCGTCGATCGCCCGACTAGGGTGGGCTGATGCGTATCGCTATCTCCGGGTCCTCCGGACTGCTCGGCAGTGCCACCGCCACCCGGCTGCGCAGTACCGGGCACCACGTTCTGGCGCTCGTCCGCCGTCCGGTCGCGAACCTCGACGAACGCACCTGGAACCCCGACGAGGGCCGAATCAGCGGCGCTGGTCTGTCCGACGTCGATGCGGTGATCAACTTCTCCGGAGCAGGCATCGCCGATGTCCGCTGGACCCAGGAGCGCAAGGACGAGCTGCGTACCTCGCGGCTGAACGCCACCACCACGATCGCCGCCGCCCTGGAACCCGAGGGCCGCTGCCGCCGGCTGCTGAACGGCTCGGCGATCGGCTTCTACGGCGACACCGGCGAGACGGTGGTCGACGAAGCCACCCCCCAGGGCGGGGGCTTCCTGGCCCAACTGGTGGCCGACTGGGAGCAGGCCGCGCATGCCGCGCCGGTTCCGACGGCCTTTCTTCGCACGGGTCAGGTGCTGACCCCCGAGGGCGGCTTTCTGGGCAAGCAGCGTCTGCCCTTCCAGTTGGGCCTGGGCGGACGGATCGGCTCCGGGCGGCAGTTCCTGTCGTGGATCCACGTCGACGACTACACCCGAGCCATCGAGCACCTGCTCACCTCGACGCTGACCGGCCCGGTCAACCTGGTCGCCCCGAATCCGGTGACCAACGGCGCCTTCACGGAGGCCTTCGCCAACGCCCTCAACCGTCCGGCGCTGATCCCGATGCCGCTGCCGGCACTGCGCTTGCTGTTCGGCTCCGAGATGGTCGACGAGGCGCTACTCAGCGGCACCAGGGTGCAACCGCGGCGCCTGCTGGACGAGGGGTTCACCTTCGATCAGCCACAGCTCGCCGGGGCACTGTCCGCCCTCGGCTGAACCGGCGCTCGAGCTGCCGCACAGGCGGCTGGACGGGGCGGGGCAACGGGGAGTCGACGCATAGACTGACCGTTCCGCGCGAAGGAGTGGTGCCTCGATGTCCTTGACCGAACTGACCCCGTCCGGTGTTCCCGGGCCTTTCGCGACGCTGGGCCTGACCTTCGACGACGTTCTGTTGCAGCCGAACTCGAGCGACGTCATTCCGTCTCAGGCCGACACGTCCACCTTGGTGTCGAAGCGGATCAGGCTCAACATCCCGTTGCTGAGCGCCGCCATGGACACCGTCACCGAGGCTCGGATGGCGATCGCGATGGCACGTGAGGGTGGCATGGGCATCCTGCACCGCAACATGCCCGCCGACGAGCAGGCGTCCCAGGTCGATCGGGTGAAGCGCTCCGAGGCCGGCATGGTCGATCAGCCGATCACCATCACCGCCGACCGCACCATCGGCGAGGTGGACGAGCTGTGCGGCAAGTTCCGCATCTCGGGCGTGCCGGTCGTCGACGACAAGCTCAAGCTGCTCGGCATCGTGACCAACCGTGACATGCGCTTCGAGGACGATCCGCGGCGTCGGGTCGCAGACGTGATGACGCCGATGCCGTTGGTCACCGGCTGGCCAGGCATCTCGAGCGAAGAGGCGTTGCGGTTGCTGGCCCGGCACAAGATCGAGAAGCTGCCGCTGGTCGACACCGACGGCACGCTGCGCGGGTTGATCACACTCAAGGACTATGTGAAGTCCGACAAGTACCCATTGGCAAGCAAGGACGAGCAGGGTCGGCTCCGGGTGGGCGCAGCCGTCGGGTTCTTCGGCGACTCCTGGCGGCGCGCCATGCAGTTGGTCGAAGCCGGAGTCGACGCGATCATCGTCGACACCGCGCACGGCCACTCCACGGGCGTGCTCGACATGATCGCCCGGCTGAAATCCGAACCCGCCGCCGCAGCGGTCGACATCATCGGCGGCAACGTCGCCACCTACGCGGGCGCGGCTGCCCTGGTCGACGCGGGCGCCGACGGCGTCAAGGTCGGCGTCGGTCCCGGCTCGATCTGTACCACCCGGGTAGTCGCCGGCGTCGGCGTGCCGCAGGTGACGGCGATCTACGACGTGGCGCGCGCCTGCCGTCCGGCGGGTGTGCCGGTGATCGGTGACGGCGGGCTGCAGTACTCCGGCGACATCGCCAAGGCTCTGGTCGCGGGTGCCGACGCCGTCATGCTCGGCTCCCTGTTGGCCGGCTGCGAAGAGAGTCCGGGCGAGCTGGTCTTCATCAACGGCAAGCAGTACAAGTCCTACCGGGGCATGGGTTCGCTGGCCGCGATGGCGGCTCGCGGCCGTCGGGCGTCCTACTCCAGGGATCGCTACTTTCAGGGCGACGTGACCAGCGACGACAAGCTCATCCCCGAGGGCATCGAAGGCCAGGTCGCCTACCGCGGTCCGCTCGCCGCCGTCGCCTACCAACTCGTCGGCGGCCTGCGGCAGTCGATGTTCTACACCGGCGCCGCCACGGTCGACCAGCTGCACGAGCGCGGACGGTTCGTGCGGATCACCTCGGCCGGACTGCGCGAGTCCCATCCGCACGACATCCAGATGACCATCGAGGCCCCGAACTACTCGGCGCCGAACTCCTGACTAGGCAAAGGAGCCTGCCATGATCGAGATCGGCCGTTCCAAGCGTGCCCAACCGGTGTACTCCTTCGACGACATCGCGATCGTGCCCACGCGGCGCACGCGGCACATCGAAGACGTGCGGCTGAACTGGACGATCGACGCGCTGACGTTCGACTTTCCGATCCTGGCCGCCCCGCAGGACTCGGTGATGTCGCCGGCCACGGCCGTGGCGTTCGGCCGGCTGGGCGGCCTGGGTGTGCTCAACCTCGAGGGCCTGTGGACCCGCTACGCAGACCCGGAGCCGTTGCTCGAGGAGCTGGCGGCGATCCAGGAGCCTTCGGGCGCGACCCGTCGTATGCAGCAGTTGTACGAGGCGCCGGTGCAGGGTGAGCTGATCACCCAACGGCTCAACGAGGTGCGCGAGGCGGGGGTGCCGGTGGCGGGTGCCTTGTCGCCCGAGAACTGCAAGGCGTTCGCGTCGGTGGTGGAGCAGGCCGGCGTCGACTTCTTCGTGATCCGCGGCACCACGGTGTCGGCGGAGCATGTCAGCAGCACGGTCGAGCCACTGAATCTCAAGGAGTTCATCTACGCCCTGGACGTGCCGGTGATCGTCGGCGGCTGCGCCACCTATCAGGCCGCGCTGCATCTGATGCGCACCGGCGCCGCAGGCGTTCTGGTCGGCTTCGGCGGCGGTGCCACCAAGCGCACCCGCAATGTGCTGGGCGTCGAGGTGCCGATGGCGTCCGCGCTGGCCGACGTGGCCGAGGCCCGGCGCGACTACATGGACGAGTCCGGTGGACGCTACGTGCATGTGATCGCGGACGGCGCCCTGGGTCGCTCGGGCGACATCGCCAAGGCGATCGCCTGCGGCGCCGACGCCGCCATGGTCGGATCGCCGCTCGCCAGAGCTTTCGAGGCGCCCGGCCACGGCTATCACTGGGGTCCGGAGGCCTGGCACCCCACGTTGCCGCGCGGCGAGCGGGTCAAGTTCGAGGCGATGGGCTCCCTGGAGCAGATCCTGCTCGGCCCCTCCCACACCCCGGACGGCACGATGAACCTGGTCGGCGCCCTGCGCCGGGCGCTGGCCACCTGCGGCTACACGGAGGTCAAGGAGTTCCAGCGCGTCGAGGTCGTCGTCCACCGCTGAGCTGATCGAGCGTGTCGGCTGGTCGAGCTGGCGGCTGGTCGAGCGTGTTGGCTGGTCGAGCTTGTCGAGACCACCGCTGGTTCGGCTGGTCGAGCTTGTCGAGACCACCTCTGGTTCGGGGAAGCGGTTTCGACAGGCTCAACCTCCGGCGGGTCGTGCTTGCTCAGTCCTGCAGCAGCACGTCGCCGGTGCCGGTGCGGGCGGTCACCCGAATGTAGGGCTGTCCGTCCTGCGGCTCGCCGCGGCTGGCGATGCGACTGGACACTTCGCCGAACGAGCTGTGCAGGTCCTGCCAGACCGGAACACCTCGCGGAACAGTGACTCGAATGTCGCCGGCGCCCGTGCCGATGGTCACCTCGCCGGACTCGACCTCGACGGTCACGTCGCCCGCCCCGGTGCGCACCTGGGTGGCCGCCACGCAGTTCAGCACAGTGACATCACCGCCGCCGGTGTGCACCATCAGGTCTCCGCCGGCCCGCATCACACCCACATCGCCGCCGCCGGTCTCGATCCGTCCGGAACCGATGCTGTCGATGCGCACGTCGCCGCCACCGGTCTTCACCGTGCCTTCGCCGAGCTTGGTCACCCTGATGTCACCGCCGCCGGTGCGCAGTTCACCGCTGTCGATGCTGTCGGCGTGAATGTCGCCGCCCTGGGTCACAACCCGGGCCGACGTCGCGGTCTCGAGCCGAATGTCGCCGCCGCCAGTCTGCAACATGGCACGTCCGGAGGGTCCGACGCAGGTCAGGTCGCCACCCTCGGCCTGTACATCGACGTCCGCGTCGGGGGAGAGGTGCACCTCGATCTCGACCCGGTTGACCGAGCCGATCCCCCACGAGAGGCGTCCGACCTGCACGGCGAAACCGAAACCGGTATCGCCCGGGTTCAGCATCGCCGGCACGTTCACGAAGACCTCGCGGCCCTCGGTACGGGTCTCGATCACCTCCGGATCGAATGCGGTCGTCGCAGTCAACTGCACGACGACCTCGCCGGGCAGCGCGTCGTGGATCAGCCGCACGTCGCCCTTGTGGCAACGCAGATGCAGGCTGGGGGTCTCGTCGGTGGCGAAGCGCCATTTATGAGTGGTGGGAGCAGTTGTGTTCATGGTCGGTTCCTCTCAGGCCCAGCCGGTGAGCCGGCGGCCGGTGTGCGTTGGGCGGGTGTGGTCGGGTTCGGTGGCCTTGCGGACGGCCTGCACGATCCAGGTGTTGAGCGACTGTTGAGCCTGCTGGGCGAGGCCCTCGGCCTTGCGTTTGAGGCCGTCGGGCAGCCGCACGGTCACGCGGGCAGTGCCGTCGTCCGCCTCGTCGAGAACCAGGGTCGGCTCGGGCGGGGCGACCGGATCGGCCGGCTGGGTTTCGGTGACCTGCAGCACGGGCTCCTGACCGCTCATGTGCACCGCGACCACGGCGCCGCCGAGGCGGGCGGAGAGTTCGGCTGCAGTGTCGGACAACAGTTCGGTCATTGCCAGCCGAAGGCCCGGCTCGAGGGCCGCGGCCAGTCTGCGGCTGACGTCACGGGTCTGGTCGTCGGCCAGGGCTGTGACCCGTTCGAGGTCGGAGCCGATGCGGTTGAGATATGGCTGAAGATCCATGACGCCAGTATGACATCAGAATGATGTCAAGGCAATGTCACGCTGCGTCACCCTGTGCTTCGTGTAGGGATTGAGGCTCGCTGGGCACCTACTGAGCGTGCGGACGGCCCTCGCGCTGGGCGATTAGGATGCCGCCATGACCGCACCCCACCCAGAGCTGGCCAGGCTGCGCGGCAGCATCGACAATCTCGACTCCGCCCTGGTCTGCCTGCTCGCCGAGCGGTTCAAGGTCACCCAGCGGGTAGGTGAACTGAAGGCCGAGCTCGGTCTGCCGCCGGCGGATCCGCTGCGTGAGGCCCAGCAGATCGAGCGGCTGCGCCTGCTCGCCGACGATGCGCACCTCGACCCCGAGTTCGCCGAAAAGTTCCTCAACTTCATCGTGTCCGAGGTGGTTCGGCACCACGAACAGATTGCCCGGGAGGCAAGCTGAACGGCCTGTCCGCGGGCGTCGGTCTGGTGATCCGTCCTGCAGTCGACGGCGACTGGACGGCCCTGGACGCGGTCGAAAGAGCTGCCGACGCCCTCTTCTACGGGCTGATCTCGCTTCCCCAGGGCCCAAGCCGAACGGGGCCGGGACAACCAGGCTTCGCGCTGGTTGCCGAACTGGCAGAACGGATCATCGGCTTCGCCCACGTGCTCGAGTTCGATGGTCGCTTTCATCTGGAGCAACTCAGCGTGCACCCCGACGCGCAGGGCCAGGGGATCGGCGCCGTCCTGCTCACTGCGGCTGAACGGGCCGTGACGGCGCGGGGCGGATCGGTTGTCACCCTGCGCACCTTCGCGGACGTGCCATGGAACGCGCCCTTCTACCGGCGGCACGGGTACGCCGACGCCGAGCTGCCTGTTGCCATGCGCGGCCTGATCGAGGCTGAGCGTCGCCTGGGCCTGCTCGCGACGGGTGCTCGGGTCACCCTGGCCAAACAAGTCGCCGCCGACGCCGTGCCGCTGCCGGCGGTGAGTGTGCTGCCGCTGCGCGACGGTGCCGACGGACTGGAGGTTTTCGTCCAGTTTCGGGCGGCAACGATGGACTTCGCCGCGGGAGCCGTGGTGTTTCCGGGCGGCAGACTCGATCGCGGCGACCGTCCGCTCGACGTGCCGTTGGCGCACCTCGGAGCATGGCTCAGCACCAATCTGCCGGCGCCTGGGCTCTTGGCGGCCGCCGCCGTTCGAGAGGTGGCCGAGGAGTGCGGCGTGCTCCTCACTGCGGCCGATCTGGTGCCCTGGGACGACTGGATCACCCCACCCGGAGGGCGGCGTCGGTTCGACGTCGCCTTCTACCTCACGCCCGCCCGGCCGGATCAGCACTGGCGCAACACCACCACCGAGGCGGTGCGCGCCGACTGGCGACGGCCCAGCGACCTGCTGCAGGCGGCCGGGGCGGGCGAGGTGCGCCTGCTGCCGCCCACCCGGGTGCTGCTCACCGAGCTCGCCACCTTTGCGGACGTCGCCAGTGCCCTGGCCCTGCGGCCGCCCATCGTTCCGGTGCTCCACGACTCGGGACGCTCCAGACCGCGAGGGTGAGCCGGCAGACCAGGTCGTTGGTCGAGCTGTCTGTTGGTCGAACTTGTCGAGACCACGTCACGTGAGTGGAGCTGTCTGTTGGTCGAGCTTGTAAGCCAGTGTTAGTGACGAGTGCGGTAAACAGAACGGAAGTCCTTTCGGCGAGAGCCGAGGATCTCGACAAGCTCGATCAGCCGAAGCTCGATCAGCCGATGGTCGCTCGGGGTGACCCGTGGTTCCACAGGCTCAACGACCGAAGACCCCTAAGCGCCCGGTGTGTGCGACTCGATCGCGGCACGTGCGCGGCGCACCGCCTCGTCCCGAATCTCGACCGGAGCCAGCAGCCGTGTCTCGCCGCCGAAGCCGAGTACCAGTGCGATCGCCGCGTTCGCGGCCCGAAAGGTGAGCTGCAACACCGGCCAGCCGGCGTCGATGCCCACCCGCGCCACGGAGGTGTCGGATGCCAGTTGGAAGCCCGCGTGCAGGCTGAACGCGTCCACCGCGGACGGGTGCACCGCAACCGTGATCGTGCACGCGTCGCCGCGCTGCTCGAACGCGGCCCGCTGGCGCGCCCAGGCCTCGGCCAGGTTGAAGTCGGCGGGTACGTCGGCGGGTTCGTCGAGCACCTCCGCGGCAACGATGCGCGAGACCCGGTACGTGCGCGGCTGGCCGTCATGAGCCGCCAGCAGGTACCAACGTCCGGCATTCTCGACCAGGCCGTAGGGATCGACGGTCCGGTTGCTGGGTGGAGACGGGTGGTCGGCGTTGCTTCGTCCGGAGGCGTAGGTGAGGGCGACCCGCCGCTTGCGTGTGGCAGCATCGCGCAGCACGGGAAGCAGCGGCACCTCTTCGGCACTACTGAACCAGCGTCGCCGATCGACCATCACGACGGACGCCAGCGCCTCGGCCTGTTCCAGGGCGGGAGCCGGCACGGTGGCCGACAGCTTGGTGAGCGCGGACGTCAGTTCGCCGCTCAGCCCCAGTTCGGCGGCCCCGGAGCCGGACGTCCAGGCGAACAGCGCCTGCGCCTCGGCCGGGGACAACCCGCTCACCTCGGTGCGATAGCCGGGCAGGAGTGCACAACCGCCGCCCCGTCCGCGATCGGTGTAGACCGGCACGCCGGCAGCCGACAACGCCTCCATGTCGCGCAGGATCGTGCGCTCGGAAACCTCGAGGATCTGCGCCAGCCGGTGCGCCGGCAACCGCCCGTGACGCCGCAGCAGCGCCATGATCTGAAGCAGTCGGTCGGCTCGCACGATTCGTACTCTTCCAGAAAAACCTGACAGAGGATGTCAGATAAAACCGGCAATAGTGGAGCCATGAACGAAACGCAGACCCTGCCGAACGCCGGCCCCCTGTTTCTCACCACCCTCGACCAGCTCACCGACCTGGTGCACACCGTCAGCACCGGCGACCTCGACCTCGCCACGCCCTGCGATGGCTGGTCGGTGCGCGACCTGCTCAGCCATCTCGTCGCCGTGCAGGACCGTATTCCGCACATCGCCGGCGGCGGCAAGCCCTCCGATACGCCCTCGCAGGTGCAAGGCATCCCCGATGAAGGCTGGCTGAGCGCCTGGGACGATCGGCTGCCGCGACTGCGGGCAGCGATCGAGAACGACGAGGATCGGGGTCGGATCGTCGTGCACCCCGCCGGTCCGATGCCGTGGGCGGTCGCGGTCGGCATCTATGCCAGCGAAATCGCGGTGCACTCCTGGGACCTGGCGCGTGCCCTGGGCCGCGACTCCGACTTGAATCAGCAGGTGGCGCTCGGCGTACTGCCGCCGATCAAGGGGGCTTTGCCGGCCGAGCCGCGAGGCGCCGCGATCGGCATTCCCTTCGGCCCGGTCGTCCCGGTGGCTGACGACGCGACGCCTTACGCACAGCTGGTCGGCTGGCTCGGACGCGATCCCGAGTGGACGGCCGCCTGACGCGCTGACGGGGGTGGTCGCGCGTGAACCAGCCGTGGTTTCGACAGGCTCAACCTTCCGCCGGTCGAGCTTGTCGAGACCAAAGGCGTGTGGTTTCGACAGGCTCGACCAGCCGTGGTTTCGACAGGCTCAACCAGCCGTGGTTTCGACAGGCTCAACCAGCCGTGGTTTCGACAGCTCAATCA
>Ga0209278_1000811_pt1 | contig 21227 bp, 21 predicted proteins | sample JI81BgreenDNA_FD_187504 | JGI IMG/M metagenome (GOLD analysis project Ga0209278, IMG submission 187504) | Wastewater effluent complex algal communities from Wisconsin, to seasonally profile nutrient transformation and Carbon sequestration -... | ecosystem: Engineered > WWTP > Effluent > Algae... | reverse complement strand
AAACCATCAAATTTGCACAGCTTAATGCCATGCCTGCCTACAAAGTGGAAGTACTTGGTGATTTTGGGAATACCTACGAGGCACACATGGCCATCGATGCATATGCACAAAAAAAGGGTGTTAAAACAGCCGATCCCATGGAAATGTACTTCACCGACCCAGAAAAAGAGCCCGACACCTCCAAGTGGGTCAGCTGGGTGGTGTATCCTATTTTACCCTAACTATATCCCTGATTACGCTTCAAAGCCGCCCGAACAAGGCGGCTTTTTATTTTGACTAAACCACTGGTCATTGAACTAGCAGCTCATTGCTCGGCAGACTAGCGTTTCCAGGGATCCTGAAATTTAGGGTCGTTACTCAAAGCTGTATCGGTAAGCGTATTCAAAAATGCCAGTAGCGCATCTTTTTGTGCTTGTGTAAAGTTCATCACGCGCACATTGCCTTGCGGGTCGCGCAGCGGTGGACTCAAATTGGGGTGATTTTGTACGCCGTTGCTGTAATGATCAATCACTTGCGCTAAGGTCGAAAAACGGCCGTCGTGCATATAAGGAGCTTGGAGTGCCACGTTACGGAGCGAACCAGATTTGAAGGTGCCCACCAATTGAGGCACATTGTTTACTCCACCTACACCCGCATCGGTAGTGGTGGCATCTAAACCGTTATTGCGAGGACCTGGAGCGATATGCGCATCGGTACCGTGACAAGGTGCACAATTGCCCGGTGCATTAAAGATGGCTTTACCTTGATTTTCTTGGGCTGTAAAGTTGGGAAAAGGATCGCCCGTATTGGCCACCTGAGCCCTGCCTTCGTCGTATTTGCTCCGGTAACTTACCAACGAACGTACGTATTGAGCCAATGCGCGACTAATTCGCTGGCTGTTGATGGCCGTATCGCCAAACGCATTGCTGAAAAGGGTCGCATAAAACGCCTTTTCCCGCACGCGTCCGATGAGTTCGTCGATGGTGAGTCCCATTTCGGTTTGATCTTGAATGGGCATGAGCACTTGATCTTCGAGTGTGGCTGCACGTTCGTCCCAGAAAAACCTGCGGTTGGCATAATAACGGGCATTGACTAGGGTCATAGAATGGCGGCCGGTGAGTCCACCCGCGAAACCGAGGCTCTTCACTAATGGATCGCTAAATCCTTTCGAGCTTTGGTGGCAGCTGGCACAAGCTACGGTGCGGTTGAGGCTCAAGTTGCGGTCGAAAAACAACACCCTTCCTAAGGTTGCGCCTTGATCGGTAATAGGGTTATTGGCGGGGGTATTGTCGGCTCCTACCGCCAAAATATGCGCCGGTATGGGCTGGTTGGCGTAGTTGTATGGGGTAGCTGGCAAATTAAGCTCAGCAAAGGGGTCGGTTGGGTTGGTAGGAACAGTGGGGTTATTGCTACCGGTTTCGTCTTTTTGGCAAGAAGCCAGTACCAACAGTACTGCACTCAAGAGGAGGATTTTCTTCATGGCGTTCGGGTTTTGAGAAGTATAGACGCCGTGTGTTTGGTTTACTTGCGGCTACTCAGATAAAAAATACATTAAAACGGGGGCGGCCCATCGGGAGGGGGCGGTCCACCGGGGCCACGGCCTCCAAAAAATGGAAGTAGGGCTTCCATCAGTTCGTCAAAACGAGTCAGTTGATCGGGCCTACAAAGTGCTCGTATTTCATCGAAATGAGCATACGTTGCCGCATAATACGCTTGCCGATTCGCCGAAATGGCCTGTTCGAGTCCAATTTTCATGGCTGTGCTTGCCGCATCATCGCTCAAAAGGGCAAAATAAGCACGGCGCAAATCGGTCAGCTCGTCGTTCAGCCGGTGGCTGGCCTCCCGATGTCTTTCTATCGACTGCCACAGCCGTTCTTGTTGGCCCTCGTCGAGCTGGAGCTTGCCGATAATGATGTCTTCAGGTCGTGTTCGGGGATGTGGTCCTCGTTCTTGAACTGCGCCCGACCGATTGGTCTGCCAGAGTACATAACCCAAGGTGGTGAGGTTAAGCAGGAGCAGGGCCAGCACCACGAGTGTAAGTAGGCGTTCGCGGGTCATGGTCATTCGTATAGGTTGGTTTCTTGCAGCATATACGTGCCGGCCACAGCCTTCAAATCGTTGGTAGGAGACGCTTCCCGTTGTCGCAGCAGCATCACATTGAGGAGGAACAAACCTGCTATACTGGCGGCAACGGCCCACAATACAGGCTTGCGCACCGTTTGCAGGGTTTGCAACCGTTGCATGAATCGATCTTCGAACCCGACTGGAAGCGCTTTTTCTTCAGGTAAAGCATCCAGCACCTGCCGTACGAATAAGTCGCCTGGGGTGTTCTCCTTGTCCATATGGGGTATTGACGTCATAAGTTGGATTTACTTGCGGTTAGGATAATTTTCTTCGTAATACTTTTGTAGCATACGCCTCAGCTGCTGGCGGGCACGAAAAATCAACGACTCGAGGGCATTGCGGCTGAGCTCCAGGGTAGCTGCTGCCTCGTCGTAACTCAGCCCTTCTTCTTGGGTGAGCAAAAAGGCAATACGCTGCTTGTGGGGTAAACGACTCAGCGCCTGTTGCAGCAATTCGGCGAGCCAAGCTCGATCGTAACGGTCGGCTTCGGTAGCTGCTGGAGGCAAGTCGAGGCGGGGCAGCTCGTCGTCGAGGCGGTAGAGCGACTCGGTAGGCGCCTGCCGCTTTTCCCGTTGGTTGTAGCGCCAGCGGTCGTAGATGCGGTTGGTTGCCAGGCGATACAGCCAGGTAGCGAGCGACGACTCTTCCCTGAACCGATCTACCCGGGTACAGGCCAGCAGCAGCACATCGTGGAGCAGCTCTTCGGCATCTTCGGGGCCAAAGCCCGCTCGAATAATCAGGCGGTGCAGGCGAGGACCGTAGGCGCGCAGCAGCTCGCGTTGCGCAGCCCTATCGTGCCGACGTAGGCCAGCGAGAAGTTCTTTATCGGTCAAAGCACCACATTGTGGGCGGAAATTAGAAAAATGCCTGCGAATTGCCGCAAGTGCAGCGGCAAGAAATAAATACACAAAAGTGATTAGCTTCGTGTCATGCAAGGTCCTATCGGTGTTTTCGACTCAGGTTACGGTGGTCTTACGGTACTTCGTTCGCTCGTGGATGTTTTGCCGCAGTACGACTACGTTTACCTCGGCGACAACGCTCGTGTGCCCTACGGCACGCGATCGTTCGAAACCGTTTACCACTATACCCTCGAATGCGTTGAGAAGCTTTTCGACCTGGGCTGCCCCCTGGTGATACTCGCCTGCAATACGGCCAGCGCCAAAACATTGAGAAGCATCCAACAAAACGACCTGCCTCGCCTTGCTCCCGACCGGCGGGTGCTCGGGGTAATTCGCCCTACCACCGAACGGCTGGGGAGCTTGAGCAAAAGTGGACAGGTGGGGATACTCGCCACTACAGGAACCGTCAGCTCGCGCTCGTATGTCATCGAAGCCGAAAAGTTTTTCCCGGGTCTGCAGATCTTCCAGGAAGCCTGCCCCATGTGGGTTCCATTGGTCGAGAATGGTGAAGAAAACAGCGCCGGTGCCGATTTTTTTGTGCAGCAGCACCTCCAGCAATTGCTCGCACACGGTCTACAGATCGATACGCTGGTACTGGCCTGTACGCACTACCCCCTCTTGATCCCCAAAATCAAACACTACTTGCCGCCACACATACAAGTGATCTCGCAAGGGCCGATAGTCGCCGAGCAGCTCACCGACTACCTGCAGCGCCATCCTGAAATGGAAAACCGCCTCAGCCGCGGCGGCGGGAGACGGTTTTATACCACCGACAGCGCGGAGGAGTTTGCGGCCAAAGGCAGCCGCTTTTATGGGGATAAGGTAGTGGCCGAAAAAATCGACCTCTAAAGGTTATTCTTTGGCTTTTTTCGCCGCTTTTTTAGCGGGCTTTACTTCTTCAGCAGGAGTATTCGCCTCATTTTCAGCCTTTTTCTTGGCTTTGCTTGCTTTCGGCTTTTCTGCTGCTGCTGTAGCTGCTGCTGGCTCCTCGGCGGCTTCTTCCTTGCTAAAATCGAGCACTGGGCTAAGGATCTGATACCAGCGCATGAGCTTGCGCATATCGCTCAAATACACCCGTTCGGCATCGTAGTCGGGAATGAGCTTTTTGAATGCTGTCACGATCGCTTGCGGGTCGTCTTTGGCGGTATCGATGCCCGACAAATCAATTTTTTCGTCGTGGATACGTTGAAAAACGTCTTTCAACGACACCTGATCGTCGAGCGTGTACACGCTGATGTCGTCGAGTGCCGCCACGCGTGCGTTGCCCGGAATGGGCAAACGTTTGCGGCTCGCATCGATGGCTTCGACGATAAAACCCGTTTTGGAGCTGCTGATGACTTTGTAGAGACCCGGTTTGCCGGAGATGTTGACGATACCTTGCAGGTTCATACCAAAAATTTAGGGTGCCAAATTACGCAAAAAAACCGCTTTTACTCCCGAGCATAAGCGCCTGAAGGATAGAAACGATTGGTTATCTTTGCCCCGCATGAAAAAACGACACCTCATCACCGCCGCGCTGCCCTATGCCAACGGCCCGGTGCACATTGGCCACCTGGCAGGTTGCTACCTGCCCGCCGACTTGTATGTGCGCTATCTCAAAGCCCGCGGCGATGACGTGCTTTTTATTTGTGGAACCGACGAGCATGGCGTGGCCATCACCTTGAAGGCCCGGAAAGAAGGAAAAACGCCACAGGAGGTGGTAGACCAATACTATACGCTCATTCGCGATAGTTTCGCCGAATTCGGCATCGATTTCAGCCATTTTTCACGCACCTCCCGGGCTATACACCACGAAACAGCACAGGATTTCTTTTTGAAGCTGTACGACAAAGGCGACTTCACCGAAATAGAAACCGAGCAGTTTTACGACAAAGAAGCCCAGCAATTTTTGGCCGACCGCTACATCGTGGGCACCTGCCCCAATTGCAAAAACGACCGTGCCTATGGCGATCAATGCGAAAACTGTGGCAGCTCGCTCAGTCCCGACGAGCTCATCGAGCCCCGTTCGGCCTTGAGTGGCTCGGCACCCGTTAAGAAAAAAACGGTGAATTGGTTTTTGCCCATGGACAGGCTTGCTGAAGCCCCTGCTTTCAAAAAGTACCAGCAAAGAATTGAAGGTTGGAAGGTGAACGTAAAAGGCCAGTTCAACAGCTGGCTGCAGCAGGGACTACAGCCCCGCTCCATGACACGCGACCTCGACTGGGGCATACCTGTACCCCTCAACGCTGCCCAGGGGAAGGTGCTGTATGTGTGGTTTGATGCGCCCATCGGCTACATCTCTGCCACCAAAGAACACTTTGCCGAAAAAGGAGAGCCCGACAGCTGGAAACGTTGGTGGCAAGACGAAAGCACGCGTTTGGTGCATTTTATTGGCAAAGACAATATCGTTTTCCATACGCTCATCTTCCCCATGATGCTGCTCGAACATGGCGACTTTATCGTGCCCGAGCAAGTGCCAGCCAACGAGTTCCTCAACCTCGAAGGCGAAAAACTATCCACCTCCCGCAACTGGGCCATTTGGCTGCACGAATACCTGCAGGAGTTCCCAGGCAAGCAAGACGAACTACGCTATACGCTCACGGCCATCGCGCCCGAAACCAAAGACAGCGACTTCACCTGGAAGGACTATCAACTGCGGGTAAATAGCGAGTTGGTGGCCATTTTCGGCAATTTTGTAAACAGGGTGATGGTGCTTGTACACAAATACTACGAAGGTGCTGTGCCCGACGGCAAGATCAAGCCCGACAGTGCCGCAAGGGCAGCGGTGCTCGATGCCATACGCAGCCACCAGGAGGAGATGCTCACCCACCAGGCCGAAATGTTGCAGGCCCTCAACGAATTCCGCTTCCGCGACGCCCAAGCCTGGATGATGAACATTGCCCGCTCGGGCAATAAGTTCTTGGCCGAAACTGAACCGTGGAAGCTTATCAAAGAAGACGAAGAAGCCGTGGGTGCTGTGCTCAACCAAGCGGTTCAAGATTGCGCCTTGCTGGCCATTGCTTGCGAACCCTTTCTGCCGTTCACCTCAGGCAGGCTCATGAAACAGTTGTGCTGGGAGTCGGAATCGCAGCTGCGCCGGGCCTTCTGGAAAGACGGCATGTTGGTACAACCCATCGAAACCGGCCACAAACTCGGCAATCCTGAGCTACTTTTCCGCAATATAGAAGACGAACAAATGGACGCACAACGCGCCAAACTCACCAAAACACCCGAAAAAGTGGAAAGCCCCGAAACCAACAGCAGCCCTTTAAAAGCAGAAATACAATACGACGATTTTGCGAAACTCGACCTCCGTGTGGGCACCATCGTCGCCGCCGAAAAGGTGGAGGGCGCCGACAAGCTATTAAAATTAACTGTCGACTTAGGCTTTGAGCAGCGTACGGTTGTGAGCGGTATTGCGTTGCACTTTGCTCCCGAAGCAGTGGTAGGTCAGCAAGTTACGTTATTGGCAAACCTGGCACCACGCAAACTACGCGGGATTGTGTCGCAAGGCATGATTCTCATGGCCGAAAATGCCGAAGGAAAATTGATTTTTCTTTCTCCAGCCGATCTCACCAATCCAGGGGCGAGCATCTCCTAATACGAACTACTTAAGCTCTTAGGCCGATGTGCAAAAGCGCTTGGCTGTGGCATTGGACGTTTAAGTACTTGGCGATTAAAGCTGCCCTTTTTTCTGCTTTGCACTTCACAACACCCTAAATGGGTGCTTTGGAGCTTAAAACTGGTTCCGTTGGTAAACCTTGGTTTGTGCTATATTTGTACATGCGCAATTTTCTTGTACTTGGTTTATTCCTACTCAGTGGCCCCATTTTCGGTCAAAGCCGTTATTTCAACGAAATATTCACCGCGGTCGACAGTACGACCAACGTTGTGTATGGGCAAAACCTCAGCTGGAATAACCAAAACACCACGCTGGCCTTAGATGTGTATCAACCGCAGGGCGATACGCTCGGCGTACGTCCGTTGATGGTGTTTGTGCACGGCGGTTCGTTTACCGGTGGCGTCCGCAACGATCCGTTTATGCGTGAGCTGTGCATCAGTTTTGCACGCCGCGGCTTCGTAACTGCTACCGTCAGCTACCGACTGGGTGTTGATTTGAATAATCTCACTACCCTCAACCAGGAATTTATGAAAGCCACGTTGCGCTCGATGCAAGACGTGAAGGCTGCCCTTCGGTTTTTCAGAAAAAGTGTAGCCGAAAATGGCAATCCGTACCGCATCGATACCAGCCGTATCCTACTTGGTGGTTATTCGGCAGGGGCCATCAGTAGCATCCACAGCCTTTTGCTCACCGATACCACCTTGGCCAGCCCGGTTTTGCGGCAGCTCATCAACCAACTTGGCGGACTCGAAGGCAATAGCGGCAATCCTGGCTACAGCAGCAGTGCCAAAGCCCTCTTTAGCCTCGCCGGGGCGGTGCTCGACACGGCATTGGTCACAGGCGGTGCGGTACCATCGCTGCATATCCACGGCACAGCCGATCAAACCGTTCCTTACGGCCGAGGTTTTGCCTCCGCCAATGGCTTCCCCGTTATTGAAGTGTTTGGTAGCTCGTTGCTGCACGCCCGATTGCAAAATACAGGAGCCATCAGTACGCTCAGCACGCTGCAGCAGGTAGGCCACGATTTGGTGACCAACCCCAATACACGCGAAGCCGTTAAATTTTCTTTGGCCTTGTTTGCCTACAGCTTCATGATTGATGCCCTCGCGGTAAACGAGCAGAAATTAAGTGGTATTCGCCTATACCCCAACCCTACCCGCGACGAGTTTACCTTGGAGGGTGCCCCCGAAGGCAGTACGCTCGAGCTGTATACGTTGCAAGGCAAGCTGGTTCATACACAAACGATAGGTTCGTACGAGCAACTCAACAGCCGTCTTTGGCCAGCAGGCCTGTATGTAGTGCGTATTACGCACCAAACACGCAGTACGACACAGCGGCTGGTGATTCGCCAATAATGCCGTAAATAAACCCAGCTCCATCAGGGCCGACCATCGATGAAGCTGTAGCGGCCACAAGCTAACCTTTGATCCTCAAAGGCCTTGAGGAGGTGAATAGCGCGGCTATTTTTTCCTTCTGCCTCAAAAGTCGTATTTTCGCAGCCCGCGGCCCTGTAGTTCAACGGATAGAATAGAAGTTTCCTAAACTTTAGATATGGGTTCGATTCCCGTCGGGGCTACCACAACCCTGTTAAACCTCCGTTTGACAGGGTTTTTTTATGTCGCATGCGGTTAAGCTTCTTAGGCGCCGGCTTCATGCTGCATGACCCTTCTGCTCAAAATCTGAACAGCTCGTGCTGAACATATACCGCCTAGAGCGCTATTAACTCAAATCAATTGTATAAATTCCAGTTCCAGTAAACCTAGGCGTACACGAATCGGCTATGTCGCAAAAACACCATACACCCTACTACCCCTCGTTTTTAAGGCTTGTTTTAAGCTTGACGGCCCTAAGTCTGCTAGCAGGCTGTTCTTCTGTTTTTCATCTGTTACCATCTCGCAAAATACATGCGATAAGCTTCGAAACAACTGCCACCCATCCCGAGCTCAAGTTCATTTACCCCGACTCGGTGAATTCGCCCGAACTCGCCCAACTCCGGAGCAAATACCAACTCGATACACTCATGGCCGGCAAATCTTCTGAATTCGAAAAACAACTTGCCTTGCTGGCGTGGACCAACAGTAGATGGGAGCACAGCGGCTCAAACACGCCCTCCGCATCGAATACCTTCACGATTTTAGAAGAAGCTCAACAAGGAAAAAAGTTTCGTTGTGTGGAATATGGCATTGTGCTCAAAAGTGTGCTTGCCGCTTACGGCTTTCCAGCGAGAACGCTAGGTTTAAAAACTCGCGACGTGGAGCGAACCCGCATTGGTGCCGGACATGTACTCACCGAAGTATGGTCAGAAACCTATCAAAAATGGTATTTGCTCGATGGTCAGTTCAACATCGTGGTAGTACAAAACGGAGTTCCGTTGAATGCGGTCGAAATTCAAAAGGCCATCCAGCAGCAGGAAACTATTTCTTTTGTTGATGGTCAAGGTGAAATAGATAAAAGTAGGCGTAAAAAATACCTGAAGTTTCTTCCGCATTATTTGTACTATTTCGATTATAAGTTTGACCAGCGCGATTTACCCTATGCGCAGTTGGTGAAAGTAAATGGGAAAGGCGTTCTCATGCTCGTGCCACAAGGTGCGGCAAAGCCAACTATTTTTCAGCGGAAACACCCCATGGACTATCTCCATTACACAAATTCTTTGGCCGATTTTTACAGGAAACCGAATCGATAAATTTCAGTACGACCTCCTTTTTCAAATTATATCCGTCTCGGTCAGAGGATATTCGGCAAACCAAAAGCAACTAGATTTTGTAAAAAATCGTGTTTTGACTATTTTTTTTAATCTTCTTCCGACTCGAAGCATCTTCAAAAACCCTAAAAAATTTTTTGCGAAACACAACTTAACTTATATTGCAGCTAGTATTTGGGGACAACAAGTACAATTTTACCAACCAAACTTATCCAATATGCAATTCGTAAAGTTTTTGTTTTTCACCTTTTTAGCTCTCTTTTCTGCTCATTTATCAACCGCCCAATACACCAAACCCCCTGAAACCTCTAACGAGACCAAAGCGCTTACTATAGGGATACTGAATGGGGGAGGTGGCATTATTGGTGCAGATTATGAATTTCTGCTAGGCTCACGATTCGGCATGCAAGTAGGCATAGGTTTGGTAAGCTTCGGTGGTGGTTTTACTTATCACTTCAAGCCTGGTATTCGTACTTCAGCCATATCGTTGCAATATTATCATCAAGGTATAGGCAACTCATTTGCACAAAATTCACTAGGACCTGTTTTTATTTATAGAAGTAAAAAATGGTTTACCGCACAATTGGGTTGGGGCGTGCCGCTCAGTCGTGGCCCAGCATTGCCTGCCGATTATACACAACCGCCTTTCATGTTGTTATATTCTATTGGCGGGTATATTACAAGCGAGTAAGGTTCGCTTCAAAATGATTGGCAAAATTCATAGTTTGTGGGTATGCATGCAACACCATTTGCCCAGACTTATTTCCATGGTACTACCGCCGACCTTAGCGTTGGCGATTTGCTGCAAATAGGATTTCCTACCAACTATGGGAATCAAACTTCACGCTATCTGTTCTTTACGGCAACGCTCGATGCAGCCATTTGGGGTGCCGAATTAGCTAGTGGAAACGTGCCCGGTCGAATTTATGTGGTAGAACCAACGGGCGAGTTCGAAAACGATCCCGACCTAACCGACCAACGCTTTCCGGGCAATCCTACGCAGTCGTACCGAACAAAACACCCTTTGCGTGTATTAGGCGAAGTAGTGCATTGGCAGGGTCATCCGGCCGAACAAGTTAAATCCATGCAGGCTACCTTAGCTGAACTGCATAAAAAAGGCGTAAAATCGCTGAACGAAGAGTAGATGTGTGTTAACCAAAAAGTAAAATTGAATACGGCTCCGCTGCTTCAAAAAAAGCTGTTTAGCACATTGCCGTTTGTCTATGTACTTTTAGTCCACTTTATTCTTGGACTTTCTTACCGGTCGATAGGCCAAACGACAGTAGCTGAAACTGCTCTTTGGTTCGATAGTTTACGCAACCGAGAAATTCCCGTGGCCATTTATTGGCCAGCAAAGTCCGAAAAAGTTATGGGCGTGCTTGTATTTAGTCACGGTTATGGACAAAATCAGCCGAACAGTCATACGGCATACAATTACTTAACTACATTTTTGGCTCAACAAGGCTTTTTAGTGCTTAGTATTCAGCACGAATTGGCTAGCGATAGCCTGCTACCGCTACAAGGTCCAGCACAAATTGTTCGTCGTTCGAATTGGGAAAGAGGGGCACAAAATATTGCATTCGTCATTCGTCAAGTCGGGCAGCGTTACCCATCGACTCGTAAACTTCCGATACAGCTCGTTGGTCACAGCAATGGAGGCGACATGAGCGTGTTATTTGCCAAATTGTATCCCGACCAAGTAAGTAAGGTGATAAGTCTCGATCATCGGCGGATGCCCATGGCTTTATCGAGCAAACCAAGTTATTATAGTCTACGTTCAATAGACCAAGAAGCCGATGCCGGAGTTTTACCCAATTTGGATGACCAAAAACAATTCAACATACGGATCACTCAGCTTAAATACGCCCACCATAACGGTATGGACGATAGCGGAACTCCCAAAGAACATGATGAAATAAAAACTTGGGTACTTCGGTATTTACTCGAATAAAAAAGGAACTCATTGAGTCGATAAGCTGCTTTATTCACTTCTCTCCCCAGCTGTAACCCGTAGTGGTGGGGGCAATAGCCCTTAAAAATTATTGCCGAGGCTCACCGACCAACTGGGCAAGTTCAAACTCGAATAAAAGCTCTGTTGTCCGCGGAGGTAGTAGCTCCTTCCAAAAATGTAAAAGCGAAACGTAGCCGTACCTACCAGATTCCACTGCCTCAAGCGCTCACCAGCAAAATTGCCCCCAAAATATTCGCCACCCAATCCAATAGCGCCGCCTACCTTCGACTCATTCAGTTTGGTAGCCTGGTGCCCGATACTGTATTCTAACGTAATAGGCAATTGAATGAGCGAGTAGTTTCCAAAATTGGAGAACTGTAAGATAAATGCAGGTTGTGCGACTAAGCCAATACTCCTCACCTGTTCAGGCTCCCTGAGGTTGAGTCGGAAAATACCCGAAGGCATGGGCAGGTTAACCCTACCCAAATCGCTCGTTATCACATAAAAGGTGAAACCACCCCCCCACATGAACCTATTCGCCCAATCGATATCGCGTTGTACTGTTGCCAATCCACCGCTTTTGGATTTACCGAGATAAGCATTAAAAGTGCTGTCTTGTGCCTGCAAAACAAAGGTGCATGCAAAAAAAAGAAGGGTTAAAATGCAGCTGCGCATGGGTGAGAAACGGTCAAAAATAGACAAAATTACGCCCCGTTGCCGCGGGTTTGCCACAGGCAAAGGGAAAGCCTTATCTTTAGGGCAGGTATATGCTTCTTTTATGAATTTCACGCAACTCAAGGAAATGCACATCCAGGTAAAAAACCTGCGAAAAACGCTATCGTTTTACCAGGATACACTCGGCTTCATGACGTTGAGCTACCAAAAGGAGAAACACGCCATTTTTAAAGTAGGACGTACAGTTTTGGTCGCTCACTTGGTCAAAGGCAACGAACAGGAAGGGCCTGCTTCCGAATATCCGAACAGTCACTTGGTACTCGAATCGTCGAAAGGTGAGTACGAAAGCAATAAAGAAGACCTTATTTACGATGAAATAGAAATACTCGAGGAAACCACACGTGAAAGTGGTCACCGGGCATTTTTTATCAACGACCCCGACGGCAATCTGGTTGAAATTACCGAATACGGTATTTGGGAAAACTGAACCAAACTGTCCCCCACGCTCTTACTAGTATGATGAAACGCCTCCTGATAATTGGTCTGCTGCTAATCACCACCGCGCAGGCACAAATACTCGATCCGGTGAAGTGGAGCTTCCGGGTCGAAAAAACTGGTCCCGACGAAGCCCTATTGCACGCCACCGCGCGTATCGACAAAAACTGGCACCTCTATTCGCAGTTTATCGAAGAAGGCGGACCTATCCCCACCTCCTTTTCGTTCGAAAACCATCCTTCCTACCAAAAACTGGGTAAAGTCACCGAAAAAGGCAAGCTCAGCGATGTGTTCGACCCGGTATTTAGCATGCAGCTGAAATACTTCAGCGAGCAGGTAACCTTTACACAAAAGGTGAAGGTTTTGCAGCCTAAACTGCTTGCCAAGGGGTTCCTCGAGTTTATGGTTTGCGACGAAAAGCAATGTCTGCCGCCCGAAGAGGTCCCTTTCAGCTTTGAAGAAGTAGGCTTTACCCCCGGTGGCGCCAAAACCGATGCTGCCGACACCTCCGCCACGCTTCCTGTAGCTATGCCCGACAGTTTGGCCACTTCGTCTCCCGATACTCCTGCGGCACAAATCGACGCCTCCACGGTTGAAGAGCCAACCGCTGAGCCCGCCAGCTTTTGGGGCATCTTTATCGCAGGCTTTTTGGGTGGGTTGCTAGCCTTGCTTACGCCTTGCGTATTCCCGATGATCCCCATGACGGTGAGCTTTTTCACCAAACAAAGCGGCAATCGTGCGCAGGGCATCTTCAAGGCCGTTATTTATGGCATCAGCATCATCGTAATTTACGTGGGTTTGGGCATGTTGGTCACCCTTCTTTTTGGGGCCGATGCCCTCAATGCCCTGGCCTCCGATATTTGGTTTAACCTGGCCTTTTTTGTTCTTCTCGTGGTTTTCGGTGCCAGCTTCCTGGGGGCCTTCGAAATCACCCTTCCGGCGAGCTGGGTGAACAAAGCCGACCAGCAGAGTGATCGCGGTGGACTAATCGGCATCTTTTTCATGGCGTTTACGCTATCGTTGGTATCGTTCAGCTGTACAGGGCCCATCATCGGTACCTTGCTGGTAGAAGCAGCCGTTGGCTCGAGCTATCTCGGCCCAGCCATTGGCATGACCGGCTTTTCGTTGGCGCTCGCCTTACCCTTCACCTTATTTGCCATCTTCCCGGGCTGGCTCAAAAGCCTACCGAAATCGGGGGGTTGGCTCAACAGCGTGAAAGTGGTGCTGGGTTTCCTTGAACTCGCCTTTGCCTTGAAATTTTTGAGCAATGTAGACTTGGCCTACCATTGGGGTGTGCTCGACCGGGAAGTATTCCTGGTATTGTGGATCTCCATCTTTTTATTGCTCAGCCTTTACCTCATCGGCACCATCCGGTTTTCGCACGACAGTCCGCTGCAGTACCTTACCATCCCGCGTTTATTCTTCGCCATCGCAGCTTTCAGCTTCACCATATACCTCATCCCGGGTTTATGGGGCGCACCCCTCAAGGCTGTGAATGCGTTTTTACCGCCAATGGCTACGCAAGATTTTGACCTCAGCAGCTACCAAGGCGGCGGAGGTGATGCCCATGAGCAAAGCAGCAGCAGCGGAGAAAAGAAAAAATACGGCGAGCTGTTTCATTGTCCACACGGTATCGACTGTTTCTTCGATCTAGAGCAAGGTTTGGCGTACGCCAAAAAGGTGAACAAGCCGGTGATGATCGACTTCACGGGACACAGCTGCGTGAACTGCCGCAAGATGGAAGCATCGGTATGGGTTGACCCAACGGTATTGCGTATGCTCAAAAACGACTACGTACTTATCTCGCTTTATGTGGACGATAAAACACCACTTCCGGCCGAGGAGCAGTATGTGTCGCGTTTTAGCGGTAAAAAGATTAAAAGTGTAGGCAACAAGTGGAGCGATTTGCAAGCCTCTACCTTCAACATCAACTCGCAGCCGTATTACGTGCTGATGGACCACAACCAAAAGCCGCTAGTACCGCCACAAGCCTTTAATCTCGACATTAGCAACTATCAGGAATTCCTCAAAAGTGGACTCGAGGTTTTTCGCCAGCAACAACCATGAGCCGACACCAACATCTACGCGAAAGTTTAGCCGAAGCACGCGCCCTTTTGGATGTGCTCCTGGCCGACGACCAGTGGCTGGAGCAGCTAGCGTATGCCGGGGATGTATTGAGTCATGCCTTGAGGCAGCAGCGGCAAGTGATAAGCTGTGGCAATGGCGGCTCGATGAGCGATGCCATGCATTTTGCTGAAGAACTGAGTGGCCGTTACCGCAACGACCGACCAGCATTACCCGCCATGGCCATCAGCGACCCGGCCTACCTCAGTTGTACTGCCAACGATTACGGCTATGAGGCGGTATTTAGTAGATATGTAGAAGCATTTGGCCGAAAAGGCGACGTTTTATTGGCCATTAGCACCAGCGGGAACTCGACCAATGTGCTCAAAGCGGCACAAGCAGCACGCGAGCGTGGCATGACCGTGATAGCACTTACCGGTAAAGACGGCGGACAGCTTGCCAAGCTTTGCGATATTGAATTGCGTGTGCCCCATCAAGGCTATGCCGACCGTATTCAGGAGGTGCACATCAAAATCATTCACATCCTGATTGCCGAGATAGAACGACAGCTTTTCGGCTAAAATCAAACTTTTTCGAAGCAGCCTTGGGAGTTGCATAATTATTCATAGTTTTGGAGGTCTTTATCCTTTTTTATGGAAATAGCCGAACTCCTTCAACGCTACAACCTCCCCATACCGCGTTACACCAGCTATCCCACTGTACCACAGTGGAACGACTGGTCGACCGAGCGTGAGGTAACCCCACAAGGAGGCGCCAGCGAGCTTCTTCGCTGGGAAGCTGCCGTACGTCAAACGTTCCGGATTCAGAACCGCCCGGAGGGTATAAGTGTGTACATTCACCTGCCCTATTGTGAGAATTTGTGCACCTATTGCGGGTGTAATAAAAAAATCACCACCAATCACGAAGTCGAACAGCCGTATATCGATGCTGTATTGCGCGAGTGGGCCATGTACGTCCAGCTCTTCCCGGAGGCGCCGCTCCTTCGTGAGCTGCATTTGGGTGGAGGCACGCCAACCTTCTTTTCTTCCGCTAACTTGGCTTGTCTTATTGAAGGCATTTTGGCTCCCAGCGCACTCCATCCCGATTTTGAGTTTGGGTTTGAAGGTCACCCCAACAATACTACCTACGAGCAATTGCGCACCTTACACGAACATGGCTTCCGGCGGGTGAGTTTTGGCGTGCAAGATCTCGATCCCGAAGTGCAGTTGATCATCAACCGTATTCAGCCCTTCGAAAATTTGAAACAAGTCACCGAGTGGTCGCGCGAACTAGGCTACAGCTCGGTGAACTTCGACCTTATTTACGGATTGCCACGGCAAAATGAAGCGCGACTACAACGTACCATTCAACAAGCGCTTAGTTTAAAACCCGACCGTATTGCCTTTTACAGTTATGCGCATATCCCCTGGAAATCGAAAGCGCAGCGATTATACAGCGAGCTCGACTTGCCCGATACCGCTACCAAAATGCAACTGTACCTAAACGGCAGGCAGCAATTTCTCACAGCCGGATATACCGACATCGGGATGGACCATTTTGCCCTGCAGAACGATGCCTTGGCTTTGGCCGCGGCTCAAAACCGACTGCACCGTAACTTCATGGGGTATACCACCACCCAGAGTAGATTGCTCATCGGCTTAGGGGTTTCGAGCATCAGCGACGCGGCCATTGCCTACGCCCAAAACACCCGCGAGCTGAGCACTTATCTCCGCAAAACCGAAGCAAACGAATGGCCGCTCGATAAAGGGTGTTTCTTGCAACGCGACGATCAGATTAATCGCCGACATATACTCGACCTTTCCTGTCAAGGGCGAACCGTGCTCGAAAACGACTACGAATTTGGCCCACAAGCCATACACTTATTGAAGCAAATGCAAAACGACGGCCTGGTCACTTTCGACGGACAACAACTCGAAGCTACCGCCAAAGGCCGATTATTTACGCGAAATATTTGCAGCTTGTTTGATCAGCACTTGTTGCGCACCGGAAATCGAGAAAACCAATATTCGAAATCCATATAGCACTCGATGCGTAGCTATGGCTATCCACGATATCTTTGTCATCGCTATCATCTATCATGAATTTACAGCAACTCGAGTACATCTTAGCCATCGATCGCTATCGGAACTTTACTCGCGCCGCAGAGGCTTGTTTTGTTACACAGGCTACTTTAAGCGCCATGGTCAAAAAACTGGAAGAAGAACTGGGTGTAGTAATTTTCGATAGGCGCAGCAGTCCGATCATGCCCACCGAAATTGGCAAAGAGCTGCTCATAGAAGCCAGGGAAGTGCTGGCGCACACCACCTTGCTCACCGAAAAAGCAAAAAGCAGCAGTGGCAAGGTAGAAGGTCATTTGCGATTGGCGGTTATTCCTACCATTGCCAATTCTTTTCTACCACGCATTCTTCAACCCCTTTTGGCAACCTATCCGGGGTTGTCGCTCGAAATCACCGAATACACCACCTCCAACATCATCCGACAATTGCGCGAAGGAACCATCGACCTCGGCTTACTTTCTACTCCGGTAGAAGCACCCGACATGGAGCACCGCCTTTTGTATTACGAAAGCCTGATGGTTTACGGCGATATCGACAAACAAAAACGTTACGTTTTGCCCGAGGAGATACGCAACCATAAAATCTGGTTGTTGGAAGAGGGCCATTGTCTGCGCACCCAATTCATGAACCTCTGCTCGTTACGCGAAGGCGACAGTCGTTTTCAGAACCTAAAGTTTGAAGCTTCCTCCTTCGAAACCCTCCTCAATATGGTGGATCAGTTTGGCGGACTTACCCTCATTCCGGAGTTGCTGTATCTCGACCTACCGGCCGAACGTAAAAGCAGAGTGAGTTTTTTCGAAGCGCCCTTACCTGTGAGAGAAGTAAGTTTGATGTACTATCGCCCTTACGCCAAACGTAGCTTGATTGATGCCGTTGAAAAATTCATCATCGCTACCATGAACCCAATATTGATCTCGCGCGATATTGACAAAGAAGAGCTGAGCATTACAGCCCTGTAATTAGCGCTGGCGTAGCCGCTTGTATACCGCGATTGCCGCCATCAGTACAGCAATAAAAACGACCAGCCCCAGTAATCCCCAGGCCATCGACAAGGTGTTTTTTAATACCACTAAAAAAACGATGGCTACGAGGAAAATTGTCGCTACTTCGTTCCAGATACGTAATCGGGTGCTGCTCCAAACAAAATTACCCTTAGCCTGCCTGCGATAAAGCATCCAACAACTGTGGTGGTAGGCATACAAACCCGCTACAAAACTCACCTTGGTGAGCAGCCAAGGCGGGGTACTACCGTACAAATGCCACATCCATAATCCAAAAAACAAGGTAAGTACGGCCGAAGGAACGGTTATACCGCGCCACAGTCGACGCAGCTGCCCGGCATATTGTTCCAATAAGATTGACCTTGCCGGCTCATCCCTCTCGGAAGCTTCTACCTGGTAAATCAAAAGTCTGACGAAATAAAACAGGCCAGCAAACCAGGTAACCACAAAAAGTATGTGCAGCGCTTTAACGTAGAGGTACATATTGCAAAAATAGCGCGCGATTTGTCGCGTTTCACGCACTTTTTTGGAAACACCATTTCAGCCTCTTATGCTTGCACCATGGCCTTGATAAAAACCTTTGGTAGTGCTGTGATGGGCGTGAGTGCCTATACCATTACGGTAGAGGTAGATGTAACTCCCGGACAAACCGGCTACTACCTGGTAGGTTTGCCCGATTCTGCGGTAAAAGAAGGTCAGCAGCGTATTGAATCGGCCATCTTAAACAGTGGCTACAAATACCCGCGCTACAAATGTGTGATCAATATGGCTCCTGCCGACATCCGAAAAGAGGGTTCGGCTTACGACCTAACCATTGCAGCGGGTTTTTTATCGGCCACCGGTCAGCTGCATCACGAGCTTCTCGAAAAATACATCCTCATGGGCGAGTTATCGCTCGATGGCACACTCAAACCCATCAAAGGCGCACTGCCCATGGCCATTCAAGCAAAAAAGGAAGGCTTTGTGGGCATGCTTCTTCCCGCCACCAATGCCCGCGAAGCTGCCATGGTGAGCGGGCTGCAGGTGTACGGCTTGAATGAACTTCGCGAGCTGGTAACCTTCTTCGAGTCGCCCGAACGTTTCACACCCGAACAAGTGAACACCCGTGAGGAGTTTTACAACCAGCAGTCGCAGTTCGACTTCGACTTTAGCGATGTAAAGGGCCAAGAACAAATTAAACGCGCACTAGAAATAGCGGCAGCTGGCGGCCACAACGTCCTACTCATCGGGCCACCCGGCTCAGGCAAAACGATGCTCAGCAAACGGTTGCCCACCATTTTGCCACCACTTACCCTGCATGAGGCCCTAGAAACCACCAAAATACATTCGGTTGCAGGCAAATTGCCCACCCAAGCTTCGTTGATCGCCGTCCGCCCTTTTCGCTCCCCGCACCACACCATATCCGATGTTGTTCTATTATAAAAGTATGTCTATGAACTTAGATACAATTGGAGTATAACGAACTTAATTACAGATAGTTAAGCATAATAATATTCAAAATAATTTCTAAAAAAACATTACTCTTTGTAATATGACCCTCTCTAATTAGAAATTTTATCCATTTTCAACTTCAGTGTTGGCAGATTTACCCTCGCTCTACGAATTAGAGAGGGTAATCTCGTCCCATTCATTGCAAAAACAATCCCTAAGTCACTTCTCGGTAGCCCTATTGACCTTAGATGTCGGTCTTATCATTTTTAAGTTGCGTTGTCCAACCCTGTACTATTATAGGTAGTTCAGTTACAACCTCTTTACCAAATAAAGCCTGAGTCAAAATACCCATATGCAGCATATCTATAATTCTGCATAAATAGGAGCGTCCCTTAGTCCACCATGTATAATGGTCGTCAATAATTAGATAATGTTCTACATGAATTTTGAGATTTGCTTCCACTTCTCGTAATTCTAAACCGTCGAGCCAAGTTTCATACACACCATCTGCAACACGACTGCCAAATGTTTTCGTGAAATAATATTCTTTAATTTCCCAAATCGCAATTGGATTTATTACTGTTGGAAATGCTCCATCAACTCGCCGTGATAAAGTACGAACTGGAAACTTATTTTCTGTAAAAGCAGTCAATTCTTTTGGGTCATAATCGCAGTCAAAGCCTCTTGAATTGTCTTCAAGTATCATATTTACAATACCTGTCAAGTAGGCGTAGCCAGCCTTTTCACCTTTTTGTTTATTCGATGGCAAAGGACAGGTTGGTTTCAGTTTTTTTTGCAAAGCCTCAAAAGTTTCCTTGGCTTCTGCTAATCTCATTAAGTTCGGCTCAACTTGCTTCTGTAATACATCTGACCGATATTGTAAATAGGCAACAATTTGGTTTCCAAAATCTGTAAACTTGTTATCCTTATCTATTACCTTACTGCAATCTAGGTTATTACTTTCGTAAACTCTTTTGATTTCTTCTAGAGTATGGACTTTAATCTTCTTTGATTTTTTGTCTGTATAACCTGCTTTTTGGCTGATTAATTTAATGTTTGCCCAAAATTCTAGGGGCAGATTTAGAAATCGCTCGTCTGGTTTCATTTTTTAAGTGCCCGTTCAAATTCATTTATAAATTCAGTTAAGTTTGAACCTAACGCAATGCATATGTCTCTTAGCTCAATCAAATCAATTCTTCGTTCTCCACTTTCAATTTTGCTGATAAAAGACTGTGGTGCATTGAGTTTGTCAGCCAAGTCACATTGACGAAGTCCTGAACTCAACCGAAGGCGATATAACTGTTCTAGTAGAGTTTTATGCTCTTTTCTATTCAAACTTTTTTTCACTAACTCTAAATTAAAATCCAAAAGAGTATATCCCATTTTAGGATTTAAGCACACCTTTACTTACCTTTACTAAAACCTGTATAAATGCAAATTACAATCGAAGAAAAGTATCTAACTTATTTCCCCCCCAAGTCACAACTACTAAAATGGGTGGGCAATAAACAAAAATTTGCAGTTCAAATTACAAGATATTTCCCAACTGACATAAAACGATACATAGAACCATTTCTTGGTAGTGGTGCCATACTTGCAACCGTTGCTCCATCACATGGCTTAGGTTCTGATGCATTTAAACCATTGATAGAAATTTGGCAAAAGTTAGCCACGGACCCGAAAGGATTAGTTGAATGGTATGCTGAACGTAGAAATAGACTTGAAACTGCAACTAAAGAAGAAGTCTACAAAAGTGTTTTGTCGGATTACAACAGAAATCCAAACGGTGCAGATTTTTTGTTTCTAACTAGGTCCTGTTATGGAGGTATTGTTCGTTTTAGGAAGTCTGATGGTTACATGTCTACACCTTGTGGCGCACATACGCCAATTCCAATTGAAAATTTTTCAACCAGGGTTAGAGATTGGAAAGTAAGATTAAAAAATGTTTCATTCGAACACTTAGATTATAAAGAAGCTTTTGCACAAGCAAAGAAAGGAGACTTGATTTATTGTGACCCTCCATATTCCCATAGTCAAGGAATTTTATACGGTGCACAAAATTTTCGTCTCGAAGATTTGTTAATTGAAATTGACAAAGTAAAATCAAGAGGCGTTCGTGTTGCACTAAGTATTGATGGAAATAAAAAATCTGGAAATTTAATCTGTGATTTACCAATTCCTGATAATTTGTTTAAGAATGAAATATTCATTGATTGTGGTCGTTC
>Ga0209278_1000810_pt1 | contig 21233 bp, 11 predicted proteins | sample JI81BgreenDNA_FD_187504 | JGI IMG/M metagenome (GOLD analysis project Ga0209278, IMG submission 187504) | Wastewater effluent complex algal communities from Wisconsin, to seasonally profile nutrient transformation and Carbon sequestration -... | ecosystem: Engineered > WWTP > Effluent > Algae... | reverse complement strand
CCGGCCGGTCCCGTCGCGCCCCTGGCGGTGGACGACGGGGCCACCGAGGCCGCGCGCTTCGCCGATACCGCCCTCGTCGAACTCGAGGACGACGCCGAGTTCTACGCTTGGCTCGCCACCGTGCCGGACGACGTGGCCAGCCCCGATGATCCCCTGGCCCCGCCCGCGGCGGGCCCGCATGAAGGACTCACGCTATGACCCGGACCCTCGCCCTCAGTCTCCTGATCCTCGCCGCCGGAACGGCGGCCGTCGCCTCGGCGCAAGCGCCCACGGCACGTTCGTGGGAATCGCTCTCCGAGGCCGACCGGGCGGCGCTGATCGAGCCGACGCGCGAGCGCTGGGAACGCGCCACGCCCGAACAGCAGCAGCGCTACCTCGATCGCGCCCGCTTCTGGGCCAGCCTGACGCCGGAGCAGAAGCGCCTCGCCCAGGCGGGGGCCGATCGCTTCCGCCAAGCTGATCCGGAACAGCGCGGCCGCTTGCGGGAAATCTGGCGGCGCTTCCAGACCCTGCCGCCCGCCGAGCGGGAGGCGGCCCGCCGCACTTGGGAATCGCTGAGCCCTGCACAGCGCAGGGCCTGGATGGAAGCCGGCGGTCCGGGCGTCGCGCCCCCGCCGAGCAACATTCCACCGTCGCGCTGAGCCGGGCGGCGGTATCGCGGCTCAGGCCGTCGCGGCGGCCTCGGCGCGCACCCAGCAGCTCTTGTCGATCAGCTCGTCGTTCCAGTCGAGCGTGATCGCGCCCTCCTTCAAGAACAGGCTGACGAAGTTCAGCAGGTTGCGGGCGTACATCTCGCTGGCATGCACGGCGCCGCTGCTGACGAGGTTCAGCGGGCCGGCGACGGTGACGCCGCCGTGCTGCACGTTCTCGCCGGGCGTCGTCAGCTCGCAATTGCCGCCGGTCTCGGCGGCGAGGTCGACCACCACGCTGCCCGGCTTCATGCCGGCCACCATCGCGGCGGTGATGATCTTCGGCGCGGCGCGGCCCGGCACCGCGGCCGTGCACACCACCACGTCGATGCCCTTCAGGTGGTCGGCGAGGCGCTGCTGCTGCAACGCGCGCTCCTCGGCGCTGAGTTCGCGCGCGTAGCCGCCGCTGCCGGCGGCCGAGACGCCGAGGTCGAGGAATTTGCCGCCCAGCGATTCGATCTGCTCGCGGGTCTCCGGGCGCACGTCGAAGCCTTCGACCTGGGCACCGAGCCGGCGCGCGGTGGCGATGGCCTGAAGCCCGGCGACGCCGGCACCGACGACCAGCACTTTCGACGGGCGGATCGTCCCGGCCGCGGTGCTCAGCATCGGGAAGAAGCGCGGCGCGAGCTGGGCGCCGAGCAGCACGGCCTTGTAGCCGGCCATGCCGGCCTGCGAGCTGAGCACGTCCATGGCCTGCGCGCGCGTGGTGCGCGGCAGCTTCTCCATGGCGAAGGCGGTGGCGCCACGCGCCTTCAGCGCAGCTTCGCGCTCGCCGGGGGCATGGGCGGCAAGCATGCCGACGACCACGGCCCCGGGCTTCAATTTCGCCAAGGTGGCGGCATCGGGCGATTGAACGCAGAGCAGCAGGTCGGCTTCGGCCAGCGCGGCCGCGCCGTCCGCGCCGCCGGCGGCCTCATAGGCGGCATCGGGGAAACCGGCCTGCGCACCGGCATCGCGGGCGATGCGCACCTGCGCGCCAAGCGACGCGAGCTTCTTCGCCGTTTCCGGGGTGATCGCGACGCGGCGTTCGCCAGCGGCGGTTTCCTTCAGGCAGACCACGGTGACCGGCATCGGCGCGTCCTCGAATGGGGAGCCCCGATGCTAGCCCACGGTTCAGGCGCTGTCCTGCCTCAGGCGATGTCCTGCTTCAAGCGGCCGACCATGCGCTGCAGGGCGTCCTCGAAGGCGCCGCCCTGCGCGTCGCGCAACTGCAGCTTCCCGAGCTTCTTCAGGGCGCCCAGTTCCTCGACCGAGGCGACCAGCATGCGGACGCCGCGGCGGTTGACGAACATCAGGCGGTTCGAGATGGGCGAGATCCAGGCCAGCTTCGCCGGCGCCAGCTTTTCGTCCTCACCGGCCAGGCTGATCCAGTCGCCGACCTTGAGCTCGCGGAGCTGGGCCAGGTCGTCGGGATCGACGTCCGGAGCGGCATCGGTGCCGCCGACGATCTTCAAGCGCGGCTGGGCAGGCATCGGCGGCGGCTCAGGAGCCACGCGGAGCACGGCCGCAGCCTGTTGCGCCGCCACCGCATCACCGCGACGCTGGGCCTCGATGCCGTCGGCGATGGCCTTGATCACGCCATCGGCGGCATCACCCTGCACGCCCGAGCTGCCGAGCACGGCGACGAGGTCGGCGCTCAGGCCTTGCATGGCCGTCGAGATGCTGATGCCCGCGGCCTTGCCGCCGGGGAGCAGGTCGAGCAGCTTGTCGGCGAGCGACAGCGCGGCCGACCAGGCAACGGAATCGCTGCCTTCGCGCAGCGCAACGAGCGAGAGGTGGTGCGACCAGCTGCGCGCCAGGAACTCGCGCAGCGCCGCCGGCACCTTGCGGCCGTCGACGCGGTTCGCCACTTCGCCACCGGCCTGCACGCGGGCGTGCTCGAGGCGCTCCTGCCCACGCTGGGCTTCAGCGGCGCGCTTCTCGGCCAGCTCGACGCGCTTCTGGTGCTGCTCGAGGAAGCCGCGCAACTCGGATTCGAGCGTCTCGAAGATGGCGACGTCCTCGTTGAAATCGCCGACGAGGGTATCGACCACCTGCTCGGCCTTGCCGAGCATCTCGCGCTCGTGCGCGCTCTGCCCGCCGTTGCCCTCGCAGGCTTCGGTGACGGCATTGAGCAGGCGGCGCGCCGGGTGCGTGCGGTACATGAACATCTGGCGGTCGAGCAGGGCCACCTTGACGTAGGGCACGACGAGGCGGCTCACCAAGTTGCGGGCGCGCTGTTCGAAATCGTGCTCGTCGAACAGGACGTCGAAGAGCATGCCGACGAGATCGACGGCGTCCTCTTCGTCTGGGCTGATGCGGACCTGGTCGGGCGACAGGCCGATGCGGCGGGCGCTTTCGAGCAGATCGCGCTTCAGCAGCACCGACAGCGAGGCCTCGTGGCGCTCCATGGTCTCGAGGACGGAGGGCGGCACTTCGGTCTGCATCAGCGACAGCACCGAGAGCATCTCGGTCGTCTGCAGGGCGCGGCGCTCCGGCATCCCTTGACCCACGGCTCCGGCGGCCGGGCCACCGGGCGCCTGCGGGCGCAGGGCCCGCAGCATTTCGCGCAGGAGGGCGAAGACGTTGGCGTCGTCCGAGGACCCGGGGACACCGTGGCCGTGGCCGTGTCCACCCCCCGGGCCCGCGCCATACCCGCTCCCTTGGCCCTGGGCATAGGCACCAGCATCGGGCTCGGACGAGGACGTCGACGCCCCCGGATGGGCCGGTGACGTCGGGCTGACGGGGCGGGGCGATGCGCCGCCGGGACGCACCGAGCCACCGGGGCCGAGGCTCTGGCGCGGCACGAGGCCGGCCGCCATGAAGCGCTGCATCAGCGGGTCGAGGACTTCGCTGAAGCGAGCCAGCAGCTCGCGCTCGTAATACTTGTAGAGCACCACCTGCAGCATGTTCGGCAGCTCGATGCCCTGCACCGCGCGATGCAACGCATGGCCGAAGTTCAGCGGGCTGAGCGGGTTCTGCCGCGGCGAGAGCGACTCGACGCCCATGATCTTCGCGAGCGCCTTGGCCAGCGCATCCAGCGAATGGCCGTGCGCGCGCTGCAGCGCCTCGACGATGAGGTCGGAGGCCAGCTGCTGCTCGAGCTCCTGTTCTTCGACCAGGCTCAGGCGCAGGCCGTCGGCCGCGGCCTGCTTGGGCTCGATCAACTCATCGAACAGCGCCTCGTACTGACGGGCGAACTGGCGCTCGATGGTGGCGCGCGTGCTGCGCAGCGTGTTCATCGCCTCGAGGCGCGGCGAGCGCGCGAACGGGTCGGCGCCCTCGCCTTCCTTCTGGGCGAGGTCGAACATCCAGTCGTCCGCCTTGCCCAGCACCGCGAGCACGAGCGACGACAGCTGCTCCACCACCGAGCGGCGGGTGTAGCGCAGCAATTCGTCGTAGGTCGGCGGTCGGGAACTCACGGGCGTCATCGTCAGGAAGGGCTTTGGGGGGCTGTACAGGATATTGGGGGTGTTAACACTTGCAAACCGTGACGGCCCCTGCAGTTGGGCGCTGCCGCGCGGCGCCTCGTTACAATCGGGGGATGGACCTTTTCACCGCCTTGATGCAGCGCCGCTCCACCCCCAGCCGCCAGCTGGGCGCCCCGGGGCCCGATGCCGCCCAGCGCCGCGCCCTGTTCGAGGCCGCCATGCGCGTCCCCGACCACGGCAAGCTGGCACCCTGGCGCTTCCTGACCATCGAGGGCGACGCCCGCCACCGCCTCGGCGAACGATTGGCCGCCCGCGCCAAAGCGCTCGACCCCAATGCGCCGCAGGCCGCCATCGACAAGGACCGCGAGCGCTTCAGCTTCGCGCCCTTCATCGTCGCGGTGGTCGCGACACCGGTCGAAGGCCACAAGGTGCCGGTGGTTGAACAACTGATGTCCGGCGGCGCCGTCTGTTTCGCCCTGCTGCAGGCGGCACAGGGCCTCGGCTTCGGCGCCCAATGGCTCACCGGCTGGGCGGCCTACGACCGCGAGATCCTCGATGGGCTTGGGTTGGCGCCGCATGAGCAGCTGTTGGGCTACATCCACATCGGCACGCCACAGGGCGAAGCACCGGAGCGACTGCGTCCGACGCTGGACGCCAAGGTGGCGGCGTGGACGCCGTGACGACTCCCGCGGCGAAGGCCGTGCATCTCGTCGATTCGAGCCTTTACGTCTTCCGCGCCTGGCATGGCACGCCCATCGAGGCGAGCGACGAGGACGGCTGGCCGGTCAATGCCGTCCATGGCTTCGCGCGCTTCCTGTGCGAACTGATCGAGCGCACGCGCGCCGAACGCCTCGCGCTGGCCTTCGACGAAGCGCTGGATTCCTGCTTCCGCAACGCGATCTACCCCGCCTACAAGGCCCACCGCGATCCGGCGCCTGAGGAATTGAAGCGGCAGTTCGCCCACTGCAAGGCGCTCGGTGCGGCGATGGGCCTGCCGGTGCTCGCGCATATCGAGTACGAAGCCGACGACCTGATCGGCACCGCGGCCGCGCAGGCGCGGCGCGACGGCCACGCGGTGGTGATCGTCTCGGCCGACAAGGACATGGCGCAGCTGCTCGACGAGGGCGACTGGCAGTGGGATTTCGCCCGCAACGAGCGCTGGGACTGCGCCGGCGTGAAGCCGCGCTACGGCATCCACGCGCACCAGGTGGCGGACTACCTCGGCCTCACCGGTGACGCCAGCGACAACATCCCCGGCGTGCCCGGCATCGGCCCGAAAACCGCGGCCACCCTGCTCGGCGTGTACGGCTCGATGGACACGCTGCTGGCCAAACTCGATGAAGTGCCGCTGCTGAAGCTGCGCGGCGCCGCCCAGCACGCGGTGCGGCTGCGCGAACACCGAGAGTCCGCGCTGCTGTCGCGCCGGCTCGCGACGATTGTGTGCGACGCCCCGCTGCCCGGCGATTTCGACGCGGCGCGGCGCCGTGCGCCCGACGCCGAAAGCCTCGACCGGCTGTGCGAACGCCTGCGCATCGGCCCGATGACGCGCCGGCGACTGCAGGACGCCGCGAGGATGTCGACTTGAAAGGAACGCCATGAACCCGAAGCACGAAGGCCCGGCGCAGGTCGCCTGGGAAGGCCGCTGGCTGCGCATCCGGACGCGCGGGACCTGGGAGTACGCCGAACGCACGCATGCCGAAGGCAAGGCGGTGATCATCGTCGCCGTCACGCCGGAGCGGAAGCTGCTGTTCGTCGAGCAGTTCCGAGTGCCGCTGCAGCAGCGCACCATCGAGATGCCCGCCGGCCTCGTCGGCGACAACCTCGGCGAGGACACGCTGGAATCGGCGGCGGCGCGCGAGCTGCTGGAGGAAACCGGCTGGCAGGCCCGCCACGTCGAGGTGCTGATGGAAGGCCCGACCAGCTCCGGCATGAGCAACGAGATGATCGCTTTCTGCCGCGCCACCGGCCTCACCCGCGTGCATGCCGGCGGCGGCGACGAGACCGAAGACATCACCGTGCACGAGGTGCCCGTGGACGAGGCCGCGCACTGGCTCACCGCGAAGATGGCCGAGGGCTACGCGATGGACCCGAAGCTGTGGGCCGGGCTGTGGTTCGTCGAGCGCAATCCGGATGGCACGTCGGCCAGTCATCGATGAAGCGTCGATGAGCGCGGCTGACGAGGTGCTCCGCATCATCGACGATGCTTTCGGCCCCTGCGAGAAGCCGAGGCACTTCACCAACTACATGCATTGCGAGGAATGCGCTGAACACGACACGCTGTTGCGCAGTCGAAGCCGAACCACGTTGACCTTCGAAGACATCGCGAATCCCGGCTGGAATCCGCTGTGTTTTTCGTCAGCGGAGGGCATCTTCTACTTCATGCCGACCTTAGTGCGCATGGCGATCGATCCGGGGCGTGAGGGGCGGGGATGGGAGGGCGACGTCTTGCTTTTCCATCTGTGGATGGGCGGCTCGACAAACCGACTTCTTGCCGCCGCATCAATGGAACAGCGATCCGCCATCGCATCCCTGCTGACCTACTTCATCGAGACCGCAATCACGGACGACGATCTCGATACCGATCATCTGCTGCAGGCCCACTCGCACTGGTCCTCGTGACCAGAGCCCCTCAGCGGTAGGCGTTCGTCGCATCGACCAGCAGGCTGGCGATCTCCGGCTCGAAGGCCGAATGACCGGAGGTCGGCGCGATATGCAGCTGCGCTTCCGGCCAGGCCTTCTTGAGATCCCACGCGTTCTGCACCGGGCAGACCACGTCGTAGCGGCCGTGCACGATCGTGCCGGGGATGTGGCGGATGCGGTGCGCGTCGCGCAGCAGCTGGTCGTCGTGCTCGAAGAAGCCGCCGTTGACGAAGTAGTGCGATTCGATGCGGGCGAAGGCCAGCGCGAAGGCCTCTTCCTCGTGGCCGGACATGAAGTCCGGGTCCTGGCGAAGGAAGCTCGTCGCGGCTTCCCAGACGCTCCAGCGCCGTGCCGCGGCGAGGCGAACGGCCGGGTCCTCGTGGGTGAGGCGGCGGTGGTAGGCCGAGATCAGGTCGCCGTGTTCGACGGTCGGGATGCCGTCGAGATACTGCTGCCAGGCATCCGGGAACAAGCGCGAGGCGCCCTCCTGGTAGAACCACTCCAGCTCCCAGCGGCGCAGCATGAAGATGCCGCGCAGCACCAGCTCGGTGACTCGTTCCGGGTGCGCCTCGGCGTAGGCGAGCGCGAGCGTCGAGCCCCAGCTGCCGCCGAAGGCCTGCCAGCGGTCGATGCCGAGATGGACGCGCAGCGCCTCGATGTCGGCGACGAGGGCGTGGGTGGTGTTGTCGACGAGGTCGGCGTGCGGCGTGGAGCGGCCGGCGCCGCGCTGGTCGAACAGCACGATGCGGTAGTGCTTCGGGTCGTGGAAGCGGCGCATCTTCGGGCCGCAGCCGGCACCGGGCCCGCCGTGCAGCAGCACGACGGGCTTGCCGTTCGGGTTGCCGCACTGCTCGTAGTACAGCCGATGCCGGGCGTCGACCTGCAGCGTGCCGGTGTCGAAGGGTTCGATGTCGGGGTACAGGGCGGCCATGCGTCACTCCGGTTCGGGCCGCCAAGGATACGGGGCCCTGCCCCGCCCGCGCGTGCTTGAACTGTCACGCAGGGCGGGTATGCTCCCAGCTCAATGGAGCCCGCCACGCCGCATCAGGCCGTCGCGCTGGCCAGGGTCGAGAACACCCCGGCACGGGGTTCTGCCCCCCAGCGATTCCCGGCCGGCCCCGCGCCCCGCCTCCTCAGCCTCGACGCGCATGGCCGCATCCTCAACTGGATGACCTGGCAGGACGCGGCGTGCCTCTACGCGCGCGGCGCGGTGGCGTGGACGCTCGGCGAGCCTTGCCTGCAGGTGCGCGGCGGGGTGAATCGTTGGACCGGCCGCCAGAGCGTCATCGAGATCGCGCCGATCATCGCGGCCAAGGGCCACGCCCATGCCCGTGTGCCGGAGCCGACGCCGGCGCTGACGAATGCCGCGCTGTTCGCGCGCGACCAGTGGATCTGCCTCTATTGCGGCGGCGACGGCCGCCGGCTGCCGCTGACGCGCGACCACGTCATCCCGAGTTCGAAAGGCGGCAAGGACGTGTGGGAGAACGTCGTGGCCGCCTGCATCCACTGCAATTCCAAGAAGGGCGGGCGGACGCCCCAGCAGGCCGGCATGCCGCTGCTGGCCGTGCCCTTCCGTCCGAGCTGGGTCGAACACCTGATCCTCTCGAACCGCCACATCCTGGCCGACCAGATGGCCTTCCTGACGGCGCACCTGCCGAAGCGGGCGCGGCCGCAGGGCTGATCAGTCCGCCGCGCGCTCGCGCGGCGTCCCGGTGATGGTGACTTCGACGCGACGGTTCGGCTGCAGGCATTCCGTGAGGGCGCGGGTGGCGACGTCGCCGCCCGGGCAATCCTTCACGGGCGCCGCTTCGCCGCGGCCCGCGGCGGTGATCGCCGCGGTGACACCGCGCGCCTCGAGGTAGGCCTTCACCGTGTCGGCGCGGGCGATCGACAGCGCGGCGTTGTAGGCCTCGGTGCCGAGGCGGTCCGTGTGGCCAACGAGCGCGATGGACTCGATCGATGCATAGCCTTCGTCCAGCTTGGCGGCCAGCGCATCGAGCTCTTCCCGGCCCTGCGGCAGCAGGTCGGCCTCAGCGCTGCGGTCGAAGCGGAACAGCGCACTGGCGTTCAGCACGATGCGCTCCACGCGCACCGGCGTTGCCGCGACCGGCGCCGGGCAGGCCTCGGCGGCGGCCGTCGCCTCGACGAGGTTCTCCTCGGCGATCTGCACGTAGGGCTTGGCGTGGCGCCACTGCTGCTGGTTGTACTCGTTGCCGGCATGCACCAGCTCGACTTCACTGCAGGCGACGAGCTGCTGCGCGCAGCGGAAGCCCGAATGCTGCTTCAGCGCGCCGAAGCGCTCCCACAGGTCGGGGCGCAGGCGGGCGGCACCATTGACGAGCGGCGTGTCCATCGGCAGCGGCTCGGCCTTGGCTTCCATCGCGACGACGAGCTTGACCGACTCGTCGAGGGCGGCCTGGGTGAAGTCGCTGCGGTCATTGCGCGTGTACTCGTGGAAGCTCACGTCGAGCCAGCACTGCGCCTTCGACAGGTGGTAGTCGCGCACCGGCCGGCCGGCATCATTGAGCGCCTTGATGCGCTCCTGCACCGAGGCATAGGCGGCGTGGTCGGCATGGATGGCGGCATCGCTGGTGCGTTCGCCTTCGGGGCGGAGGGCGACGTCGGTGGCGGCGGCGCTGCCGGCGAACGACAGCGCGGCGGCGATGGCGGCGGAAAGGATCGGGCGCATCGTGGGGTCCTTGGTCAGTCGCGGTCCGACGCGTAGGGGTCGGCCATGAACAGGGTTTCGTCGAACTTGAAGCGCAGGCGGACGTAGAAGCCGTCCTGCGTGTATTCGTAGCGGGCGAGGTCGGGGTCGCCTTCGAAGCCGGCCCAGTTGTAGCCGACGGACAGCCACAGGTTCTGCCGCAGCAGGCGGCCGACCTCGAGGCCGTAGGCGTACTGGTTGGCGCCGTCGTCGCCACGGAAGGTGGCGCCGAGCAGGCCGAGGTCCCAGTTCTCGGTGACGTCGTAGACCACGCGGCCCGAGGCCAGCCAGGCATTGAAGTCGTCATCGACGACGCGGCCGTCCGGACTCGTGAAGCGGTCGTCCTGCCACTTCGCGGCCAAGCGGCCGGTGAGCCACCACGGCCGGCTCGGGTGCCAGTCGGCGTGGGTGGAGACGATGTGCGCGCGGCTGCGGACGCTGTCGCGCGGGGCACCGCCGAGCACCGGCGGCAGGCCGAGGCCGCTCGCCACGCCGAGGCCGCTGTTGTCGTCCTCGAGCTTGTACTCGTAGCGGGCCAGTGCGTTGACGCGATTGGTGTCCGTATCGCGGTAGGCCAGACCGACCTGGGTGCGGTTCTGCAGCACATCGCCGCGCGCCGCGTAGTCGGTGCGCAGCAGGTAGTTGCGCGCCAGCAGGGTCCAGTCGCGGTCGATCTTACGGCCGACGCTGAGCTGCCAGAGGCCGGTGTCGAAGGCCTCGTCGCCCGGCGTGCGATCGCTGTCGTCGGTGCGCCGCAGTTCGACGCGCGTCGCCGCGCGCCAGAGCTCGCTGGCCGTCCAGTCGAGGCCGAACGACGCGCCCGTGGCATCGCCGGTGAGTCCGTCGATGACGTTGACGTGCTCGAACGCGGTGGTGAGGCGCAGGCCCTCGCGGATCTCCCACAGGTTGCGGATGCCGTTGGCGGCCTGCACGTCGCGGCCGGCGATGGCGTCGCGCAGCCGGTACTCGTTGAACAGCTGGGTGTCACGCAGCACGGTGGAGTCGACGCCGAACACGAAGGTGTCGGCGCGGCGGCCCGCGGTGGTCACGCCGTACAGGCCGGAGAGGCCGGTCTGCCGCTCGGCGCGGGCGTAGAGGCGCTGGCGCTCGCGCCACTGGTAGTCGACGCCGAGGGCCACGCGCTCGCGGTCCTCGCCGGCGACGTCGGCTTCGACTTCACCGCCGACCATCAGGCGCTGGCTGGCCTGCCAGCCGGCACCGAGGCGCAGCGTGGTGCTGTCGAGCCGGGTGCCGATCGGGAGGTCGGAGAGCGGCGCCTGGCCGACGCCGTTCCAGATCAAGGGCAGGCCGGTCTGCGGATCGAGCGGCTGCTGGCCGAAGCCCAAGGCGCCGCCGGCGCTGCCGGTGGCGATGCTGCCGCCGAGGCCGAAACGGTCGCCGAAGGGCGTGGCCGTACTCCACGCCGAGTAACGGCCGACGGTCTCGCGCAGCTTGCGTACGCCGAGGTCGAGCGTCAGGCGCTCGGTGGCCTGCCAGCGCGCGCCGAGGTTGGCGCCCTCGCGCTCGCCGCCGTCGACGTTGCGGTCGACGCTGCGCAGCGCTTCGAGGTAGAGGTCGACCCGCGCGGACAGCGCATAGCCGAGATCGAGCGAGGCTTCACCACGACCGCCGTAAAGCGGTGAGGCCGGGTTGTTGAACTCGGGGTCCGACGCGCCGGCGAACAGACGTGCGTCGAAGCGCTCGCCGTCGTGGTCGAGTTCGACGCGCCAGGCGTCGCCCTCGATGCGGCCACTCACGCCCTGAAGCGCGGGCGAAGCGAACTGGTTGATCGGATTGGTGTTGACCTCGCCGCGGCTGCGCGCGACTTCCGCCACGAGCCGGGTGTTCTCACCGAGCTTCAGGCCGGCGTTGAGGCTGCCGAGGTCGCTTTCCGCGAAGGGATTGCGGTCGTCGACGAGGCTGCCGCCGATCTCGACGCGCTCGCCCAGCGTCACCTGCGCGTCGGCGCCGGCGACCCAGAACGCTTCCGTGCCCTGGTCGACCTCGTACGTGACGCGCAGCGACACCGGGTTGAGGTCGCTGTCGAAGGCGGGCAGGAACTGGTTCAGCAGGATGCGGCCCGAAAACACCTCGAAGCTGTAGTCGACGAAGCGCAGCAGCGGACGCACGCTGAGGATGCGCGAGGGCTGGTTGCGGTCGCGCACCACCACCTCGACGCGCTCGCTGCCTTCGTAGACGGCGTTGTTGCGCAGGCCGTAGGGGCCGCTGCCCTGGCTCGGGAACTCCTCGATCACCTGCCGAAGGTCGTCGTGCATGGCGAAGACGTTGCCGCGCACGCGCGGCGTGTCGACATGCCAGTTCAGGCCGGTGGCGCTGCGGTTGTAGAGGCCGAGGCTGCGCTGCGCGAGCGGGCCCTGGCCGGTGCCCAGCGGCGCCATCGCCGGCTGGCCGTCGGTGGTCTGGAAATCGCCGTAGAGCAGGTAGCTGCGGCCCTTGTCGACGCGCAGGTACAGGCGGTCGGCGCTGCGGGCGTCGAAGCCGAGCAGCGCACTGTCGCCGTAGACCGGGTAGTACTCGTCGGGGCGGATGTCGCGCAGCAGCCGGGCCTTCGTGTCCTTGTCGGAATCGAAGGCGGCGGTGAGCAGGTACTCGCCCTTCACCTTGCCCTTGAGGAAGAACGCGGTACGCAGCGCGGCGTTCGCCTTGCCATTGTTGAAGTCGCGCTCCCAACGGCGGATCTCGCGCTCGAAGCCGTCGTCGCTGCGGGCCGGCTGCACCACGTTGGCGCCGTCGCGGAAGCTCACGACCGCATCGACGAAGCCCGTGGCGAGCATCTCGCGCATCTCGGGCACATACCGGACGATGCCCTGCGCCGTCGCCTTGCCGGCCGTCACGCGCAGCAGCAGGTCCTGCGGGGCGTGCGGCGCGAGCAGCTGGAACTCGGCCACGCCATCGACCACCTTGAGCTGCACGCCGGGCGTGGCGCGGTCGGCATCGCGACGGCCGGGGCCGCCCTCGTCCGTGCTCGCGCCTGCCAGCAGCACGCGGCCGGCGCTGTGTTCGATGGTGGCGAAACGCTCGCCGCGCAGCGGCTGGCCATCGGCGCCGAGCAGGCGCACGCGCACCGTGGTCGCGGTCTGGCCGTCGGCCGGCAGGTCGTTGCCCGCCACCTCGACCACGAGGTTGTCGATGTCGCCCTGCGCGGCATCGATGGCGCGCGGCGGCGCACCCGTGCTGGCCGGGGACTGCGGATAGAGCGCGGCGCCCTCGCCCAGCACCGGCGTGAAGCGCTGCGGCGTCGTGGCGGCCGTGGCGCCGCCGACGAGGGCCAGGGCGATGCCCAAGGCCAGCGCATGGCGCGCGCGGGGAAGTGTGGAAGCCATCGTGTCGTTACCGGAAGAGTGCTGGCGGCGCATCACAGGGCGCCTCCGTCGTTGCGGGCGCGCGGCTGTTCGGCCGGCTGGTTCGCGCCGTCGGTGGCCTGCTGGGGGGCGGCGGTGGGCTTGCTTTCGAAGCGCAGGCCGGGCTGGGCCGGCTCGCTTTCCGGCGCGCGCACCTCGCCGTTGCCGCGGCGTGCCTTCACCTGCTCCAGCACGCGGTTCGAGCAGCTGCCCTCGATGAAGTCGGCGCGGTGCAGCTCGCCGTTCTTCAGGTCGAGGAACAAGCTGTTGGCGTCACCGAGGTTGCGGTTGCTGCTGGTCGTCAGCGCGGCGCCGCGAGGCAGCGTCGAACCATCGACCTTCAGCGTGGCGCTGCGCGGTTCGATGCCGCAGTAGCTGTACTTGCCCTCGACGTCGGTGATCGCGAAGGTGCCATCGCTGAAGTACAGGCGGACGCCCGGGATGCCGAGCTCCTCCTCGTCCTGCAGCGAATCGCGGTCGCAGTCGACGAAGACCTTGCCGAGCACGCAGGCCTCGCTGGCGAAGACGCCACCGGTGACGCGCACGCGGTACTGCGCTTCGTTCGAGACGATGCTGCCGCCCACCGGCGCCAGCGTGCCGGGCACGAGGCAGCCTGCGGCGACGCCGCAGCCCACGGCGGTGGCGCGGTTCACGCCGTCGCCCTGCTGGCTGCCCACGCCGACGCGGACGCGGTAGGTGATGACGCGCTGGCCGGCCGCCGGGATCGAGCCGACGGTGAAGCCGAGGCGCGGGCCCGGGGCGCCGACCGGATCGCCGGCGGCGATGCCATCAACGCGCGCGGTACCGGCGATGTAGGTGAAGCCCGGCGGCAGCACGTCGAGCACCGAGAGCTGCGGCAGGGCCGAACCGCCCGTCTGGCGCACGGTGAGCGTGTACAGCACGGTGTCGCCGATCTCGGCGATCTGGCGGTCGCCGGTCTTGCTGATCGACAGGCCCGGTGCGACGCGCGGGTCGAGCGGCAGGTGGTTGTGGACGATGTTCGGCGCGGTCGAGCCGCTGGACACCACCAGCCAGTACTGCGTGCCCGTGCCCGGAACCACCGTCGGCGCGCTGCCCTGCGGCTGCACGTAGAACGTGTTGGTCGGTCCACCCGGCGGGTTGAGCGTTCCGGCCTGCGGCGGGATCAGCGTCGAGACGAAAGTGTGCGACGGCGGCGGCGTGACCGTGAGCTGGAAGCTGCAGCGCGCGGGCGCCGTGGGCGCGAACAGGAACTGGTAGAAGCCGTCCACGCCGACCGTCATCGCGATGCTGCTGCCGCTGATGCGGTAGCCACCGCCGGCCGCGTTCAACAGCTGCGAGGCCGGGTCGAAGCCGGCGCAGGTGCCGACCGGCGACAGGGTGACGACCGAACCCGGCACCGGCTGGCGGGTGACCGCGTCGTAGACCACGCCGCTGGGGTCAACCGGCAGGCTCTGCTCGACCAGCTCCTGGCCTGGCGCGAGCACGACCTCGATTTCGGTGATGCCGTCCGCACTGCGGCGGACGCAGGAGCTTTGCGTGTTGCCGGCAATCGCCGCGTCGCGGCCGCAGCTTGCCGGCGAGTTCGGCGTTGTTTCGCCATTCACCGGGAAGCCCCACAGCACGCCGCCGGGCTCGCGGAAGCGCACCACGTAGGCGATGCCCGGGGCGAGATCGACGAAGCGGTAGCGACCGTCGGGACCGGTGGCCTGCGTCGCGATGACGCGACCCGAGGTCGGGTCGACCAGTTCCACCGTCCAGTTCGGCAGCGGGCGGTCACCGCCGTCGCGCAGCGCGATGCTGCTGCCGACGTCATACCAGACCGAGCCAGAAAGCGCCGCGGACGGCACCACGCTGGTCGGCGTCCGGCAGGCATTCTGCGAGATGGCCGGGTCGCAGACCGGCAGCTGGCCGACGTCGCCATCGAAGGCGTCGCGATCGCCCAGGGACGGACGGCGGAACTCCGGTTCGCCGCCGCCCGTCACGAGCACCGCGTTGTTCACCGTGGCGCCGCTGGCGATCGACGGGCCGACGCGCACCGGGACGCTGATGGCGTTCGGGCTGGTCGACGCGGCGCCGATCACCGCGCTGCTGCGGCATTCGAAGCGCTCGTCGTTCGCCCCGCCGGTGCAGGTCCAGCCGGTGCCGGTCGGCGCGGCCGTCAGCTGCAGGCCGGTGGGCAGGCGATCACGGACGAGGATCTCACCGACGGTCGGGCGCTGGCCTTGGTTGCGCACGCGGATGGTGTAGCTGCCTGCGGCATTCGTGGCGAAGCGCGTCGGCGTGGCCGACTTGCTCACCACCACGTCCGGCGACGGCGGCCCTTCTTCGCGCGGCGCGCTGAGGCAGTCGGCGGTGGGCGCGGGGTAGGCCACCACGCGGGTGATGGTGAAGGCGATCGCGGCCTTCGGCGACGCGGGCCCGCTGGCGCCGGTGTCGAACTGCACCGCGGCTTCGAAGGTGGCATTCGAACGCACGCCGGTGAAGCCGTCGTCGCCGGCGACCCAACGGCCTTCCGGAGAGACGACCCATGCCGGCCAATCGGTGGTCACGCCATTGGCGTCGAGCACCACGCCCGGCCACGGCAGTTCGCCCTGCAAGGCCTGGCCATCGAGCTGGATGGGCGGCGACAGCGCGCTGTCGTCACCGTTGCGCCAGCGCAGCTGCAGGCTGCCCGGCACGATGAAGTCGCCGGTGACGCGGTAGCGCAGGAAGGGCGTGTCGGCGCGGCAGAACGGCGTGGCTTCCAGCTCCACGGCCGGCAACTCGCCGAAGTTGTTCTCCACCGAGGCGACGCTCGCACCGAGCGCGATGCCGGTGATGGCGCTCGGCGTGGTCGACACGGCGGAGGCGGTGCCGCCGGTGCTGCCGGCGACCGTGCGGCCGTTGACCGTCCCCGTGGGCTGCGTCGGCTCGGTCACCGCATAGGTGCCCGGCAGCAGGCCATCGAAGGCATAGCGGCCGTCCGCACCGGTGCTCACCGTCCGGTTCACGGCTGCGCCATTGGCGTCGGTGCCCGTCAGCACGACGGCGACGCCGCCGAGGAAGGTCTCGGCCGCATCGATGACGCCATCATTGTTGCGGTCGAGCCACACGCGACCAGCGATCGACGCGTTGTTCGGGATCTCGCCGAACAGGTTGTCGTTCGACGCCCCACCCGGCGTGGTCAGCACGATCGGCGTGATCGCACTCGGCGTGGTGCCGCGCCCGGTCGCGGTGCCGCCGGCCGTGCCGGCCGTCGTCGCACCGTTGGCGGTGTTCGCCGGCTGCGTGGGCTGGGTCAGGGTGTAGGTGCCCGGGCGCAGGTCGGTGGCCTCGAAGCGGCCCTGCGCATCGGTGGTGAGGTCGCGCGTGACCGGCTGGCCGAGGTCGTCGGTACCGGTGATCCGGATCACCTGGCCGGCGATCCCCGCTTCGCCGGCATCGACTGCGCCGTCATTGTCGTTGTCGAGGTAGACGCGGCCGCGGATCGCGACCGGCAGGGTCTCGGCGAAGTCGTTGGTGGTCGAGACCACGCCCGCACCCAGTGCGATCGCGCTGATCGCGCTCGGCGTGCTGCCGGCCGCCGAGGCGGTGCCGCCCGCGGTGCCGGCGAAGGTGCGCGCATCCAGCGTACCGGTCGGCTGCGTGGGCTCGGTCACGGTGTAGGTGCCGGCCAGCAGGTCGTCGAAGCGGTAGGTGCCGTCGGCCGCCGTGGTGGCCGTGCGCGACACGGCGCCGTTCGCGTCGGTTCCGCTGAGCTCGATCGCCACGCCGGCCAGCGGGCCGTCGGCCGGATCGCGGACACCGTCGTTGTTCGCATCCAGCCACACGCTGCCCGCCAGCGCGCCCAGGCGCTCGCCGAAGTTGTTGCCGGTTGCGCCGGTGGTGGGGAGGTTGGTCAGCGTGATGGTGTTGCCGGGGTTCTGCGTGCCGTTGCCGTAGCCGGTGGGCTGGGTTTCGACCACGCGGTAGTTCTGGCCGGCCACGAGGTTGTCGAAGCGGAAGCCGCCATCCGCCGCGGTGGCCTGCGTCAACGGCGCGGGATCATCCCCGTTGCCGAACACGCCGTCGCCACCGGCACCCTCGAGGCGAACGGTCACACCCTGCAGGCCGCCGTTCGGCTGCGAATTGACGGTGCCGGCATCGGCGCCGCCGTTGTCGAAGCTGCCGTTGTTGTTGCGGTCGAGGTAGACGAAGCCACTGATGCCGGTCGACGAGTTGAACACCTCGCCGAAGTTGAACAGCGTGCCGTCGGCGCCCGACGCCAGGTCGATGCCGGTGATGCGGTCGGTGCCGGCAGTCGGCGTGTCGCCGGCCGCCGCGCAGCCCACGCAGGCCGTGCTGCCGACCAGGCCCGGGTTCACGGCTGTCGGACGGTTCAGGTAGGTGCCTGCCGGGCCCGGCAGCGGCTGCTCGAGGATGTAGGTCGCGAGCGGATCGAGGCCCAGCGCCGCCAGGTCGAACTGGTACGCGCCGGTGCCGTCGGTGGTGGCCGTGGCCAGCACGCTCGTGCCGGTGGCATCGAGCAGGCGCACCGTCGCGCCGCTGATCGCCGGGTCACTGCCTGCGTCGCGCACGTTGTTGAAGTTGCCGTCGACGTAGACGAAGCCACGCAGCAGCGGCTGCCGCACTTCGGGGAAGTGGTAGCGCACGCCCGCCTGGTCGGTGCCGACGACCACGCCGGCATAGGCCGAATTACCGGTGAGCGCAGGGCGCTGGTAGGCCGGCGTGCCGGCCGTCAGCGAGGGGCCCGTGGCGGTGCCGAAGGCCGGCGGATCCACCGGGCCATTGGCGAAGCCCGACGGCTGCGTCTGCGTGATCGTGTACCCCGCCGCATCCGAGGGCGCGAGGTTGGCGAACAGGTAGTTGCCGCTGGCGTCGGTGGTGGCGGTGACGCTGGAAAGCGCGTTGCCATAAGCGTCCGTGCCGGTGAGCGTGAGGGTCACGCCGGCAATGCGCGGTTCGGTGCCCGCCGCCTGCGGGGTGCCGCCGTTCGCGCCCGCGCGGTCGCGGTCCTGGAAGACGGTGCCGGCCAGCGTGGCGCGGGTCACGTCGGTGTCGCGCGTGGTGCCGTTGTTGCCCGGCGTCGGGTCGATCTGCTCGGTGGCGATCGCCGCGCCATTGGTGACCGTCGTGCGCGTGCCCGTCGCCGCCGGCGGGAACGCCACCCACTCCACCGGGATGATGACGCGCACGCGGCCGGGCGTGCCGGTCAGGAAGGTCAGGTCACCGACGTTGCAGGTGAAGGTCTGCGCGCCCGCGGCCACCGTGAAGGGGATGGCGGCCGGTGGCGTGCAGGTCCCGCTGCCGTTCGCATCGGGGAAGGCACCGGACAAGGTGTCGCCCACCTTCTGCCAGGTGGCCGGGCCGGTGACGCGCAGGCCGATCGGCAGGCTGTCGGTCACGACCGTGCCGGTGCCGTTCAGCGGGTTGGTGCCGGAGCGATCGCGCGACAGCGACAGGCCGGGGCCGTTGTTCGTGCCCTCGACGACGTAGAAGAAGGGCTGGCGCAGGGTCACCGACGGCGTGTTCGCCGGCAGGGCGACGGTGGGATCGGCCGACGGCGCGGTGAGCACCGCGAACTTCGCCACCGACAGATCGGCGCGCGAGCGGATGGTGGTGTCTTCGGCGTCGGTGTTGTTGCTGAGGTCGGTGTCCGTCTCGGCGGCCGTGGCCGTGGCGGTGTTGGACAGCGTGTCGCCGGTGCCGTTCGGCGCGGTCTCGTACTGGAAGGCGAGGAACAGCTCGGCCACCTGGTTCACGCCGATGACGCCGTCGAGGTTCGGGGTGAAGCCCGCACCCGGCATCACGCAGGAGAAGCCCATCGCGGCGCCCGTGCTCGGGTTGGTGCCGCTGGTCTGCGTGCATCGGGCGGGAACGAAGGGCCCGGAGGACGAGGTCGAGGCGCCGAGGTAACGGAGCGTCTTGCCGGCCGGCGGCGTCACCGTGTCGTCGATCGACACGCTGCTGGCCACCGAGGGGCCGAGGTTGCGCACGGAGACGCGGTAGGTGATCCGGTTGTTGCTGAAGTCGCTGGGGTCGAAGCCGACCGGGTCGACGAGGTCGGTCTTGTTGGTCAGCAGGTTGATCTGGTCGGCGGTGAGCGTCAGCGTCGCGCTGCGCTCGTCGTCCGCCGCGCCGGCCACGTTGTTGTATTCCCAGGCGCCCTGGGCGTCGCTGCCCGTCGAGGTGTCGCCGGGGAAGGTGAACGTGCCGACGGCGGTGTACGGGCCCGTGGCTCCGAAGTTCGGGCGCAGCGTGATCTGCAGGTTCTGCGCGTTCTGGTTCGCCATGTTCTGCGCAGCGCAGGTGATGACGATCTGGCTCGGGCTGCCGCTCGGGTTGGCATACGAGGTGCCGCCGGCACCGGCGGCGGTGGTCACGCCCGTCCCGGGCGTCACGGTGCACGCGACACCCGCGCTGTTCACGACGCTGGTCACCACGAAGCCGGTGTCGCCGGCCGGGAGGTCGATGGTGGCGCGATGGATGACATCCCGCGCGACCGATGGGCCGGCGTTGAGGTAATCGATGCGGAAGGTCGAATTGACACCGACCTGCCCGGTGGCGCCGGAGCTGGCGACGTTCGCCGTCGTCCGCATGTTGGCCACGCGCTCGACGGTGACGTGGTCCTCGGCGGTGTTGTCGGAGAAATCGGCATCGCCCACGGCGCCGACGATGCTGCGATCGATCGCCACCACCGCCGTGTTGCAGAACGCGTTCGGCTGGGTGGCGCCGTTGCAGGTCGCGTTGTTGCCGGCGCTGTCGTTGAGCGGGCGCTGCACCGTGATGCCGATGGTCGCGCTGGCGGCCGGCGCCAGCGACGTGGTGCCCGAACGGCAGGTCACCGTGCCGCTGGTGGTGCCGCAGGTCCAGCCCGGGGCGCCGGCGAGGTCGAAGCTCGGGGCCGGCGTTGCCGGCGTGCCGGTGCGGAAGCCGGGCAGCGGGTCGGTGATGACGATGCCCGCCGTGGCGTCCGGGCCGTTGTTGGTGACGGTCAGCGTGTAGGTGACGCTGCCCTCGCCGATGCCCACGATCTTGTCGCCGCCGACGGGCGTGCTCGTCACCTTGGCCAGGGCGAGATCGGCGTTCTGCGTCGTGGCCGTCGTACCGCTGCCGGGACCCGCGCAGTCGTTGCTGGGGTTCGGGTCGACATCCGGTCCCGGAGTGACGGGTTCGCTGCTGCCACCGCTGCCGCCAACGCAGGCCGCGTTGACGATGTCGGTGTCGGCCGCGATCGCTTCGGTGGTGATCACGAGCGCGTTGCCACCGCTGAGCGAGGTGCCCACGCCCACCGGGTAGGTGCCGGTGTAGGTACAACTGACGACTTCCGGCGCCCCGGCGGCCGCGCAGCTCCACGGCCCGCTGGAGGAGACGAAGGTCTCGCTGGCTTCCAGCTCGTCGGTGACGACGAGGTTCGAGCTGACGACCTGCGGGCCGTTGTTGCGCACCACGATCGTCGAACGGATCTGCGAAGCCGTGCCGGCGCCGAGGGTCACGATGCTGCGGTCGCGCGACTTGCTGGTGATCTGCAGGTCGGCGCCGTCCGGCAGCACGGTGAGGTTCACGCTGCCGCTGTTGTTCGGCAGGTTCGGATCCGGGGTCGCCGAGGTGACGGTTCCGGTGTTGGTGAACACCTGGCCGGTGCCGGAAACGCCCGTGGCGGTCGTCGCCGTGAACACGATGTTGTCCAAAGTGCCCACCGGCACGCTGGCGCGCGTGCAGTCGAGCTGGCTGTTGCCCGCACCGGAGAAGGCGCAGGACCAGTTCGGGCTGGACGTGATGGCCACGCCGCTGAAGCCAGCGGGGAGCGTGTCGCTCACCACGGCCGAGGTCAGGACGCTCGGGCCGGCATTGCGCGGCCTCAGGGTGAAGGTAACGGTGCTGCCTTCGACCACCGGCGTCGCCGAGACCAGCTTGGTGATGCTGGCATCGGCGCCCGGGTTCACCGCCGTGTTCGCGATCGCGGTGTTGTTGTTGGGGTTGAAGTCGGCGGTCGCGCTGCCGCCGGTGGTGTCGACCACGGCGCTGTTCGCCACGCTGCCGGAGCCCACGTTCACCGTGGCTTGGTAGGTGAACGAGGCCGTCGCACCGTTGGCCAGGGTGGCGGCCCGGGTGGCGGTCAGCACGCCGCTGACGTGCGAGAAGGTCCAGCCGGCGCCCGTCGCGCTGCTGGCGACGTAGGTCGTCGAACTCGAGAGCGTGTCGCGCACGCGCACGCCCACGGCGTCGTTCGGGCCGTTGTTGGTGACATTGATGGTGTAGGTGATGCGGCCGCCGCCGTTCACCGGGTCGGGGCTGTCGGTCTTGGTGATGCTCAGGTCCGCACCATTGGTGACCGTCGTGGCCTGCGAGCTGTTGTTGTTCGCGGTGTTGGTGTCGGTGCCGAAGAACGCGTCGCCACCGGCCAGCGGCAGGGCCGAAGCGGGAGGCGCGCCCACGCCGATGGCGCCGCGCAGGGTCACCG
>Ga0209278_1000809_pt1 | contig 21272 bp, 16 predicted proteins | sample JI81BgreenDNA_FD_187504 | JGI IMG/M metagenome (GOLD analysis project Ga0209278, IMG submission 187504) | Wastewater effluent complex algal communities from Wisconsin, to seasonally profile nutrient transformation and Carbon sequestration -... | ecosystem: Engineered > WWTP > Effluent > Algae... | reverse complement strand
CGCCGATCAGCTTGTAAGCAGCAACAGTTTCCATTGTTCGTCCTCTACGGTGATCTAGTGGTTGGATTAATTAGTGAAGATTGACAGCGTCGTTGAGATAGATGCTGGCCAGCAGCGCGAACACATAGGCCTGCACGACGGCGATCAGCAGTTCCAGCGCGGTGAGCGCCACGTTGACGCCCAACGGGATGATGCCCAGCCCGATGTTGACCGCGCCCAGCGACACCACGAAGCCGCCGAACACCTTCATCAGCACGTGGCCGGCGGTCATGTTGGCGAACAACCGGATGGCCAGCGTGAACGGGCGCGACAGGAAGGACAGAAACTCGATCGCGGCCACCAGCGGCGCTACGAACAGCGGCGTGCCTTCCGGCAGGAACAGCGAGAAGAAGTGCAGGCCGTGGCGGGCAAAGCCGACAATCACCACCAGGATAAACACGATCATCGCAAGGCCGAAGGTGACAGCGATGTGGCTGGTGGGCGTGAAGCTGTGCACGAACGGCACCATGCCGATGAGATTGCACGACAGCACGAAGATGAACACGGCGAAGATCAGCGGCGCATAACGCAAACCATCCTTGCCGACATTTTCGCGCAACATGTCGCGGATGAAATCATAAAGCAGCTCGACAGCAGCCTGCATGCGGCCCGGCACCAGCTGCGGGCGCGCGGTACCAATGAACAGGAAGGCGGAAATGGTGATCAGCGAGATCAGCATCCACAGCGAGCTGTTCGTGAACGACAGATCAAAGCCGCCCGCGCTCAGCGGCGCGATGGTTTCGATCTTGAACTGCTCCATCGGGTTGGCCACGGCCGTTTATTCCTCGTCCCGTTTGGCGGACTCTTTGTCCATCCGCTTCTGCCGGCGCAATGACTGGGTAAGACCCGTCACAAACCCCAGCAACAACATCGTGATCAGACCCCAGGGGCCGGTTCCGGCCTGCCGGTCGATGAACCAGCCGATGAAACCGCCGGCCAGCATGGCGCCGATGAATTCCGACGCGGCCTGCCAGCCCTGATTTTCCTGCAGCTTGGCGCCATCCTTCCGGCTCGGTTCCGCCGCCCGGGCCGCAGCGATGCGGCGCGCGAGGCTATCCTCGTCGGTGGGTGGTTTGGCCAAGGCGCAAATCCCTGTGATCTTACTGCCTGCCGCATATGACAGACGGCCCCGCCAGCGATGCCGACAAGACTTGGCGCGCGTCCTAGAGGTGGGGGGTGGGCATGTCAACCGCCCGGGGCCAAACTATTGTGCAGTGCAACCTTGGTCGATGGCCGGCTTGAACATGGATAGACCCCGCTCATGCCGAGCTTGTCGAGGCACGCACAGAGCGCGGCGCGTGCCTCGACAAGCTCGGCATGAGCGGGGTCAGGATTGGGGCAAAGGTTCAGCCCGTTCAGGCCATCGCCACCAGTCTCTCGGCGGTCTGCAGGTCAACGCTCACCAACTGGCTGACGCCGGGCTCGCCCATCGTCACGCCGAACAGACGGTGCATGCGGCTCATCGAAACGGCATTGTGGGTGACGATCAGGAAGCGCGTGCTGGTCTGCGCCGCCATGCGATCGAGCAGGTCGCAGAAGCGTTCCACGTTGGCGTCATCCAGCGGCGCATCGACTTCGTCGAGCACGCAGATCGGCGCCGGATTGGCGAGGAACAAGGCGAAGATCAGCGCAGTGGCGGTGAGCGCCTGTTCGCCGCCGGAAAGCAGCGTGAGCGATTGCAGTTTCTTGCCCGGTGGCTGCGCCATGATTTCGAGCCCGGCTTCCAGCGGATCATCGGATTCGATCAGCGCCAGTTGCGCCTCCCCGCCGCCGAACAGATCGCTGAACAAGGTGCGGAAATGGCCATCGACGGCGGTGAACGCCGCTTGCAGGCGCTGCCGGCCCTCGCGGTTCAGGCTGCCGATGGAGCCGCGCAAGCGGGCGATGGCGGTATCAAGCTCCGCCTTTTCCGATGCGGTGAGCTGGGCCTGTTCTTCCAGTTCCTTCAGCTCGATATCGGCGCGCAGGTTCACCGGGCCAAGCCGGTCGCGTTCGGCGGTGAGCGTATCGAGGGATTCGGCCAGTGCCGCCGGATCGCCGGGTTCGATGCCGAAGCCGAAGCGGCCGGGCAACAGCGGCGGCGGGCACTGGAACCGCTCGCCGCACAGGCGTTCCAGATCGAGCCGGGCGGCATCCTGATGCTCGGCCTCGGCACGGGCGGTGGCACGCAGCTCGCGGGCTTCGCCAACATCCGCATCAGCCGCGCGGGCGCGGGCAGAGACGGCGTTCAATGCGGATTCGGCGGCAGCCAACCGGTCGGCCGCAGCGGCGCGGGCGGCATCTGCGGTTTGCGTGGTGGAGGCAAGGCCCGCAAGATCGGTGGCAATGGCGCGGGTGCGGGCGGCGAGGCCGGCACGTTCCTCTTCCGCCGCTTCCCGGCGGTTGGCGAGTTCGCTGCGCTGGCCGGCGCTGGCCGCGATGCGGCGCTGCCAATCACCCCGTTCGGCCTGAATGGCTGTACGGCGGCGGGCGGCGGTGTCGGCATCGCGGCCGGCGGTGTCCACGGCGGCGCGGGCGGTGGCCAATGCGGTGCGGGCGGTGTCATTGCCGGTGCGGGCAGCGGCCAGCGCTGCCGACAGACCGGCGAGTGCGTCGGCCGCCGGCACGGCCGCCCGCGCCGTCTCGGCTTCGGCGGCCAGCCGCGCCCGGTCCGCTTCGGCTTGGGCGGCGGCGGTCTTCAAGCTGGATTCCTCGCCGGCGGCGCGCGCTGCTGCGGTTTCGGCCTGCGCCAGCCGGCCCCGCGCTTCGGTGAGCAGGCGGGCAGCGGCGTCGCGGGCCTGACGGGCGGCGCGTTCGGCAGCAGCATTGGCGGCGGCGGCAGCTTCGGCGTCGCGCAGCGTGGCTGTTGCCGTTTCAACCGTGCCAGCGGCAGCCTGGCGCTCGGCTTCCAGTTCGGCAGCCCGCCGGCGTGCGCGCAGGCGGGCTGCGGCGGCATCGGTGCGGCCGCCCGAATCAACCAACCCATCCCAGCGCCACAATTTGCCGTCGCGGCTCACCAGCCGTTGGCCAGGCTTCAATGCGGCCAGCAGCGCCGCATCGGGCGCGGTATCGACAACGCCGGTCTGCGCCAGCCGGCGCGCCAGTTCGGGGGGGGGCTGCACCTGGCCGGCCAACGGCACGACGCCGGCCGGCAAAGCCGGATCGTCAGCCGCCACACTGCCGGCAAAACGGCGCGGCGCGGTGGAGCTGGCCGGGCCGGCCTCCATGTCTTCGCCCAGCGCGGCCGCCAGCGCGGCTTCATAGCCGGCAGCAACGACCAGTTGATCGGCAATGCGCGGCCCTTTGCCCTGATCAGCCGCCAGCCGGCGGGCCAGCGCCTGGGCTTCGGCTTCCAGGCTGGCCAGCGTGGCGCGGGCAGCCGCCAGCACGGCGGCGGCCTCGCTGCGTGCACCTTCTGCGGCGGGGCGGGCAGCTTCGGCATCGGCAACCCCGGTTTCGCAGGCGGCAACATCGGTCTGCGCCTTGCCGACGGCGGCGCGGAACGGTTCAAGATCCGGTGCCGGCGCCAGCCGTGCCAGCCGTTCGGCCAGATTCTTCGCTTCAGCCTCGGTGCGGGCAGCGCGGGCGGTGGCGGCGGCGGCAGCATCGCTGGCGGCACGGGCAGCGGCAGACGCAGCGGCATGGGCGGCCATCGCTTCGGACAGGGCGGATTCGGCGGCCTGTGCAGCGGCCTCGGCCAGGGTCAGTCGCTCGGCCAGCGCCGGACGTTCTGCCGCCAGCGCCGACAGGCGTTCGGCCAGCGCCGCATCTTCAGCGGCCAGCCGCCCGCCAGCGGCAGCGGCATCATCGGCCAGCGCCGCTTCGCGCGCGGCATCGCGATCGATACTGGCGATGCTCGTCGCAAGCGCGGCATCGCGGCGGGCCAGTTCCTGCGCTTCGGCTTCCAGCAGGGCCCGGCGCTGGCGCAGGGCTTGAGCGGCTGCCGCCGCTTCCGCTTCGGCCTGGCGCAGCGCCGGCAGCCCGGCGCTGGCATCGGCAGCTTCGGCAGTGAGTTGCGCTGCCAGCCGCGTGCGTTCGGCGGCCAGGGTTTCGGCGGCAACAGCGGCCTTGCGGGCGCGTTCGCTCAGCGCCACGGCGGTATGCCAACGGGCATGGATCAGCGCGGCTTCACCATGGCGGATGCGATCAGACAGGTTGCGATAACGCTCCGCCGATTTGGCCTGCCGGCGCAGCGTATTGGCCTGGGTTTCCAGGCCGCGGATCACATCGTCCAGCCGGGTCACATTGGCTTCGGCGGCGCGCAGGCGAATCTCGGCTTCGCGCCGGCGCACGGCCAATCCGGCAATCCCGGCGGCCTCTTCCAGCAACTGGCGGCGCTCGGCCGGCTTGGCGGCGATGATGGCGCTGATGCGGCCCTGGCCCACGATCGCCGGGCTGTGCGCACCGGTGGCCGAATCGGCAAACAGCAGGCGCACATCCTGGGCGCGGGCATCGCGGCCATTCAGGCGGTAATCCGAACCGGCACCGCGCTGGATGCGACGCTGCACCTCGATCTCCTCCCCGGCGCTGCCGGCGAGATGTAGGGTGACGGTGGCGAATTCACGCGCCGGGCGGGCGCTGGTGCCGGCAAAGATCACATCGTCCATGCCGCCCGATCGCATGGATTTCGGGCTGCCTTCGCCCATCACCCAGCGCAGCGCTTCCAGAAGATTGGATTTGCCGCAACCGTTGGGGCCGACAACACCGGTCAACCCCGGTTCGATATGGAGATCGACCGGTTCAACGAAGGACTTGAAGCCCGCAAGGCGAAGGCGGCGAAATTCCAACGCCTACCTCAGCGCCGCCTGCAACTTGGTTTCGAGATCGGCCCAGGTGAACACGCCTTCCTGCACCGTGCCATTGATGATGAAGCTGGGCGTGCCGGTGAGCTTCAGCTCGTTCACTGCCTGGTTCCTCAGATCGTTGATCGCCTTGATCTGTGCCGGATCGGCAAGGCACTGATCGAACTTGGCGCGCGGGATGCCGCGCAACTTCACATAATCGGCCAAGCCGCCCAGTTCGGCCATGCGGGCAATGGCCTGATCTTCCGGCAGCTTGCTGAGCGCTTCCTGATCGGCCTTGCCGATGCGGCCGAACGGTTCCGTCCAGCCGACCTGATCAGCATAGAAATTGTCGAGCAAGCCGAAGAAAGCGGCCGGGCCCTGGCAGCGGGCCAGCACGGTGGCGGCGTAATCGGGGCCGTTCAGCACGAAGTTCCGATATTCATAGGAAACATTGCCGCTGGCGACATATTTGGACTTGATGGTGGCAGCGGCGGCTTCGTGGAATTCGCGGCAGTGCGGGCAGGTGAGCGAGGCGAATTCGACCAGCTTCACGCGGGCATCCGGGTTGCCCATGCGGAAGCCGCCTTCGGGCGTGGCGGCCACGACATCCACCCAGTTCTGGCCGGCCGGCGCGGCCACGGCGGGGCCGGCGGGCGCATCGGCGGCCGGCGTAGCTGTCTTTTCGCCACAGGCGGCGAGCATCACTGCGAGAGCGGAAACAGTAAGCAAATGGCGCATCATTTCGTCCTTCCAGGGGCGGCCTTCACGGCGGCATCAAGCAATGGTTCAAGCGCGGCCCAATCAAACACGTCGGTTTGCATGCGGCCGTTGATCAGGAAACTGGGGGTGCCCTGCAGCTGATGATTCTGCACGGCATCGGTGCGGATGGCGAGCAGCCGGTCCATTCCCGGCTTGGCCGCAACGCAGGCATCATAGCGGGCGCGCGGCAGACCAGCGGCGGCCGCGAATTCCGGCAGCTTGCCGGCGATGGCCATGGCATTGCCCTGGCTGTCCTGCGGCAGCGCCTGGATGCGCGTGCGTTCGGCTTCGGGGATGGCCATGAACGGCTGGACCAGCTGATCCTGGCGGGCATAGACGCGGTTGACGAATGCCCAGGCCTGCGGCGCGGCCTGACACTGCATCAGCAGCCCGGCCATCAGATCGATGCCATTCAGTGAGAACGGCCGATATTCATAACTGACGCGGCCCGCCGTCAGCCAACGGCTGCGGATAACCGGCAGGCCGGCTTCGTGAAAGGCGCGGCAGTGCGGGCAGGTGAGGCTGCCAAACTCGATCAGCTTCACCGGCGCATTGGGGTTGCCCATCAATATGCCGCCCTGCGCCGTGATGGCGAGGCGCGTGGACCAATCGGCCGGCGCAGCCACCGCCGGTTTGGCGGGCGCTGCCAGCAGCGGGGCGGCGGCAAGGCCGGCGATGAGAAGGGCAAAGGCTAGTCGCATGACTCTTCTGTAGCGTGGCGCAGGCGGCAGCGCCAAGCCCCTTCCCGTCAGCGGATTTTCGGCAGGCCGTTGCTCGCTGCTTTGGTTTCAAGCCGAACCCGCTCATGCCGAGCTTGTCGAGGCACGCAGCACAGTCAGCGCGTGCCTCGACAAGCTCGGCATGAGCGGGTCTGGCCTGAATGAAGAAGGTTTATCGGATTTTCGGCAGGCCGTTGCTGGTTGCCAAAGCCTCGGCCAGCGATTGCAGCGTGGCGCGCAGTTCGGGATCGGCAATGTCACGAAGGGTGGAGCGCGTGGCTTCGGGCAATGGCCCTGGAGGCGGTGGCGGCGGCGCGGGCGGCGGCGCCATGGTGGCAGCGCCCTGTTCGATGGCAATGCGGGCGACCGCGGCAAAGCCCAGAATGCGATTGGCGCGCTCGATGATCTGCGCTTCGACATGGCGCAACATGGGCGCCAGCGCGCCGGTAGCGGCGACGGCCAGCGTGCCGCCATCCTTCTGGCCGCGCGGGAAGCGCAGCCGCAGCGGCCGGCTGTGGCGGGCAAATTGCGGGCCAACGATTTCAGCCCAGCGATCATTCAATGCGCTGTGGGTGAAGCCGAACCGCTTGAACGCCTGGCCGCCGACATCGCTGACCAGCTCGGCAATCGGCTTGGCGCGGCCGCCACGCGGCTTGTCCTGCGGCTTTGGCGGCGCAGCTTTGGAAGGCGTTTTCGGCATCGCCGGTTCCATGCCATAGACGCGGCGTGACCGATAGCTGGCCCCACCAACTTCTCCACTGGTATCGCGCCCATGCGAGGCGTTTGCCGTGGCGCAATCCGCCCGGCGAACCGCTGCCGGCTGATCCGGATTGGCCCTATCGCGTCTGGCTGTCTGAAGTGATGCTGCAGCAGACGACGGTGGAGGCGGCGACGCCCTATTTCCATGCCTTCACGCAGCGTTGGCCGACGGTGGCGGCACTGGCAGCGGCGGATGATGCCGACGTGATGCAGGCCTGGGCCGGCCTTGGCTATTATGCCCGCGCCCGCAACCTGCTGGCCTGCGCGCGGGCGGTGGTGGAACGGCACGGCGGGCGATTCCCGGGCCACGAGACCGAACTGCGCGATCTGCCGGGCATTGGCAATTACACGGCGGCGGCGGTGGCAGCGTTCGGCTTTGGCCGCGATGCCGTGGTGATCGATGGCAATGTCGAACGGGTGGTGAGCCGGATCTTTGCGATTACGACGCCCCTCCCCGCGGCCCGCGTTGCCATCCGCGCGGCGCTCACGCCATTGGTGCCAGCGGGCGCGGCGGGTGATTTCGCGCAAGGCGTGATGGATCTGGCCCGCCGCGTCTGCACGGCGCGGAGCCCGCGCTGCCTTGCCTGCCCGCTGATTGCATCCTGCGCTGCCCACAAGGCCGGCACGCCCGATGCCTTCCCGGTGAAGGCCGCCAAGAAAGACCGGCCCACACGGCAAGGCACGGCCTGGTGGATCGAGGTGGACGGCCCCAATGGCCTCGAGGTGCTGACGGTTGTGCGCCCCGCAAAGGGCCTGCTCGGCGGGATGCGGGCGCTGCCCAGTTGTGATTGGCGCGGGGGTGGTGCGGCGCCGCTGGAGGGCGACTGGCAGGTGCTGGGGGTGGTGCGTCACGGCTTCACCCATTTCGATCTGGAGCTGGCGGTGCAGGCGCTGATCCTGCCGGCCCGGCCGGCGCTGGCGGGCGAGTGGCTGGCGCTGAACGCCGTTGAATCCGCCGGCATGCCCACGCTTTTTGCCAAGGCCGCCCGATTAAGACTGGTTCTGGGGCTTGCCGCCGATGATTTCCGGGGGAACAAGGTGGCATGACGATCTTCCATGACGTGCCGGTCACCGGCTTTTGCGGCAACATGCTGGACCGTGCCGACGAGATCAGGCGCGACCCGGCAGCGCTGATCGCCATGCGCGCCCGGCCCGATGCGCGCTGGCTGGTGATGGATGGCCTCAATCCGGTGGTCAGATCCGGTGAACCCACATCCATCCTGTGGGCCTATCGTTCCGATGTGCCGCATGATGCGCTGTCGATCTTCCTTGGCATCGGCCCCGATGGCCCGCGCTTTGCGGCGGCGGCGCCATCGGATGAACTGGTGGCCGATTTCGGTGGCAAGCTGCTCGATGCCCGTGCCGCCGGTGCGCTGCTGGCCGCGCCGGAAGCGGCGATCGTGGCCCAGGCCCGCTCCATCCTCGATTGGCACCAGCGCCACGGTTTTTGCGCCATGTGCGGCGGCAAGACGGAGCTTTCAAAGGCCGGCTATGCCCGCAGTTGCGTCGCCTGCAAGGCCGAACATTTCCCGCGTGTCGATCCGGTGGTGATCATGCTGGCAATCAAGGATGGCCATGCGCTGATCGGCCGCCAGCCGCGCTTTCCCAAGCGTTTCCTCTCGGCATTGGCCGGCTTCGTGGAGCCGGGCGAGAGCCTGGAAGAAGCCGTGCGCCGCGAATTGTGGGAGGAAGCCGGCATCACCACCCGCCGGGTGCGCTATCTCGCCAGCCAGCCCTGGCCTTTCCCGTCCAGCCTGATGATGGCCGCCTTTGCCGAAGCGGATGGGTTCGAAGTGCGGCTGGATGAAGACGAACTGGAAGAAGTGCGCTGGGTGACGAAGGACGAAGTGCGCGCCGCGCTGGCTGGTAACGGCGATTTCCTCGCGCCGCCGCCCTTGGCCATCGCCCACACGCTGCTGCAAAGCTGGGTGGAGGAGTAGGCCTCAGGTCAGCGCGGCCTCGCACACCAGCCGCGTCGCTTCTTCGGGCGGCATCGGTTTGCCGAACAGATAGCCCTGCACCTGCGTGCAGCCCAGTTGCCGGCACAGTTCGAAGGCGGCGCGGGTTTCGGTGCCTTCCGCTGTTGTCTGCATATCCAGGCTGGCGGCGAGGCGCACGATGGCCTGGATGATGGCGCTGGCCTCATCACCCATCGCCGATGCCCGCGCCACAAAGCTGCGATCGATCTTGATGCGGCTGAAACTGGCCTTCTGCAGCGTGCCCAGCGCTGAATAGCCGGTGCCGAAATCATCCAGCGCGAAACTCACCCCCATCGCCGTCAACCGTGCCAGCACCTCGATCACCGCCGGTTTTTCGGCCAGGAACAGGCTTTCGGTGATTTCCAGTTCCAGCCGTTCGGGGCCGATCTGGTGGCGGGCCAGCGCAGCGGCGATCACGTCGGGCAGGCTCGCCTCCTCCACCTGCACCGCCGACAGATTGACCGAGACCTTCACATGCGCCGGCCAGCGCGTCGCCCAGGCCAGCGCTTCGTCGATCACCCAGGCGCCGATCGGCACGATCAGGCCGGTTTCCTCGGCCACCGGCACGAAATCGAGCGGAGAGACCACGCCCAGTTCCGGGTGATGCCAGCGCAGCAATGCTTCGAACCCGGTGATGCGTTCATCCGTTGAGTCCACCACCGGCTGGAACAGCAGTCGCAACTGATCACGATCCAGCGCGGCGGCCAGATCGGCTTCCAGCTTGCGGCGCTCGGCCACGGCCTGGGCCATTTCGGGCACAAAGCGGCAGGCCGCGCCGCGGCCCTGTTCCTTCACGCGGTACAGCGCCAGATCGGCACATTTCAACAGATCTTCCGGTGTTTCGGCATCGAACGGCGCCAGCGCCCAGCCCACCGAAGCGCCCACCACTGCGGCACCGGCGCGGCCTTCATCGCCCAGCGGAAATGGCCGGGCCATCTCCTTCACGATGCGCTGCGCCAGTTTTTCGGCGCGATCACCGCTGCCATCGGGCAGCACGATGGCAAATTCATCGCCGCCCAGCCGCGCGATGGTGGCGCCGCCCTTCACATGGGCTTTCACCAGCGCCGAAAGGCGCTGCGCGACCTGGCGCAGCAGCAGATCGCCCGCAGCATGGCCGAAGCAATCATTCACCGCCTTGAAGCGATCCAGATCGACAAACAACAGCGCCGCCGGCCGGCCCGACAGGGCGGCATTTTCCACCAGATCATCCAGCGATTCGCGGAACAGGCTGCGATTGGCCAGCCCGGTGAGTGGATCGAAGCGCGCCAGTTGCGCGATGCGTTCCTGGCTGCGCCGCACCTCGGTCACATCACGTCCCACACCGCGAAATCCGGTGAAATTGCCTGCCGCATCCTGTTTCGGCGTGCCTGAAAGCGCCCACCAGCGCAAATCCCGGCCCAGCGGCACCGGCACCACCAGATCGCGAAACGCCTCCCGTTCGCGCAAGGCATGGGCCAGCGCCGCCGTGGTCGCCCCGCCCTGCACCGGATCGAGCAGCGCCAGCAGCGGCTGGCCCAGCATATCGGCCCGGCGGCGGCGCGCGACATCGGCAAAGCGGGTGGTGACATGTGTGAGGCAACCGCGGCCATCCAGTTCCAGCAGCCAATCCGATCCGTTCGATTCATATTCGTTGAGCAACAGGCGGACCACCTCGCCCTGTTCCGAAAGATCAGCCTCGCTCTTCAGGCGGGCCATGGTGTGATAGGTGGTGACCAGTGCGGAGCGCAGCTTGATGGTGACGAAACTGGCCAGGCCGAACATCACCAGCGGGTGATCAAGCGGCGCGCCATCGGGCAACGCCAGCACCATGCCGCCGGCAATGCTGCAGCACACCAGCAGCGCCGCCACTGGCATGGTGGATGCGGCATTGGCCACTGCGCCCATGAAGATCAGCGAAAACAGCATCAGCACCGCCTGGCCATCGGCAGGCAGCGCCGGCGCCAGCGCCTGCACCAGCCCGGACCAGAACAGCGCCAGCACGCCGATTTCCCCGGTCACCCGCCAATATTCGGCCCGGCCCGCCCGGCGCGGGCCTTCGCTGGGTGGCCGGCGCACGATGCGCAAGCTCCACACGGTGACCAGCGCAGCGATGCCGAACAACCAGGGCGCCAATCGGGAGAAATCCACCGCCGTGCCGAAATGCGCCAGTACCGCCAGCAGGTTCACACTCAACAGGCTGAGATTGAACGGGATGTTGCGCCCGAGCTGCAGCAGCTGTTGGCCACGCACTTCGGCCCAGAACCCGTCTTCGGCCTGATCCAGCCCCAGCACCTGCCGCCATCCAAGATCGCGCACCATCTGCACCGGCGGCTTCAGCATCGCGGTCATCGTTCATCCTTGTCGATCAGGCCACAAGGGAAGGAACGGCGGCAGCCGCGGCGCATTGAGTCAGGGGGCGGTTTGCGGCTTGGCAGCGGCCGCGTTGTTCCTTACTTGTTCACCTATGACCCTGCCGGTGGCCCATGATTCTGCGACCCGTGAACCGCCGTGGCTGGCCGGGCTGAATCCGCCGCAGCGCGAGGCGGTGACGACCACCGAAGGCCCGGTGTTGATCCTGGCCGGCGCCGGCACCGGCAAGACGAAAGCCCTCACCGCCCGCCTGGCGCATATATTGTTCAACCGTCTCGCCTGGCCATCAGAAGTGTTGGCCGTCACCTTCACCAACAAGGCGGCGCGCGAGATGCGCCACCGCACCGAACATCTGCTGGGGCCGATGGCCGAAGGCCTGCCATGGCTGGGCACGTTTCACGCACTTTCGGCCAAGATGCTGCGCCGCCATGCCGAACTGGTGGGGCTCAATGCGCAGTTCACCATCCTCGATACCGATGATCAGTTGCGCTTGCTGAAGCAGGTGGTGGCCGAAGCCGGCATCGACGACAAGCGCTGGCCGCCAAAGCAGCTGGCCGGGCTGATCGACCGCTGGAAGAACAAGGGCCAGCTGCCCGCCGATGTGCCGGGGGGCGAGAGTTTCGCTTATGCCGATGGCGCTCAGGGTGGCGGCGCGGCCATGTATGCGCGTTACCAGGAGCGGCTGAAGGCGCTGAACGCCTGCGATTTCGGCGACTTGCTGCTGCACATGCTGACCATTTTCCGCCAGCACCCCGATGTGCAGGCCGAATACCAGCGCCGCTTCAAATATGTGATGGTCGATGAATATCAGGACACCAACAGCGCCCAGTATCAATGGCTGAAATCGCTGGTGGGGCCAGCGCGCAACCTGGCCTGCGTGGGCGATGATGATCAGTCGATCTACAGCTGGCGCGGCGCTGAAGTCGCCAACATCCTGCGCTTCGAAGCCGATTTTCCCGGCGCGAAGATGATCCGGCTGGAACAGAATTACCGCTCCACGCCCCACATCCTTGCCGCTGCCAACGGCCTGATCGCCCACAACCGCGGCCGGTTGGGCAAGGCGCTGTTTACCGCCCACACCAGCGGCGAGCGCGTGGAAGTGACAAGCGTGTGGGACGGGCCGGAGGAAGCGCGGCTGGTGGGTGACGAAGCCGAACGGCTGGCGCGCGAGGGCGTTTCCCTAAACGACATGGCCATATTGGTGCGCGCCCAGTTCCAGACGCGCCTGTTTGAAGACCGGTTCATCGCCATCGGCCTGCCTTATCGCATCGTTGGCGGGTTCCGTTTCTATGAGCGCGCCGAAGTGCGTGATGCGCTGGCCTATCTGCGGCTCGTACAGTCCCCCGAAGATGCGCTGGCGTTCGAACGCATCATCAACGTGCCGAAACGCGGCCTGGGCGACAAGGCGATGGCGACGATGCACGCGGCTGCCCGCGCCCTGAACCTGCCGCTGTCCCATGCGGCGGCCGCGCTGGTGGACAGTGACGATCTTACCCCCGCCGCCCGGCGCGCGGTGAAGGCGTTCTGTACCGATCTCGCCCGTTGGCGCGACATGGCCGGCACCATGGGCCATGCCGAACTGGCCGAAGTGGTGCTGGAGGAATCGGGCTATGTCGCGATGTGGCAGGCCGACAAATCCACCGACGCCGATGGCCGCATCGAAAATCTGAAGGAACTGGTGCGGGCGATGGGCGATTATCCCAGCCTGACCGCGTTCCTGGAACATGTCGCGCTGGTGATGGACAATGAGGCGGCCAATGATGATGAGAAAATCACCATCATGACGCTGCACGCCGCCAAGGGGCTGGAATTTGATCATGTCTTTCTGCCCGGCTGGGAGGAAGGCGTGTTCCCCAGCCAGCGATCAATGGACGAAGGCGGCACAATCGCGCTGGAGGAGGAACGGCGGCTGGCCTATGTGGGCATCACCCGCGCGAGGCTGCGCGCCCACATCATCAACGCCGCCAACCGCCAGGTGTATGGCCAGTGGACCGCCGCCCTGCCCAGCCGCTTCATCGACGAATTGCCGGCCGAACATGTGCTGGCGCGATCCACCATGAGCGGCGGGCCCAGCCTGTGGCGGGCCGCACTGGAAGGCGGCGATCCGTTCGCGCATGTGCAGCGCGGCACCGGACGCGGGCCCGGCTGGGACCGGGCGGCGCAAGCCGGGCAGAACCGCGATTTCGGCCCACGCAGCGCAGCGCCCAGAGAGGCGCGGGTCAGCGCCGTCTCACTCAGCCCCAGCCCGGCCTTCCGCAAGGGCGCCCGCGTATTTCATGCCAAGTTTGGCGAAGGCACCGTGTTCCACGTTGATGGCAACAAGCTGGAGATTGATTTCCCGGCAGCCGGGCGCAAGCGCGTGCTCGACAGTTTTGTCAGCCTCAAAGAGGCTTGATATGCTTGCCCGTCAGGGCACCCATGATTTCGCTGAACACCCGTGGTGTGAGGAAGAACAGGCCCACCGCCGTCAGCGCCAGGCACTGCGGCAGCGGCCAGTGCAGATATTCCTGCGCGAAAAAGAAGGTGCCCACCAGGATATAGCCGTTGAAGCGCGCCACCAGCGACAGGATGATGGCCACCAGCCCCCATTGCCAGCCAAGCCCCAGCGTCCAGCCGGTCCAGGCCAGCACCATCTGGATCATGCCGACGCCGCACAGGACGATCGCCATCACCAGGCCAGGAAATTGCCGAAAGCTCATCGATTGTCAGGCTACCACATACGGGAACAATCGGCGAATCCGCTGCCCCCAGCGCCCGCTGATACCATGACTTTCTGAATACAGCATTGCCGCCCGCGCCACTGGTTTCTATGCAGTGGCTGTGCCAACCATTCCCGCCCCCCTGAAAATCCGCGATTACCGCGCCTTCTGGGTGGCGCGATTCTTCGCCACCGTGGCAGGCATGATGATGGTGATCGTCATCGGCTGGCAGGTGTACGACATCGCCCGCGAAACGATGAGCCGCGATGAAGCCGCCTTTCTGCTCGGCATGATCGGGCTGGCGCAATTCCTGCCCTTGTTCTGCCTGGCGCTGGTGGTCGGCGTGATCGCCGATCGGGTGGACCGGCGCTATATCGCGCGGGCGGCCGTGGCGCTGGAAGTGATTTGCGCCGGCGTGCTCGGCTGGCTGGCGATTGTGGGCACTGTGCCGATGGTCGCGCTGTTCGTGGTGGCGGCCCTGCTGGGCGTGGCGCGTGCCTTCCAGGGGCCATCGATGGCGGCGCTCGCCCCCAACCTTGTCCCGCGGGAACTGTTGCCGCAAGCCATCGCGCTGAACAGCATCAGCTGGCAGACCGGTGCGGTGCTGGGGCCGCCGCTGGGCGCCTTTCTTTATGCCGTTTCGCCGGCGACACCCTATGTGGTGGCCACAATATTGTTCGGCCTCACCTTTGTCTGCCTTATGATCATCCGGCCGGTGCCGCGCCCGGCGCCATCGGTGCTCACCCCGTGGCGCTCTGTTGTGGAAGGCATTGCCTATGTCCGCCACAACAAGGTGCTGCTTGGCGCGATCAGCCTCGATCTGTTTGCCGTGCTGCTGGGCGGGGCGACGGCGATGCTGCCCGTTTATGCCCGCGATGTGCTGCATGTGGGCGTGGAAGGGCTTGGCCCGCTGCGCGCTGCGCCGTCGGCCGGGGCCGTGGTGATGGCGGTGCTCTTGGCCAGCAAGCCACTGCGCCGCCATGTTGGACCGGTGATGTTTGCCAGTGTCGCCGTGTTTGGCCTCGCCACCATCGTCTTCGGCCTGTCCACGTCCTATCCGCTCAGCCTCGCTGCGCTGGCGGTGCTGGGCGCCGCCGATGCGATCAGCGTGTTCGTGCGCGGCAGCCTGATCCAACTGCACACGCCGGATGACATGCGCGGGCGGGTGAGCAGCGTGTCGGGCCTGTTCATATCGGCCAGCAACGAACTGGGCGAATTGGAATCGGGTCTGGCCGCCCGCTACATCGGCGCCGTGCCGGGTGTGGTGATCGGCGGCGTGGGCGCCATCATCGTCACTGTGCTGTGGGCCTGGCGCTTCCCGCAACTGCGCAACGCCGATCGGTTCGACGCGCAAAAGCCGGCCTGAACCCAAGCCAAAGATTTCCGCCGTTGGCGCAGGCGCACGCTGCGCCTAAAAGGGCTGCAAACAACCGGAAGGTGCCGCGATGAAGGCCAACAACATCCTCGAAACCATCGGCCGCACGCCGCATGTGCGGATGGGCAAATTGTTCCCGAATGCCGAAGTGTGGATCAAATCCGAACGCACCAATCCCGGCGGTTCGATCAAGGATCGCATTGCGCTGGCCATGATCGAGGCCGCGGAAGCCGATGGCACGCTGAAACCCGGCGGCATCATCGTGGAGCCGACCAGCGGCAACACTGGTATTGGTTTGGCCATGGTGGCTGCGGTGAAGGGCTACAAGCTGATCCTGGTCATGCCCGAAAGCATGTCGATCGAGCGGCGGCGGCTGATGCTGGCCTATGGTGCCAGTTTCGATCTGACGCCGCGCGAAAAGGGCATGAACGGCGCCATCGCCCGCGCGCTGGAGATCGTGAGCACGACGCCGAACAGCTGGATGCCGCAGCAGTTCGAAAACCCGGCCAACATCGATGTGCACGTGCGGACGACATCCGAAGAAATCCATGCCGATTTCGCCGATAGCCCGCCCGATGCGATCATCACCGGCGTTGGCACTGGCGGCCATATCACTGGCGTTGCGCAGGTGTTGAAGGCCCGCTGGCCAAAGCTGAAGGTGTTTGCTGTTGAACCAGCCGCGTCCCCGGTGATTTCCGGCGGTTCACCCAGCCCGCACCCGATCCAGGGCATTGGCGCCGGCTTCATCCCGAAAAATCTCGATGTGGCGCTGCTCGATGGTGTGATCCAGGTAGACGCCGCCGATGCCAAGGCCTGGGCGCTGCGCTCGGCCGCCGAGGAAGGCATGCTGGTTGGCATTTCATCAGGCGCGACGCTGGCCGCCATCGCACTGAAGCTGAAGGACATGCCGGGCGCGCGCATCGTCGGCTTCAATTACGACACCGGGGAACGTTATCTGTCGGTGCCGGAATTCCTGCCAGGGGGCTGACGCGCCGGCTGAAGCTCCACCACCACGATCTCGCCCTGCGTGCCCAGCCGCGCCGGTACGACCGAAGTGCCGATGCCGGCCGACACGATCATCTGCTGGCCGGCTGCGTTGCGGAACAGGCCGCGCAGATAATCGGCATCAGCCCTCTTGAAACGCGGCTGCCCAAAGATCTGGATCTGGCCGCCATGCGTGTGCCCGGCCAACAGCAGGCCCACGTTGGCGGGCAGCACCGCCCACAAGCGCGGTTCATGCACCAGCGCGATCAGCGGCTTGTCTGGCCGAGCGCGGGCGGCGGCCGCGCGCATGCGCTGAACGGGCAGATGGCCCATGATCAGATCATCACTGCCGACAATCTGGATCGGGCCAACATCAACCAGATCGCCCGCCAGCAGTTTCAGACCGAACCGCCGCATCACCCAGCGGATCCAATAGGGATCATCATGATTGCCCGGCACGCTCCAAACGCCAAGCGGCGCCTGCAACCGGGTGAGCGGCTGCACAGCATCGTCCATCCGCAGTGGCGGATCCCAGATCTTGCTGGCGTGGAAATCGCCAGTGACCACCACCAGATCGGGTTTCAGCGCATTCACCTGATCCATGATGCGATTCAGCCGCACCACCGGCATGTCCCAATTGCTGCCATGCAGGTCTGACAGGTGAACCAGCCGCAACGGCCGCTGCAGCCCGGCCAGTTCAACGCGATAGCGCACCACCGCCGGATCGCGGATCGCACCGAGCCAGCCGGCCCAGCCAAGCGCCAGCCCCAACCCCAGCAGCAGAGCCACGAACCGCTTCAAAGGCGGGCCTTGTTTTCCTTGTCCTCGGCCAGGAAAGCCGTGAACGGATTCAGCTTCACCGCGGTGCCGCCGGCTGCGACCCGGCGCAGTTGCTGATAATACCAGGCCTGCGCGGCAAAGCCGTTCATGGTGCGCACCAGTTTGAACGGCGAGGCTGGGCTGAGCCACCAGGGCCCGATCGACAACCGTTCCTCGTCGCGCGGCAGTTCCTCGATATGGCCTTCCAACAGTTCGGCAACACAGGTGGGATCGGCGCATAGCGGCCGGCCGACGCCAACAAGGGCTATGCCGCTGGCCAGCGCATCCTGCATCGCATTGAGGCTGCGGAAGCCACCCGTCACCATCAGCGGCGGGGTCTTGGCGGCCATCAGCGCCTTGGCCAACTGCACGAAATAGGCCTCGCGCTGGCGGGTGGATTGCTGCTTCGGCTCCTCGCGCGGCTGCAAGCCGTCCATGTCCATCATCGCCGGCTGTTCATAGGTGCCGCCCGACAATTCCAGGCAATCGACACCCAGATCGGCCAGCCAGCCGGCAACGGTGAGGCATTCATCGAAGGCAAAGCCGCCCTTCTGGAAGTCGGCACTGTTCAGCTTTACCGACACGGTGAAATCGGCCCCCACCGCCGCCCGCACCGCCTTCACCGTTTCGATCAGGAAACGCGCGCGGTTTTCGAGGCTGCCGCCCCATTCATCGCGGCGCACATTGGCGAGCGGTGAGAGGAACTGGCTGATCAGATACCCGTGCGCCGCATGGATCTGCACGCCGGTAAAGCCGGCCTCGCGCGAGACAACGGCGGCATTGGCCCAGCGCGCGATCAGATCCTGGATTTCAATGCCGGTGAGCGGATGCGGCATGCCGAACTGCCCGCCCGGCAACGCCAGCGGCACCGCCGACGGCGCCCGCGGATGCGGATTGACGTTCTTCTGCGTCTGGCGGCCAGCGTGGCTGATCTGCACCCAGGCCTGGGTATCACCAGCGGTGGCCGCCATCGCCCAGCGCGCCCAGGCCGCCTTGCCCTCGGCAGAAAGCGGCCCATCGACAATCACATTGCCCGGCCGCTCCAGATGGCCGCGATCAAACTGCACATTGCCGGTGATCAGCAGGCCGCAACCGCCATCGGACCAGCGCCGATACAGGGTTTCATGGGCCGCGTTGGGCAGGCCATCACGAAACGCCAGCCCCTCCGTCATCGCCGCCTTGGCGATGCGGTTGCGGAAGTGCTGACCGTTCGGCAGGCTGAAGGCTTCGTTCACGTCTGGCATTGCGGACCCCTGTTTGCCGGCAAGGTGCCGTGGTGGGGCGATGAGGGCAAGCCCTCGCTCAAGAAGCTGCGGAAAAAGCAACAACCCGCTCATACCGAGCTTGTCGAGGCACGCACCACAGTCCGTGCGTGCCTCGACAAGCTCGGCAAGAGCGGGTTTGGCCTTGACGGCAAAGGGGCGCGGATCATTCGCGCCCCTTGGCCGGCCTCAGGCCGCCTTTTTCGCTGCCAGCCCGTAGAAGCTCTCACCGCGCGCCGCCATGTCGCGCAGAAACTGCGGCGGCGCAAAGCGTTCACCGTGGGCTTGCGCCAACCGGTCCAGCGTGGCGACGACGTTGGCGATGCCCACGGTGTCCATGTGGCTGAACGGCCCACCGGTGAACGGCGCGAAACCCCAGCCGAAGATGGCGCCCAGATCGCCATCCTGCGGCGTTTCCAGCACGCCTTCGCCCATGCAGCGCGCGCATTCGACGAGCTGGCGATAGAGCAGGCGCTCCTTCACGTCCGCCGCACTCGGCTGATCCGCCGCCAGGCCGCCGGCAACCGTTTCCACCAGTTCCGGCCACAGATATTTCTTGCCGCCTTCGGGATACACGTAAAATCCCTTGGCGTTCTTGCGGCCCTGGCGGCCAAGCTCGTGCATCTTGGTGATGACGCCATCGGCCGGGCCGGGCTTGTAGGCATCACCCAGATCGGCGCGCGTCTGCTGGCCCACCTTGTAGCTGAGATCGAGGCCGACTTCGTCGTTCACCGCCAGCGGGCCAACCGGCATGCCCATCTGCTTGCCGATATTTTCGATCAGCGCCGGCGTGGTGCCTTCGCCCAGCAGCGCCAGGCCTTCCTGCACATAGGTGCCAAAGCAGCGCGAGGTATAGAAGCCGCGGCTGTCGTTGACCACGATCGGCGTCTTGCGGATGGCGGCGACATAATCCAGCGCCTTGGCGATGGCTTCCGGGCCGGTTTCCTTGCCAACGATGATTTCGACCAGCGGCATGCGTTCCACTGGCGAGAAGAAGTGGATGCCGATGAAATTGGCCGGCTTGCTCCACGCCTTGGCGAGGCCGGTGATCGGCAGGGTGGAGGTGTTGGAGCCGAAGATCACATCGGGGCCAACCACGGCTTCGGTGGCCTTCGTCACATCGGCCTTGATCTCGCGGGTTTCGAACACCGCTTCGATGATCAGGTCGCAGCCGGCCAGATCGGCGTAATCGGCGGTGGGCTTGATGCGATCGAGGATGACCTGCGCCTTGGCAGGATCCATGCGCTTCTTGGCCAGCCGGTCGGCGGTGTACTGCTTGCCCTTCTCGGCAGCGGCCAAGTCTCGATCAAGCAGCACAACCTCGATGCCGGCCTGCGCCGTCACCATGGCGACCCCAGCGCCCATCAGGCCGGCGCCGAGCATGCCGATCTTCTTCGTCGGCATGGCGGGCAGACCCTTGGGGCGGCGCGCGCCCTTTTCGGCGGCCTGCTTCGAAACAAACAGGCTGCGGATCATGTTGCCGGCCTGCGGGTCGGCCACCACCTTGGCGAAATATTTGGATTCAATGCGGATGGCGGTGTCCATCGGCACCTGGGTGCCTTCATAGACGGCGCTCAGGATCGCCTTGGGCGCGTTCATGTTGTCGCCGGCATTCACGTGCGTCATCGCCGTGCCGCCCACGAAAATCTGCGCGAAATTGGGGTTGAGCGCCGTCGCCGGGCCGCCCGGCATCTTGAAATTCTTGGTGTCCCACGGCTGCACGCCGCCATTGGGGTTGGCCTTCACCCACGCCTTGGCAGTGGCGATGATCTGGTCGGCGGGCACCACGGCCTGCACCACGCCAAAGCCCAGGGCTTCCTGCGGGCTCATGTTCTTGCCTTGCAACAGGTACATCAGCGCCGGCTGGATGCCCATCAGGCGCGGCAGGCGCTGGGTGCCGCCGGCGCCCGGGAACAGGCCGACCATGATTTCCGGCAGGCCCAGCGTGATCTTGGGATTGTCGGCGATCACCCGGTAGTGGCAGGCGAGGATGAATTCGAGCCCGCCACCCAGCGCGAGGCCATTGACGGCCGCCGCCACCGGCTTGCCGCAGGTTTCCAGATCGCGCAGCAGCTTGTTGAGGCCGAACACGCCATCGAACAGCGCGGCCATCTTCGATTTGCCTTCAGGCGCAGCGCCGCCGCCGAACAGCGCGCCCATGCCCTTCAGATCGGCCCCGGCCATGAAGCCGCTGGCCTTGCCGCTGGTGAGCACGGCGCCCTTCACGGCGTCGTCGGTCTTGAGGCGCTCGATGGCGGCGGCCAGATCGGCCTGCACTTCCGGCGTGATGACGTTCATCGACTGGCCTGGCACGTCGATGGTGAGCAGCAGGATGCCGTCGGCATCGAGTTCGGTGTGGATGGCGGTGGTCATGTCATTCCATTCCTTCTTTTCTTCGTCATCCCGGCGAAAGCCGGGATCCATCTCCCCAAAGTCGCGCTGGTGCAGCGTGCGGGTGATGGGCCCCGGCGTTCGCCGGGGTGACGGCCAAATGGTTACAAACGCTCGATGATCGTGCCGGTGCCCATGCCGGCGCCAACGCACAAATTCACCAGCGCGGTGCCCTTGCCGGTGCGCTCCAGCTCATCGAGCACGGTGCCCAGGATCATCGCGCCTGTCGCGCCCAATGGGTGGCCCATGGCGATGGCGCCGCCGTTCACATTGATCTTGTCGTGCGGGATGTTGAGCGCCTGCATGAAGCGCAGCACGACGGACGCAAACGCCTCGTTCAGTTCGAACAGGTCGATATCGTCCTTGGTCATGCCG
>Ga0209278_1000808_pt1 | contig 21284 bp, 16 predicted proteins | sample JI81BgreenDNA_FD_187504 | JGI IMG/M metagenome (GOLD analysis project Ga0209278, IMG submission 187504) | Wastewater effluent complex algal communities from Wisconsin, to seasonally profile nutrient transformation and Carbon sequestration -... | ecosystem: Engineered > WWTP > Effluent > Algae... | reverse complement strand
GGAACTCGGTGCCCTCGTCGCTGGTGTAGTACGCGCCCTTGCCGTCCGGGGCGTAGCGGAACGGGCCGAACGCCGCCTTGCCGCCATCGACGGGGAACATTTCGAGCTTGCCGGTGGCGAGGTCGAGTTCGCCGGGATAGCTCTCGTTGATCGACACCGCGCGGGTGACGAGCAGCTTGCCGCCGTCGCGGGAGAAGTCGGTGGCGTACCAGGTGCCGCCTTCCTGAAGCACGACGCGCGCCGGCGCATCGCCGGTCTTCACCCAGATATCGCTGTCGCGGCCGTTGCGCATGGTGCTGGTGAAGGCCACCTGCGTGCCGTCATGCGACCACAACGGCGATTCGTTGCGCGAACGCAGGCCGTCGGTGATGCGCGTGGCTTCGCGGGTGGCGAGGTCGTAGCGGTAGAGCTGCCAGAATTCCGAGCCACCCTCGTCCTTGCCGAACAGGAAGCCGCCGCGGCCGGGCTGCGCCTGCACGGCAACGGTGGGCTCGCGGTAGAAGGTGAGCTGCTCGCGCAGGCCCAGCGGCTGGCGAACCACATGCACCTGGTTGGTTTCGCCGAAGCGCGTGGTGACGAGGATCGCGTCGTTGCCCGACCAGCCGGCGAAGTTCGCACCGCGGGTGTTCTGGTAGCGGCTGAGCTGCTCGAGCAGTTCGGCGGACGGCGCGGGGATGTTCTCGCTGATGCGGTTGCCGACCTCCTCGCGCTGCACGGCCGGTGGGGCGGCGGGTGTCAGGGCGAAGGCGGGTAGGGCGGCGGCGAGTACGAGGCCGAAGGCCAGCGGGACAGCGCGTAGGCGCATGGGCGACTCCAGTGCGGTGACGGGCCCCGGAGACTAGCAGGGGCGGGGCGAGCCGGCCGAGACGGCGGCGTCGGGCTGGAACAGGGCGTCCTGCGGCGAGGCGGTGGCGTCGTCGAAGTGCGCGAGGCCCACCCCGACGAGGCGGTAGCGCGTGCGGGGCGGCAGCTCCACGCGGTCGCGCAGCGCCAGCGCCAGTTCCGCCAGCGCCTGCGCGCTGCTGGGCATGGCCTCGGGGCTCCAGCTGCGGGTGAGGGTCTGGAAGTCCGAAGTCTTCAGCTTGAGCTGCACCGTGCGTGCGCGGCGTGGCTCGCGCTGGGCCAGCGCCCAGACCCGCTCGGCCAGTCGCGTGATCGTCGGGCCGAGCTCCTCGAGCAGGTGGTCCTCGCTGAAGGTGTCCTCGGACGAGATGGACTGCCGCACGCGCGAGGGCACGACCGGATCATCGTCGATGCCGCGGGCAAGTTCGGCGAGCTTCAGGCCCCAGCGTCCGAACTTGTGCACCAGCAGGGGGGTCGGCACGGCGCGGAGTTCGCCGACGGTGTGGATGGCCAGTGTCGCGAGTTTTTCGGCCATCACCTGGCCCACGCCCGGAAGGCGCGCCGCGGGCAGTGGCGTCAGGAAGGACAGCACGCGTTCCGGGCGCACGACGAACAGGCCGTCGGGCTTGCGATGGTCGGAGGCGATCTTGGCGACGAACTTGTTCGGCGCGATGCCGGCCGACGCGGTGAGCGACAGCTCCTCGCGGATGCTCGCGCGGATGGATCGCGCCACGTCGGTAGCGGTCGCGAGGCCCTGCTTGTTGCTGCTGACATCGAGGTAGGCCTCGTCGAGCGACAGGGGTTCGATCAGGTCGGTGTGGCGTTCGAAGATCTCGCGGACGTGCGTCGAGACCGCCTTGTAGCGCGCGAAGTCCGGCGGCACGAAGATCGCCTGCGGGCACAGGCGCTCGGCGCGGATGGCCGGCATCGCCGAGCGCACGCCGAACTTCCGTGCCTCGTAGCTGGCGGCGCAGACGACCGAGCGGGCGCCCTTCCAGGCCACGACCACGGGCTTTCCGCGCAGGGCGGGATCGTCGCGCTGCTCCACCGAGGCATAGAACGCATCCATGTCGATGTGCACGATCTTCCGCATGTCGGCGAGGATACCGGGGCGTCACGCCGGCGACACGCGGTGGCGGCAAGCTCCCGGCATGAACGCCGCGCTCCGATCCGCCGCCGTCGCGCTTATGCTCGCGACCATGCCCGCCCTCGCCATGCCGCCGCTGCTCGTCATCGCCCATCGCGGCGCGTCGGGCGAACGCCCCGAACATACGCTCGAGGCCTACCGGCTCGCGATCGCGCAGGGCGCGGACTTCATCGAGCCCGACCTCGTGCCGACCCGCGATGGCGTGCTGGTGGTGCGCCACGAGAACGCGCTCTCCGGCAGCACCGATGTCGCGGCGCGGCCGGCGTTCGCCGACCGCAAGGTGCGCAAGAAGATCGACGGTGTTTGGATCGAGGACTGGTTCGCCGAGGATTTCACGCTCGACGAGATCCGCCAGCTCCGTGCGCGCGAGACGCGGCCGGAGGTGCGCGTGGCGAACACCACCTACGACGGGCGCTTTGGCATCCCGACCCTCGACGAGGTGGTCGCTTTGGCGAAGGCCGAGGGCGAACGCCTGGGCCGGCCGATCGGCATCTATCCCGAAACCAAGCACCCCACCTTCTTCCTGCACGAAGGACGGCATCGCGACGGCACGCCCATCGCGATGGACACCAGCGCAATGCTGGTCGATGCGCTGGTGGCGCAAGGCTTCACCGACCCGGCCCGCGTGTTCATCCAGAGCTTCGAGATCGACAACCTCCGCCGCCTCCAGCATGCGCTGATGCCGAAGGCGGGCATCGACCTGCCGCTGGTGTTCCTGCTCGGTGACACCTCGGGCGGCAGCGATCCGACGACGACCAACTTCGGCCAGCCCTACGACCTCGTCTGGTTCGCTGCCCATGGCGACGACCTCGCGGCGCGCTATGGCGCGCTGGCGGCGGCGGTGCCGGGTTTCGGTGGCGCCACGCATTACGGTGAACTGGTGACGCCGGCCGCGCTGTCCGCCCTGCGCGGCGACGTCGATGGTCTCGGGCCGTGGATCGCCAGCCTCTTGCAGGCCACGCCTGCGCCCGCCGCTGCGGCCGATCCGAGGCCGCGGCTGGGTGCGTCGATGGCACCGTGGTTGGCCGAGGCGCGCCGCCAGGGGTTTGCCGTGCACGCCTACACGGTGCGGGCCGAGCCGCCCTACCGTTTCGTCGACGCCGAGGGCCGCGAACAGCCGCCGGAGGCGCTGGTCCGCCAGCTGGCCGAAGCCGGCGTCACCGGGGTGTTTGCGGACCAGCCGGGCCTCGCTGCCTGCGTGCGCGACGCGCTGCATCGCGAAGGCGCTGCGCGGACGCGGCGCTGACGTCTGCCGCGGGACACCCCGCTATGCTCGCGGCATGGCCCGCATCGCGTCCTTCGCTCCTGCGATTCCCACCGCCCCGCGCGCGCTCGTCCTCGGCTCGATGCCGGGCGTGGCCTCGTTGAAGGCGGGCCAGTACTACGGGCATCCGCGCAATGCCTTCTGGCCGCTGATGCAGGCGCTGTTCGGCGTCCCATCGTCGGCCCGGTATGCCGCTCGGCTGGCGGCGCTCGGCGAGATCGGCATCGGACTCTGGGATGTGCTGGCCGAGTGCGAGCGGGCGGGCAGCCTCGACAGCGCCATCGCACCCACCAGCATCGCAGTGAACGATATCGCCGGCCTGCTGGCGGCGCATCCGGAGCTTCGCGTCGTCGCGCTGAACGGTGGCACGGCAGCGCGGCTCTTCGACCGCCATGTCGCGTCATCGCTAGGGGCGCGTCTCGCGTCGATGCGCGTGCTGCGACTGCCCTCGACCAGTCCCGCGCACGCCGCGCGCTCGTTCGCGCAGAAAGCCGAGGCGTGGGCGGCGTTGTCCGCGGCGCTGGCGCTGCCGGGAGACGCTCGCGCATGTGCCTGATCGCCGCCGCCGTCGATGCGCACCCGCGTTGGCGTTTCGTGCTCGCCGGCAATCGCGACGAGTTCCATGAACGGCGCACGGCAGCCGCGGGCTTCCTCGATCCCGGCGAAGCCACTTACGGCGGCCGCGACCTGCAGGCCGGCGGCGGCTGGCTCCAGGTGGCGCGCGACGGGCGGGTCGCCGCGGTCACCAATGTGCGCCTCGGTCGTTCGGAACCGTGGCCCCGGTCCCGCGGCGCGCTGGTCGCCGACTTCATCGCCGGATCCCGCAGCGCCCGACACTACCTTGATGATCTGGTGCCTTTCGCGCCCGAATTCGGCCGCTTCAACCTGCTGCTGTGGGACGGCGCGGCGCACTATGCCTCCAACCATCCGACGCACCGCGCCCGGGCCTTGGCGCCGGGCGTGCATGCGCTGTCGAACGCCGATCTCGACACGCCATGGCCGAAAACCGAGGCTCTCCGTGCGGCGATGGTGCGCTGGTTGGCGGGCGCGGATCGCCGCACGCCGCGCGAAGGCGGGGATCTGCTCGAGCCGCTGTTCGACGCACTGGCCGATCCGAGCGAAGCCCCGGACGCGGTGCTGCCGGACACCGGCGTGGGGCTCGAGTGGGAGCGCCGGCTTTCGGCCGCCTTCATTCGCGGCGAGGCCTATGGCACGCGGGCCAGCACCGTCGTGCTGGTGGGCGACGACGGGCTGTGGTTCGAGGAGCGGAGCTTCGGACCGAGCGCCGTTCCGACAGGGCGCCGCGGACGCTGGTTGGCCCGGCGCTGATCCCGGAGGCTCCGGCGAGCCGTCAACCGGGGCGCGCTTGGCGCGTTCATGGACGCACCACCTGAAGGAGTCCCGCCATGTTCCGTTCCCGCCTGCTGGCCCTCGCGATCACCTTGCTGGGCGCGTCCGTGGCCGCCGCGGATGCCCCGCGGCCGCCGAGCGGCGCGTCGCCCGGCGGCCGCTTCGCCGAGCTCGACCGCAATCGCGATGGCGCTCTGGATCGTGGCGAAGTCGCCGCGGCCCCCCGGTTGGCCGCGCGTTTCGAGCGGTTCGATCGCGATGGCGACCAGCGTCTCGCCCCGGCGGAATTGCGCAAGGCCGCCCGCCTCGTGGCGACCCGGCGCGACCTGGCCAGGGCGCAGCGTGAAGCGATGCGCGCCCGTTTCGCGTTTCTCGATGCGAATGGCGACCGCAGCCTGACCTTGGCCGAAATCGGTCCGGACGCGCCGCGACTCGCCGGTCAGTTCGCCGCCATCGACCGCAATCGCGACGGCCGCATCGTCCCGGACGAACTTCGCGATCACCTGAAGGCCGAACGCGAGGCACGCCGCGCGTCGCGCGCTGGCTGAGCCCCGTCGCCCGCGCTGTAACCTGCGCGCGCCGCCGGGCTGGTAGCCTCCGGCGCGTCCAGTGCATGGCGAGGCGATCGTGGGGCCGGGAGTGTTGCTTCAAGCGGAAGCCGAGCATGACCTCGAGCGGGCGGCAAGGCAGTTGGCGCGTGCCGGCGAAGAGCGCCACCAGGGCATCCACCAGGCCCGTAAATCCATTCGTCGCGTTCGTGCCCTGCTGGCCCTTGGCGGCGAGGCGTTTTCCGACCTTCCCCCGGTGCGGCGCCTTGACGCGTCGCTGCGCAGCCTGTGCCGGGGGCTTTCTCCCCTGCGTGATGCCGATGCCTTGCGCGATGCACTGCTGCACCTCTCGCGCGATGCCGTGATCGGCCCCATCGAATGCGAGCGCCTGTGCGCCTTCGTCGCCGTCCTGCGGGCACGACGGTTGGCCGCGGCGCTGGCGCGCGACCCGGATTTCGCTCGGCGTCGGGAACGCCTGCAGCAGGCTCAGGCCCGGCTTGCGTTGCTGCCGTGGGCGCGGATCGAGGAGGCGGACGTCGAGGCCGCGCTTGGGGACTCGAGGAAGCGCCTGCGGAAGGCGCTCCGGCGGGCGAAGCCGGGCATGGACGCGGAGGCGTGGCACACGCTGCGTCGCCGCCTGCGTCGACTGCGGCAGCAGGAAACCGCGCTGGCGAAGGTTCGGCCCGAGACGTCCCGGCCGACGCCGGGCATCGCCGAGCTGGCCGAGCGGATGGGCAAGGCCCAGGACCACGCGCTTCTTCTGGCGCACTGCCGGCGTAGCGGCGTGTTCCCGGCACGCGATCGGGCGACCTTGCGGCGCCTCGTCGAGCCGCTCTACATCGACGCCCTGCAAAACGCAGCGGCGACGCTCCGGGGCGCGTGAGCCCCGGGCGCCGCCGCCGGTGATCCGCTGAGACGATCAGAAGCGCAGGCCGGCCTGCAGCGAATACACCCACGGGTCCACGTTCGCCGTGCCGATGCTGGCGCCGGCCAGGGTCGCCTCGGAATCGAAGTCGATCCAGCGCGCTTCGCCACGGATGAACCAGCGGTCGCTGGCGAGGAAGTCGGCACCCAGCGTGGCGGTCAGGCCGTTCGAGTCATCGACATCGACCGGCGCGCCGGCCAGCGCGTTGATGCCGCGGACGTCGGACAGCGAGGTCCAGTTGTAGCCAAGACCCACGTACGGGCTGAAGCCGCCCTCGTCGCCACCGAGGAAATGCCAGTTGGCGCCCAGGCTGATCGGCTGGTGCTTGAGCGCGACGACCTCGCCGAGGCCCGCGAGGGTCACGGTGTGCTCGAACTTGCTGATCGGCATGTCGAAGGTCAGCTCGACGCCGTTGTCGAAGAAGTACGAGGCACCGAGGACGGCCTGCGTGTCGCTGTCGATCGACGCGGCAGCGCCGGCCAGCGTGCCGTTGTCCGACTTCGGGTTGACGTTGGCGGCGCCGGCGCGGACCGCGAAGCCCTGCGCGGCGACGGTGGTGGACGCGAGCGCGGTGGCCAGGGCGATCGAGGTGAGGACGAAGGTGGAACGCATGGGTGGCTTCCTTGAGAGAGGTGAGGGGGCTGCGCGGCGGGATCGCCAGCGGCGAGGACAGAGTGCGGATGACGCGGTGCAGCGAACGCCAAGGATTTGTCCTCGGGATGGCAAGGCCGCGTCCCGGCGGCGTGAATCGGCCTCGCTGTAAACGTATGCGGCGCCCTTGGCGGGGGCGCGGGGGCGGCAGGGATGGCGCCCCATCGGCGTGGAGGCCAGAATGGCGGTCTTGTTTGCGTCCCTCGGAGGGGACATGGCCGATATCCGCGACGCCAAGGTGCCCGACCTCGGCAACAGCAGCGACGTTCCCGTCATCGAAGTCCTCGTCGCCGTGGGCGACCGGGTCAAGAAGGACCAGGGTCTCGTCACGCTCGAGAGCGACAAAGCCACGATGGAAGTCCCCGCGCCATTCGCGGGCGTCGTCCGCGAGATCACGGTGAAGCTCGGCGATGCGCTGAGCGAAGGCCACGTCGTCGCGCGCATCGAGGTGGAGGCGAATGCCGCAGCCCCGGCTCCTGTCGCGACGCCTCCCGCAGCGGCGGCCGCCCCCGCCCCGGCCGCGAAGCCCGCGCCGGCGCCGGCCGCGGTTTCGGAGCGCGCGCCCGCACCGGTCGTCGCCGCGGCACCCGTCGCCAGCGGCCCCGCTCCGGCGCTGGCCAACACCCCGGGTGTTGATCCGGAAGCCTTGCCGCCGAGCACGCCGCCGATCGCCTTTACTGCCGAGTCCCTGTTGCCCGACAAGGTGCCGCACGCCTCGCCGGCGGTGCGCGTGTTCGCGCGCGAGCTCGGCGTCGACCTGTCGAAGGTGGCGGGCAGCGGCCGCGGTGGTCGCATCGCCAAAGAAGACGTGCAGGCCTTCGTCAAGGCAGTGATGGCGGAGGGCGTGCCGATGGCCGCGCCGGTTGGCGGCGGTAGCGGTGGCTTGAACCTGATCCCGTGGCCGAAGGTGGACTTCGCCAAGTTCGGCCCGGTCGAGACCCAGCCGCTGTCGCGCATCCAGAAGCTCAGCGGCCAGAACCTCGCCCGCAACTGGGCGATGATCCCGCACGTCACGCAGTTCGACGAGGCCGACATCACCGAGATGGAGGCTTTCCGCAAGCAGTTGGGCGAAGAGAGCAAGGACACGAAGCTCACGCCGCTGGTGTTCCTGATCAAGGCCGCCGTCGCCGCGTTGAAGGCCTTCCCGAAGTTCAACGCTTCGCTTGATGGCGACACGCTCGTCCTCAAGCGCTACTTCCATATCGGCATCGCGGTGGACACCCCGGACGGCCTCGTGGTGCCGGTGATCCGCGACTGCGACCAGAAGGGCCTGCTCGATCTCGCCCGTGAGCTCGGCGAGATCAGCAAGAAGGCCCGCGACAAGAAGCTGGGCCCCGCCGACATGCAGGGCGGCTGCTTTTCGATCAGCTCGCTGGGCGGCATCGGCGGCACCGCGTTCACGCCGATCATCAACGCGCCGGAAGTCGCGATCCTCGGCGTCTCGCGCAGCAGTACCAAGCCGGTGTGGAACGGCAAGGATTTCGCGCCGCGCCTGATGCTGCCGCTCAGCTTGAGCTACGACCACCGCGTGATCGACGGCGCCGACGCCGCGCGCTTCACCAGCTTCCTCGCGAAGTCGCTGGGCGACCTGCGCCGCCTGCTGCTCTGATGATGCCGTTGCCGCCCGGGTCCGACGCCATTCCGGCGCGCGCCACGGTCGGCGCGCTGCAGTGGGCGCAGCGCCGCGTGTCCGGGTTCGACGACTTCGCCGGCGAGTTCAGTGAGTGGGTGCGCGTGGCCGCGGACTACGGCGTCGAGCTGCTGGTGGTGCCGGAGCTGATCACCTGCCAGCTGCTCAGCGCCGAGCCGACGCGGCTCGGCCCCGCCGAAGCGCTGGAGCGGCTTTCGGCGCACACGCCGGCGTGGACGGCGCTGCTGTCCGCCTTGGCGAAGCAGCATCGGCTCACGCTGGCCGGCGGCACGCACCTGACCTGGATCGACGGCCGCCCGCGCAACGTCTGTTGGGTCGCCACGCCCGACGGCGCGCTGCAGCGCCGCGACAAGCTGCACATCACGCCGAGCGAGGCGGGCAGCTGGGCGGTCGAGGGTGGTGATGCCCGCGACGTCGCGCCGGTCGACACGCCGGTGGGCAAGGTGGGCGTGCAGATCTGCTACGACAGCGAGTTCCCCGAGCTGGGCCGCGCGCAGGTCGATGCCGGTGCGTGGCTGTTCGCGATTCCCTATTGCACCGATCTCCGCGGCGGCCACCTGCGCGTGCGCCACAGTGCGCAGGCGCGCGCCGTCGAGAATCAGGTCTACGTCGTCACCGCCGGCAACACCGGCTTCTGCCCCGGCGTGGCGAATTTCGACCAGCAATACGCCGAGTCGGCCGTGCTCACGCCCTGCGACGACGCCATCAGCGCCTTTGCCGCCGACGGCGTGGCGAAGGCCGCGACGCCGAACGTCGCGCAACTCCTCGTCGCCGAGCTCGACGGCGCCGCGCTCAGGCGCGCCCGCGAGCGCGGCAGCGTCCGCAACCTCATCGACCGTCGTCCCGAGCTCTACGCCGCTCTGCGCGGCGGGACCTGAGGCGCGGCATTCCCGAACACGAACGATCCCAAGGCACGAGCATGGCCAGCATTGACGTCAAGGTTCCCGACATCGGCGGCAGCGCCGGCATTCCCGTCATCGAACTGCTGGTGAAGCCCGGCGACACGGTGAGGAAGGACCAGGGCCTCGTCACCCTCGAGAGCGACAAGGCGACGATGGAAGTGCCGTCGCCGGCCGCCGGCGTGATCACCGCGCTGAAAGTGAAGCTCGGCGACGAGGTCTCGGAAGGCCACGTGATCGCCACGCTGGAAGTGGCCGAAGCCGGCACCGCCGCCACGCCCGCCGCGGCACCGAAGCCCGCGAATGCTGCGGCCGCACCGGCGCCCGCCGTGCTTGCAACGCCGGCCCCCGTCGCTGCTGCACCGAAAGCCGCGGCCAGCGATGGCAAGGCCGCCGACCACCGCTGCCAGCTGGTGGTGATCGGCGCCGGCCCCGGTGGCTACACCGCCGCGTTCCGCGCCGCCGACCTCGGCCTCGATGTCGTGCTCATCGAGCGCTACCCGACGCTCGGCGGCGTCTGCCTCAACGTCGGCTGCATTCCGTCGAAGGCCTTGCTGCACACGGCGGCCGTGATCCAGGAAGCGAAGCACATGGACGCCGTCGGCGTGAGCTTCGGCGCTCCCAGGATCGACGTCGACAAGCTCCGCGGCTACAAGGAGAAGGTGATCGGCACGCTCACCAAGGGCCTTGCCGGCATGGCCAAGCAGCGCAAGGTGCGCGTGCTGCAGGGTACGGCGAGTTTCGTCTCGCCGAACGAACTCGATATCGCCAGCGCCGATGGCACGCAGCGCCTCGCCTTCGAGAAGGCGATCATCGCGGCCGGTTCGCAGCCGGTGAAGCTGCCGGGCTTCCCGTGGGGCGACCCGCGGGTGATGGACTCCACCGACGCGCTTGAGCTCAAGGACATTCCGAAGACCCTGCTCGTCGTCGGCGGCGGCATCATCGGCCTCGAGATGGCCTGCGTGTACGCCGGCCTCGGCAGCGCGGTCACCGTGGTGGAACTGGGGCCGCAGCTGATGCCGGGCGCCGACCTCGACCTCGTCAAGCCGCTGGCCGACCTGCTCAAGAGCCGCGGCGTGGTCGTGCACCTCAACACCAAGGTGCCGGAAGTGGTCGCGAAGCCCGATGGGTTGCACGCTCGCTTCGAGGGCGAGAAGGCCCCGAGCAGCGCGGCGTTCGACCGCGTGCTGGTCTCGGTGGGCCGCAGCCCGAACGGCGGCAAGCTCGCTGCGGAGAAGGCCGGCGTGCAGGTGACCGAGCGCGGCTTCATCCCGGTCGACCGCCAGATGCGCACCAACGTGCCGCACATCTTCGCCATCGGTGATCTCGTCGGCCAGCCGATGCTGGCCCACAAGGCCACGCACGAGGGCAAGCTTGCGGCAGAAGTCGCGGCGGGCGAGAAGCGCGAGTGGGTCGCGCGCGTGATTCCGTCGGTGGCCTACACCGACCCGGAAGTGGCGTGGGTCGGCGTCACCGAGACCGAAGCCAAGGCCAAGGGCCTCGCCATCGAAGTCGGCAAGTTCCCGTGGGCGGCCTCGGGTCGCGCGATCGGCAATGGCCGCACCGAAGGCGCGACCAAGCTGATCCTCGACGCGGCGACGCATCGCGTGATCGGCGGTGGCATCGTCGGCACGAATGCCGGTGACCTGATCGGCGAGATCGCTCTGGCCATCGAGATGGGCGCGGAAGTGGGCGATATCGGCCACACCATCCATCCGCACCCGACGCTGATCGAAACCGTGGCGATGGCGGCGGAAGTGGCCGAAGGCACGATCACCGACTTGTACCTCCCGAAGAAAAAATAAGCAGCGCGCGGCCCCGTTGCCGCGCCCGCCGAGGTGACGCCCATGGAATTCCTCTACCTCCTCGGCGGCCTGATCGCCCTGCTGCTCGGCACCGATACCGCCACCAAGGGCTTGTCCGGGCTCGTGCAGCAGGCCGGGGCCTCCGCGCTCACCGCCGGGCTCGTGCTGGTCGGCGTCGGTTATGCGCTGCCGGGCCTCGCGCTCATCGCTGGCGCGGCCGCATGGCAGGGCCTGCCGGTGGCCGCGACGGCCGCGCAGGGCGCGATGCTGGGCACGCTTGGTCTTGGTGCGTCGGGCCTGTTGATCAGCACCGGGCTCGTGCTGCGCGTGCGGCCGTGGCGGATGCTCGATGGCGACAAGGCGCAGGCCGAACTCGCCGAATTCGCTGCCAGCCGCGAGGGCTGGGGCCGCAATACGTTCCGACTCGTCCTCGGCGCGTCCCTGCTGGTGGCGGGCGCGCGCGGCGTGCTGGCCGGTGCGCCCTTCTTCGCGCTGGTGTCCGGTGTCGACGCGGGCGGTGCGCTGGTCGTTTCCGCGACGCTCGGCATCGGCGCGGCGGTCGCGATCGTCGCGACCTTCAATGCACGTTTTGGCGATGCCGCGGCCGCTTATGCGGCCATTCTCGGCGGCGGTGCGTTACTCGTCGGTGTTGCCGTGATTGTTGCCGTCCTCACGGCGATGCCCGCGTTCGACGTGCGCCTGCTCGCGCATCCGCTGCCGCAGGGCCTCGCGCTGCTGGGCCTGCTCGCCGCCGTGGCCAAGCCCGCCAAGCCGCTGGGTCGCGGCCTGGGCCTGGCCGTCCTCGCGGCGACGGTCGTCCTGCTCGCCACGGCGCTCGTCCTCCTCGGCTGATCGCGCGCGTCGCTCAGCGGAACACCGCGAAGCAGACCGCGCACACCACGACCACGCCCAGCGCATCCATCATCGCGCCCTCGCGGAGCATCCGCTGCGCCGGCACCCGGCCCGAGCCGTAGGCGATCGCATTCGGCGCGGTGGCGACCGGCAGCATGAAGCCCACGCTTGCCGCCATCACGGTCGGGAACATCAGCAGGGCCGGATCGACGTCGATGGCGACGGCCACGCTGGCCATGATCGGCATCAACAGCACCGCGGTGGCGGTGTTGCTGACGATCTCCGAGAGCAGCACCACGCTGGCGACGATCAACAGCAGCATCGGCAGCAAGGGCAGGGCGGCCAGACCGCGCAACTGCTCGGCGAGGAGCGCGCTGAGCCCACTCGACTGGAAGGCCATCGACAGTGCGATGCCGCCGCCGAACAGCACCAGCACGCCCCAGGGGAGGCGCTCGGCATCCTTCCACTCGAGCACGCGTGCCCCGCGGCCATCGCTGATCACCAGCATCGCCAGCGCCCCGCACAGCGCCACGCCCGTATCGGTCGCGCCGGGCATGCCGAGCCACGCGCTCCAGCCGCCGAACGGCAGCTCGCGGAACACCCAGGCGGCGGCCGTGAGCCCGAACACCGCCAGTACGCGCCGCTCCGCGCTCGACCACGCCGGCAGTTCGGGCAGCGTCGCGCGCGGTGTTGCGCCGAGCGAGCGTCCGAGCCAGACGGCCATCAGCGGCACCAGCAGGATGACGATCGGTACGCCGATCAGCATCCAGTCGACGAAGCCGAAGGCCTTGCCGGTGGTCTCCTCGTAGACGCTCATGAACACGAGGTTCGGCGGTGTGCCGATCGGCGTGCCCAGCCCGCCGATGCTGGCGGCGTAGGCGATGCCGAGGATCAAGGGCGCGCCCAGTCGCGCATCGCGGTAGTCGGCCAGCACGGCCAGCGCGACCGGCAGCAGCAGGAGGGTCGTTGCGGTATTCGAGATCCACATGCTCAGGGCGGCCGACGCGATCATGAAGCCCCAGAGCACCGCGCGGCCCGAGCCGCCACCCACCGCGCGCACCATGCCGATCGCCAGTCGCCGGTGTGCGCCGCTCTTCTCCACCGCCATCGACAGCACGAAGCCGCCGAGCAGCAGCAGGATCAACTCGTTGCCGTAGGCCTGGGCCACCTGTTGCGGGGTCAGCAGGCCCGCCATGGGCAGCAGGGCCAGCGGGAGAAGTGCCGTCGCGGCCGGCGCGACCGGTTCGCGCACCCACCATCCCGCGCACCAGAGCGTCAGCGCGGCGGTGAAGGCCAGCGGGTGTTCGACACCCATCCCGCGCAGCGCGAGATAGGCCAGGAGTGCGAGCGCGGGCACCAGCAGGAGCGACCCTGATCGATCGGTCGACGGTCCGGCGGCATGGTCGGTCATCGGGTTTCGCAGACGGCCAAGGTCGGCGTGGAGCATCGCACGCACCCGGCACGTCCGTGGCGCCGCATGGCATCCTCCGCGCTGTTTCCGAGGGCCCCGCCGTGCGTCGTCCACCGCTTCTCGTCTTCGGCCTCAGTGGCCAACTGGGCGATGCCCTGCGGTGCCGTGGCCTGCCCTCCCCGGTGCTCGCGCTCTCGCGCCGCGTCCCTGCGTTTGCTGCGTGCGAGGACGGCATCACCTGGCATTCCGGCAGCCTCGACACCTTCGATGAGCCGCAGCCCTTCGAGGCCGTGCTCAGCCTCGGGCCGCTGGACGCCTTCGCGCGCGCGGTCGCGGCGGGGCGCGTGCGTACCGCGCGCATCGTGGCCTTCGGTTCGACCAGCGTGCATGTGAAGAGCGGCTCGCCCGATCCGGCCGAGCGTGCGGTGGCGGCCCGTCTCGCCGAGGCCGAAACGGCGCTGTTCGCGGCCTGCCGGAGCCGTGGAACCCGATGCCTCGTGCTGCGACCGACCCTGGTCTGGGGCATGGGGCGGGACACCACGGTGAGCCGCGTCGTCGGGTTGGCCCGCCGTTGGCCGCTGCTGCCGCTGCCTCTGGGCGCGCCCGGCCTGCGCCAACCCGTCCATGCCCTCGACCTCGCCGACGTGGCGCGGACCGCCCTCGAGAGGGACGGATTGCCCGACGGCGGATTCGATCTGCCGGGGGGGGAGCGCCTCGCCTTCGGTGCGATGCTGCGTCGCAGCGTGGCGGCAGGGGCGCCACGCTGCCGGGTTCTGCCGGTGGCCTGGCCGCTGGTGGCCGCGGCGGGTCGTGCACACCCGGCGCTGCGGGGGTGGGCCTCGCGCCTTGCCGCGGACCTTGTTTTCGAGGACCAGGCGGCCCGCGAGGCCTTGGGCTGGCGCCCGCGAGGCTTCGCGCCGGGACCGGCCGACTTCCCGGCCTGACACGGCGGCGCGCGGCCGTGTTGCGGCGCAATGCGTCCGCCATACGCCGGAGCATTGCCTTTTCCTAACGGACTCTTAATATGGGCTCGTCGTCACTTTCGAGCTTTTGATCTAGGCTGCCACCGGCGCATCGCGCCACGTGCCGCCGAGGTCGAGGGATCGAGCCCCCTCCCCGGAGGTCCCGGGGGTTGTCTTGTCACTGATCCTGTCCCGAGGAAGTCCTGATGAAGTCCAAATCCCATCTGCGCGGCGGCATCGCGCTCGCTCCGCTGGCTGCCGCCGTCGGCTTGGCGCTGCTGGCCCCGACCGCCCAGGCCTTCGAGTTCGGCAGCGGCGAATTCACCGGCACGATCGACACCACCGTGTCCTACGGCTACTCGTGGCGCACCGAGGACCAGGACCCGAACCTGATCGGCAAGGGCCAGTTCAACCCGCTGCTCTGCGCGCAGAACCAGGCCATCCTGCCGCTGCCACCGGCCTCGCCGACCAACCCCTTCCCGGCCTGCGCCTCGGGCTTCCCGGGCTCGGCCGCCCAGGTCGCCGCGCGGGGCCGTTTCTCGGTCAACCGTGACGACGGCAACCTGAAGTACGACAAGGGCGACGCGATCGCCAACACCTTCAAGATCACCTCCGAGATGAAGCTCGGCTGGCGCAACTGGGGTGCCTTCACCCGCGCCACGTATTTCTACGACTTCGAGAACGCCGACCGCGCCGACCTCACGGCCGAAGCCAAGGACCGCATCGGCGAGCGCTTCCGCCTCCTCGACGCCTTCATCTACCGCGATTTCAACGTGGGCGAGCAGAGCGGCACGTGGCGCCTGGGCCGCCAGGTGATCAGCTGGGGCGAGAGCACCTTCATCCAGAACGGCATCAATGCCGTCAACCCGGTCGATCTGTCGGCGCTGCGCGTCGCCGGCGCCGAGCTGAAGGAAGCCTTCCTGCCGGTCGATGCGATCTACGGCTCGTTCAACCTGACGCAGAACGTCGCGATCGAAGGCTTCTACCTGTTCGAGTTCGAAGAGATCGAAGTCGACGCCGCCGGCACCTACTTCAGTGCGAACGATTTCGCCACGCCGGGCGGCACCTACGTGATGCTCGGCTTCGGCACCGTGCCGCAGCCGGTCAACAATCCGGAGCGTTTCTTCGCGACCTGCTTCGGCGGCCCGACCGGCCCGCTGAACACCGACCTCAACTTCACCGGCCTGCCGCCGGGCGTCACCAACGCCACCATCGCCGGCATCGGCTGCGGCGGCGCCGTGGCGCGTCTCCCGAACCGCAACGCGCGCGACGACGGCCAGTACGGTGGCGCGGTGCGCTGGTACGCGGAGAACCTCAACGAAACCGAGTTCGGTTTCTACTTCATGAACTACCACAGCCGCCTGCCGCTGCTGTCGGGTCGTGCCGTCACCGGCCCGTCGGCCAACACCGGCCGCTTCTTCGTCGAGTATCCGGAAGACATCCAGCTGTACGGCATGAGCTGGAACACCAACATCCCCGGCGGCATCGCCTTCCAGGGTGAGGTCAGCTACCGCCCGAACGCGCCGTTCCAGATCGACGACGTCGAGCTGCTGTTCGCCGCGCTGACCCCGCTCAACACCTTCATCCGGATCCAGGGCGCGCCGCCGGCCTACGAGTTCCGCAGCCAGCTCGGCACCGCCGCGCTCGGCCAGGAGATCCGCGGCTGGCGCGAGCACGCGCAGACCCAGGTGCAGATGACCTTCACCAAGGTCTTCGGCCAGGTGCTCGGCGCCGACCAGATCTCGACGGTGGCGGAACTCGGCTGGACCGACGTCGATCTCGACGGCAATGTCCGTTACGAAGGCGAAGGCACCGACACCGGCGGCGGCTGCAGCGTCGCCAACGTCGCGGCGGCGCTCTCCGGCGGCATCCCGGCGGTCTTCAATCCGGCGCTCGCCGGTTGCGCCCGCAATCCGCAGACGCTCGACGGCGGCTTCCCGACCAAGTTCTCGTGGGGCTACCGCCTTGCGGCGCGCGCCGACTACAACAGCTTCCTCGGCACCGCGTTCACCTTCTCGCCGCGCCTCGCGTTCAACCATGACGTCGACGGCATCTCGCCGGGCCCGGGCGGCAACTTCCTCGAAGGCCGCAAGTCGCTCACGCTGGGTGCCGAGTTCAATTACCTGAACTCGTGGGTCTTCGATCTGGCGTACACGTCGTTCTCGGGCGGTGGGATCTTCAACCAGATCGCCGACCGCGACTTCGCGTCCGCCAGCGTCCGTTACTCGTTCTGATGCTCCTGGGAGGGAACAGCATGAAATTGACGACCAAGGCTGCATTTGCAGCCACCTTCGGCGCGCTGGCCCTGTCGGCCAGCGTCGCCAACGCCGCGGTGGATGCGGCGAAAGCCGCACAACTGGGCCAGACGCTGACGCCGGTCGGCGCGGAGAAGGCCGGCAACGCCGCCGGCACCATCCCGGCGTGGGAGGGCGGCATCACCCGTCCGCCCGCGGGTTACCGCAACGGCATGTTCCATCCGGATCCCTTCGCGGCCGACCGCCCGAAGTTCCAGATCACCCGCGCGAACGTCGGCCAGTACGGCAACAACCTGACGGCCGGCCAGAAGGCGATGTTCACGCGCTATCCGACCTTCCGCATGGACGTCTACCCGACGCGCCGTTCGGCCGCGTTCCCGCAGCGCACGTATGACTTCACCAAGACCAACGCGACGCAGTGCCGCCTGGTCGCCAACGGCGAAGGCATCCAGAACTGTGCCGAGGGCTTCCCGTTCCCGGTGCCGCAGAATGCCTATGAGCTGATCTGGAACCACAAGCTCAAGTACAAGGGCGTTTCCGGCCGTCGCTGGGCGAACCGCGTCGCGCCGACGCCGGGTGGCCAGTACACGATGATCCGCCTGCAGGAACGCCTGCTGGGCCTGTACTACAAGCCGGGCAACACCTCGGAGAACATCAACAACATCCTGCTGTACTTCCTGCAGGACGTGCTCGGTCCGGCGCGTCTGGCCGGCCAGGTGCTGCTGGTGCATGAAACGCTGAACAACTCGGTGGCGCCGCGCCAGGCGTGGATCTACAACCCCGGCCAGCGCCGCGTCCGCCGCGCCCCGAACGTCGCCTACGACAACCCGGCCACCGCGTCCGACGGCCTGTCCACCAATGACATGACCGACATGTTCAACGGTGCGATGGACCGCTTCGACTGGACCATCGTCGGCAAGAAGGAGATGTACGTTCCGTACAACTCCTACAAGGCGCACAGCAACAACACGAAGATCGCCGACCTGGTCCGCCCGGGCCACCTGAACCCCGACTTCATGCGCTATGAGCTGCACCGCGTGTGGGTGGTCGAGGCGAAGCTGAAGGCCGGCGCACGCCACATCAACAGCCGCCGCACCTTCTACCTGGACGAGGACAGCTACCAGATCCTCGCGATCGACCACTACGACGGCCAGGGTGCGATCTGGCGCGTGTCGGAAGCCCCGTCGATCAACTACTACGAAGTGCCGACGTTCTGGTCGACCATCGAGGCGCACTACGACCTGAAGTCGGGCCGCTACCTCGCGGGCCTGCTGGACAACGAAGAGGACCGGCCGTTCGACTTCGGCTACCAGGCCACGCCGGCGGACTTCTCGCCGCAGAACCTGCGCTCCGCGGGCGTCCGCTGATCCGTCGCGCCACGGCCTCCATCGTGGCGCGTCATCTCCGCGGGCGGCGCTTTACGGCGCCGCCCGTTTTTCTTGAGGGTTCCATGTCTTCGATTCTCGCGCGATCCCGGACGCCACTCGTCCTCGCCCTGGGCACCGCCCTGTTGTGGGCGACGGCGGCGCCCGCCCAAGACCCGCCGTCCGACGACCCCGCGGTGCAGCCCGCCGAACGCCTGCCTTTGGCGTCGAAGGCTCTCCTGCTTGATCTTGCGCGCACCAGCGCCGGCCTGTTCGCCGTCGGTGAGCGCGGCATCGTGCTGCGCGGCGACGACGACGGGCAGTGGACCCAACTCGCCGCACCGACACGCGCGGCGCTGACCAGCGTGGCCAGTGCCGATGGCGAGCTGTGGGTGGCCGGCCACTCCGGCGTGATCCTGCGTTCCAGCGATAACGGCGATACGTGGACGCGGCAGCGGCTCGACCTCTGGAGCCCGGAGAGTTTCGAACCCTCGCAGGGCGCCCCGATCCTCGACCTGCTCTTTGTCGATGCCAACACCGGCTTCGCCGTCGGTGCGTTCAGCACCCTGCTGCGGACCACCGACGGTGGCCAGACCTGGGTGGCGCTCTCGCTGAAGGGCGAGGCGCCGGTCGCCGAGGCTGGCGCCACGGACGAGGCGGCGATGGCCGACGACGGCATGGGCATCAGCGACAGCGGGGTCCTCAGTGCCGATGACCTCGTGCTCGAGGACGAGGTCGATCCGCACCTCAATGCCATCGGCCGGGACGCGGGTGGCACGCTCTACCTTGCCGGTGAGCGCGGCGCGATGTTCCGCTCGCGCGACAACGGCGACACCTGGCAGCGCCTCAGCTTCCCCTACGAGGGCTCGATGTTCGGCATCGTCGCTTGGAACGCCGGCCACGTGCTGGCTTTCGGCCTGCGCGGCAACGTCTTCGAATCCACCGACGGCGGCGACAGCTGGAGCCGCCTCGATACCGGCACCGAGGTCGCCCTGATGGGGGGCACGGCGCTGGCCGACGGTGGCGCCGTGCTGGTGGGCAACGAAGGCACCATCCTCAAGCGTGCCGACGGCGCCTCGCCGTTCGAGCGCACCACGTTCCAGAACGCGGACGGCGAAACGCCGGTGCTGTCGGGCGCCATCCCCGACGCCGCGGGTGGACTCATCCTGATCGGCGACAAGGGAGCGGAACGCCATGGCGCTCGGTAACTCCGGTTCGGGCGACACCGCCTTCCACCGCGCGCTGGAGCGCGTGATCTTCAACAACCGCGGCTTCGTGATGGTGTTCTTCGCCATCGTGACGGTGGCCATGGCGTTCTTCGCCAGCCAGCTCCGCGTCGATGCGGGCTTCATGAAGCAGATCCCGCGCGAACACCCGTACATGTCGACCTTCGTCGAATACATGGCGGAGTTCGGCGGCGCCAACCGCGTGCTGGTGGCGGTCGTGGCGAAGGATGGGGACATCTTCGACCAGGCCTACATGGCCACGCTCGAGAACGTCACCAAGGACGTGATGGCGATGGAGGCGACGGACGACGCGCGCGTACGCTCGCTGTTCACGCCGAACACGCGTTTTGTCGAAGTCGTCGAGGACGGCTTCTCGGGCGGCAACGTCATCCCCGACACCTTCTCGCCGAACGTCGAGGGCTATACCGCAGCGGCGGAAGACTTCGACCGCATCCGCGGCAACATCGTCAAGGCCAACATCCTCGGCCGCCTCGTCGCCCGCGACTGGTCGGCGACGATGGTGTGGGCGGACCTGATTCCCGAGGACCAGGCGCCGGGCGGCAAGCTCGACTACCAGGCCATCGGCGACCAGCTGGAAGGCATCCGCGCCAAGTACGAGAACGACCAGTACTCGGTGCACATCATCGGCTTCGCGAAGATGGTGGACGACATCGCCGACGGCGCGGCCTCGGTGGTGGTCTTCTTCGCCATCACCATCGCCTTCACCTGGCTGCTGCTGTTCATCTACTCGACGTCCGCGAAGCTGGCGACCCTGACGGTGTTCGCGGCCTTCGTGGCCGTGGTGTGGATGCTCGGTGCCCTGCGCCTGCTGGGCTACGGCATCGACCCGATGAACATGCTGACGCCCTTCCTGATCTTCGCCATCGCGGTCAGCCATGGCGAGCAGATGATCAACCGATTCCGCGGCGAGATCTTCTTCGGCGGCATGGAAGACGGTAGCCCCGAGGAGCTGCGCCAGCGCCATGGCATCTCGCCGCTCGAGGCCGCGAAAGCCAGCTTCCGCATGCTGCTGATCCCGGGCACCGTCGCGCTCGCGGCCGGCTGCATCGGCTTCGCCACCATCATGCTGATCGAGATCCAGATGGTGCGCGAGTTGGCGATCACGGCGACGGTCGGCGTCGGCTTGACGATGCTCACCAACCTCGTGCTGCTGCCCGTGCTTCTGAGCTACACCACGCTCCGCAACATGGAGAAGAAGCGTGAGTTCCGCCTCCGCCAGCTCACCCAGTTCGACAAGGTCTGGGCGGTGCTCTCGCGGCTGTCGAAGCCCGGGCCCGCGGCGGTCGTCGTCGTGGCCGGTGCCGCGATCTGGTTCTTCGCCGAAGCCCACGGCGACAAGGTGATGATCGGCGACGCCGAATCCGGCGTGGCCGAGCTGCGCCCGGAATCGCGCTTCAACCAGGACGCCGCGCAGATCACCCAGCGCTTCGCCCTCGGCATCGACACCATCAACATCATCGTCGAGACCAGCCCGGACGCCTGCACCAACTACCGCGTGATGGAGGTCATCGACCGCCTCTCGTGGCGCCTCGCCAACGTCGAGGGCGTGCAGCAGGTGATCAGCCTGCCGATGGCCGCGAAGATCGCCAACGCCGGCTGGAACGAAGGCAACGTGCGCTGGCGCGAGCTGCCGCGCGTGCCGGACAACCTGCGCACGGCGACGCAGAGCTTCGAGACCGACACCGGCCTGCTCAACGCCGACTGCTCGGTGATGCCGGTGACGGTGTTCCTCACCGACCACAAGGCCACGACGATCGACCGCGTGGTGAAGGCCATCAAGGACTTCCGCGAGGCCGAAACCGAGAACGTGGCCGGCATCCGCACCGTGCTCGGCCTCGCCGAGGACGCCGCGATCCCGGACCTCGACCGCACCGGCATCCGCGAGAAGCTCGCCGAGGCGCACATGGCCGCGATGAGCGACCCGTCGGCGCCGGCGCTCAACGTCGTCAACCCGCGCATCGGCACCGGCAACGTCGGCGTGATGGCGGCGATCAACGACGAAGTGCGCGAGCAGGAGCACATCATGCTGTGGCTGCTGTACGCCGCGGTGTTCGTGATGTGCCTGCTGAGCTTCAAGAACCCGCTCGCCGCCGCCTGCATCGTGCTGCCG
>Ga0209278_1000807_pt1 | contig 21304 bp, 15 predicted proteins | sample JI81BgreenDNA_FD_187504 | JGI IMG/M metagenome (GOLD analysis project Ga0209278, IMG submission 187504) | Wastewater effluent complex algal communities from Wisconsin, to seasonally profile nutrient transformation and Carbon sequestration -... | ecosystem: Engineered > WWTP > Effluent > Algae... | reverse complement strand
GGCCGGCAACCTGGTCACCTTCGGCATCGAGCCGGTGCGGCCCGAAACCGGCTATGGCTATCTTGAACTGGCCGATGCCGACGCCCGCCGCGCCCACGAGCCCCAGCCGCTGGCGCGGTTCGTCGAGAAGCCTGATCGCGCCACCGCGCAGGCCATGCTGGACGGCGGCCGTCACCTCTGGAACGCCGGCATGTTCCTGATGTCGGTGAGCGCCGTGGCTGCTGCCTACAGGGCGGTGGCCCCCGACATTTTCGCAGCGGTATCGGGGGCGGTGGCGGCCAGCCGGCGCGACGGCCACTTCGTTCACCTGGGCGAAGCGGACTGGCGGCAATCGCCTGGCATCTCGATCGACTTCGCCATCATGGAGAAGTCCGCCAATCTGGCCGTCATGCCCTTCTCCGGCGGCTGGTCGGACGTGGGCGACTGGTCGAGCGTGTGGCGGGAAGGCGCACCCGACGGCGATGGCAACCTGATAGACGGCCAGGCCGACGCCATCGATTGCAAGGACTGCCTGCTGCGCAGCGAAGTGCCGGACCAAATGGTCGTCGGGCTGGATCTTGATGCCATGATGGTCGTGGTGACCCGGGATGCCGTGCTGGTCGCGCCACAATCTTCAAGCCAGCGCGTCTCGGAAGTTGTGAAACGCTTGCGGCAGAAGGACCGGCCGGAAGCCGATGAAAGCCGACGCGATCATCGCAAATGGGGCTGGTATGAAAGCATTGCCATGCGCAAGGGGTATCAGGTCAAACAGCTTATCGTCGATCCCCACCAGTCGCTGTCCTTGCAGTCGCATGCGCACCGCGCCGAACACTGGATCATCCTTTCCGGCCGGGGCCACGTGATCGTCGAGGACCAGACGCGCGCCGTCAGCCCAGGCGACCATGTCTTCATCCCCCAAGGCGCCATCCACCAGCTGCAGAATGGCAGCGATGTGCCGATGCTGCTGGTCGAGGTCCAGGTCGGGGATTATCTGGGGGAAGACGATATCGTGCGTTATCCCGCGCATCCCGCGAAGGTCAGCACGTCCTGAGCGGCACAGGCCCGCCATTGCCACCCATGCGCCAGCCGTTTATTCAGGCGCCTACCCGTGTGGCCGCCAATGAAACAGGAACTTCTTCTTGCCGGAACATACTGTCGATGACGCCGCGCCCACACTGCCTTGCAATCATGCCGACCATCGCTCGGGCGGACTTGTGAGGAGCATGTTAACATGTTCCATGCCGCAATTGGCGGAAACGCGCCGGTGAGCTCTCTTTCTTCCCTGGTCCGCCGTGTGCGTGGCGTGGATCGCCTGTTCCTGTTTTCCGTCGTGCTGCCCACCCTTGCGTCCACCCTGTATTTCGGGGCGATTGCGTCGGACATCTATGTCTCGGAATCCCGCTTCATCGTCCGCAGTCCTGACAAACCGGCAGCTTCGGGCGTTGGCCTGCTGCTGAAGAGCGCGGCGGGGTTCAGTACAGCGGGGGACGAGATCTACGCTGCCCAGAACTTCGTCAATTCGCGTGATGCGCTGCGTGCCGTGGACAAGGGCGGCGCATTCCGCACCGCCTATACGCAGGCGGGCATCTCGCTGTTCGATCGGTTCGATCCACTCGGGATCAGCGGATCGTTCGAGGAGTTGTATGAATATTATCTGGACAAGGTGACCGCAGCGCAGGACAGCGAGTCCTCGATCATCACACTGACAGTGAAGGCCTATTCGCCTCGAGATGCGCAGCACATCAACCAGCGACTGCTCGACATGGCGGAAGCAACCGTCAACCGTTTGAATGAACGCGCCCGGAGCGATCTGATCCGCACCTCGTCCAAGGAAGTCGCCGAAGCCAAGCTGAGGGCCCAGAGCGCCGCGCTGGCTCTTTCCGCCTTCCGCAACCGCGAGGGGGTTGTCGATCCTGAAAAGCAGGCGACCGTTCAGATCCAGATGGTCTCCAAGCTGCAGGACGAGCTGATCGCCACCCAGTCCCGCCTTGCCCAGTTGCGGTCCGTGGCGCCCAGCAATCCGCAGATCGCCGTGCTGCAGGCGCAGGCCAACAGCCTTTCGGCCGCAATTGACGCCGAAATCGGCAAGGTGGCCGGTGATCGGCGCTCCCTGTCCTCGCGCGCGGCCCAGTATCAGCGGCTGCAGCTGGAAAGCCAGTTCGCCGACCGTCAGCTTGCCGTCGCCATGGCCTCCCAGCAGGACGCCGAGAATGAGGCCCGCCGCAAGCAGGCCTATGTCGAACGCATCGTGGAGCCCAACCTTGCCGATTATCCCATCGAGCCACGGCGCATTCGCGGCGTGCTGTCCACCTTCGTGTTTGCGCTGATCGTTTGGGGCGTGCTCTCGATGATGCTGGCCGGCGTGCGCGAGCATGGGCAATGAGCATGTCGCCGGCCGGCCCATCTGATGGCCGCAGCGCGCTGGCAGCGGCGTTCGAAGTGCAGCGCCGGGTGATCTGGGCGCTGCTGCTACGGGAAATGATCACCCGCTATGGCCGGCACAATTTCGGTTTCCTGTGGCTATTTCTCGAACCGATGCTGTTCACGCTGGCGGTGACGCTGCTCTGGGTTGGACTCGATCTCAACCATGTCTCCAGCCTGCCCATCACGGCCTTTGCCGTCACCGGCTATTCCAGCATCCTGCTGTGGCGCAACATGCCCGGCCGGCTGATCGGTTCCATCGGTCCCAATCTCGCGCTGATGTTCCACCGGCAGGTGAAGGTGATTGATATCTTCCTGTCGCGGCTGGCGCTGGAGTTCATGGGCGCCACCATCAGCTTCATCGTGCTCACGGTCCTGTTCACCGGGATCGACTGGATGGCGCTGCCGGAAGACCTGCTGCAGGTGTGCATCGGCTGGCTCTTGCTGGCCTGGTTCGGCGCCGGTCTTGCCATCCTACTCGGCGCGCTGGCAGAGGATTATGACATCGTTGAAAAGCTCTGGCACCCATTTGCCTATCTCATCCTGCCCCTTTCGGGCGCGGCCTTCACGGTCGACACGCTGCCGCCGGCCGGGCAGCAGTGGATCCTCTATCTGCCGATGGTCAACGCCATCGAATATCTGCGCGAAGGCTATTTCGGTTCGGTCGTCCACGCCCATTATGATCTTGCCTATCTGATCAGCGTGAACCTGTTGCTCACCGGCCTGGGCCTGGCCAAGACCCGTGTGGTCAGCCAGAAGGTCGTTCCGGAATGATCCGGCTGGTGGACCTGTGCAAATCCTATCCCACCTCGCAGGGCCCGCGCGAGGTGTTCCGCAACATCAACCTCACCGTGGCGCCCGGCGAAAGGGTCGGCATACTGGGGCGCAACGGAGCCGGCAAGTCCACCATGATCCGGCTGCTGTCGGGCGCCGAGCAGCCGACATCGGGGCTGGTAGAACGGCGCATGTCGGTCTCGTGGCCGCTGGCCTTTGGCGGCGCCTTTCAAAGCGCGCTGACCGGGCTGGACAATCTGCGCTTCATCTGCCGGATCTATGGCATCCCGTGGGAAGACAAGCTGGAGTATGTCCAGCAATTCTCGGAACTTGGGCCCTATCTGCGCGAGCCGCTGCGGGTTTATTCTTCCGGCATGCGGGCCCGCCTGGCCTTTGCCCTTTCGATGGTGATCGAGTTTGACTGTTTCCTGATCGACGAGGTGGTGGCCGTGGGGGATGCGCGCTTCCACGAGAAATGCCACGCCGAACTGTTCGAAAAGCGCGCGGACCGGGCCCTGATCATCGTCAGCCATGACGCCAATTATGTGCGCGAGCATTGCTCGACATTGTGCGTGCTGTCGGAAGGCGAAATGTCGGTGTTCACCGATCCGGACGAGGCTTTCGAATTCTACCACCGGGCCATCCACCTGCAATGAAGCCACTGGGGCGAGCCGCCGGCCTGGTCGCCCTGCCGGTTCGGGCGGCCATGGCGGTGGCCCTGGCAGCGCTGGCCGCCGCCACGCAGGAGCCGCGCCACTGGGCCGCGCTGGCGGACCAACTGGGCCATGTCGCAGCTGCCCTGCCGATGGCTGTGCTGCATCGTGCCCATGGCCAGGCCCTGCGGTCAGGCCAGCGCCCCGCCGAAGCGGTGACGGCCTTGCGGCGCGGCCTTGCGCTGAGCCCGGATGACCCCGCCCTGCTGCGCGAGCTTGGGCGCGCGTTGCGCCTTGCCGGCCAGTGGGAGGAGGCCATCGCCGCCCTGAGGCAGTCCGCGGGCCGGGGCCATGGCGGCGCCGTTTCCGATTTGCTGCGGTTGGGGCAGCGGGCAGCGCTGCCGGTGCCGCAGCCCGGGGTCCGTCCGCGCCAGGCCTGGGCTGAACTGGCGGATGATGTCCCGCGACCGCCACCCACGCCAGCGGCCGCACTGTTCCGCATCCGCGTGACGGGCGGCAGCGCCGTGGACAGCCCGCTGGCGCAATCACTGGCTGGGCAAGCCCATGCGGCCTGGTGCCTTGACACTGATGAGAGGGAGAAGGTTGGCGATTGGCCCGGCCTTGCCATCTATGATCTGCCGCTGCCGGCACAGGCCTGTCTCCATCCGCAGGCGCTGGCCTGGCTCAACCAAGCCGCTGCGCGCACCAGTGCGGCGGTGCTGCGGTCCGATCATGATCATGTGGGTGCAGACGGGCGGCGCTGTGATCCGTGGCTGTTGCCGCAGGGGGATCGGCTGTGGCTGGAGGCAACTGCCGGTGTGGAAGCACGGCGAGCGGCGGCGCAGACGGAGGCAGCGGGGCCGGCCGCGCATGTGCCGCTGGTGCTGGCCACACTGCCTGCAGTGGCGATGCCGGCACGCGCCCTCCCCGATGCCGAACCACAGAAGCTGTCGATCATCATCCCGACCCGTGACAATCCCGGCCTGCTGGACGCAGCGATCACCAGCCTGCGCGCCACCGCCAGCCGGCGCGATCTGCTGGAGATCGTGATCGTCGACAACGGCAGCCGGCTGCCGGCCACGCGGGCGCTGCTGACCCGGTTGGCCGCAGAACCCGGCGTGCGGATCGTGCCCTTCGATGAACCGTTCAACTGGTCGCGGGCCAGCAACCTTGGCGCCGCCGCCGCCAGTGCAGACCGGCTGCTGTTTCTCAACGACGATACCGAAATGCAGACCGCCGGCTGGGACCGCATCCTTGCCGGGCTGCTGGCAGACGCGCGGGTGGGCGCGGTGGGCGCCCGCATGCTTTATCCGGATGGCCGCATCCAGCACGCCGGCTTCGTGTTCGGGATGGACAATGGCCCCCAGCACGATGGCCGCTGGCGCGACGGCAGCGATCCCGGCCCGGCCGGGCGCTGGACGGCGATCCGGGAAGCCGTGGCCGTCACCGGCGCCTTCATCGCCATCAGCCGCGCAGATTTCGCAGGCGCGGGCGGCTTTGACGAGGCTGGCCTGGCCATCGATTTTGCCGATGTCGATCTGTGCCTGAAGCTGCGGGCGCGGAGCCGGATCGTCGCCTATTGCGGCGCCATCACCCTGCTGCATCATGAATCGGTGTCACGCGGGCTGAATGTCTCACGCGCCCAGCGCCGGCGGATGCGGCGGGAATGGGCGCTGCTGCAGGCGCGCTGGGGCGATGCGGTGCGCCATGATCCGTTCCATCACCCCGCCTGGGCGCGCACCGGCGTGCCGCATGATGGGCTGCGGCAGCCGACAATGGACGAGGTCATGACGTGGTCGCTCTAGCCCCCTTGTCAACACAAGGCCAATTCGGCCTCGAACGCCACCCCAACTGTCTCACCGCCGAAGAGGATGGTGACAGTTTCGGACAGTTGTGGCGTGCCTGACAGCTGTCGAAACTCCCGGACATGGTGCCGGATGTGTGACCAGCCCGGTGACAACTCCAGCCACTTTTCGGCCACCGCTCCGCTTGACGATACCAGGGCAATCCGCAGCGCGACGGGCTGGGCGGCCTCGATCCGGACGACAGCCTGAATCTCGACGGTGCTCAGATCGACCGGGGTCGCAAAGCGCACTGTCATGTCATCCCAGCGCGGCTCGGCGAACGGGCCGAACTGGCCGCGAAAGCGCGCCGCAGACCCGCTGATCAGAGTGCGGTTGCCGCGTTCCTGCTCCAGTCTGCCGCGCGCCATGCTGGTCTGGCGATAGGTTTCCGCTACCGGCGCTGGTGCCGGTGATAGCGGGCGCCGCACAATCGCAGTGAGAAAATCGCAGTTGGTATCGTACCAAACACCGACAACTTCTAGCGGAAACAGTCGAGAAAGCGCGTGCACCGCCCTTTCATTGAAAAAGACATAATGCGTACGCACGATATAGTCGTTGCGCAACATCGGAACCTGGAAAAGCATAACGCCGCCAGGATTGAGCTTTGCAGCCAGCCGCGCAAACATTGCATTGAGTTCTGGCACATGCTCCATGACGTGCATCGAAATGATGCCATCAAGACCGTCGGGAACTTGGTCAAGATCGTTAGAAATATGGATACGATCGCGATCCGGCATATGGGCGTGGACCTGCTGCAAAACCTCCAGGGTCAGTTCGACGGCATAAACTTCCGTGTAAAAACGCGCAGCTTTGGCAGCAACGATGCCGCGACCAGCGCCGAAATCCATCATCGCGCCGCGCGCTGCGTTGGGTTCTTGTTCAAACAAGAAATCAACAATATTGCTATCATCGATATAACGAATTAGTTCAGCAAGGAAGCTTGCGTCGACAGAGTAGAACTGGTCGGACGAAAGGGCCTGAATTCGGTCATTGATCTGGGGTTCTAAAATGTTGCGCTGCACGTCGGTGCAGTTGATAAGCAAGCTGCAATCCCGGCACTGTCCAATGTCGCATGTGCGGCCATCGATATCTTTGCGCTGATCAAAGGCGAATATACTATCCGTCGCCATGCACAGTGGGCACGCAATTGCCAAGGGTCGTTGTATGGCAGCGGCGGGGCGATGCACAACGACATCGACCGGTGTTTCCTCGTCCATGATTTAGCACACCATAAAGTGACGGTCAGAACTTCAACGCGCCCAGTTTCTCCGGTTCCTGCAAGTGTGTAAGGCGCGTATATTGCGCCAGTATGTGCATCAGGGACTGGTGAAGATCCTCCACAATGCCATAATTCTCGCAATCGACATGCAGGCTGACATCGGCGACGTGGCGGGCCGGCGCGCCGGCAAAGCCGGTCATGGCGATGGTGCCCATGCCCAGGGCGCGGGCCAGTTCCAGCGTGCGCACGATGTTGGGAGACGCGCCGGATGAACTGATGGCGATCAGCAGGTCGCCGGCCTCCCCCAGCGATTCCAGCTGGAAGGAGAACATCTGCTCGCTGCCGATATCGTTGACGATGGCGGTGATGGTCTCCACCGTGGTGGACAGGCTGTAGACCCTGGGCCGGATCGCCGTATCGGTGCGGATGCCCTTCAGGCAATCGCACACCAGATGGTTGGCAATCGCCGCCGAACCGCCATTGCCGCAGGAATAGATGCGCCTGGCCGAAGCCACCGTGCGGGCGATCAGTTCGCCGGCCGCCGTGATGGCGGCCGGATCGATGGTGGCGGCAGCGGCGGCCATGCGGGCGAAATATTCGCCGGCATAGGGGCCGGCGCCGTCGATCAGGCGATCAGGAAAATAGGGCATCGATCAACTCCGATTGGGACCTTCGGGTCAGCGCGGATTGTAGAACAGGATGCGGCTGCCCAGCGGTTCAAAGCCGAAGCGCACCTGGCGCAGGCCCACGGCATTGGCGATATCCTCGTGCCGTTCACGCGGGGCATAGAACATCATGAAACCGCCCTGCCCGGCACCCAGCAGCTTGCCGCCAAGCGCACCGGCCCCGATGGCGCGATCATACCAGCCATCGATGTCACTGGAACTGATACCACTGGTGAGCGATTTCTTGAGCGACCAGTTTTCGGCAAGGATATGGCCGAAACTGTCGATGTTGCCGCGCCCCAGTTCGTCGCGCATCACATGGGCCAGCGCCACCATCCGCTTGAGCGCCGCCTGCTTGGCCCGGTCGCTGCCGGTTTCGGCCGACTGGTTGGCCAGGATCGCCGAGGCGCTGCGGGTGATGCCGGTGTAGAAGACGATGAGACGCTGTTCGAGCAGGTCGCGCAGATCACGCGGCATGATCACCGGCTTCAACGAGACGCTGTCGTCTGGGTGAAACTCGATCAGGTTCAGCCCGCCATAGGCGGCGGCATATTGATCCTGTTTGCCGATCGGCTGGCCGCAGCGTTCGATCTCGATCTCGCAGCTGCCGCGGGCCAGCTCTTCGGCCGACACATGCTGGCCCTGGTAGGCACCGAGCACGTTGAGCAGCCCGACCGTGAAGGTGGAAGAGGAACCAAGCCCTGTTCCGCGGGACGGAATGTCGGCCGTGGTGGTGATCTCCACACCGCCCCGGATGCCGCGCATGTCAAAGGCGGCGCGCACCAGTTCATGCTCGATTTCCGCGATCGATTGGACTTCCTCCGTCCGCGAATAGGCCAGGCGGATGCCCTGATCGAACTTCCGATTGATGGAGACATAGACATATTTGTCGATGGCGGTGCTGAGCACGGCGCCGCCATGCTCGCGGTAGAATGCCGGCAAGTCGCTACCACCGCCCACGAAGCTCATGCGCAAGGGGGTTTGGCTGATGATCACGGCTGGGGCTCCGCAAGGGACAGGATAGGGCTGGCCGCAACGATCAGGGCCGCCGCCTCGCGGATCGACGGCACGACATGATCCGGCACTGCATCGTGCTTGCCATCGCGGCCGCCTTCGCCGGTTTCAACGAGAACGGAGCGCACACCAAGGCTCGCGGCAAGCGCGATGTCGGCACTGCTGTCGCCCACCATCCAGGAGTGCGCCAGATCGATGTTGAGAGCGGCTGCGGCGGCCAGCACCATGCCCGGTGCCGGCTTGCGGCAATCGCAGTCACGCTTCAACTCCGGCACTTCGCCGGGATAGCCGGAATGGGGATGGTGCGGGCAATAGCGGATATCGTCCAGATAGGCCCCGGCCGCACCAAGCTCGCTTTCCAGCCGGGCATGGATGCGCGCCAGATCGGACTGCGTCGCCTCTCCGCGCGCCAGCACCGGCTGGTTGGTCACCAGCACCACGCGATACTCGGCATCGTTGAGACGTTTGACGGCATGTCCGGCACCCGACAGCAACACCAGATCCTCGGCCCGCGCGATATGGCCGCGCAGCTCGTTCAACGTGCCATCCCGATCGAGGAACACGGCGCGCTGCGGGGTCTGGCGGCGGGCCCTGGCCACCAGTCCACTCGCCAGTTGCCGCTCGGCCTTGTCCAGCCGGGCGGGCGTGCCGATATCCTTGATATATTCGAAGCTGACATGGCCGCGCAGCCGGGCGCCGCCGGCCAGCATGGCGGGAAACAGGTCCTTGGCGAAATCCCCCACGGCCATCCGGCCAGCCCAGGGCAGCAGAGCGCGGCGCTCCACCACGTAGAAGGCGGCGTTGACCAGGTTGCGCAGCCAGGCGCCCGCCGGATGCGGATATGGGTGGAATCCGCTGATCCAGCCATGGGCGTCCACTTCCACCAGATCGGAATCGGCGGGGTGATCGTTGGGATGCAGCAGCAAGGTGGCATCGGCGCCGCTTTGTGCATGTTCGGCCAACAAGTGGCCGACATCGAGATCGAACAGCGTGTCGCCATAGACAACCAGGAAGCGCTCCTGAAGTTGCTCGATGCACGCCAGCGTGGCGCCGGCCGTGCCGCGCGGCTCGCCATCGTCCACCAGGGTCAGCTGGATCGGCAGGTCAAGCCTGGCGATGAATTCGGCGATCTGATCGGCGGCGTGATTGACCAGCAGGACGACATCGTCGACGCCCTGGATCGCGAGCGCCGCCAACTGGCGCTGCAGCAGTGGCACGCCGCCCACGTCGACCAGCGGCTTGGGCCGGCCGTTCAGCCGGCTGGCCAGCCGCGTACCCTTGCCGCCAGCGAGGATGACGGCCTGTGTCATCTTGTCTCCTGCGCGATGATCTCGGCCACCGCCTTCAGCACGGCCTCGCGCGAGCCGAGCCGGGGTTGCCACCCGGTTGCCAGCAACCGCTCCACCGAATAGGCGAACTTCGGCACATCGCCCACCCAGCCACGATTGCCTTCGCCGAACTGGATGGCGGCGGCCGGGCGGAACTGGTCGCGCACCGTCTCGGCAATGAAGCGCACCGTTACCCCATCGTCGGTTGGACCGATGTTATAGACGGCATAGGGCTCACGGCGATCTGCGATATGGAGCATGCCGGCGACCAAGTCGCTGACATGAAGATAGGCCTTCTGCTGCGTGCCATTGCCCAGCACGTCAAGCCGATCCGGGGTTGCCACCAGCTTGCGGATGAAATCAAGGATCACGCCATGGGTGGCCGGCACCCCGATCACGTTGGGAAAGCGGAAGACCGACACCTCTTCGAGCCAGGCTTCCTTCGCAGCGCGCAACTGGGCTTCCGATGCCAGCTTCATCGCACCATAGTTGGAGATGGGCTGAAGTGGGCCGATATCCTCGTGGATCAACCGTTCGCCGTGATCGCCATAGATGGCCGAGCTGGAGGCAAAGTGAATCCGCGTCCTGCCGCGCCGCTTCATCACGTCCAGCAGCGCAACGGTCGTCATGAACGTCTGCCGCAGATCGACGCGATAATCGGCAACGCCGGCCGGGATGTCCGAATTGGCCGCCATATGCCAGACTTGGTCGAAGCGGTTCACGCCAAGCGCAACATCAAGCGTGTCCGGATCGCTGCAATCCGCTTCGATGAACCCGAAGCCGTTGCGGCCACGCAGCGCTGCCATGTTGGCAATGCTGCCCCGGGACAGATCATCGAGCACCAGCACTTCGTCCCCGCGGTCAAGCAAGGCGGCGGCCAGATTGACCCCTATGAAGCCGGCTCCACCGGCAATCAGATGCACCGTCACGTTCTCCGGTCCTTGCGCGATGCGGTTCAATTGCGGACAGCGCGGCGACGCGCGTTGGCCGGCTTGCTGCGAGCGAGGCGCTCCATGATCAGGCTTTCCACGCGGCGCGCCATCTCCTCCTCGCTCGGGAAGGTGGCGGCAAATTCAATCCCCCTGGCGCTGCGATCCGCGAGCGCCGTCGGATCGTCCAGCAGGGCTGCCATGTCGCGCGCCATGCGCACCGGATCAGCATCGGCAAGGAGGGCGATATCATGCCGATTGTCATAGTTCACCTCGTTGCCCGGTCGATTGAGATCCACCACCGGCAAGCCGCATGCCATCATCTCATAGGGCACCAGGCTGGGATTGGTCGTCGAGAAGACCAGCCCCAACGACGATGTCGCATAGAGCCGGGCAAGATCGTTGATGGTCGGAACGATATCGAGATAGGTGAGCGGATAGTCCTGTGGATGCTGCTTTGCGCTACCGGATCCAAAGAACAGGATCTCGTGATCGGGGCGCAGGCGATGGAATTCGCGAAGTGCCATGGTGCCGATCAGGAAGCAGCGCCGCGCCATCTCGGGTTTGGCAAAGAACAGCACGCGCTTTGCCCGCGCGGCACCGTCGCCCGCGTCCGGGCGGTATATCTCGCGGTCTACCGGAAAGCGGAAACTGTCTGCCTCCATGGCATAATCCCGCCTCAGGATATGTGCGCACCATGGGCCGGAGGTGATGGCATAGAGCCCCTTGCGATAGGTATTCTCGGCCAGGATGTATTCCGAACCCATGGGGTAGAAGGCGGGCTCGAAATCCTGCACGAAGTACATGATCTCCCCGATCTGGGACTGCACCGATTCCGCGAGCGCCACGGTCGACCAGTGGGTGGCCATCATCACGTCCTCCCCCTCGGCGCGGCCGGCAAAGCGGCGAACCGGGCCTTCGAACGGGTAGAAATGCTTGCGGACCGTCTTGCGCAGTTCCGCCTCGGTCATCGTCGTGTCGGAGAAATAGAGCCGCACATCATGTCCGAAGCGTTCGAGATGATACGCCGCGCGCAGGATGTTGCGATGGCCGCCGCCACCGATGATCAGGCCGGGCACGATCCAGCCGATCTTCAGGCCTGACTTGCTGCGCGGCTTTGCCGGCACCGGCGCCTCGAGGCCATACGCAACCAGCGCGGCCCTTGCAGCGTTTTCGGACGTGAAGCGCTCCAGTGTCGTTTCCCGAGCCGCCGCGCCCAGGCGGCTACGCAGATCCGCATCGGCCACCAGTCGCCCAAGTTTTTCCTCCCACTCCGCCGGCGCAGATGCCAGCAGGCTGTTCTGACCGTCCGTGATGGCTGCCGCGAACGGCTGGGTGCGGCTGGCAATCGTCGGCACTTCCACCAGGGCAGCTTCGAAGAATTTCAGCTCGCTCTTGGCCTCGCAGAACAGATCGCCTTCCTCGAGCGGGGCAAGGTTGATGTCACACGCGGCCAGATCGCGCAGCATGTCGAGCGGCGGCATGAAACCGGCGCGCTCAATGCGCTCGGCAAAGGGGAGCCAGCTTTCGTCCAGATCAAGCAGGCCCACCAGCCGCAAGATCACGCGGCGATCCCGCTTCATCACCGCCTGGATGGCAGCTGCACACTGGGCGAAGTCACGGGCGTGCGTCTTCGAGCCTGAATAATAGCCAATGCGGACGGGACCGTCCTTGGGCTTTGCTGCCGCCAGTATCTCGTCGGCAAGCGACCGCTGGGCAACGTTCACACTGTTGACAACGATGTGGGCCTCGCGGCCGAGGCCAGAGAGCTTGTCCTGTAACAGTCTTGTCGTGGTGGTGGCGATGTCGCAGCTGAATAGGAGCGACCGATAGGCGCGCACGCCCCATTCATAGTCCGCACGCTGCGCCGCATTGAGTTCGGCCACACCCGCGACCGTGTCGATGATCGAAGGTTCGAACACATAGTCATCGATATCGAATACGGTCTTGATCCGGTTTACCCGGCAATACTCCAGCACTTCCACGATGCGTTTCGACGGATCGAAGGGCGCCCGGAAAAACACGACGACGCGCGGGCGAAGGCCCTTGTCCACGATGTCGCCGCACTGGCTGAAATCCAGCACCTCGGCGCTGTAGTTCCAATACTCCAGGCCTTCCACAATGTTGTATACCCGGTAGCGCTTGGACTCGCCTTCCCAGCAGCCAATCAGGAACAGAACGTCGCTTGTATAGTCGGAAGGGCTCATTGCGGCAGGCTCCGGCCAGTCATCTTCTTGAAGGTGCGACCCACCCAGCGCACGGGCCGGGTCAGGGCCCAGCTCAGAGAACCGCGAAAGCGTGCCAGCGTGCGCTCGGCATGATCAAGCCGATAGCGCATGGCGTTGACCTCGTTCTCCAGCGCCGAAACCTTTGCCAGCGCCTCGGGCAGGCGGCCCGCTTCATCGGCCAGGGCATTGGCACGGGTCTCGGCCTCCGCCAGGCGGTGGCTGGTTTCGGCAATGGCCCGCCGCACGGTGTCAAGCTCGGCCGATTGCTGACGCATCGTTCCCTCGCGTTCGTCGCGCTGACGCGCCAGCGCCTCGATTTCGAGGCTGCGCGCCGAAAGGGCGGCATGCGCCTCGCTCTGAATACTGGCCAGACGGGCCTGCGTGTCCATCAGCACGCGCCGCAGTTCAGCGGTTTCGTCCAGTCGCGCCAGATAGGCCAGCAATGTGTCAGCGCCAAGCGGTTCAGCCGGGCGTGCCGCCGCGCGCTCAAGGGCGTCCAGAAGTGTCGCCGTGTGTTCGTGCAACAGCTCGGGGAGCCGGGCATCGGCCGCCGATTGAACGAGGGCCGCACGGACGGCGTCCACCGACGTCCGGATGCCGGCATTTTCGTCCCGCAAGGCCGCAAACATCGCGTTTCTGTCTTCAGCGGCAGCCAGTGCGCCGGCAAGTTGCTGCTTCTCCCGTTCCTGATCGGCAATGCGTTCCTTGTGATCGGTCTCAGCGCGCCGCAGCACGTCGACATCATGTTCGAGCGTAAGGACATAGCGGTCATCATTGATGGTGAGCACCGGTTCCACGGGCAGGTGGCCGGCGATGGGCTCGTCACTGGCGAGGAAAACGAAATAATCGGCATGCTCCATCCGGATCCGGTCGGTCACCGGGATAATGCGATCCAGCCGTTCGGGGAGCGCCCGGCCAACGAACGAGCTGAAGCAATTCACTTCGAAAAAGGCCTCCACATGGCGGAAGCGCTGCTTCAGCATGCCGTGGAGTTCCTCGAAGCTCATTTCGTGGACATGGAAGTGCGTGCGGATGTCATCGAGCGGTCGTGGCGTCGAGATAGCCAGCACGCCGGCCGGGCGCAGTGCAGCCTTGATCCGGTCCAGGACTTGTTCTTGTGCCTCTACATGCTCGATCAACTCGAAACAGGTCACAAGGTCATGGCTGCCCGCGAAGCTGATGAGGGCGGCGTCGTGGACCGCGAAGGACGCTGCCGGATGGAAGTAATACTTGCGCGCATGCTCGATCGCATCGTCGGCGATGTCCAAGCCGAGAACCGACGTTGCGCCAGCCTTGGCAAGCAGCTGAGAGCCGTAACCGACCCCGCAGCCGACATCCAGCACGTCGGCACCTGCGGCCAGCTGGGCGGCAAAAGCGTAGCGGGCAACATGTTCCTGATACATCTTCTGCGCAAAATTCGGTTCGCAGTCCGGTGCTCCTGGCACGATGCGCTCGCCGGTAAAGCCAAGAGTCATGGCGGTCTCCAGTTCAATCCTGCAGTCTGCCTGACGAGCCCTTGAGCAGGGCTGCCTGACGAATTAGCGCGCCAAACCGCGACATCAACTGGTCGTGATCGTTGACACGCATACCAATTTTTCGGCTCGCTTCCCCTAACGATTGGCGCCGGCAATGGGAAGTGGCGAGTTCTTCAATGCGTGCCGCCAATGCATCCACGTTTCCAGGTTCATAGGAAAGGGCGTTACATCCGAACTGGACCAGTTCACCGATCCCATCAACGTCGGTCGAAATCACCGGCAGTCCGCTCTCCATTGCTTCCACGATCGCCCGGGGTGCGCTTTCCTGCCGCGAACAGCACAGAAATATGTCTGCTGCGGCATAGAGCTGGGCAGGATCGTCCACTTCGCCAAGCAGCCGGATGGATGCCTGCCGCGAAGTCGGCAGGCCAGCGATCGCGTGCTGCAAGGCATCGCCATAGCGACTGTCTGCCACGCGGCCTGCAATCAGCACATGCACCCTTTCGGCAAGCGCCTCTGGCAGCCTCATCAGGGCACCGGCGATGTCGCCTTGGCCCTTGCGCGCCGAGATGCTGCCCACCATGAGGATCACCAGCCGGTCATCCGTCAGCCCCAGTGCTGCCCTCTCGGCAGTACGGGACCCAGATCGAAGCTGCATGGTCCGGGCAGGCGTCATCGCGTGCCGGATGGTTTCGAAATTGCTGTGCCTCGCGATGGGCATCCAGGCTTGTCGCGTCGCATCGGCGACCTGAATCACTCGATAGGCCATGGCGAAAGCGGCCAGTGCGCGTGCCCGTGCTGTCGGCGTCAGATGCCGGAAATAGGCATGCCATGGGCCACCCTCGTGCTGCCACCAAAGCGCCTGCAACCCGGCCTCGCGGGCAGCGGCCACGGCGGCGTGGGTTTCAAGCGTGTTCGCCAGCACGGCCTGCGCGCCAAACTGCCGGAACAGGCCGGCGAGCCCTGTCACATAGGCAGCAAGCGTCGCGCCGCCGGCTCGGCGCGGCGGAAACGCCCGGACAATCACCGGAATGGCGGCCTTGGCCAGATCGTCTGCCAATGGGCCTGTGCGCGGGGTGATGACCACCGGCTCGGCCGTCCCTGCGGCCTTCAGCCCGATGAGAAGATCAACCAACACAGTCTGGGCTCCCTCGCGCAGCAGATCATGGCTGACGGCCGCAAGCTTGATCGGCGCTTGCTGCCGCAGGGCGGGCGCATGGCGCGCCGGCAGCCACTGTGCGGCGCCAACACCTGTATTGCTGCCAAGATTGGGGTTGTGCCAGGGATCGGGCGGCAACCTGCCGGATGGCAGCAAAAGCCGCTCCACCCGGCCCACGGCATCGGCGGCGCAGATCACGTGCAGCCCTGCGCCGCGAACCCGGGCCGACAGCCACGGCCCCAGTGCCTGCAGTGTGTCCGGCGGTTCGGCGGCGGCAAGGGCGCTGCCAATCCAGTCGGTCGCAGCCGCCGACAGAACGGCAAGATGCGCCGGTACGGCCAGGCATTCATGGGGCACCCGTGCCCGATAAGCAGGGCCGTGCCGGTGGTGGGCAAGGCCGGCCAAGCCTGCCTCCATCTGACTGCTGCCGGGCGGCTGTAACAGGCCAACGGCCGCAACGCGGCCATCCGGTTCCTCGAGCCGCGCCCCCACCAGGCCAACATCGGCACGACCGGCATGGCCGATCAGGCAGGCGACATCACTGGCGCTGCGCGGCAGGGTGCGGTTTTCCAGCAACAGCACGTGCCGCCCGCCGGCTATGCCAAGGGCCGCCCGCAACGAAGGGATCATGGCCGGCCCGGGTGCCACGACCCTAATTTCGCTACCGCCCGGAAGCAGCTTGCCGATGGCCTCCAGCCAGGCGGACGACGGGGCCGTTTCGCCTGATGGCAATGCGATGGCCAGACACGGCGGCGGCGGCGGCCATTCCAGCCCGAACAGCGCGATGCCGGCCTCGCGCGCCCACCGCGGCTGGATGACGGTGGCCGCAAGCGTCCGCCGGGCCACGGCATCGGCGACGGCCCGTTGACCCGCTGCAATGGAAATCGGCTTGCCGGCGGCCGAAATCGCCGTTGATCCAGGTGCGCACCGCCAATGGTAGAGCACGCGCGGTACGTGGCCGATCGCCGCGGCATGCTCGCTGGCGCGCAAGGCAAAGTCGTGATCCTGGCTGCCATCGTGCGCCGAACGCATCCCGCCCAGCCTGGCAAACAGGCTGCGTTTCACGGCCAGCGCATGGCCCATGTACATGTGCGACAGCAGCAGGGTGGGGGACCAGCCCGGCTTGAAGGCCGGCGAATGCCGCCGACCGTCCATCTCGATCTTGTCGTGGTCCGAATAGGCCAGCTCCAGCTCGGGATTGGCGGCGAACGCCAACGCAAACTCGCCCAGGCAATCGGGGCTGATCAGATCATCCTGGTCGAGGAACAGCAGGATCTGGCCGTCCGCAAGTGTCGCCGCTGTATTGCTGGCCAGGCTGATCCCGCCATTGTAGGGCAGCTCGGATACCCTGATACGAGCCTCCTTGCTCGCAAGATCGGTGAGATAGCGCCTCAGCACGTCATCGCTGCTGCCATCGTCGCAGATACATAGCTGCCAATCAGTGAAGATCTGGCCACGAACCGATTCAATGGCTTCGGCAAGCAGGGCCATGTCGGGACGGTAAACCGGCATTACCACGGAGATACGGGGCAGCCTCCCGGCCTCCCTTTGCAGGGCAACCTGCAGATCGGCAATTGCGTTTGGGTGCAAGCGGTTGTGCGCCAGCCAATCCTGCCATGGATCAGCTCTGCGAAGAAATCGGCGACGGTGGCGAGGCAGAAACAGTCTGTGCCATGCCAGACTGGCGGCGGCACGCAGTCTTGCGAAACGTGTCACCATTATCGCTGCAGCAGCCGGCGGACCCGACCGCTGGCGCGGCGCACGGCCACCACGGCACTGGCTGACGGCTTCAGCGTGGGCGCTGCAGCAGCAAGCCGCTGCACCAACACTTCCGCGGGGCAGGGCAGGCCGGTTTCAGGATCGAGATAGCGTGGATAAAGGAGATAGGCTGCCGCCACCAGCTCATCCAAGGTGCGCCGGACGGTGCGCCGGGCTGGCACCGGGCCGCGATCGGTGGTGAGGCCCCAGCCGGCATAGAAGGGCACGCCGTGAACCGTCACCGGCTTGCCGCGGAGCAGCGCCTCAAACCCGGCCAATGAGCTGTTGACGTGCAGTTCATCCGCCATGGCAATCAGCGCCGCCATCGGAGCCGCGGTTTCCACATGATCAGCCAGCAATGCCATATCGGCATCCCCGATCAGGCCCTTGCGGTGGCCTGCGAGGACGTCGGGGTGGGGCTTGTAGATGACAAAGGCATTTGGCCCCGCCTCGGCCCGGGCGCGGCGCAGCAGCTCCAGGTTGGAAGGCAGCGCGCCTCCGCTGGTGACGGCCCGGTCATCCTCTACCTGTCCGGGCACCAGAACATGGCGCCGCGCTCCGCCTCGGCGGGGCAGAGTCACTGTGCCGCCACGTTCATATTTGGACAGGCCGCCGGCCACGATGGCCTCTCGCAAAGCCTGCGCACGGGCCAGAAGGTCAGGCGGGAAAATGCCCCTCTGCAACAGATCTTCAAGCGCGCTCGGCTGGTTCGGATCGAAGTGGGCGCCCATCCCGTCGACGAGGATGGAAAGTGGCGGCACGCAATCGGCCCCAAGGCCGGCGGAACGAATGAAGCCGTCCTCCACCTCCCGCACCTGATGCCCGGCCACTGCTGCGGCCTGCGCGCCCGAAAGCCGCGATCGCCAAACCGCCACGACATCGCCAGCGGCCAGAGCCGGTACCCCGCGCCTGAACGGTGTTTCCCGCCCATTCCACAGCAGCGGCGCCACTGTTGGCCGCTTCCAGTGGGCAAAGCCAATGGCGGCCTTGATGCTACGGTTGCTGTCGATCAAGCGACGCCAGAAGCCACACAGTTCGATGGCTTGCAATGGCGTGATGCGCGCGCGGCTGAACGGGTCCCGCCAATCCCAGCTGGCCAGATGGGCCTCCACCAGCGCATGCCTGTTCACCCTTTCGCCGCTTGTGAAACGCAGCGGCTTGCCGGCTGCGAGTGCCAGGACCGCGCGAGGATCGCCTGCTGGCAGACGCACCTCGCTGGCACCATCCAGGAGTGGCCAGGGATCGGCATCAGCAGGCCAGCTGTCCGGATCAAGCACGGCGGGGCCTGCAACCTGCCGGCCCCAGTAACAACCGCCCACACGGTGCCTGGCCAGCACTGCCAGCAGCAGCTGGTGATCGGCGCTACTGGTGCTGCGGGTACTGGCAAGAGCCGAAGCACGGGCGCCTGGAAAGGGCGGAATGGCAAGGATGGGGGCCATCAGGCGCTATTGGCTGGCAGCAGCGATGGCGACGAGCTGGCGCAAAAGTTCGGGCAACGCATCCAGCGGCACCATGTTGGGCCCGTCGGAAAGTGCGGAATCGGGATCCGGATGGGTCTCCATGAAAAAGCCATCCACGCCAACCGCCACGGCAGCACGGGCCAACGGTGCCACGAACTGGCGCTGGCCCAGCGAGCGGTCACCACCACCGCCAGGCAGTTGGACACTGTGCGTCGCGTCGAACACCACCGGGCAACCCATCTCCCGCATGATAACCAGCCCGCGCATGTCGACTACGAGGTTGTTGTAGCCGAAGCTGGTCCCCCGCTCGCACAGCAGGATGTTGTCCCCGCTCCCGCCAGCGCCACTGGCCGCGGCGCGGGCCTTGCCCAGCACTGCAGCCATGTCGGCGGGCGCCATGAACTGGGCCTTCTTGATGTTCACCGGCCGGCCGCTGGCCGCCGCTGCCGTGATGAGGTCGGTCTGGCGCGCAAGAAAGGCCGGTGTCTGCAGCATGTCCACCACCTCGGCCACTGCTGCCACCTGATTCGGCAGGTGCACATCCGTCAGCACAGGCAGCCCGGTTTCGCGCCGCACCTTTTCCAGAACACGCAGGCCCTCTTCCAGCCCATGCCCCCGAAAGCCATTCACGGACGTGCGGTTGGCCTTGTCGAAGCTGGCCTTGAAAATGATCGGCATGCCCAGTGCATCGCCGATGTCTTTCAGGTGGCCGGCGATGTGGAGGCACAGCGCCTCGCTCTCGATCACGCACGGGCCGGCGATCAGGAAGGGGGGAGCTCCGGGGCTGCGGTTGAAATTCGGCAACATCATGGGTGTTCGGCCTGGGCTCGCCGCAACAGTTCCGCTTCGATCAGCGGCACATCGGTCGGGTTGTTGAGTTCGATCATGGTCCAGGCCGGCGCATCGCAGCGGGCGATCCCAACCTGCAGGCCTGCCTCCAGAAAGCGCAGCTGTTCCAGCCCTTCCTGCAGCTCCAACGGCGCAGGGCCGGCAGCAACATAGGCCGAAAGTGCCGCCGGGCGATAGGCATAGACGCCAACGTGGAGCAGCACAGGCTCTGCAGGTGCCGTGCCGGGTGACACATGCGGGATGATAGACTTTGAAAAATAGAGCGCGCGCCCCGCCTGTGTGCACACCGCCGTGGTGCCGCCCACGCGGCCGGCGGCGGCATCGGTGTGAAGATGCGCCAGCACCGCAGGCGTGGCGGGAACTACTGCCGTGGCCATGGCCCGATCGGGATTGGCCACAAGGTGATCCACCACTGCGGCGACCATGCTGGCTGGTGTCAGCGGCGCATCGCCTTGCAGGTTCACAACGATATCGGGGTGACCGGCAAGACTGGTCAGGGCAGATGCACAGCGTTCGGTGCCGTTGAGGCAGGTTGCGGGCGTCATCACCACCGCCATCCCCATGGACCGGCAGACATCAGCGATGCGCGCGTCATCCGTGGCGACTGCGCATTCAATCGTTCCCTGTAATGCGGCTGCTGCCGCCTGTGCCGCCGCCCAAGTGTATGCAATTGCCGGCCTGACGATGCCGTCGGCGCCGCGGATGGAGGCCAGTGGCTTGGCAGGAAAGCGGGTCGAAGCCAGCCGCGCCGGCACGATGATCGCGATGTTCGGCACCCTATTGTCCCCAAGGCGGCGAGGCCGCGATATCATAGATCTGCACGGCACCTATCGGGCGGTGCATGCCCGCAGCCGCAACTACGAACAGCACGGTGATGCGATGGGCTCGCATCATCTCAAGCGCGTCCTCCACGGACGCTGACTGTTCGATAACCTTGGGCGAAGGGGTCATCACCGCCTCGGCCGTGGCGATGGTAAGATCGGTCATGTGCCGGCGCAGATCGCCATCGGTGATCACACCCACCAGGCCACCGTCCTTGTCCACAACGCCGGTCATGCCAAGGCGCTTCTGCGTGATTGTGGTCACCACCTCGGTCATGGGCGTATCAAGCGTGACGAGCGGCAGGCGGTGGCCACGGTGCATCACCTCGCTCACCTGGCTCATGCGGCGACCGATGGCGCCGCCGGGATGCAATGCACGAATGTCATCACCGGACAGCCCTCGCGCGCGCATGGCCGCCACCGCCAATGCATCGCCCAGCGCCAGCATCATCGTGGAAGACGTGGTGGGCGCCATGCTGGCCGCGCAGGCTTCGGCCACCTGCGGCAACAGGAGGCCGATGTCGGCAGTGCGCATCAGCAACGAATCGGGGTTTCGCGAGATGCCGATCAGGCGGACCTTCAGGCGCTTAGCATGCGCGTAGAGTGGCTGCAATTCGACCGTGTCGCCACTGTTGGAGAACACCAGCAGCACATCGCCCGGCATCACCATCCCGGCATCGCCATGGGCCGCTTCGGCTGCATGCACGAAATGCGCAGGAGTGCCCGTG
>Ga0209278_1000806_pt1 | contig 21307 bp, 18 predicted proteins | sample JI81BgreenDNA_FD_187504 | JGI IMG/M metagenome (GOLD analysis project Ga0209278, IMG submission 187504) | Wastewater effluent complex algal communities from Wisconsin, to seasonally profile nutrient transformation and Carbon sequestration -... | ecosystem: Engineered > WWTP > Effluent > Algae... | reverse complement strand
TTTCGCGCTACCGAGCGTTTCGCCCGAGGGAGCCGCACACTATACAGCAGTTTCGAAGTTCGTCAACACCGCAAAGCGACAACTTTCTTCTCAACCCCCTCCGCTCTCCGACCCGTTCCCGGGACACCCTGCGAAGGGGCGCGAACTATAGGCAACCCGGGGAGGGCGTCGCAAGCCCTTCATGATGTTTGGTTCGCCAAGGGTGATGACTGTTCAGTTTCGGCCGCGAATACGCGGCCGAACGCGCCTCGAAGCTGAACGAGGGGCGCGAAGCCCTCAGCCTGCGACGAGGCGGACGCGCGCGAAAGTGCGCTTGCCCACCTGCAGCACGGCTTCGAACCCGGGCCCGAACAAGCGCTGCGGGTCTTCGAACACCTCGCCATCAATACGTACGGCGCGCTCTTTCAGTTTGCGCATCGCTTCGGAGTTGCTCGGCGTCAGGCTCGCCTGCGTGAGCAATGCGGCGATGCGCAGGCCCTCAGCAGGAACCATGAGCTCGGTTACCGGCAGCTGGGAGGTGTCGCCTGCGCCGGTGACCACTGCCTCCCAGCCCGCGATCGCCTTCTCGGCCTCCGCAACGCCTTGGAAGCGGACGGCCAGTTCGCGCGCCAATCGCAGCTTCAGGTCACGCGGATGCACCGCGCCGGCGGCGACGTCCTTCTTGAGCGTCGCCATCTCGGCCAGCGAGATCTCGAAGCTCAGCAGCTCGATCCATCGCCACATCAACTCGTCGCCGATCTTCATCGTCTTGGTGACGATGTCGATGGCGGGCTCGTTGATGCCGATGTAGTTGCCGAGCGACTTGCTCATCTTGTTGAAGCCGTCGAGGCCCTCGAGCAGCGGCATCGTCATGACGACCTGGGGCGCCTGCCCGTGATGCTCCTGCAGGCCGCGGCCCATCAGCAGGTTGAAGCGCTGGTCGGTGCCGCCCAATTCCACGTCGGCCTTCAGCGCCACGGAGTCGTAGCCCTGCACCAGCGGGTAGAGGAACTCATGGATGGCGATCGGCTGCTGGCCCGAGAAACGCTTCTGGAAGTCGTCTCGCTCGAGCATCCGCGCCACGGTGTGCTGGGCCGCCAGCTTGATCATGTCGGCCGCCGTCATGGCGCCGAACCACTCGCTATTGAAGCGGACCTCGGTCTTCTCGCGGTCGAGGACCTTGAAGACCTGGTCGGCGTAGGTCTTCGCGTTCGCCAGCACGTCCTCGCGGGTCAGCGGCTTGCGGGTGGCACTCTTGCCCGTCGGGTCACCGATCATTCCGGTGAAATCGCCGATCAGGAAGATGACCTGATGCCCGAGGTCCTGGAACTGCCGCATCTTGTTGAGCAGGACAGTGTGGCCGAGGTGCAGGTCGGGCGCCGTGGGATCGAAGCCGGCCTTGATGCGCAGGGGGCGGCCGGTGGCGAGGCGGGCAGCGAGGTCCTCGAGCTTGATGATGTCGTCCGTTCCGCGCGCGAGTTGCGCGAGGGCGGTGTCCGGCGTGGTCATGGGCGGCACTTCATGAAGATGAAAAGGTGAGCGAGCCCCCGGAACGGGGGTTGGCGCGTTAACCTCAGGTTAAACGCCGGGGCCAAAAAAACCAATCGCTTCAAAGGTTTGACGATGGTTTTCCGCTGTGGGTAAGTTACGGCCGTTGCCGTCCTCCGGAGTTGCGCCTTGTCGAATGCCCGCCGTCTCGCGCCCAAGGCGCCGCGAGCCCTGCCGATCGCCCTCGCGGGCGCCCTTGCCGTGCTGCTCGGCTCCATCGTTCCAGCGCTGGATGGCGCCATGGAGCGGGAAGCCCAGCCGGAGCGTGTGACGCAGGCCATCGCCCTGCCCCCTCCGCCGACCGCGACGGCCGCAAGCGCGCCGCGCAATGAGTGGCAGACGGTGCGCATCGCTTCCGGCCAGACCCTCGGCAGCGTGTTTGCCGACCTCGGCTTGCCCGCCAGCACCATGCATCGCGTGCTGGAAGTGCCGGAAGCGAGCCAGATGGCCACGCGTCTGCGCGTGGGCAGTGAACTCGCCTTCGAGATTGGCGCGGACGGCGAGCTCAAGGGCCTGCGTTTCGACCAGGACGAGAGCAAGCGCGTGCAGTTGGCGGTCTCGGAGAACGCCATCGAGCGCGAAGTGATCGAGCGCCCGATGGAGCGCCGGGTGGTGATCGCCGGCGGCACGATCCGCAGCTCGCTGTTCGCCGATGGCGCCAAGGCCGGCCTCAGCGCCGCCGTCATGAACGACATGGTGAAGGCGCTGCAGTACGACATCGACTTCGCGCAGGACCTCCGCGAAGGCGACGCCTTCCAGATCGTCTACGAGGAGCTGTGGCGCGAAGGCGAACGCCTGCGCGACGGCGGCGTGGTGGCGGTCAACTTCATCAACCAGGGCAAGCCGTACACGGCCGTGCGCTTCGAACACAACGGCCAGCAGGAGTTCTTCGACCTCGACGGCCGACCGCTGCGCAAAAGCTTCATGCGCACGCCGATCGAGTTCGCGCGACTCAGCTCCGGCTTCGGGGCGCGCCGCCATCCGATCCTCGGCCGCATGCGCATGCACAAGGGCGTGGACTACGCCGCGCCCACCGGCACGCCGATCTTCGCGGCCGGCGACGCGCGGGTGAAGTTCGCCGGTTGGCAGAACGGCTACGGCCGGACGGTCATCCTCGACCACGGCAATGGCATCACCACGCTGTATGCGCACATGTCGCGCCTCGGCAGCTATCGCGTGGGCCAGCGCGTGCAGCAGGGCCGCACCATCGGCTACGTGGGGACGAGCGGCCTGTCGTCCGGCCCACATCTGCATTACGAATTCCGCGTCAACGGCGTGCACCGCAACCCGTTGACCGTGACGATGCCGAAGCCCGAGCCGCTGACCGGCCCGGCGCTGGCCGAGTACCGCCGCGCCACCGCTCCGGCGCTGGCCCAGCTGAAGCGCATCGAAGGCTTCCAGCTCGCGGCGCGCTGACCGGCCGTGCCTTCGCAGAGCGACGCGCTCTTCGTCGGGCTGATTTCCGGCACCAGCGCCGACGGCATCGATGCCGCGCTGATCTCGGTTTCGCAGCCCGTGGAGGGCACCGTGCCGCGCATCGCGGTGCGCCACGCCCAGACCACCCCGTACGCGCCCGAGTTGCGGGCCACGATCCTGCGCATTTCGCAGGCCGACGCCACGCTGCACCTCGATGAGTTCGGGGCCTTGGACACGGCGATCGGCGAGGCGTTCGCGCAGGCGACCCTGGCGCTGCTGGATGAGGCCGGCATCGCACCGGCGCAGGTGCGCGCGATCGGCTCGCACGGGCAGACCCTGCGCCACCGCCCTCGGCCACCGCATCGCTTCACCCTGCAGGTGGGCGACCCGAACGTGATCGCGGAGCGCACCGGCTGCGATGTGGTGGCGGATTTCCGCCGTCGCGACGTCGCCGCAGGTGGCGAGGGCGCGCCGCTGATGCCCGCCTTCCATGCGGCCGTGATGGGCGACGCCGCCGAAACACGCGCCGTGCTGAATCTCGGCGGCATCGGCAACCTCACCCTGCTGCCGACGGCCGGCCCGGTGCGTGGCTTCGACACGGGCCCGGCGAACGGATTGATGGACGCGTGGTGCTTCGAGCACACCGGCCAAGCCTATGACGCCCACGGCGCTTGGGGCGCCACGGGACGCGTGCTGCCCGAGCTGCTGCAGCGGTGCCTGGCCGAACCGTGGCTGGCCCTGCCGCCGCCCAAGAGCAGCGGCCGCGACCAGTTCCATCTGGGCTGGCTGCGCGAGCGGCTGGACGGCGACGAGGCGCCGCAGGACGTGCAGGCGACGCTGGTCGAATTCAGTGCGCGCAGCATCGTCGATGCGCTGCGTGCCACGCAGCCGGACACCACTCGTCTGATCGCCTGCGGTGGCGGCGTGCACAACACCGCGCTCATGGCGCGGCTGGCCGACCTGTTGCCGGGCGTGGCGGTGGAAAGCAGCGCCGCGCACGGCATCGACCCCGATGCAGTCGAAGCGGCGGGCTTCGCCTGGCTGGCGTGGCAGACGCTGGAGGGGCGGCCGGGGAACCGACCAGAAGTGACGGGAGCCGTCGGGCCGCGTGTGCTCGGGGTGATCGTTCCGGGGCGTCGAGCGGTCTGAACGGCGTCGGGCGCGGCTCACGCCGCAGCGCTTGGCTCAGGAGCCTTCGGTCGGATTGCGCGTGTAGGCCGGCGCGTCGTCGGGCAGATCGGTCATCGCGTTCATGGCTTCATAGAACGCACGGGCCTCCTCGTCGTTCCACGCGCCGCGCAGGCGGGCGATGTCGCCCGGCACCGGCGGCGGCTCGGGCTCGGCCATGCCGAGCGCCTGCTTGAGCAGGTGCAGGATCACATCGTTGAGCGGCCAGCCCTTCTGACGGGCCAGCTCTTTCAGCCGTTCGGCCACACGCTCATCGATGTCGCGGACGAGGAAATCGGCCATGGGGGCGGGCCGCGCTCCGTGGAAGGGATCAGGATTTCGAGCTTACGCCCGCGGGCGCATGGCGCGCCAGCCACGCCACCAGCGCGATCGCGGGCAGAGCCAGCGCGGCCGTGCCGGCGAAGAACAAGGCGTAGGCCTCCATGAGCGGGCGCGTCTGGGCCAGCGTTTCGACGATCACGCCGGAAAAGCCCTTCATCACCTTGCCGAGCAAGGCATAGAACGAACTCAGCAACGCGTACTGGGTGGCGGTATAGCCCACGTTCGTGAGGCTCGACATGTAGGCGATCAGCGCAATGCCGGCGAAACCGGCGCTGAAGTTGTCGATCGCCATGGCGATGCCGAAGACGACGGTGTCCGCACCGGCGAGGGCGAGCCACGCGAACGCGAGGTTCGACAGCGGGCCGAGCACCGCGCCGATCAGCAGCGTCGGGAACAGGCCGAGGCGCAGGGCGGCCACGCCCGCCGCTGCGGTGCCGAGGAACGTGGCGGCGAGGCCGACGCCACCGCGCACTTTCCCGATCGTTTGTTCGGCGATGCCGAGATCGGCATACAGCGGATTGGCCATCGGCCCCATCACGAAGTCGGCGAGCCGGTACAGGCTGATCGCGGCAAGGACGGCCAGCGCCATCTGCCGATGCTGGCCGAAGAAGGCGATGAACGGGCCAAGGATCGCGTCGTAGAGCCCGCGCGGCGTCCACAGCGGCGGGAGGCCGGCCGTCGACGGCCCGGTGCTGCGCGGCTCGCCCACGAACAGCACCACCACCATGGCCGCGAAGGCCATCGCGGCGAAGCCGGCGTACGACGAGGCCCAACCCACCTGCGCGGCCACGAGGAAGATCAGCGCATCGGTCAGCAGCAGCGCGGCGCGGTAACCGAGCTGGTAGGCCGCACTGAGGATCGCCAGCTGGTCGCTGCTCTCGGCGCATTCGATGCGCCAAGCGTCGATGACGATGTCCTGCGTGGCGGAGGCCAGCGCGACGCCCAGGGCGAGCGCGCCGAACAACTGCAGGTTGCCCTTCGGCGTGAGGATCGCCATGGCCAGCAGGCCGAGCACGACGCCGCCCTGTGCCAGGAGCAGCCAGCCGCGACGCCGCCCGAGGCGGCCCAGCAGCGGCACGGTCGTGCGGTCGACCACCGGCGCCCAGAGGAACTTCACGGAATAGGCGATGCCCACCCACGAGAGGAAACCGATGGCCCCGAGCTCGATGCCCTCGGTGCGCAGCCAGAAGCCGAGGGTGTTGCCCACCAGCATGAACGGCAAGCCCGCGGCCAGGCCGAGCACCAGCAGCAGGGCGACCTTCGGATCGCCGACGCCACGCAGCACCTCGCGCCAGCCGGGGCGCGGGGCCGCTGCCGGCGTCGAGGTGGCGGTTGAATCAGTCGGCATAGTCGACGACAAAGGGCGCGTGGTCGGAGAAGCGCGGCTCGGGGTGGATCGCACAATCTTTCAGCCGCGATGCCAGACCGGGGCTGACCAGCTGGTAGTCGATGCGCCAGCCTACGTTCTTCGCACGAGCCTGCCCACGCTGGCTCCACCACGTGTAGTCCTGGCCCTCCGGGCGCAGGCGGCGGTAAGCGTCGACCCAGCCGTCCTCCTCGAGCAGCGCCGTCAGCCACGCACGCTCTTCCGGCAGGAAACCCGAATTCTTCTCGTTCGACTTGGCGTTGCGGATGTCCTTCGGCGTGTGGGCGATGTTCCAGTCGCCGCAGACCACGACGTCACGGCCCGAGGCCCGCAGGGCCTGCAATTGCGGCCGGAACCAGCGCATCACCTCGAACTTGAAGCCCTGACGCTCCTCCCCCGAGCTGCCGGAAGGCAGGTACAGGGAGACGACGGAGAGGTTGCCGAAGCGCGCCTCCAGCCAACGGCCTTCCTCGTCGAACGGTGCCCAGCCCAACCCGGTGGCATAAGCGTCCGGCTTCCCGCGGCTGTAGACGGCGACGCCGGAATAGCCTTTCTTCGTGGAGGCGTCGCGGAAGGCCACGTGGTACCCGGCCGGGCGGAACAGCGCGTCGGCCAGTTGGTGCTCCTGGGCCTTGGTCTCCTGCACGCAGAGCACGTCGATGCCGGCGCCGGCGAACCAGTCGAAGAAGCCCTTGCTGGCCGCGGAACGCAAGCCGTTGGCGTTGAAGCTGCAGATGCGCATCGCGGGGGAAGCCACGGGAACGAGCCGCGATTGTCGCCGATCCGGCCCCGGTCACGCCGCTGCGCCTGCGCAGATGCGCGGGCGCCGGGCTTTCCGCTAGCCTGAGGGCCTACACGTTCCGAGCCGGAGCCCGCGTGAGCGCCTACCGCCAAGCCTTCCTCGACCTGTCGCTGCGCGCGGAAGCGCTGCGCTTCGGCGAGTTCCACCTGAAATCCGGGCGCACCAGCCCGTACTTCTTCAACGCCGGGCAGTTCCACACCGGGGCCACGCTCTCGGGCCTCGCCGACTGCTACGCCGAGGCGCTGCTGGAGAGCGGGGTGGCCTTCGACATGCTGTTCGGCCCGGCCTACAAGGGCATCCCGCTGGCCACCGCGCTGGCCATGGCGCTGGCGAAGCGCGGCCGCGACGTCCCGGTGGCCTTCAACCGCAAGGAAGCCAAGACCCACGGCGAAGGCGGCACCCTGATCGGCGCCCCGCTCCGGGGCCGCGTGCTGATCGTCGACGACGTGATCACCGCGGGCACCGCCGTGCGCGAATCGGTGGAGATCATCCGTGCGGCTGGCGGCACGCCTTGTGGGGTGCTGATCGCGCTGGACCGGCAGGAACGCGGGGCGGAAGGCCAGCGTTCGGCCGCCGCCGAAGCCTCGGCCGCGCTGGGCGTCCCTGTCGTTTCCGTCGCCCGGCTCGATGACCTCTTCACCTTCGTTGCCGACCGCCCGGAGCTGGCCCTGCATCGCGAGCGCCTGCTGGCGTATCGTGCGGCCTACGGTTCGATCGACGGATGATCTGACATGGCCCGTACCGCCCCTGCCCGCCGCATGATGCGGCCCGCCACGCTGGCGATCGCCCTCCTCGTCGCGCTGCCCGCCATCGGGCCGGTGGCCGCGCAGGGCACCGACGCCACCGTGGAAAAGAAGCTGTACCGCTGGACGGATTCCAGCGGCAAGGTGCATTACACCGATGCCCTGCCGCCCGACGTGGTGAACCAGGCCCGCGCCGAGCTCAGCGCCAGCACGGGCCTCGTGCGCAACACCGTCGATCGCGCCCTGACCCCGGAAGAACGCCGTGCGGCCGAAGCCGCTGCCCTGAGCGCGGCGGAAGCGCAGGCGCGGATCGAGAATTCGCGGCGCTCGGAGGAAGCGAAGGTCAGCAGCTTCCGCACCGAGGAGGATCTGCGCACGGCCTATGTCGATCGCCAGAAGGTCATCGACGAGACGATCGAAAGCCTCGAGGCGGCGATCAATGCGCAGCGCGGCAGCCTGCACCAGCAGCTCGGCGTGGCGGGCGATGCGGAACTGGCCGGCCGGCCGGTGGCCGAGCGGACGACCAAGGTCATCTTCGAACTGCGCGAAGAGCTGCAGAAGCAGGAACAAGCCCGCGTCGAGCGCGCGGCCGAACGCCAGGTGCTGGGCGAGGAGATGGACCGCCTGGTCGTGCTGTTCCGCGAGCGCCAAGCCGCCCGCGAGCGCGAGATGGCCCCGGAGTTGTAGCGCAGCGGCGTCGGGAGCGGTCGCGACTGGGCGCGCGACCGTCTGCGCCTTCGATCAGAACGGCAGGGTCAGATCGCGACGGATGGCGAGGATGGCCGTTCGGAAACCCTGCTGCACGCGCGCCAGTGCTTCCTCGTTGTCCGCCTCGAAGCGCAGCACGAGGATCGGCGTGGTGTTCGAGGCCCGTACCAGGCCCCAGCCATCCGGCCAGTCGGCGCGGAGGCCGTCGATCGTGGACACGCGCGCGCCCTCGAAGCGCGCCCCGGCCACGAACGCCTCGATGAAGGCGTGCGGCTCTCCTTCCTGCATTTCGATCTTGAGCTCGGGCGTGCTGGTGGCCTTCGGCAGCTCGGCGAACACCTCCTCCGGCTCCTCGGCGCGCGTGGCAAGGATCTCCAGCAGGCGCGCGGCGGCATAGAGGCCGTCGTCGAAGCCGTACCAGCGTTCCTTGAAGAAGAAGTGGCCGCTCATCTCGCCCGCGAGTTCGGCCTCGGTTTCCTTCATCTTCGCCTTGATCAGCGAATGGCCGGTCTTCCACATCAGCGGACTGCCGCCGTGGCGCAGCACGTACCCGGCGAGATGGCCCGAGCACTTCACGTCATAGATGATGCACGCGCCCGGATTGCGCTCCAGCACATCGGCCGCGAACAGCATCAGCAGGCGATCGGGGTAGATCATCTCGCCCTGCTTCGTGACCACGCCGAGGCGGTCGCCGTCGCCGTCGAAGGCGAGGCCGATGTCGGCGCCGGTGCGCTGGACCGCCTGCACGAGGTCTTCGAGGTTGTGCGGGTCGCTCGGATCGGGGTGGTGGAACGGGAAGGTGCCGTCGATGTCGCAGTACAGGGTCTCGACGTCGGCGCCGATGGCTTCGAGCAGGCGCGGGCCAAGGTCGCCGGCCACGCCGCTACCGGCGTCGACGACCACGCGAAGGCGGCGCTCGATCTGGATGTCGCCGGCGACGCGGTCGATGTAGTCCTGGCCGATATCGACGGTCTCGAGGTCACCCCGACGCTCAGCCACCGGCATGCGCCCTTCCGCGATGCGCACGTAGAGATCGCTGATCGCACCGCCGGAGAGGGTCTCGCCGTCGACGACGATCTTGAAGCCGTTGTAGTCGGGCGGGTTGTGGCTGCCGGTGACGGCGATCGCGCTGCCGAGGCGCAGGTGGTGCGCGGCGAAGTAGGCGACGGGAGTGGGCACCATGCCGACGTCGGTGACGTCGATGCCCGACATGCGCAGGCCGTCGATGAGGGCGCGCGACATCTCCGGCGAAGACAGGCGACCATCGCGACCGACGGCGATGCCACGCAAACCCTTCTCCTTCATGAGCGCGCCAACGGCGCGGCCGATCAGGCGGGCGACGTCGGCGCTGAGCGTCTGGCCGACGACGCCACGGATGTCATAGGCGCGGAAGATGCTGCGCTCAACGGTGAACTCCGGTGCACTCGGCTTGACCTCGACCGGTTTGGCCGCGGCGGGCTTGGCGGTCTCGAGTTTGCCTTCGCTCTGCAACTCCGCCAGCGTCGGCTCCGTCGCCGTTGGGCCTTTGGCCTTGCGCTCGGTGAGGCGCTTGGCGAGGGCCGCCGCCTTCTCCCGCGGCACCAGCACGAGCGCGAGGCCGAACAGAACAACGACGCTGCCCGCGACCAGTTCGACCACGCCACCCATGCCGAGGCTGCCGGGGTCGGCGTAGGGCGAGGCGCCGACGACACGCAGGCGGCTGTCGGACAGCGCCACGGCGCCACGCTCGGCCTCGTCAGACAGCGTCATGTCCCCCGACTCGATCAGCGATCGGCCACCCTGCCGCAGGGCGGCATAGGCCCCGGCCGGAGCCGCGCGGTCGATGAGCGGCTGGATCAGATCAAGCGGGCGACGCACGTAGGCGAGCCCGACGATCCCCGTTTCATCCGGGATGGGTGCGGCGAGTGCGAGCCAGGGACGTCCCGCATCCTGGACGACGGCGATTTGAACGCCGTCACGGTCGAGCGCGGACACCAGCAGTCCGAGCTTGCCGTAGCCGAAACGATCGACGCTGTTCCACAGGGGCGTGATGTCGGCCGGGTGGATTTCGACGGCCTCGATGCCGACCCACGTGCCGGCGAGCGCCGCGCGAGCGCCGTCGACGTTGCTGCCAAGCACGGCATCGCGCACGCGCGGGAGCTTCCGCTGCGCGTCGAGGCTGGCTCGCTCGGCATCCAGCAACCCGCGCAGCTCGGCCACTGCGGCGGTCCGGGCGTCCTGTGCCGTGATGGACAGCGCCGAGGCCGAGCGCAGCGTCCAGCCGCCCCAGGCCAATACGGCACCTGCGGCGATGGCCAGGACGGCCAGCAGGATGTTGAGGATGCGGATCTTCGGACGGGGGGTTTCGGCGTTCTGCATGCGGGGCTCGGGGTCAGCGGGTGCCCGTGTGGCCGAAACCACCGTCACCGCGTTCGGAGGCATCGAAGGCGGCCACGACGTTCCAGCGGGCGCGGGCGACGGGGAGGAACACCAGTTGGGCGACGCGGTCGCCAGGCTGGACGGTGACGGAAGCGATGCCGCGGTTCCACAGGCTGATCATCAGCGGCCCCTGGTAGTCGGCGTCGATCAGGCCGGTCAGGTTGCCGAGCACGAGGCCGTGCTTGTGGCCAAGGCCCGAGCGCGGGAGCACGACGGCACACAGCGCGGCGTCGCCGAGGTGGAAGGCGAGTCCGCTGGGCACGAGGGCGGTGTCGCCCGGCCCCAGGGTGAGGGGCGCATCGAGCATGGCCCGCAGGTCCATGCCGGCCGACTGTGCAGTGGCGTAATCGGGCAGCGGAAACGCGGTGCCAAGGCGCGGATCGAGGATCTTCAGGTCGACGGCGGGCGTCAGGGCGACCGGGAGGCTCATGGGCGCTCCAGCCAGTCGGCGATCCAGTCGACGAGGCCGCGCGCGAGGTCGGCCTTGCGCGCGGTGGCGAACGCCTTTTCTCCGCCGTTCCAATAGAGCGTGAGCGCGTTCTCGTCGGCGTCGAAACCGCAGCCCGGCACGCCGACCTGGTTGGCGGCGATGGCGTCGAGCTGCTTGGCCGAGAGCTTGCCGCGCGCATAAGTCTCGACATCGTGCGTCTCCGCCGCGAAGCCCATCACGCAGCGCGGGCGCTGGGCATGGGCGGCGACCTCCGCCAACACGTCGGCGGTGCGCTCCAGCACCAGGGTCATCGGGCCGGCGCCTTTCTTGATCTTCTGCGCGGCGACGTCGGCCGGACGGTAATCGGCGACCGCGGCGGCACCGACATAAGCGTCCTGGCCCGGCAGCGCGGCCAAGACCGCGGCCCGCATTTCGGCGGCGCTGCGGACATCGATGCGACGCACGCCGGCTGGCGTGGCCAGCTTCACCGGGCCGGCGACCAGCGTGACCTCGGCACCGGCACGCGCGGCGGCTTCGGCGACGGCGAAACCCATCCGGCCGCTGCTGCGGTTGCCGACGAAACGCACCGGGTCGATATCTTCGAAAGTCGGGCCGGCGCTCACCAGCACGCGCCGTCCCGAGAGCCGCTTCGGCGTCGTGGCCTCGGCGAGCGCCTCGGTGAGATCGGCGACGAGGTCGGTGGGCTCGCGCATCCGGCCTTCGCCGGTTTCCCCGCAGGCCTGTTCGCCGACGCCGGGGCCGAACACGGCGACACCGCGCTGGCGCAGCGTGGCCACATTGGCCTGCGTGGCGGCGTTCGCCCACATGACCCGGTTCATCGCCGGCGCCACGGCCAGCGGCGCCTCGGTGGCGAGGCACAAGGTACTGAGCAGATCGTCGGCGCGGCCTTGGGCAAGGCGGGCCAGCACATCGGCAGTGGCTGGCGCCACGAGCACGTGCGTCGCCCAACGGGCGAGCTCGATATGGCCCATCGCTGCCTCGGCCGAGGCGTCCCACAGCGTGTCGCGGACAGGATGGCCGGAGAGCGCTTGCAGCGTGGTGGCGGTGATGAAGTGCCCGGCGCCTTCGGTCATCACCACGCGGACTTCGGCACCCGCCTCGCGCAGACGGCGCACGAGGTCGGCCGACTTGTAGGCGGCGATGCCTCCGCTGACGCCGAGCAGGATCCGTTCTCCGTGCAATGCCGCCACGCCGCGCTCCATCGAGGATGAGCCGGAAGCTTACCCCAGCGCACCGCGGGTTCGGACGGCGATCCCGCGCCACGCCGGGAATGCTGCCGCCATGACCCTGCACGACTGGCCCCACGCCGACCGCCCCCGCGAGCGCCTGCACGCCCAAGGCCCCGACGCCCTGGCCGACGCTGAACTGCTCGCCCTCTTCCTCGGTACCGGGCCCCGCGGCAGCAATGCCGTGGCCCATGCCCAGCACCTCATCAACCGCTGCGGCGGATTGCGCGCCCTGCTCGACCGCTCGCCGTCGGCACTGTGCGAACTCCCCGGCATCGGGCCCGCCCGTGCGGCACTCATTGCCGCCGCGCTGGCACTGGGCCGGCGACAACTTCGTGCCGAACTGGCCAGGGGCGACGCGCTCGCCTCACCGCAGCAGGCGGGCGAATACTTCAGCCGCTGGTTGCGGGCGTCGCCACGCGAGCGCTTCGGCGTGCTGTTCCTCGACAACCGCCATCGCGTGATCGCGAACGAGGTGCTGTTCGAAGGCTCCATCGATTCCGCCGCCGTCCACCCGCGCGTGGTGGTTCAGCGGGCGATGGGCCTCAATGCCGCGGCGGTCGTGCTCGGGCACAACCATCCCAGCGGCGTCGCCGAACCCAGCGCGGCGGACCGCCAACTGACCGCGGCGCTCAAACAGGCCTTGGCCCTCGTCGACGTCCGGCTGCTCGACCATTTCGTGGTCGGCGACGGCCCGGCCGTCTCCATGGCCGAACGCGGCTGGGTCTAGCCGCCGCCGTCCGAAGCGCTCGTATACTCCGGCCGAACCGCTCCCCGGGCGCACGCATGCCGATCGACTACCGTCTGGTGTACCCGGCCGATGCCGTCGAGCAGGCCGTGCCGCTCGGCGCCCCATCGGGCGGAACGCTCGGCCCCTGCGCCCTCGCCTATGCGCGTCGCGCGGCGCTGGCCTGCGACCGGATCGGAATCGGCAACCCGGCCGTCGTCGACGTCGCGAGCGTCGCGGTGGTGCGCATGGCGATGCGCTATGGCCCGCTCGGCCAGGATGCCCATGCGTACCACAACCAGGACCACCTTCTGGACCTGCTCGAGGACAAGCTGCCCGCCCTGCTCGACCACGCGGCGCTGAGCACGGCCGGACGGGATGCACTCGCCTTGTTCTGTGCCTGCCACGACCTGCGCCAGCGCGAGACGCGACACCACGAGGAAGAACCGATCGGCGCGAACGAAGCCGCCAGCCTCGCCGAAGCGGAGCGCCTGCTCGATGCCGCCGGACTGGGCGACCGCACGCTCCGCACGATGCTGCGCTTCGCCATCATCGGGAGCACGTTTGCTGCCGGGAACGACGAGACGGTGCAATCCCAGGGGGCCTTCGCCCACCGCTTGGCGGGATGGCTGGACGCCGCGCAGCCGGACTGGCGCGACGATCCCGTCGCGGCCGAAGCCGAACACCTCGCCCGCATGGCGGCGGACATCGACACCAGCAACGTGGCGTCGCCTTACATCGATTTCGTTCAATCCGCGGTGGCGCTGGCCACCGAGATCCAATACCGCGCCGGTCGTGCACTGGACGATCCGGCGTCGAGCGCGGGTTGCCTCGGCTTCCTCACGGAGGGGCAGGATCGCTACGTCTTCGTGCTGCAGCGCTTCGCCTCGCGCGAAGGGCGCGCCACCTTCGGTGCCCAGCGCGACGCCAATGCGGCCCGCGTGCGCGAGACGGGACGGCGTCTGCGCGAGCGCTTCCCTCCCGGCTCGCCGCCCGCCTCGGGGCTGGCCGTGATCGCGGCCTTCCGCGAGATCGCTGCGGAAGCGCACTGAACACGCGGCACGACGCGCAAAGAGAGGAGCGCGCGACCGTGGCCGCGGCCCAGAAAGCGGAAGGGCCGGCTCTCGCGAGCCGGCCCTTCTCCTTGTCGCGCAGCCCGGGAATTACGGGTTGAACGGACGGGCCCAGCCCAGCGTCCAATTGTCGGCGTCGGCGTTGCTGCGGAAGGCGCCGACAAAGTCGGTCGGGATGAACCAGTCGTTCAGGCCCGGAGCGGTGGCGTTCGCCGGCGGGAAGACGCCGGACGGCGCGGTGCCATTCGGCAGGACGCTGCCCGCCGCGAGCGGTGAGGCGCCGAGCAGCTCGTTGCCCGACTGGGCGGTGAACCAGGCCTGCGTGTAGCCCGCCGTGACGCCGGAGCCGTCGCGATAGTTCGCGGCGCAACCCGAGATCTTCACGTTGTTGGCCGTGAGCACGCCCGTGAGGGCGCCAGCAGTACCCGCCGCCGTGGCCGTGGGGGCGCCTTCAATCGCCACGCAGCTGCGCTTGAAGCCGTCGATCAGCACGTTGAAGAAGTTGCCACCGGTGCCGCTGTTGAGCTGCAGGCCGTCGCGGTTGTTGCCGGTCCCGGCGCGGACCGTGACGTTGGCGACCGTGCCGCGGGCGCGCGGGGTGGCGTCGGCATTGGTCGGGCTGTTGGACAGTTCGAAGCCGTGGTCTTCGCCGGCGCAGCCGCGCTGGTCGACGAGGCCGAACTGCAGCTTGCCGGTGTAGCCCTCGTCCCAGTCGAAGCCGTCGTCACCGCCGCAAGTGACCACGGCGTAACGCACGTTGGCCGTACCGCCGAAGAACTCGAAGCCATCGTCCTGGCCGCGGAAGGCCTGCAGGTACTCGAGCGTGGTGCCGGAACCGACGCCGTTGAAGGTGAAGGCGTTGAGCTCGCGATTCGTGGTGAAGATGTAGCCCGAGTAGCGGACCTGCATGTAGCGGACGATACCGCTGCTGTCCTTCGCATCCGTGCCGCCGTAGCGGTTGGTGCTGTCCCACTCGGCCACGCAGTTCGGATTGCAGTTCGCGGGGGCGTTGCCCGACAGGACGAGGCCACCCAGCTGGCCCGGCGCCGGCGTGCCCGGGGCGCCCGGCAGCTCGTTGGCCGTGGTCATGATGATCGGGAACTCGCGCGAGCCTTCCGCGAAGAGCTTCGAGCCGCGGTTGACCGCGAGGTGGTCGAAGGAGTTCGCGCTGTTGCCGGTCGACACCAGCAGGGTGCCTGGCTGGATGCGCAGGGTGGCGGCGGTGCCGCCCTGGCCCGTGTCCGTACCCACCTGGACTTTGCCGTTCATCACCCACGTGATGTTGTTGGTGAGCGTCTGGTTGCCCGTCAGCGTGGCCGGCAGCTGGCAGGCGCGGGCTCCGAAGGTCGGGGCGGCGGTCGCGAACGACGGGCAGGCCGTGAAGGCTTCCTGGTAGGCGCAGGTCGAGCCGTCGGCACCACCGAGGCGCTCAAGCGTCTGGGTGCGATTGGCGAGGCCCGAGCCCGCGTCCATCGTGTAGCTGACCGTGATGGAGTTGCAGCTGTTCACGGTGATCGTCGCGGTGCCGATCTGGGTGCCCACGGCAGCGCCCGGGGTCGGCCACGTGCCGGCCGCGAAGCGCCTGACCGGCACGGTGGTCGAGCTGAATTGGAATTCCGACCAGCTCTGCTCCAGCGTTATCCAGAACGGGTTGCCGGCGTTGTCATAAACGAAGTCGGCGGCGAAGAGGGTGCCGCCGGCGCGCTGGGCGTTGGGAATGAAGTCGATCAGCACGCCGCGGCCCGAGGCCGCCGGGTCGAACCAGCCGCCATCGAAGGCTTCGGACAGGCGCACCGAGGCATTGGCCTGGGTGGCCGCGAGGGCGATCGCGCTGGCCAGCGCGAGTCGGGTGAGACGGGTCGTGGCGGACATGGCGAAACTCCAGAAGTCGGGGAACGGGCCGGCGACGGCCGGTCGCCGTCGAGCGCCGCCATGCTCCAGCCCTTCCATGACAGGGCGACGAGGCTTTCTTGACGGTCAGGTTGCAGTTCGGCCGCCACGCCGGCCTTCCGGTAAACTTCGCGACCGCTTGCGGGCGGGCTCCCAAGGGCCCGCGCCGCCCCCGACCTTGGCCCGGCCCCGCCGGCCACCCCGGAACCCGCCGTGAAAGAACACCTCCGCGAACTGCTTGCCCAGGCCCTGCTCGACCTTCGTCGCCACGGCCGCCTGCCGGCGGAGCTCGCCCTCCCCGACGTCGTCATCGACCGTACCAAGACGCCGGAACACGGCGACTACGCGACCAACCTCGCGCTGATGCTGGCCAAGCCGGCCGGCATGAAGCCGCGCGACGCCGCGCAGGCCCTCGTCGACGCGCTGCCGAAGTCGCAGCACGTCGCCAAGGTCGACATCGCCGGCCCGGGCTTCCTGAACTTCCACATTTCCCAGAGCTGCCGCCTGGCGACGATCCGGAAGGTCTTCGAGCAGGGCGCGGAGTACGGCCGCGGCGAACCGGGCTCGCTGGAATCGGTCACGGTCGAATTCGTGTCCGCCAACCCGAACGGCCCGCTGCACGTGGGCCACGGCCGTGGCGCGGCCTACGGCGCCACCGTCGCCACCCTGCTCGAGGCGGCCGGCCACACCGTGCAGCGCGAGTACTACGTCAACGATGCCGGCCGGCAGATGGACATCCTTGCCGTCTCGGTGTGGGTGCGCTACCACGAGCTGGCGGGCGTGGCCCTGCGCTTCCCCGACAACGGCTACAAGGGCGACTACGTCATCGAGATCGCGCGCAAGCTGCGCGGCAAGGTGGGCGATGCTTTCAAGCATGGTGCCACCGAGGTGATGGACGGCCTGCCCGCCGACGAATCGCAGGGCGGCGACAAGGAAGCCCACGTCGACGGCCTGATCGCCCGCGCCAAGGCGCTGCTCGGCGAGGCCGACTACCGCAAGGTGTTCGACGCCGGCCTGTCCTGGTGCCTCGCCGATATCAAGGACGACCTCAAGGGCTTCGGCGTCGTCCATGACAACTTCTTCAGCGAGCGCTCGCTGATGACCGACGGCTACGTGCAGCGCGCCATCGACACGCTGCAGGCCAACGGCCACCTGTACGAGCAGGACGGCGCGCTGTGGTTCCGCGCGACCACCTTCGGCGACGACAAGGACCGCGTGGTCAAGCGCGAGAACGGCGTCACCACCTACTTCGCCTCCGACCTCGGCTACCTGCTGAGCAAGTTCGAGCGCGGCTTCGAGCGCGCCATCTACATCTTCGGCGCCGACCACCACGGCTACATCGCCCGCCTGAAGGCCGCGGCGCAGGGCCTGGGCCTCGACCCGGCGAAGATCGACATCGAACTCGTGCAGTTCGCCATCCTGTTCCGCGGCGGCGAGCGCGTGCAGATGTCGACCCGCGCCGGCAGCTTCGTCACGTTGCGCGAGCTGCGCGAGGAAGTGGGCACCGACGCGGCGCGCTTCTTCTACGTGATGCGCGGCAACGACCAGCACCTCGACTTCGACCTCGACCTCGCCAAGAGCCAGTCGAACGAGAACCCGGTCTATTACATCCAGTACGCCCATGCGCGCATCGCCTCGATCTTCCGGCAGGCGGTCGAGAAGGGCTATGCGTGGAACCGTACGGCGGCGGAAGCCGCACGCACGCGCTTGGTGGAGCCCCAGGAGAACGCGCTGATCACCGAGCTGATGCGCTTCCCGGAGGTCGTGCAGGCCGCCGCGGAGCACCGCGGCCCGCAGATCGTGGCGAACTACCTGCGCGAACTCGCCGCCAGCTTCCACGCCTTCTACAACGCCCAACCGATCCTCATCGCCGACGAGGAACTGCGCCACGCCCGCCTTGGTCTCGCCGCAGCGACGCGCCAGGTGCTGGCGAACGGCCTCGGCCTGCTCGGCGTCTCGGCCCCGGAGAGCATGTGATGGCGGCGAAACGTGGCGGCAAGTCGCAGGCGAAACGTGGCGGCGGCCTGAAGACCGGCCTGATCCTCGTTACCGGCCTCGCGCTGGGCCTTGGCCTCGCCGCGGCCTACCTGATGTTCGGCGACCGGCAGAAACTCGACGCGATCCTGCCGCAGCCGAACCCGCAGGCTGAGGCTCCGGCGCCGCGCCGCGACGCCGAGCCGGTCGCGCAGGAGCCGGAAACGCCGGCCGACGCGCCGAAGCCGACCTTCGACTTCTACACCGTCCTGCCGGAGAAGGAAGTGGAGCTGCCGGGCGAATCCGCCGCTGCAGCGACGGCCCCGGGCAGCACGACACCGGGATCGACGGCGCCGACGACGACCGCCCCCGCGGACGCCGGAACGACGACCCCGCCTGCGGTGCCGGTCGGCCTGCAGCTGCAGGCCGGTGCGTTCGGCAACGCCGGGGATGCGGAGGCCCTCCGGGCCCGGCTGGCACTGGTCGGCCAGATGGCGCGCATCGAAACGGTGCAGGCCAATGGCCGCACGTTGCATCGCGTCCGCCTCGGCCCCTACGCCGATGTGGCCGCGCGCGACGCCGCGCAGCAGGCGCTGGCGGAGACCGGCATCACCGCGACGCCGGCACGCTGAGGCTCAGCGCTTCAGCCGGATCAACGCCGACGTATCGAGATCGCCGTCGCCGCGGGCTTCGAGTGCGGTGTAGTCCGCCAGCGCCCGGTCGATGACCGGATGGCCGATGCCGGCCGCATCGGCCATGGCCTGCACGATGCGCAAATCCTTGGCCATGTGCGCGCACTTGAAGCCGGGCTTGAACTCGTCGCGCAGCATCGTGGCGCCGCGCTTGTCGAGGAACCAGTTGCTGGCCGCACCGGCCATCAGTGTGGGCAACAGGCGCTCCGGATCGAGCCCGAGCTTCTCGGCGAAAGCCAAGCCCTCGCAAACCGCTTCGTTGATGCCGGCCACGAGGATCTGGTTCACGGCCTTCGTCGCCTGCCCCGCGCCGGTGGGCCCCATGAGGGCGATGCGCGCCCCATAGGCCTCCAGCACCGGACGGGCGCGTTCGAGCGTCGCCGCGTCGCCGCCGACCATGATCGACAGTTTGCCGTTCCTCGCCCCCTCGACGCCGCCCGAGACCGGCGCATCGAGGAAAGCGATGCCTCGGGCCGCCAAGCGCTTCGCGGCCTCGCGGGCGGTCTCGACGGCGACGGTGCTGTGGTCGATGACGAGGGCGCCCGCGGCCAACACCGCGGCCAGGCCGTCGACGTTCTCCAGCACATCGGCATCCGCCGACACGCAGAGCACCACGACATCGCAGCCGGCGTAGTCGGCGAAGCCCGAGGCCGCCACGACGCCGTTGCGCGCCGCGGCGAAGTCGGCCGCCTTCACCGCGGTGCGGTTGCCGGCCACCGCCAGCAGGCCGCGGTCGGCGAGGTGGCCGGCCATCGAGTGGCCCATCGCCCCGAGGCCAATGAAGCCGGCACGGAGGTTCGGTTCGAGGCTTGCGGTCGTCATGGGGGCGCTCACTCCAGCGGTTCTTCGGACAGATAGGTGTAGCCGGTCAGGCCGGTCTCCAGTGCCGCAAGGAACTCGGCCGCCGTCGCCTCCGGCAGGTTGGCGGCTTCGACGTTGGCCCGATAGCGCGCGCGCAGATCGGCAAGCTTGTAGCCGACGTAATCGAGCATCACGTCGGTGGTGTCGCCGCGGCGCTGCGTGTCGAGCCGGTAGCCGCCGGCGCCGTCGAGGTGCACAGCCACGGTGTCGGTGTCGCCGAACAGGTTGTGGATGTCGCCGAGCGTCTCCTGGTAGGCGCCCACCATCGCGATGGCCAGCAGGTAGGACTCGCCGGGCTTCAGCGCATGCAGCGGCATCGACGCGTCGAGGGCCTCGCTCTCGACGTAGGTGTCGATGCGGCCGTCGGAATCGCAGGTGAGGTCGGCGATCACGCCGCGACGCGTGGGTTCCTCGTCGAGGCGCTCCACCGGCACGATCGGGAACACCTGCTCGATGGCCCAGACGTCCGGGATCGATTCGAACACCGAGAAGTTGACGAAGTACTTGTCGACGAGACGCTCGTTGAGCTCGTCGAGCACCGGGCGGTGGCTCTTCTCCTCGGCGGAAAGGCGCTGCCGCACCGCGTGGGCGATGGCGTAGAAGAGATCATCCAGCTGGGCGCGCTGCTCGACACCGAGCTGGCCGAGCGCAAACAGCGTCTGCCCTTCCGCGAGGTGGTGCTGCGCCTCGTGGAAGAGTTCGACCGGCGGGCGCACGTCGAGCTCGGCCTGCACTTCGCGCAGGTGGCGGATGACGGACGGCTCACCGGCCTGCGACGGGCCGACGCGGCCTTCCGGCGCACGCTCCACTTCCGAGACATTCACCACCATCACCGCGTGGTGGGCCGTCATCGCGCGGCCGGCCTCGGTGATCAGGCGCGGCTGCGGCAGGCCGTGCTCGGCGCAGGCTTCGGCCAACGGCTGCAGCAGGGTGTAGGCATACTGGTCGAGCCCGTAGTTGATCGAGCAGAAGCTGCGCGAGCGCGTGCCCTCGTAGTCGACGCCAAGGCCGCCGCCGGCGTCCATCAGGCGGATGGGGCAGCCGCGCTTCGACAGTTCGACGAAGTAGTTCACCGCCTCGCGCATGCCGCTGGCGATGTCGCGCACGTTGCTGATCTGCGAACCCATGTGGAAATGCAGCATCGCCACGCTTTCGGCGAGGCCCGCGGCCTGCAGCTTGTCGACGGCATCCAGCACCTGGCGCGGCGAGAGGCCGAACTTGGCCTTGTCGCCACCGCTGTTCTGCCACTTGCCGGCACCGAGGGAGGCAAGGCGCAGACGGATGCCCACCACCGGCGTGATGCCGAGTTCGCGCGACTCCTCGATGATCAGCCCCACTTCCGAGGGCTTTTCGATGACGAGGATGGTGTCGAGGCCGAGCTTGCGGCTCATCAGGGCAAGGCGGATGAACTCGCGATCCTTGTAGCCGTTGCAGACCACGACGCTGCCCGGCTGGGCCAGCGCCAGCACGGCCATCAACTCCGGCTTGCTGCCGGCCTCGAGGCCGAAGTCGGCGGTGTATGGGGCGTCGCCGACCGGCGCGCCAACGCGCGCCAACTCACCGGCCACGCCGGCGTGCTGGTTCACCTTGATGGGGTACACCGCCGTGTAGCCACCGCGGTAGTCGAGCTCACGCATGGCCTGTGCGAAGGCCTGCTGCAGCTTGCCGAGGCGATGGCCGAGCACATCGGAGAAGCGCATGAGCAGGGGCAGCTTGTGGCCCATGCCGCGGGCGCGCTCCACCACGTCGGCGAGGGCGATCGCCGGGCCCTCGTCGCCGTTCGGGCGCGCCACCAGGCGGCCGCGGCCGTCGATGTCGAAATACCCGTCGGACCAGTACGGCACGGAGTAGGTGTGGCGGGCGCGGTCGAGCGTCCAGGCGGTCATGGGCTGGGGGCCAGGTGGAAACAAAGGGCGCGTAGTGT
>Ga0209278_1000805_pt1 | contig 21309 bp, 13 predicted proteins | sample JI81BgreenDNA_FD_187504 | JGI IMG/M metagenome (GOLD analysis project Ga0209278, IMG submission 187504) | Wastewater effluent complex algal communities from Wisconsin, to seasonally profile nutrient transformation and Carbon sequestration -... | ecosystem: Engineered > WWTP > Effluent > Algae... | reverse complement strand
ACCCGGCTGACCCGGCTGACCCGGCTGACCCGGCTGACCCGGCTGACCCGGCTGACCCGGCTGACCCGGCTGACCCGCCTAAAGGATTCGCAGCGGACCCCGCTCTCGGGCGAATTCTGATCCTCGGCCCGTCATGGCCATTGGCGCTTGCCCGCCTCTTCATTCGACTCACTCAGGAAAAGCCGAGGGATGCTGAGGCTTTCCGTCGTGTGCGCGCATTCAGTGATCGCTACCGGCATCGGTGGTCCGAGCTCGCAGCCGAGACGCCGCATTGGCGAAGCATCCGGACAAGAGGCCTGACCGCAAGCTTCCAGGTCGCAACGGCCCTTTTTAGCCTGCCGACGGGGAGAGCCTCAGAACTGCAGCGGACGCTGGCTTGGTTGCTGTTGGAACTGCATCTGGCGGGCTGGCCTGCCGAAGACCTTTCGGAGCTTTGCAGCTGGCTCCGGGGACTCGACCATCCGGACGAAAACAAGCTCCGCAACGCGCTCGGGGATTGCGACGGCCTCAGGGCTCTTCTTGATCGCATCAACTGGCTCAATGAGATATCCACCAAATCCAACGTCATTACTGGCCAAGCGCGCTTCGACTCGGCTTGGCACCAATGGCTTGGCCCTGTCGTCTCGAGGCTCCTAGCCGCGCCGTACGAAAAAGACGACGAGAGCGATGAGCCGACGCCGGCACTGAACGCCGTCCAAGGAGCGCCAACCGACCCCTTCGAGCCAGATCAATCGGAGCCAGATGATCTTCCCTCCATTGAGCTTGCGGGCGTCGAACAGGCAAGACCCCAGCACACCCTCAAGAACCGCTTGGCGGAGGCTATCGGGCGAGAGATTTATCGCCGGAGCTGCCCGGACCTACTGCGAAGCCCCGAGAACATCCTGCCGAGATGCATAGCCCGGAGGGCGTGGGAGAGAACACGAGACTTGGTCAGGGGAGCGCTTATCAAGGGCGACATCCCGCTGGCGGAAGCAGGCATCGAATATCTTCTCTGCATCGAATGTGGAGTGACTGCCGCGGAAAGCCGCGAGATAGCCTTCATTGATGGCGAAGCCGTCAATAGACCCTTGATTGACTTGGCTATTGGCGCTTTGCGACGACCAGAGCTGAGACCGCACCACTCCTATTCTCCCAGCCCAGAGGCAACCACGTTCTGGATGCCGACCGGCGGAAACCTTCTCTTCCCCCTTTCGCCAACTACCGTTGAACTCTGCAAGGCACTGCTGAAGCGCCGATCACAGGGGGGTCATGCAAGTGACAACCCCCTGTTGATCACCGAGGAAGTGTGGACCAAAGACTCCTTGAGTGGCCCTCAAGTGAGGAATCGTCCGCGTGTTTCTACGCTGGTGGAGCACACGCGATCAGCAAGCCGATCAACCTACCGAAAACGCATTGCGGCATGCCTGACGCAGAGTCTTGGACCCGATGCGGCCCAGATTGCATTTGGTGACTCGTTTGGATGCAGCGTTGCTCCAACCTACTACGGAGCGTTTGAGGCATCAGAAATCGCAACCGCCATCGCCGAGTCCAACGTTGGATTTGGTGATCGCGAGGGTAACGGGCACTCAACGTCCGCACGGACATGGATGACAGCGAAGCGGCTGGAAGCCTGCTCCCACACGGTGGGCTCGAGAGTCAGGCCGCCGGCTGGCACGATTGCAGACGCTTGGGCACTGGTTGGCGTTGACGTCGAATCCCGCCGAGGTCGACCAAAGGCGCTTCGAGACGCGACGGAATGGAAGCGGAAGCGTGACGCACTCGCGACCCATCTCATGATCGCTACCGCCCATCGCCCTGTCGCGTCATTGGCGACCATTCGACTGACGGATTTTCTCCCTCGCCATGGCTTGGTCGTGATCAGCGACAAGCGGTGTGACCCGTCACGTATGACGCGCCTTGCTGCAACAGGCTGGAACTTCATCGGCGCGCTTGAAAACTATGTTGCCGATCTCCGTCGAATAGCGTCAGATCTTCAAGCCGACGATGAAGCGTGCGACCTCGCCCGAAGGATCCTCCGGGGTCAAGCACCCCTGTTCTCCGTAGCAGGCCCTGGAACTGCCGAGGAGACGTTATGCGTCAAGACACTTCTGGGAAAGCTGCCGCTGGCATGGGCCGAGCGACCCAATCTTCATCGCCACGCGCTGGATCAGGCGCTAATCAGCGCTCGAATCAGCCCCGAGCATCGTTACTTCCAGCTGGGCTGGCTGGAAGGTGATGTCCACGCTGTTTCTGATCTGGCTCCTTATCCACCCATCGATCTGGGCCATCTATTAGGCGATCCGATTGATCAATGGCTGCGCTCCTCGGGATGGCTCGGCGGCAAGAAGCCAGCGAACCCGGACGACATTTTTGCAGGGCTCCCGCCCATGGATTTCGAGGAGTCGTTGACGAGCCACTACAAGGATACGGAACGGCGAATCCATGAGCTTAAGGAGGCGCTGAACGAGCGTCGAAACGACGTAGCACCCGAGGTCCAACGCGACCTTGTAGCGGGCATCAATGCGCTTCCGGAGCAAATGAATCTGGTCGCTACTGTCGATGTGGCTGTGCCGACACGGCTCCGCATCGAAATGCGGAATCCTAAAGAGAGGCCTCCAGAACTCTCCCAGCACCATATCGACGTGGTGCTCGCTCGGTCCCAAAGTCACGATCGGGAACCGATTCATGCCTTCATGGCCGAAAGGTTGCTCAATAGAGCGCTGGTTGAAGCCCACAAACGGAAGCAATGCTCGGGCTGCCTGCCCAACGTCCACCATGTGTCTTTCCGGTCAGTGCCTAGCCCATTCTTCCGAGGCGTAGGAGTCGCTGAGTCCATTGCTTCACAAGTTAGAGAAGTCATACGGGAGATTGCATCCCGGACAGACGCTCAGTCCGGATGGACCATGTGGAGAGCCCATGCCTGCCTGGTGGCGGTGATGTCCCACACGCCGTATCGCTCAGCGTCGCAGGCGCGCCAGATCCTCATGTCTTGTGGTGAAGCTCAGCACAGCAATGAGAAGCCTTGGCTCATTAGAGTTCCTCTCGACAGCGGACATGCGGCGATCACTGGCGATCCTGCCCTGCTGCTTCACCGACTCCACCAAGAATCCGACTGGGTTGAGTCTGCAAGGGCCCTTGGGTCGGATCCCACAAATCAATTGGGCCGCTTCGCAAAAGCCTTTCTTCGCGATCGCGTGCCGCCCAAGGCATCTGACAGCATCGCGGGGAAGTGGCTGATTGGAGCCCTTCAGGCGTCTGGCATTGTCGAGATGACCGGCACCGAACGACTGATCATGAACGGAAGCGTCACGCCCGCAACGGTCACCGCCGAGCGGATCTCGGCTCTTGAGGATGGCATTTCCATTCCCAACGTAGTCGAAAACGGAGAGATCGAGGATCAGGGGAAAGACTCGGACAATCGCCAAAGAAAGGATAGGAAGCGAGCATCCAATGACGATGATTCCCGGGTTCGGAAGCTGATCTGGCTCTTCAACGCCGACTGCCAAGAAACGATCAATGGAGAACCGCTACGTCACGGTGACCATAGACTTCCTCAACTACTCCCGCTGGTGGACAATCTGCTCGCCACATTGAGCGAGGAAGTAACGGCACCCCGTTTAATGCTGTCGTATGTCCGCCACCTGATGACCGAGGGCGGGCCGAAGTCCAAAGGTGGAATGGCGCCTGGAAGCATCTACAAGGTCTGCCACTACATCAGGCCATTGTTGGCGAGCATCCATCCGTCCCGCGACCTTCGAGACGTGACCGATGGCGAGTTAACAAGCGCAATTCTTTCTGCGATCGCCCTCTCCGGAAACAAGAATAAGCCGGCTGTTCTCGTTGAGACGAAGCGATTCTTTGCGTTCATTGCCAAGTTGTACCTGATTGCAGAGCCCGATTGGGATCTTGCATTCCGGGAGGCTGGTGTGGCGGTGCGCGGCAAGGACCCGGCCGTTGTTTCGGACGCGGAGGTTCTATCGGTCCTCGACAACCTGCTCGCCAATTTGGCTCCGAACGCGCTGGAGGGAGTAGACCCGATTGAACGGCGCTTCCGTGAGCTTCAATTTGCGGCAGCCTTGCTCCTCGAAGCGTCGAACGTCAGGCCTCAATCGATTCATGGCTTGACGCTCGCGGATTTTCATTTCGCCGACGACGTCGACACGATCCACCTTCGCTCTTCTGGCGAGTTTGCTCGAATCAAGACAATTACTTCTGCTGGATTCGTCCCGCTCGAGGGCAAGCTTTGGGAGAAGCATCGCTCATGGCTGATGGCGTTTGTTGACAGCCTTCGTCGCAAGCACCACGAAGACCAATGGATTGATGTTCCTCTGTTTCACCGCCCAGGCGCTAGTTATCGCGAGCTCTTCCCTCAGCGACTGATCATGGACCGAATCGGGGAACTGATTCGTTGGCGAACAAGGCAGTCACGGGGTCGTGCTTACTGGTTGAGGAAACGAGGCATCGGACGTCGACACCACAGGGCAACTCAGTCCGAGTGCGCATCAGCGTGGGCCGTATATCGCGCCATGAGAGTCTGTGGGCACGCCACCATGGTCACGCCGATCGGTTCTTATGTCGGTGATCCGCTGATTTGGCTGCCGCTTGCCCGTGCCACATCCATTGGTCGGGATCGAAAACGACTGTCTGCTCTGTCCGGCACTGCGGCAGGAACGCTCGATCAACGTTGGCAACGCCGAATCGGTACCGGCAAGGTTGAGGAGCGCGCGGTGTCGACTATGCGGATTGGGCTGACACTCCACCTTCCGCCTGCTTCTTGGGCGAGCCTCGACCTGTCCGAACCACCCACCCATAAGCCTTTTGTTCAAGGCTTGAACGTGGAGGGCGTGGAGCAAGTCATGGCGGCACTGAGCACGGGCGCCACGCTCTCGGACATTGCAGAGAGCACGGGGATCGACGGCACTAGCATCGGGAAGATTTCCGACCTATGCGCCGATCTCGCTCGACGAACCCGACTCGACGTTGCCTCAGGTGACTTATCGAGGCCGCGATGGACAAGTGAAAGCGTCAAGCTCTTCAAACAGATGGCCAAGAGCCCGAAGGGCCTAGGAATAATCGGATCCGATTGGGCGAGTTGCACAAGAAACCGAACCCCAACCGGGACGATCGGGCTCTTCGAACCCGAAGCGGCGCTTAGGCTCGAAGCATGGGTGGAGGCTTGCGGGATGACGCTTCGAAAGGTGGTGCGGGAGAACATGGACGAAGGGTTCCAAGTCACCCAGAAGGGTGACGCCATTTACGGCGGGAGCCGCGTTCTCAGTTGGTTGCTGGCCGTCGTTTGGGTCGCTTCAAGACTGAAGGAGTGCGACCACCTCGGACTGCGTCGCTGAGCCCGACGCCCCCTCAACGGCCAGCCACCCCCTTCAATCAGGCAGCCGTAAGGCGACACAAGAGCAAAAAATCCAGCCAGAACCTGCTCAAAGTGCCTCAAATCGCGGGTCAACACCCCTGAGTAAGGAAAAAAATGCATTGAAATGGGTGTCGGCCAGGTTGACCGCTGACATCCCGTTTGCGGCTTGGCCTTGAGAGAAAAGCCATGCCGACCAAGAAGACCACCAAAACCGCTGCATCGCCCAAGTCGCTGCCGGCTTCGCCTTCCTGCCCACTTGCGACGCAAATCATGGAGCACTGTGAGCTCCGTTTCGAGGACAGATCCCTCGATGAGGACCCGCAAGGCAGGCTCGGCACCAACCGTGCTCTTCTAGCTCTTGCGATCAGTATCGGGGCCCTGATTGCCGAGGAGAAGCCCCGGCCATTCCGGGTTACCGGTGTCGGAGCGGTCCCAGGCAGACTTGTGCAGGACCTTTACTGGTCATCGGAGCCACAGGGCGACCTTGCTTCAACCGGGAACATTGCTGAGAGGTTCTTCGCCAGTCTTACCGATGAGTGCCGGCGGCTCGCTGAGAACGCGATGTTGAGGCATCCTCTACTTCCTGATCAGCTTCACATTCCAAGCTTGCGATACAAGATCCTGCAGGACTTGGCAAAGGTACGAACGATCGGTAGCCGGGTCGTTGTCGAGCGAAAAAGCACTGGAGAAATCTATGTGCTTCCGCTTCCCGATCAGAAGCACATTGATGCCACCCCCAAATCGCCCAGAGAGCAACAGACTGTTCGCGGCAAGCTGACGGGCATCGGCCTCGACAATCGCCTAGAAGTAAATGGAAGCGGCTTGTGCCGCACTGAGTTGCAAATCGACCACACATACTTCAGAAACATGCAGGACGGCGCGCATGTCACGGCACGAAAAGTCGAGCGCGAAGGACAGATGGTCCTCGTAGACGTCACGATCGCGCCCTATCTGGCCCCACGTGATGGATGACTTTCCAAGTCATCAGCAGCCAACGAAAGCCTCATTGACACGCACCCCACTCAACGGTGGGGCGCATGCAGGTTCGATCGACAACCGATCGTCCGGAAGACCTTCACAGTTTCGTTCTGTACTCGGGAACGACTTCCGGGAACTCGGGATACGCCGCTGACCGAACCGCATCCCAGCATTCCGGCTTTTTTGCCCACTCGGAGATCATTCGACCCTTCGCACCTTGGTGAATCACGGCGTTTACCCGTGCTGCAATGGCACGTAGTGCGTCCTTGAATGGATCAGAGATCTCCTGCTGTAGCCAGATCTTTTCGAGGTCCACTTTATCGCCGTACTTGTTCGCCAAGACGGCAATGAGGTACGTCGCCACGTTTCCCTGGAAGGCAGGAAACATTGGGCGGACCAAACTCTGTGCTCTTCGATAAATAATGGCTTTTGCAACCAGATGCTTGAACATGCGCACATCAGGCATCGAAAGCGTCCCCCCAAGCTCTTGATCCTTCAGGCTATCGGTGAATTCAGAGAAGTTCTTTTGGGCCCCAAGACTCACAACGTCCGGCTTTCCTGCCCAAGCGTTCAGGTACTTGGCAAGGTCAGTCTTCGTAATCCGCCTCGACGGCGGAACCACAATAGTCTTCAACTGACGGAGGCGAGCCGGCGTTGTGCCTTCGCGGGCAAGCATGGTTGCGTAGCTTCCCGCAGCCCGCTCATAGAACCACCTTCCGACACCATCCGGACAGTAAGTTGTCGAGGCAAGCTTCTCGATCTCAATGTGGAACGGTGTATTGGCTGAAAGGTCAGACTGTCGAACAGCATTCTGGCTATTCGCATAGCGTGAAATGTCCGAAATCATCCCCTCTTCCGCTGCTGCGTCTGCAGATTTCAGAATGATGATCTTCGCAGGGACTCTGACTTTCTCGAGATCGACATCACCGAATTTCTTGCTGGTGAAATAGATTGAAGCTGTTGTCTGCCCTCCATTGACGATCTGCATACCCTTCAGCCAAGCCAATCCGGGACTGCCGTCTGCGGTTCGCGCCAAGCTGGCCTCGTCTGCAACGATCACGATCCCGTTGTTGTAGGCCATGAAGCGACCAGGGTCAGTTCGAAGCGTGTCGCGAATCCCGCGATTCACTTTGCCCGTGGCGCTCAAGAACGAGCGAACATTTGCCTCAAGTAGTCGAGCACCAAACTTCTCGTAAACAAAGCGCAATGTTTCTCCTGGAATTGCGGTTAGCGCATAGTCGTAGTCAGCGTCACCGGGTACGTAAACGCAGGGAATGGCACTCCCGGAAACGTCTACGAAATTGACGACGAGCTCATCCCTCGACTTTCCCTCAGACCAATGCCTGTGCAGTCGCTCAATGTCCATGACCTCGAGCTTGACGGTCTTTCCTTGGATCTCGCGAGCCTTGAAGTTCTTCGACTTCGCAACCGCATCCGTCAGGACATAGATTCGGATCTGGTCTAGCTTTGCGTAGGTATTCTGAATCGTTAGAGCGAGCTCGTATGCCTCGTTCGAAGGATCAATTGCCGAAGCAAGCTTTCCCTCGGCGCATTTAGCAAGAAATCGAAGGCACTGCTCTGCAGCACTTTTTGCCTCACTGTCGGGAATAGACTGCACTTCCTCTTGGCCGTGATAAAGCGTCACAAAGAGATCAATCTGGTCGCCATCCTCTGATACGGCATAGCCGCTCAGCTTCAGAGTCGCATTCCCAGACTTGCCGGCGTAATGACAGACTTGCGGCTCAAAAGTCATGCCGATGTCAGCCATGTGGGACATGACAATCTCTGCGAAAACCGACTCTTCATAAGGATAGGGCGACGATGACGAACTGAGTCGCTCTGCAATCTCCGCCTTTACATCGGCTTGAGTCTGGGCAAGAAAATCCTTCAGATCCATATGTCAACAAACTCCTAATGCTTTCAGGGCAACTGCCAGATCTTCGACACGATTCGGCATTGCGCTCAAGTCAAGTTCATATCTTGCAGACCGAACTTCGAGAGGCACACTTCCAGGCACAAGCCTGGGTGTTCCTTGCTCGATCGACAGATATCCAATGTCCACGACCGAGAATCGCCGTGAATAGCGCTCACGTGACTCATCCCGATAGCCCGCCTTTGCAAGTCGATGCTCGAAAACAGCAGCGGCATTTGCCTTCGGTGAAAGGTCACGACGAAGATCATCGATGCACTCCGAAAGCGTCATCCCCGAACTTGTCTGAAGAAGACGAACGGCCGCAATGAAGATAGGCCGCGTGACGGCAGTATCGAGCTGCTCAAGGCTGCTTATCCTCGCGACAAACGCACCACCTGCTGCTGTCGTCTTTACTTCTATAGCGCCAGGAGGGAATGCAAAGTCTTGAAGGCCATCGAGTGGCCCAACCCAAGCCCCCACTGCAGCCTCTAATGGCAGGTATCTCTGAAGCTCACGCAGTACCGATAGTTCACCGAGAAGGCCGAGCTCTTCGTCGGACGACAAGACGCCTTCATTTGTCTTCCGCATGAACTCTTGCCACGCGACTATTCGCGCAAGAACGGCAGCTGCTAGAACGTGCGATCCAGCGACGTCCTTTGTGCGCAGTATCTGCACGACATCCGCCGTCATCATTTCGAAAAATGCTTTGTCGGCTCCAGTCTCGCGGCAGAGCGCAAGCCACGTCTGTCCATGCTCACCCGAGACTTCAGTGCGAATCACCGTAAAGCCACCGCCCTTGGGGAGTTGAGAATTGGTTGGCAACGTTGTGCCGTCCAACCCGATCAATATGGCCTCAAGGTTCTCTGGGAACCAACGTCCGGCGCGCAGCGCATAGCATTTGCCCTGCTCTACAAGAATCGAACGCCATCCCTGTTTTGTCGATCCTCCTTCTAGAGCCCTCCAAGCCTTTGTCAGCTGATCAACGTCACTCTGAGGAAGCATATTCCTGCTCCCAGAGCACGTTATTGACCTTGTACTCGACTCTTGTGTCCGAGTTGCTCCCAGGGAAGCTGATGCCGAACGCCACCACCGGAACCTCCGCTTCAAGCATTCCGCCGGCCCTCTTCGGATCAAGGACATAAAGGATCAGGAGACCCCGCTCCGGATGAGGCGGCACACCGGGAGCACCATGACCTCGGACGTCGCGAATAGCGGGCCCTGACGGCTGCGTAGGCTCCTTGCTTGATGTCGAATCCTGTGCATCAGGCTTCTTTGAACGCTTTGTCAATTCAAGCGCGGCCTGCCACTGGGCCATCTCCAGATCAATCGATTCGTCCTTTGGATCAAGCAAAACACCAATTGCATATCGATCATGAAGCTCGGCATTGCCCTCTCGCTTCGCCATGTTGACGATGACGCCGGGTGCAATCTCATATGGCTCCCCTTTCTGAATTCCGACAAGCGCAACTGTCCATTCAGTCAATTCCCGCCTTGAAGACATCGCGCGGATGAACTCGGCAATCACAATACTGTTGACCCGATGAGCATCCGGATGCGTCTTGGTGCTCTCCATGAACTCTGCAACTATCTCACTGGGCACATGCCTCCAGACGCTGGCGGTCCACTTATGGCGCTCTGATCCACGATCACGCTCAGGATCAATCTCGGTCGGAGTACCAAGCGATGCGATGAACCTCTTCGCAGCTTCCAAGTTTTCTTGAAGCTCTTTCTTGCGGCGGAAAAGGGACACAGACTGGAGCAATTGTCCGCTGTAGGAAACCAATAGACTCCTCGCCGCCCTCATCTTCACTTGTGATGTCACCATCAAGACGGAATGCGATTGAACCTTGAGACCGTACTCACGCGGCGTGGCCCCGGAACTCGCCATTAGATCGAACTCCTCGCGGAGTTCTGTCGCAGCGTCGGTGATATGGCTGAACCAGTTCACGAGCTCGGACGTTGTGTACAGGCGGCAGAGATCTAGGTAGCCGTGGCGATATCCAAACCAACGCCCCATTTGCATGAGCGTGTCGTACATCTTTGATGCGCGCAAAAAGTAGCTGGTGCAAAGACCTTCAAGAGTGAGGCCTCGTGCAAGCTTGTCACCGCCGATTGCGATCACCTTCAAGCCCTTGCCCTCATTCTTGTCATAGTCGAGGATGTCCTTTGCGCTCCCATTGATTGTGCGCACCTCGATGTCCTGAAGAACGTCGGGGAGGACAGAGGAAATCGAAGCCCACTGGTGCTCTCCCTGCTCGGAAACAAGCCCAATCTTTTCGACCTGAATGGTCGTAGGGACAAAGTCCGTCTCCCATTGCGCTTGGAGCCGATCCAACAAAGATTGATGATCAATCTTCCTTGTCAGCCGCTGCTTCAAGTGCCGAACGTACTCTTCGATCTGGATGTGGACTTCTCTCTGGACAACAGTGAAGCGTGTCACATGGACAAGCATAGAGCTGTGTTCGCGCCCTTGCCCCCGAAGGTGGCGGATCGCGCAAGCAAGAACAAATGATTCAATGGCACTCCTCAAGCTTGGCGGGAGCGCCTCTTCAGCACTCCACCGAGGGACATGACCATTGGAATGCTTGTGCGGCATCCATCCAGATGTCCCGTCAGCTGTTGCATAGTCGCTGACATGCCGAATCAGCGGAACAACCGATCTGCGTCCGTGTGCTGACGCACTCCCGAAGATCGTGGCTGGCCCAACATAGTTCGACGGTGCTGCCAAGTTCTGGATAAACGCGGAAGGAAAAAGATCCGGCCCTTCCTGCCGTGTTTCCCCTCGCTCGTGGATGAAGATATTCGCGAAAGGAGTTGCCGTGTATCCGACGTATGCCGATCGAGAGAACGAGTGCAGGATTCTCCGGATGAGCTTGTTGATGACCGTCGGATTGTGCTCGTCGTCCGGCCTTCCTGTCTCAGGATCAAATACTTGCTCTTGCGTATCAACTGATGCGTGATCTGCCTCGTCATCGATGACTAGGAGGGGAAGCTTTGTGACCATCTTCTTTACGCGCGGAAGAGGGTCGCTTGATCCAGTCGAATCGTCGTCTGGTCGCTGTGTATCTGCGACATGGTTCTGAATCCATCGAAGCAACTCGCTGAGTACGGACTTGTTCTTCTTGACGACAAACAGCCAAGGCCGCTGTTCAGGGGAAATGGCAAGATGCTTTGCAACGCGCTTGCCAAAGTCGCCAGTATTCAGTCGTGTCGTAGCACAGTTCGGGTATATGGATTGATCGGAATCGATTTCGCCAACCCCGACAGGCTTCAAGGGATCTCGAAAGCTTGTGTCGTATCCGAGAAACCCTTCCTCAAGTCGAATCTGAGTCTGCGAACGGAGATTGTTGTGCAATCCGGCGAGAACGATGATCACTTTGTACTGCGCATCAGCAGCCTTGCACACCAAGCCTGTGTAGTGGCTTGTCTTTCCTGATTGAACGTGCCCGACCACTAGTCCACGCCTATCCCACGGGCCTGCGCGCAATGGATCTTCGAGCATTCCAAGAACTTTGTCCGTGGACGAATCGAGTGCGTCCACCGCCCGCCAGGAGAGCTTCTTCTCGAGCAACTCCCTGTAGCGCTGCCAATACAACCAACTCCGCTTTCGGGCTGAATCCAACCACGGGATATGGCCAGCATCGCTGACCATCGTCACGTCCTCCCCGACCCACAGACTGAAGCGACGGATCAATTCATCGCACACCGCGCTCCGATCGAGTCCGGCGCCCCACTTGGGATTCATTGCCAGAACAAGCTCAATCTTCTGATCAATGAGGGCTGGAGTAATTGACCCTTCATCAACCTCATCAGCAAGAAGCTCCTGAACAAGCTTGACGATACGAATATCGTTCGCGGTCAACATGAGGGTTACTCTCCTTGTTCTGTTCCCATGTCAGGGAGTGCGTTCACGAGGCCCGGATAGAGGTTGAACGGTTCCATACCCAAGAGCTGCCTTCGAGCGCTCTCTGAGGAAAGTCCCTTACGCAAAACCATGTTCCGGTAAAGGACATCGAGCACCTTTTGGACCTCAATTGGTGGCTGTTCCGCGAATCCTGTTCGCGGAGTCTCAGCTCTCTCTGCCGTATCCAGCCAAATTTGCTGTACAGGAATCGTCTCCTCCAAGACGCGCAGCATTGCTTCAATGCGCGGCACCATTTCACCGGCCTCATCGAGAACCGCTCTTACGGCAGGATGATTGCGCTGGACTCGATAACGAATCCCTCCCACGAAGTGATCGGCCGTCCAAGCCTCGGAAAGCGACTCGTTATGCCCACGCCGAATCGGCTGGCCGCGGTGCGCGAAAACGCGCCTCGCCCTTTCCCGAATGTCTTCAGCAAGCCGCATGACGCCTTCACGAACGGACACGGGGGGGCGTGCGGACGACTTTCGAATGTCGATCTTCCATTCCGCGTCCGCGCTGTTGGGGATGTCGAGGCGTATGCGTGCAAGCCGATACGGCTCTTCTTTGGTCCAAGGACGCCCCCTACCCAAACCAAGCCAACTTCCCGCAAGAAGAAGTCGCTGATTTCGGTAAACATAGAATCCCTGCTGCGCAGTCCATCCATCGGGACCTGCCGCAAGCTCGAATTCCTTTGCGTCGATCCGATCCTTGTGGGGAAGCACAAATCCCTGAAGAGCAATGCTGCCACTCGAACTTTCAATTGCGACGGGTGGAGAGGACCAGGTGGCAGAGTGCTGGCTCAGGAACGGGTCCCAAGGGTCAATTTGCTTCCCGTTGATCGTGATCTGTAGTCGCCTGCGGGATCCATCGAGGTAGCGATGAAAGACCATCGAAAGATGGCGCTCCACCCGATCAATAAGGTCAAGAAAGTCCTGTTCGGTTGCCCCTTGGGTAACGACACGATCAAGCACCTCCCAGAGGACGATGGTGCCCGTTGGCTGCTTTCGCGGTGCAGCGATTCTCTGCTCTGAACCCGGTGAAGGGCCTTCAAGCAATTCCCACTCGCCGCTTTTCTCGGCACCAATTACGTCAAGATCCCAACGCAGGCAGGTGGACTCAAGATCTGTCCAACTAAAGACAGTCAATCGCCGGCACTGCGAGAACGAGGCAGTCTTCAGGCCCATCCCAAAGCGGCCAAGGTCAGCTTCATTGCGCCTGTGAAGTGGGTTTCGGTCGCCGAGGCGCATAGCGCTCTCGAGGGTTGAGTCGCTCATTCCAGCCCCGTCATCGATGACGGAGATCCAGCTGTCCTTCGCGGCCCATCCAAAGCAAACGTCGACCCGGCTTGCACCCGCCGAGATACTGTTATCGATGATGTCTGCGAGGGCGGTCCCTGTCGTGTATCCGAGGCCTCGCAATGACTCAATCATTGCATCAGCGCGCGGAGGAACACGGCGTCGTCCTGAGCCTAATGTCATTCCGGAGCCGCCTCCGGCGCTTTCACATCCGCAAGTCCAATGAACGGGCGAAGCAGTTCAGCAGTTGATGGTCGCCTAAGTTTTATCATTGCCTTGTACTCAAGCTGACGAATCCGTTCTCGCGTAACCCCGAACTGCTGACCAACTTCTTCGAGCGTCTTGGATTCACCATCTTCCAGCCCGAATCGCGCGATTAGCACCTTCGCCTCCTTATCCTTGATGGCTGCCAGTGCGCTTCGAAGCGTCCGCCCGAGGCATGCAAAGGTCGCGAGCTTGTCGGCCTCTGCCTCTTCGTCCTTAACTTCCAAGGCTTCGGCGATCACTCTTGGGTCATCATCCCAAAGCGTTGCGCTTGCGACGGAGAGAAGCTTGCGGACCTCAGCCTCATCGATTCCGGATCTCGAGCCGATGTCCTCGATGGACGGGTTGAGATATCCACTTGTCTCCAAGGATCTGATCGCATGCTCCACCTTGTTCATTCGCTCACGCATGTGAACAGGCACCCGTATAGTGAATCCGAAGTCAGCGATTGCACGAGAGATTGCCTGACGAATCCACCAAGTCGCATATGTGGAGAACTTGAACCCGCGCCTGTAGTCGAACTTCTCAGTTGCGCGCATTAGGCCGATGCATCCCTCTTGAATCAGATCCATGAGGGGAATTCCACTGCCCATGTATCGCTTGGCAATAGAGATAACGAGCCTGTAGTTCCCCTCTATCATCTTCTCGTGCAGCGCTCGAACTGACTCGAGTTGCGCCGAAACGTCGCAATCGGTTTGGCCGCGATCCTGAAGAACCTGGGCAAGCAAGCGAATGAAGGCGGCAGTCGGCTCGAGTGCGGCCAGCTGATTTCGCAGCTCAAGAGCCGCCTCTGCCGGCCTTGCGGAATTGCAGGCCGACTTCTTGAGGAGATCCAACCTCTTTGTGAAGACATCAAGCCCTCTCAAGTCTTGACTCTGTTCCTCGCGAATCTCGTATACAGGGTCCTGCTCACTCGCTTCATCGAGTTCCGACGGACTATCTGAAGCCATCTCAGACTCGACGAGCCTCGTAAGGCCGGAGGGCGATCGAAGACGCGTCGCGATTGAGGTTGCTATATCGATGGCCGCCCCGAGCCCAGCCGAAGATGAGGCAATGATGTTGATCGCGCCCTGTATCTCCTCCTCGACCTTGCTGCCTATTTGCTGCTCGTCCTCACGAGTGAGGAGCTTCTTTGATCGGATCTCGGCAATAAACTTGGCGAGGGGATCATTACGCCTCGAAGAAAGATCTTCGAGGTGGAGGAGGGCCTCGTCGATTGCCGCAGCATCTTCATCCGAGATCTCGCGCTCAAAATCGGGGATTAGCCACTGCTCTTCATCGTCATCAATTACGGCACCGAGATCGCCAAGCACGCGCGATAAATGATCGATCAGCTCGTGATCGTGCCCTCCATCGTCGCGGTCACCGCCAATCAGGAGCCGTTGACTTGCAACGATTCCATACTCGATCGCGTCGGCGAACAGCACCTCCAGTAGCCGTCTCTCGTCCGGATCGGCTGAGTAGAACCTTCTCCGGTTGTACGCCGCATCCGGCAGGTCGATGTCAACGTCGATCCAATCCTCATCAAGATCGATCGCGTCATGCGTTCCGATACGCACTTGAAGTTCGATCGAACTTCTCTTGCACTCCGCATCATTCTCGGGAACGCGAGTTGGCTCTTCTGCCTCCCAGTCCCCAAGAATGGACTCCTGATCGGCATGTGGTTCCGCAACAGCGGAGTTGTTTGGATGCGGATCCGGCGCCGCTTCCGCATTGACGCCACGGCCGATTGACTGAAGGGGGTCAGCCAGATCGTTTCGATCGGCCGCCGTCGCAAAATGCAGTGCAGTACGCTTGGCGCCATCTTCTGCATTCGCGCCAGCGCCTCTTTCAATTAATAGCGCACACAGATCGCGATGGCCTTTTTGGGCCGCGATCATGAGCGGCGTTCTGCCCATGCCGTCACGACAGTTGATCGTCCTACCGCTATTCAGATAGGCCTTCACGGTTTCGACGTCGCCGTGCAGTAGTGCCAGTCGAAGCAGTGGAGGCATCAACCCTGCATCACGAATTGCACTCATACGGAACGGTTGTGTGGAAGAGAAAGCGCAACTATGGAGGCTCGATAACGCGATGGACGGACCTCCACCCGAGCAGAAAATTCCTCTCTCTTATTCCAGAGCATAGTCGCCACATCTCATCCTTGAGGCTATTCCCACACTTTCTTACTTGAGTATTGACCAAACCACTTCCGCGATTTGGCGAGCCAGAACAGGGGGAACGGCGTTGCCCACCTGGACGAACTGTTGGGTTCGATTCCCAAGGAAAAGATAGTCATCCGGGAATGTCTGCAGCCGCGCAGCTTCTCTGACCGTCAAACTTCTGCACTGTGAAGGATCCCAGTGGATGAATGCATGGCCATCCTTCGATAGATGGCTCGTCACGGTACTGGAAGGCTTGTTCTTCAACTGAACTCGAAATCGATCCGCGAAGTCGCCGCTTTCCCAATTGGCGTGATCCGGCGCAAGCCTTCGGGGAAACTCCGCGCTCGAGGGCGATCGAGCATGCTGCAAGGCATAGGCCGCACAGTACAGATATCGTCCCAAGTCGGCCTCCATGTGACCGCGTGTCTCGTGGTTGAGAAGCGGCAAGGACTCTCCATCACCCCTGCGCTGATGTCCAGCGACGAACGAGATGCTGGCGCGGGGCAAGCGGTAGTCGCCATCGAAGGATTCGATCAGCTCTCGCAAGGACCGTGCATTCGAGCCAATTGCTCCAATCACACGCCGCTTCTGTCGCTTGAAGGCCGCCGCCCAGGCATCTGCATCGTCAACTTGGCGACTGAGTCCGCTGCGGAGCCTCGGCAACCCGCGAAGAGCTTCCTCAACAGTTTTCCTATTCTCGGCACAAAGCAGACCGGGCGCAGAAACAGCACGGTGGACATACTCTGCTCGGACGCCCATCAGGATCACCCTGTGACGCGCTTGTGGCACGCCGTGCGCTTCTGATCGGATCACAAACTTGCCAGGGTCATTGGCAGCCACATCGGGATCACGACGATCGTCGGGATCTGCATGGATAGGGAGAAGAACATATTGATCATGCACGCCACCTCGCTTTGCGAGAGCACGCGATGGATCTGAAAGGTCGCGGAGAATGCTCGCAAACATGTTGCGACCCCCAACCGTTGAAGACAGGATTCCCTTGACGTTCTCCATGATGAAGACGTCGGGCCTGAACTGCGCAAGGATCTGCAAGTACTCGCGGTAGAGAAAGTGGCGATGGTCACCCCTTGTAGCGAATCCTTCCACGTTCCTTTGCCGCGCACGACCGACGAGAGAGTACGCTTGGCAAGGTGGTCCACCGATCAGCACGAGCTGGTCAACCCTCTTTCGCACCTCGGTGATCCGTTCGTACAGCTTCCTGTTGTGCCCTGGTTGTCCGAGCGTCAGGTTGAGCGCCTCATTCTCAGCCTCTTCCCAGAGCGGCTGGAACAGACCCTTGGCAAAATGGATCTGTGGAGGCGGTGCTGCACCAACCGCATGGGCACGGAGATATTCGAGGTACGACTTTGGCAGCGCTCCTTCCTGTTCTCGCAGCAGCCTGAGGAATGCGCGCAGACGAAGCGTGGAGTGGGCCGATTTCTCCATTTCGGCCGAAACGCCGATACGAAATGGGCGATTGCCCGGCGTGGCCTCAAAGCTGCTGAAGCCTTCGCCGAGCCCCCCAGGGCCGGCGAATATGTCGATGATTCCGATGGATCCGCGGTGGCGCTTAGTTGCTGACAAGGGGTGAAGTCCAAAGATGGTCGACGTAATGAGTCCGGAGGGTCGATCAGCGCTGATGTCGCGGATCAGGGCTGAGCACACTCGGCCGGAGTTGCAGGTACGGCAGTACCTTTGGCACCAAGGTTTCCGCTACCGGCTGCATGGAACGAAACTCGCCGGCAGGCCCGACCTTGTGCTTGCGAGGTGGCAAGCCGCTGTCTTCATCCATGGATGCTTTTGGCATCGACATGAGGAATGCCCTCTCTTTCGTTTGCCGAAGACGCGCGAGGAGTTCTGGGACCAGAAGCTTCGCGCCAATCAGGCGCGGGACATGAGGTCGATAGCAAGGCTGACCGCCGATGGCTGGCGTGTCGCTGTCGTATGGGAATGCGCGCTCAGAGGGAACAACACGCAAAACCTTGAGCGGCTTGCGGCGTGGATCCGCAGCGACGAGCGGATCACTGAGATCGATTCGAAAGTGTAGATGTGCCGATCCGTCGGTCATTTCGTCTACATCCGTGGGTTACCGCTTCGCACAATGGGTTGCAGCCGTCTCACGGGCTGATACCCAGCTGATCGGCTGCGCCATCAGGCACGTGCTCGACCAGTTCATCAATCCGGCACCGGAAGTAGGTGCACAGCCGATCCAGCACATCGCTCTGGACATTGGCCCCGTGGTGATTGGCCATTTTCGAGAGCGTCATCCTGTTCAGACCGGTGACTTCAGCGATCTCCTGGATGGTCACTCGTCGGCGCTCCCGGAACTCGAGATCCGCGATTCGCTCCTTGAGCTTGAATCTTAACACGGGCTGAATTCCGATCAGTCTGATAATCAAGTGATATTGACAGCGATCAACTGAGTGCTATCTTCAGCATCAAGTGATCATCCAAATGATCACGTGACGCCCATAGAGAGCATCGGAGGATCCGCGTGAGCGCAACGTACCTGACAACCGAGCAGCTGGCTACCCGTATCCATTACGACGCCCGGACCATCCGGGATCGCCTCAAGGATGCGGTGCTGCTCGAAGGCATCCACTACATCCGTCCGTTCGGCGGTAGGAAGCTCCTTTTCGTCTGGGAGGCCATCGAGAGGGACATCGCGACGTTCTCGTCGGGGCGTGGCCCGCTTATCCCGATGGCCAACGGCGGTGTTGCCCATGGCTAAGGTCCGGGTGCGACCCGAAACGGGGATGCTGTATCTCGACTTCACGTATCGGGGGGTGCGTTGCAAGGAGCAGACCGCCCTTTCCGACACGCCAGGTAACCGCAAGACGCTTGAGGCTTTTGCCAAGCGGATCGAGAAGGAGATCCGCAAGGGCACCTTCAACTACTCGGAATTCTTCCCCGACAGCAGTCGTGCGGCGAGGTTCAACACGCTCGCCACGGCGGAGCCTGATGCGCCCCGCGAGGAAGTGACCATGCCTACGTTCGGCGAGTTCGCCGAACTGTGGGAGATGGAATGTGCCCCGCGTTGGCGTGTCCCCTACAGGATGGAGGTGCGCAAGACGTTGGAGCGCATCATTCTCCCCGCGCTCGGCGCCCTCCCTCTCTCCGCAGTCGATCGGGGGGCGCTGCTCGGGTTCCAGGCCGAGTTCGCCAAGCGCCCCGGCCACAAGGGCAATCCGATCTCGGCGAAGCGCATCAACAAGGTGATGGGGCTCGTCAAGACGATCCTCAACGAGGGATGCGACCGGTACGGCCTTCAGTCGGCCGGACGAAGCCTCAAACGCCTGAAGCAGAAGCGCACGCAGGTCATGCCCTTCAGCCTCGATGAAGTGGATCTTCTGATCTCGAAGGTTCGGAAGGACTACGCGCCCTATCTGACGGTTCGACTTCTGACGGGACTTCGCCCGGGCGAAGCGCACGGCCTGCAGTGGCGGGACGTGGACCTTGCCGGCGGTGTCTTCCACATCGTCCGCACGCGTTCGCGAAAAGGCGATGGCGATACGAAGACGGAGGGCTCGCGCCGAACGATTCCCATGGTGCCCTTGGTGAAGGCCGCTTTCGAGGCACAGAAAGGCTATGCCATCGAAGGCTGTCCGTGGGTGTTCCACACCATCCATGGCAATCCCATCGATTCGGTGAACTTCACCAACCGCATCTGGTATCCGCTGCTCCGGCATCTCGGTCTGGAGCCTCGCGTTCCTTATCAGATGCGCCATACGGCAGCGACACTGATGCTGGCGGCCGGAGAGAACCCCGAATGGGTCGCGACGGTGCTCGGCCATTCGACGACGGAGATGCTGTTCCGCGTCTACTCCCGATTCGTTCCCAACATCACGCGCAACGACGGTACGGCCTTCGCTGGCCTCGTCAACGGCCACCTCACGCCTTCGAAGACTCTTCCCGGCGCGTCGAGCGCGCACAACGGTGATTTGCCGTCCGCGCTGGAGCTTCTGAAAGCCCTCAGCCCTGAGCAGCTTGCCGCCCTGATGGCGCAGATGACGCCCCCGGCGGCCCCGCCCTCCCCCTGATCTGGAGCCCCCCATGCTGGATACGACCCTGAAAGCACCGCAGACGATGCGCTACCCCGCCATCCTCGAACGCCTGGCCGAACCCGATGCCGAAGGGGCCTGCCCGTGCCGGGTGCACCACCGCAACGGCACGCTGGAAGGCTGGACGTGGCTTCCCACGCTTAGCACCCCCGGACCGATGACGGGCGAGGTGACCACGATGGAGATCCAGTGCGCGGACACCGAGTTCCTCGTGCTGGGCTTCGAGCCCCTGCCCGAACTGCCGCTCGCCGAAGCCCTCGACGAGCAGCGCTGCCCGATCCCCGGTTTGGTGCCACAGGTCAGCGACCTGATCGAGAGCCTGCGCAGTGCCGCGTTGTATCGCTTCGTCCGCGAGGCGCTGCTCCACCCCGATGCCCTCCTGCACTTCTGGATCAGTCCGGCGTCGCGTCGCGACCACCACGCCTACCCCGGCGGGCTGGCCGAGCACTCGCTCGAGGTTGCGACCATGGTGGCCAGCGCCAGCGGCCTGCCGAAGGACGACCGCGAGATCGGGATCGTGCTCGCGCTGCTGCACGACTACGGGAAGCTCTGGTGCTACGGCCCCGAGGCGCCGCGCCGGAGCAGCCAAGCCCACGAGCAGATCGGCTACGAGGCGCTGCTGCCGGCCCTAGACCGGCTGATCGAGGCCGAGCCGGAGGCCGGAGCGCGACTGGCTGAGCTGCTGGGCGGCCCGAAGGCGCCGAGGGACACCGCCTACCCGCTCGCCATCGGGACCATCGTGCGCGCCTTCGACCAGATGAGCTGCGAGAAGACGCGGCGGCCGAAACTTTCGCCCCCAACTTCGCCGTGGCCGGCGTCGCTGGACGGTGGGTGAGCCCCACCACCCACGAGGACACCCCGATGCCGCCATACCCCCTGCTCTCCCTGCTCCACCGACTGATCGCTGCCGTCCGCATTGAGAGGCCTTGGCACCCCGGCCTGATCCGGGGCGGCGAAGGGCGACTCGCGAAACGGATCAAACGGCCGCGGAACCCGGTGAGTCCGCCGGATGCACCGCAGCGGATCGCCGCGTCGCGTGGAGTGCGACGGCTCTTCAAGACCCTGCACATCCCCTGGGCGAAGGCCGCCCCCCGCTTTGATCTGAAAGGAGACTCCGAATGACCATCCCTCTCGAACGAAGCCGCGCCGTCCTTTGGGCCGGCGGCCTGCTGATCGCGCTCAATGGCGACCGCCGCGTCCCGATGCCCTATCGGCAGATGGCCACGGCGATTGCCCGACACTTCCCGACCGTCGAGGACGTGGCCCATGCCGCCACCCTGTCCTTGCTGCGCGATGCCGGAGGGATGTTCGAACACCCGCGCGACTGCGGGAACTGGCAGGACACCTGCCCAGGATCGTCGCTGACGCACCACACGCGACTGAACTGGCCCTCCGAGGACCGCG
>Ga0209278_1000804_pt1 | contig 21338 bp, 18 predicted proteins | sample JI81BgreenDNA_FD_187504 | JGI IMG/M metagenome (GOLD analysis project Ga0209278, IMG submission 187504) | Wastewater effluent complex algal communities from Wisconsin, to seasonally profile nutrient transformation and Carbon sequestration -... | ecosystem: Engineered > WWTP > Effluent > Algae... | reverse complement strand
GACGGTTTCCTTGTCCTGCACCTTCAGTTCGAGCGGGCCGGCCTTCAGCGCCGTCTTCTCCTGCGTGTAGCTGAAGCTGCCGAAGGCGAGCGCGAGCCCACCGGCGATGACGAGGAGGATGGCGATAACGCGCAGCAGGATCATGGTCGGTGCCCGGAGGTGGCGGTTGGCGCCTGAGGATGCGTCCGCATCCGCCGGCCGCGCAACACGACGGCGATGCCGGCAAGGATCGCGGCGCCTGCCAGCAGGCGCGTGGCGTCGAGGGATTCGCCCAGCAGCAGCACGCCGGCAAGGGCGGCCAGCGGCGGCACCGCCAGCTGCAGGCTGGCGGCGCGCAGGGCACCGAGCTGCGGCAGCACGCGGTACCAGAGCACATAGCCGAGGCCTGAGGCGAGTGCGCCGGAGGCCACGGCACCGACGAGGCCGCGCGTGTCCACGGCGAGGGTGTCGAGATGCAGCAGGAGGAGCGCCAGCGCGAAGGGCAGGCTGCGGACGAAGTTGCGGGCGGTGTCGGCCACCGGATCGGTGCTGCCGCGGCCCCACAGCGAATACAGGCCCCAGGCCACGCCGGCGCCGATCATCCACAGCGCGGCGCCGAGCGGCGGCGCGGCGGCACCCGGCAGCAGCAACGCGATGAGGCCAAGCGCGGCCACGACGAAGCCCGCCCACTGCGTGGCCGCCAATCGCTCGCCCTGCCATAGGCCGATGAGGAGCATCGTGGCCTGCACGGCGCCGAACAGCAGCAGGGCGCCGGTGGCCGCGCCGACATCGACATAGGCCAGCGAAAAGCCCGCGGCATAGGCAAACAGCGCGAACGCGCTGCCCCAGCCGCTGCGTCCTGCGGTGTCGGCATCGCGGTGCAGCGCTTCTGGGCCCCGGCGCCGCGCCGCCATCAGGCCGGCCAGCACCAGCGCGCCTGCGCCAAGGCGGATCGCGGTGAAGCTCGCCGCATCGGTGCCGCCCTCGGCCAGCGCGAAGCGGCACAGCAGGGAGTTCGCGGCGAAGGCCAGCAGCGCCAGCGCCGTCGTCGCGGCGAGCGCCGTGCGAGAACTCATCCCGCGCGGCCGAAGATCGCTTCCGCGCGATTGAACAGGATCCAGCTCGTGGCGATGTACTTGTCGCCGCCCACCGGGCGGTTGCCGCGGTGCGTGTGCGTGAACGCGGTCGGCGCGATCAGCACGCTGCCGGTCCTCGGCACCACCTTGCGGCGCTGGTACAGGAACTCCGTCTCGCCCTCGTCGAACGCATCGTTGAGGTAGATGGTCCACAGCAGGGTGCGGTGCAGGGTCTCGGCGTTGGCGTCGCGCGGGTAGAGCTCGCAGTGCCAGTAGGGGTAACCGCCCTCGCCGGCGGTGTAGCGCTGCAGATTGATGCTGCCCGGGCGCAGAAGCTGCTGCACGAGGCCGAGCAGGCTGCCGTCGTCCATCGCGGCCAGGTCCTCGGCGCCGAGCCGCCGCGCCGGGCCGCCATCGGCGGGGCGGTGCTCGAGCATCAGCGGCGCGACGATCGTGTGCGGGTAGGTGCGCAGGTAGGCCATCAGGGCCTTCAGCACCGCGCCCATCAGCGTCGCGCTGACGTCGTTCCAATCCGCGCGGCCGGTGATCTCGAAATCCCGGCTCTTCTTCATGTCCGGGAAGACGCCGCCGCCGACGCGGCCGTCGACGTGGTTGGCCGCGTCGAAGCGACGGCACAGCGCCGCGCACCAGGCCGGGTCGATCAGGCCCTCGTAGACCTCGATGAAATCGGGGTGCGCGCTGTCCATCGCTCAGCCCTCGCGCACGTAGCGCTCGTACTCCGCCACTTCGTTTTTCGAGCCGAGGATCACCGGCACGCGCTGGTGCAGGCCCGTCGGCGTCACTTCGAGCATGCGCTGCGTGCCGGTGGTGGCCGCGCCGCCGGCCTGCTCGACGAGGAAGGCCATCGGGTTGGCTTCGTACATCAGGCGCAAGCGGCCGCCCTTGTCGCGGCATTTGGCATCCACGGGATACATGAAGGTGCCGCCGCGGGTCATGATGCGGTGCACGTCGGCCACCATCGAGGCCACCCAGCGCGTGTTGAAGTCCTTGCCGCGCGGGCCGGTCTTCCCGGCGAGGAGATCATCCACGTAGCGCTTCACCGGCGCGTCCCAATGGCGCGCGTTGCTGGCGTTGATCGCGTACTCCTGCGTGTCGGTCGGGATGCGGATGTCACGCTGGGTGAGGATGAAACTGCCGGTCTCGCGATCGAGCGTGAACGCGTGCGTGCCGTGGCCGACGGTCAGCACCAGCACGGTGCAGGGGCCGTAGACGGTGTAGCCCGCGCACACCTGCTCGGTGCCCGGCTGCAGGAAGTGCTCGGTCTGCGGTTCGGTGATGCCATCCGGGCAGCGCAGCACGGAGAAGATGGTGCCGACACTGACGTTGACGTCGATGTTCGAACTGCCGTCGAGCGGGTCGAACAGCAGCAGGAAGTTGCCCTTCGGGTAGGCGTCCGGGATCGGATGCGGGTCGTCCATCTCCTCGGACGCGATGCCGGCGAGGTGGCCGCCCCAGGCGTTGGCTTCGAGCAGGATCTCGTTGCTCAGCACGTCGAGCTTCTTCTGCGCTTCGCCCTGCACGTTGCCGGTACCGGCGTCGCCGAGCACGCCGCCCAGCGCGCCCTTGCTGATCGCGTAGCTGATCGATTTGCAGGCGCGGGAGACCACTTCGATCAACAGGCGCAGCTCGGGGTTGATCTGCCCCGCGCGTTCGGCCTCGATCAGGAAGCGGGTGAGGGGCGTGCGGCTCGACATCGCGGGGGCTCCAGGGGCGGGAAGCGCGCATTCTAGCGGCCCCGGGCCGGGCCCCCCGCCGGGCACGCGGGCCGCGGGCGGTGCCATCATCACCGCATGAGCCTCGATCCCCAGTACGCCGGTTACCTCACCGCCCTCGGCTTGGGCCTGCTGATTGGCGTCGTGCGCGAGCGCCAGCGCGACCACGGCGGCCACACGCCGGCGGGCATGCGCACCCACACCATCGCGGCGCTCGCCGGCGCGGTGGCCTGGACACTGGGCTTGCCGGTCTTCCTCGTGGTGCTCGGGTCCGTCGGCCTGCTCGCCTACGGCAGCTACCGTCTCAGCGATGCTTCCGACCCGGGCCAGACGGGCGAAGTGGCCCTGCTGGTCACGGTGCTGCTCGGTGCCCTCGCGCAGGGCTCGCCCGGCCTGGCCGCCGCCCTCGCCGTGCTCGTGGCCCTGCTGCTGCAAGCCAAGGACAAGCTGCACCGCCTCGGCCGAGACCTCATCAGCGAGCGCGAAGTGCGCGATGGACTGTTGCTGCTGGCCGCGGCCCTGCTGGTGCTGCCGCTGCTGCCGGACGCGTCCATCGGCCCCGGCGGCGCCTTGAATCCGCAGAAGCTCTGGCGCCTCGTCGTGCTGGTGATGGCGGTGAGCGCGCTCGGCCATGTGGCCCTGCGCGTCATCGGCAGCGGCAAGGGGCTGGCGGTGGCGGGGTTCTTCGCCGGTTTCGTGTCCTCCACGGCGGCGATCGCCGGCTTCGGCCAGCGCGTGCGCACCACCCCCGGCCTGCTGCGGCCCAGCGTCGGCGCGGCCATGTTCGCCGCGCTGGCGTCGCTGCTGCTGATGTTCCCGGTGCTGGCCACGGTGTCGGCCACCCTGCTGAAAGCGGTGATGCCGGCCCTGCTCGGCTTCGGCCTGGTGCTGGCCATCGGGGGCGCCCTGGGCCTGCGCGGCGGCTCGGGCGATGAGCCGGCGCCGACGCAGGAATCGCGAATGTTCCGCTTCACGCACGCGCTGTACTTCGCCGGCTTCATGGCCGGGGTGCTCGTCGTCTCGGCGCTCCTGCGCGACGCCTTCGGCGAGGCCGGTGCCCTCGCCACCGCCTTCCTCGCCGCGATCGCCGAGGTGCATGCCGCGGTGGCATCGATCGGGCAACTGGTCGGGCAAGGCTTGATGGCCATCGATACCGCCCGCCACGCGATTCTCGCGGTGCTGGCCGCCAGCGTCATCGCCCGCGGCGCCGTGGCGTGGGTTGCGGGCGGTGCCGCCTACGGCCTGCGCGTGAGTGCCGGCCTGGGCCTTGCGTGGCTCGCCGCCGTGGCGGCGACCGTCCTGCTCCCGGCCCAAAGATGAACTGCCCCTGCGGCAGTGATCGCGCGGCCGAAGCCTGCTGCGCGCGATGGACGGCCGGGGTGCCGGCACCCACGGCCGAGGCGCTGATGCGTTCACGCTACTCGGCATACGTCCGAGGTGATGTCGACTACCTGCGCACGACGTGGCACGCGAGCACGCGCCCCGATGCGGCCTCGCTGGCCCCCGATCCCGCCACACGGTGGCTGGGCCTGGAGGTGAAGCGCGCGGTCGAGGACGGCGACACGGCCGTCGTCGAGTTCGTCGCGCGCTTCAGGAGTGGGGGCGCGCCCGCGACGCGACTGCACGAAACCAGCCGCTTCGTCCGCGAGGACGGGCGCTGGTTCTATGTCGACGGCCAGTTCCGATGAGCCGCCGCCCGCTGCCGCGGCCTCGTGTTCGCGGTCTCGTGGCGGCCCTCCTCGCCCTGCTGCTGGCCGGTCTGGCCGCGGGTCCGCTGGCGGCAGCGAGGGGAGGGCCCCTCGTCTTGAAGGCAATGAGCTACAACCTGCGTTGCGCGAGTTGCGATGCCTCCGATAGCGACCAGCATTGGTCGAAACGCCGCGCCCTTGTCGTCGACCTCATTCGTCGCCACCGGCCGGACGTCCTCGCCGTGCAGGAAGCCGAGCGCGGCCAGCTCGACGAACTGGTCGACGCGCTGGGCGACTACGCCTGGACCGGCGTCGGGCGCGACGACGGCAAGGACCGTGGCGAGTTCGCCGCCATCCTGTATCGCGACGCCCGCTTCGACCTGGAGACCGCGGACACACGTTGGCTTTCCGAGACACCGGAGCGTGTGTCGCGCGGCTGGGATGCGGCGCTGCCGCGCACCCTCGGCATCGCCGTGCTGCGGGAGCGCCTCAGCGGACGCCGGCTGCGCGTGTTCAACACCCACTTCGACCACCAGGGCGAACGGGCGCGCCTCGAGAGCAGCCGGCTGGTGCTGCGCGAAATCGGTGATCCGGGGATGGCGCCGCCGCTCCTGTTGCTCGGCGACTTCAACTTCACTGCCGATGCCGCGGGCTATGCCGTGCTGCGCGGCGTTCTCCGCGACGCGGAAGCGGTCTCGGAATCGCCCCCGACTGGAGGCCCCGGCACCTTGAATGGCTTCGGGCGCCTCGAAGGGCGCCGCCCGAAAATCGACTTCGTGTTCGTCGATGCCAGCGCCCGGGTGCTGAGCCACCGCATCGACGCGGGCGAGGCGCCGCGCCGATACGCTTCCGATCACCACCCGATCATCGTCGAGATCGAGTGGCCCTAGGAGCGGCTCAGGACCCTTCCGCGAAGTCGCCCGCCACGGCCTTGTAGAGCGCGGCGAGCGCGGTGGTGCGGGAGGTCTGCGCCTGCACCGCGGCATCCTCGAGGTCGATGCGCGTCTGCTCGGTCTGCAGCAGGGTCAGTGCATCATCGGCGCCGGCCTCGAAACGCAGGCGCGACAGCCGCGAGGCTTCCTTGGCCGCCTCGGCGGCGTTGCCCAGTTCGACCGCCGCGCGGTTGCTGGCACGGTAGCCGGCGAGCGCGTTCTCGGTTTCCTCCAGCGCGCGAAGCACCGTCTCGCGATACGCCGCCACGCTGCCGTCGGCGCGCGCCTCCGCGGCCTTGACGTTCTGTCGTACGCGGCCGAAATCGAGGAAGCGCCAGGTCAAAGAGGGGCCCCACTGCCAGCGCTCCGCATCACGGTCGCCGAGGACGTTGGCCACCTGCCCGGTCCAGCCGAACGCGCCGTCGAGGAAGAGCTTCGGGAAGTACTGCGCGATCTCCTCGCCGACGTCGTTGCGCGCCGCGGCGAGGCGACGTTCGGCCGCGATGATGTCGGGGCGCCGCTGCAGCCACGCCTCCGGCGTGCCGGCGGTGACGAGGGTCGGCAGTTCGGGGAAGGTGCTCGCTTCGCCCACCTGCTCGCGCACGGCCGCCACGGGCTGCGCGGTGAGCACGGCGAGGCGCTGCTCCTGCGCGACGAGCTCGGCTTCGCGCTGCGGCAGGTTGGCCGCGAGGCTGTTGCGCTGGGCGCGGGCGCGGGCGAAATCGACGCCGTTCTGCCGGCCGTTCTCGAACAGCAGCTCGATCACGCCGAGTACTTCGTCCGCCGCCGCGAGGTTCTCCTTCGCGAGGGCGAGGCGACGCTGCGCGCCGCGCAGAGCGAAGTAGGTCTGCGCCGTCTCGGCCACCATGCTGATGCGGACGCCACGCAATTCCGCGGCATTCGCCTCGGTGCGGGCGCGGATGGCGCGGCTCGGGTTGCGCAGGCCGCCGAACAGGTCGAGTTCCCAGGTGGCGTCGAAGCCCGCGCGGTAGGTCTCGATCGTGCCGAGGCCGGGCGGGACGAACGGATCCTGGTTGCTGGCGCGGCTGCGGCTGGCGTCGCTGGCCGCGGTGACCGTCGGGAACAGCGAATAGCGTGTGAGCCCGGAGAGCGCGCGCGTCTCCTCGAGCCGCGCCTCGGCCTGCGCGATGGTGGTGTTGGCCGCCAGCGTGCGGTCGATCAGTGCGCGCAGCGCCGGATCGCCGAAGGCCTGCCACACGGCGGTGCCGGGTGCGGCGGCGGTCTGCTCGCTGCTGGCTTGGTCGAACTCGTTGGGCAGGCTCACGTCGGGCCGCGTGTGCGGCGGGCCGACGGTGCAACCGGCGAGCAGGGCGACGGTGACGGCCAGCGCGAGGCCTCGTGCGTGCAACTTAGGCATGGGAGGACTCCTCGAGCTGTGCGACGGCGCGACGCGCCTTGCGGTTCTCCACCATCCGGCGGATCACCACGTAGAACACCGGGGTGAAGAACAGGCCGAAGAAGGTCACGCCGAGCATGCCGAAGAACACGGTCACGCCCATCACGTGGCGCACCTCGGCGCCGGCACCGCCCGCGAACACCAGGGGCAGCACGCCGGCGATGAAGGCAAAGCTGGTCATCAGGATCGGGCGCAAGCGCAGGCGGCAGGCCTCGACGGCGGCTTCGACGATGCCACGGCCTTGCTGTTCGAGCTCCCGCGCGAACTCCACGATCAGGATCGCGTTCTTGCAGGCCAGGCCCATCAACACCACGAGGCCGATCTGGGTGAACACGTTCATGTCGATGATGGTCGGCGGCGCCGCCGTCATCGGGTTGATCCATCCGAGGATGATCTGCGCCACGAACCACAGGCCGTTGATCTGGTTCAGCACCCAGATGCCGGCCAGCGCCGACAGCAGGCAGAGCGGAACGATCAGGATCACGGCCAGCGGCAGCGACCAGCTCTCGTACAGCGCGGCCAGCACGAGGTACACCAGCAGTACGCAGAGCGGGAACACGAGGAACTGGGCGATGCCCTGGTTCACCTGTTGGTAGGTGAGGCCGGTGAACTCCAGCGCCATGCCGCGGGGCAGCACCTGCCCGGCGGTATCGCGGGCGATGCGGACGGCGTCCGTGCTGCTCACCGAGGCCGGGTCGAAGGGGCTGGCGCTGACGTCGGCGGCCGGGTAGCCGTTGTAGCGGACCACCGGGTCGGGGCCGAAGCTCGGCACCAGCTCGACGACGCTGCCGAGCGGCACCATCTCGCCCTGCGCGTTGCGCACCTGCAGCCGGGCGACGTCGCCGATCTCGTCGCGGAAGGGCGCATCCGCCTGCGCGTACACCGAGTAGGTGCGGCCGAACAGGTTGAAGTCGTTGACGTAGGCGCTGCCGAGGTAGACCTGCAGCGAGTCGTAGACGTCGGTCAGGGCGAGGCCGGATTCCTTGACCTTGTCGCGGTCGACCACGGCATCAAGCTGCGGCACGTTGGACTGGAAGGACGAGAACGAGGAGCCGGGGCCGAAGCCGGGCTGCTGGCTGATCGTGCCGGTCAGGGCCTGCGTCGCGGCGTTGAGCTCGCCGTAGCCGATGCGCTGGCGGTCCTGCACATAGGCTTCGACGCCGGCGGCGTTGCCGTAGCCGTTCACCGGCGGCGGCATGAAGGCGAAGGCCATGCCGTCCTGGATGGCGCCGAACTTGCCCGTCAGCTCGCCGGCGATGGCCGCAGCCGGCTTGGGCAGGTCGCCCGGCGCATCGAGGCCGATGAACATCACGCCGACGTTCGGGGTGCTGACGAAGTGGATGGCGTTGAGGCCGGGGAACTGCACGACGTCCTTGACGCCCGGCGTGGCCAGCGCGATCTCGCCCATGCGCTTCATCGCCGCCTCGGTGCGCTCGAGCGTGGCGCCTTCCGGCAGCTGCACGCCGGCGAACAGGTACTGCTTGTCCTGCGTCGGGATGAAGCCACCCGGGATCTGGGTGAACCCGAGCACGGTCACGCCGACCAGGCCGGCGTACAGCACCAGCAGGCGCGTCGAGCGGCGGATGCTGCCGCCGATACGCTTGGCGTAGCCCTCGCTACGCCGCGCCATGAAGCGGTTGAACGGGCGGATCGCCCAGCCCAGCGCCGCGTCGAGCGCGCGGGCGGGCAGGTCGGGCTTGGCGCCGTGGGGCTTCAGCAGCACCGCGGCCAGCGCCGGGCTCAGGGTCAGCGAGTTGAAGGCCGAGATCAGCACCGAGGCGGCGATGGTCACCGCGAACTGGCGGTAGAACTGGCCGGTCACGCCGTCGATGAAGGCGATCGGCACGAACACCGCCGCCAGTACCAGCGAGATCGCGACGATCGGCCCCGACACCTCGCTCATGGCCTTGTGCGCGGCGTCGAGCGGCGTCAGGCCTTCTTCGATGTGGCGCTCGACGTTCTCCACCACGACGATGGCGTCGTCGACCACGATGCCGATGGCCAGCACCAGGCCGAACAGCGTCAGCACGTTGATGGAATAGCCGAGCAGGAACAGCACCGCGAAGGTGCCGACGATCGAGACCGGCACGGCCAGCAGCGGGATGATCGAGGCGCGCCAGGTCTGCAGGAAGAACACCACGACGAGGACGACGAGCGCGATCGCCTCGAGCAGGGTGCTCACCACCGAGTCGACCGAGGCGCGCACGAATACGGTCGGGTCGTAGGCGATGGCGTAATCGACGCCCTCCGGGAAGTCCTTCTTCAGTTCGGCCATCCGCGCCCGCACGGCGTCGGAGAGCGCGATCGAGTTCGCGCCCGGCGCCTCGAAGATCACGATGGCCGCGGCTTCCTCGTTGTTGAGGTAGCTGTTGAGCGCATAGGTGTTCGAGCCGAGTTCGACGCGGGCGACATCACGCAGGCGCGTCACGGCGCCGCCGGCGCCAGTCTTCAGCACGATGGCGCCGAACTCCTCGGGCGTCTCCAGTCGGCCGCGGGCGTTCACCAGCAGCTGCACCGAGGCGCCCGCCGGCTGCGGCGACGCGCCGATGGCGCCGGCCGAGACCTGCACGTTCTGCTCGCGGATGGCGCCGACGATGTCGAGCGCGGTCAGCCCGCGGGCGGCCGCCTGGTCGGGATCGATCCAGACACGCATCGCATACACGCCGGCGCCGAAGGCCTGCGCGTTGCCGACGCCGGGCAGGCGGGCGAGCTCGTCCTTGACGTTGAGGTTGGCGAAGTTCGACAGGTACAGGCCGTCGTAGCGGCCGTCCGGCGAGGTGAGGTGCACGACCATGGTGATGTTCGGCGACACCTTGGCGGTGGTGACGCCGAGCGCGCGCACCGAATCGGGCAGGCGCGGCAGGGCCTGCGCCACGCGGTTCTGCACCTGCACGGCGGCGAGGTCGACGTCGGTGCCGAGGCCGAAGGTGATCGACAGGACGAGGGTGCCGTCCGAGGACGCCGCCGACTTCATGTAGATCATGTTCTCGACGCCGTTGATCGTTTCCTCCAACGGCGCAGCGACGGTGTCGGCGATGGTCTTCGGGTTGGCGCCCGGGTAGATCGCGGTGACCTGGATGGTCGGCGGCGCGACTTCCGGGTACTCGGTGATCGGCAGGTTGGGGATGGCGATCAGGCCGGCGACGAAGACGACGATCGAGAGAACCGCCGCGAGGATCGGGCGGTCGACGAAGACGCGCGAAAGATCGGTGTGTCCGGAGGCCATGGCTCAGCCCTCGGCCGTGTCGTCGGCCGTGGTCGCGCCACCGGCGGCATCGGCCGGGCCCGGCGCGGCGACCACGGTGTTCGGCGCGTCCATCGGCACCTCGACCGGGGCGATCGCAGCACCCGGATAGAAGATCTTGCGCATGCCGTTCACCACGACCTTGTCGTCGGCGTCGAGGCCCTTCTCGACGACCACGAGGCCGTCGATCGTCGGGCCCAGCTCGACGTCCTTGCGCACGGCGCCGAGGTGCGGCTCGCCGGTGCCGCCCAGCTCGGGCGGCAGCGTGACCATGTCTGCCACGTAGACGTAGCGGCGGTCCTGGTCGGTGAGCACGGCCTGCGGGTGCACCAGCAGCGCATCGCGCTGGCCAGAGCCGAGCAGCTGCACGCGGGCGAACAGGCCGGGGGTGAACACGCCATCCGGGTTCGGCAGTTCGGCGCGGGCGAAGATGGTTCCGGTGGCCGGATCGACGACGTTGTCGACGAAGACCATGCGGCCGGTGTGCGGGAAGCCCTGCTCGTTGGCAAGGCCCACGCGCACCGGGTTGGCGGCGTTGCGCGAGCTCGGACGGCTGCCCTCGCGGGCCATGTCCTGGTAGCGCAGGTAGGCGCGCTCGTCGCCCTGGAAGCTGACGTACACCGGGTCCAGCGAGACGACCGTGGTGAGCACCGGCTCGCCCGGCGACACCAGGTTGCCGGTGCGCATCCGGGCGACGCCGACGCGGCCGGCGATCGGCGCGGTGACGCGGGTGAACGACAGGTTCAACTCGGCGGTTTCGAGCCGGGCCTGCGCGGCGAGCAGGTCGGCGTCGGCCTGCTTGGCCTCGTTCTGGCGGCTTTCCAGTTCGCCGGCGCTGACGGCCTTGGCGGCGATGAGGGTCTCGCTGCGCTTCAGTTCGGTGGCGGCGAGGGCGCGACGGGCGTCGGCGCGGGCCACGTCGGCGCGGGCGCTGGCGACGGCGGCGCGGTATTCGCGGTCGTCGATGGTGAACAGCAGGTCGCCCTTGCGCACCAGGCCGCCCTCGTCGAAGTGCACGCCGACGATGGTGCCGCCGACGCGCGGGCGGATCTCGGCGCTCTCGACCGCCTCGATGCGGCCGGTGAACTCATCCCACTGCGCGACCGACTTCGCGACCACGGGTGCGACGTTCACTTCGGTGGGGGGCATTTGCATGCCACCGCCGCCGCCGCCGCAGGCGGCCAGGGCGAGGGCCAGGGCGCTGGCGAGGGCGAGGCGCGCCGCGAGGGCGGGACGGGGGGCGAAGCCGGCGTGGGGTGTCGGGGCCATGGGTCAGGTTCCGGAAGAGGCAGTCGGGGATTCGGGAGGGGGCGGAGCGTCGGCGGCGAAGGCGCGCACCTTGGCTTCGATGAGGGCGGCGAGCCGAGGGCGCGCGGCCGGCGGCAGCGGGCTGACGTTGAACAGCTGGTTCCAGAACAGGCCGTCGGCGGCGAGCAGCAGCAGGTAGCGCTCGAGGTCGGCGTCGTCCCAGCGCCAATCGGCGAATTCCTCGGCGTGATGCTCGCGCACCGGGTCGAGCAGGCCCGGATCGACCATCGCGGCGCTGATCATTCCGGTGACGAAGCGACGGTGGGCGTCGTCCTCGTCGGCGAGGCAGGTGCGCACGTGGCCGATCATCCGGCAGGCCTTCGGACAGGGCATGCCGGCGTCCCCGCCCAGCTGCTCCGCGGCCGCGTTCCAGTCGGCGATGTCGGCCTCGATCAGCGCCTTGAGCAGGTCTTCCTTGGTGCGGAAGTGGTAGGTGATGCCGCCGCGCGTCACGCCCGACTCTTCGGCCAGGGTTTCGAAGGTGAGATGGCCGGCGCCCCGGCTCTCGACGATCCGGCGGGCGGCGTCGAGCACTTTCTGGCGGGCTTTGGGTGGGCGGGTCATAGGCGCGGAACTTTACAGGACGTTTTGTACAGAAATAAGTCCAGTCGACGTTCCGATCATGGAACGCTGTTGCAACAGATTCGCAACGCCGGGGGCGCCTCGCGTGCGCCGGGGCCCGCCGTCGGCTCAGCCGAGGGCGATGGCGATGTCGGCGAAATGCACCCGGTGGCGACTGCCTTCGGCCCGCGGCTCGGCGCGGTAGCGGCCACCGGCCGCCAGCGTGCGGTCGCGGATCGCCTCGCCGCCGAGAGCCGTGGCGGACGGCCCGGCGGCATGGTCCAGATCGAGCGTCAGTTCGAGCTCGATGCTCCCGGCATGCGCGGTGGCGACGACGTGGAGCCGGCAATCGCGCGCGCCGAGCGCCAGCCCATGTTCGAGACCCGCCTGGGCGATGCGGTAGACGATGCCTTTCCAAGCCTCGGGCAACTGTTGCACCGGGCCCTCCAACAGCGCCGACCAGCGGGCGCCCTGCTCGTCCGCCCATTCCCACAACGGGCCGTGCGCCAGCAGGGACTGCAGGTCGCCGCGGGCCAGCGACGGGGGCTGCAATCGGCGCAGCGCCCGCTCGAGGCCGTCCTGCACCTGCCAGGTGTGGCCGCGCAGGGATTCCAGCATCCGTGCATCGCGTTCATCGCCGCTGCCTCGCCAAGCCATGGCCAGCAGGGTGCGCAGCTCCTGCAGCGGTGGCGCCACCTGCTCGTGCAGGGATTCGGCCACATGCCGCTGGCCCTCGTCCTCGAGCGCCACGATCCTTGCCGCCAACTCACGCTGTTCGACGAGGGCGAGACGCAACGCCGCGTGCTGGGCCTCGACCATCTCGCGCTGCTCGCGAAGCTGCGACGTCGCCGCACCCAGCAGCAGCGCCGCACCGCCGATGACCGCAGTCATCACCTGCAAGCGCATCGGGTCGGGCCGATCGCTGAAGCCGGCCGCGAGCAGCACGCCCAGAACCGCCAGCGACCAGGCCGCGCCGCGCCACCCGTGCCGAAACGCCAGCAGCACGGTGGGAAGGAAGACAATCAGGAGCAGGTGTTCGTCGAGCGCCGGCCGCTGCCGGGCGAGGCTCATCACGCCGAGGGTCACGGCGAAGGCGAGGGCGGCCTCGAAGCCCCAGCGCCGCGAACGCCATAGCCCGTCGGCGTCGCCCTGCAGGGTCAAGGCCGCCGGCACCACGACGAGCAGGCCGAACAGATCGCCGAAACCGAAAGCCAGCAAAGCGTCGAAGCCGCCGCCCAGCGAGAGCAGGGGGGCGACCCCGAACGTGCACAGGGCACAGGCGGCGACCAAGCGCGCCATCCCGGCGGGGGTGTCCGGTGCGCCGGGCTCCCCGCGGCCGCGCAGCGCGCGGATCATCGCCGTGTAGACCAGCACCGGGGCGAGGGCGATCAGCCAGGCGTCGATGGCCCACAGGGGTCCGTCCGCCACGAAGTGCCGTGCCAGCACGCCGCCGCCGGCGTCCACCGCCACCAGGGCCGGCCAGTAGCGCAGCGGCAGGAGCCACAGCCACAGGAAGCGCAGCGCCACCGGCCAGAACGCCAGCGGCGTCGACAGGGTGTCCAACAGCATCCAGGCCGGCGCGTAGGCCAGCAGCAGTCCACCGGCCACCCAGGGCTGGAGGCCCTCCCCGCGCAGCGTCACGCGGCGGCTCCCGTCCGCCACGCTTCGCGCCAGCGCAAGGGGCCGATATACTTCAGCGTCCCATTGGCGGCCCAGCCCAACCAGGTATCCCCGTGCGCAATCACGATCTCGTCTTCCTGAAGCACTTCTCGCAGGTCATCGCGGTGCTGTTCGGCATCATGGTCGTGCTGATCCTGATCGGCCTCTACCTCAATGGCCGCAAGGCCCACGAGCCGAACCCGATCGCCGAAGCGCGCACGGTCGAGCGCATCCGTCCCTTGGGCGGAGTGTATGCCGGTGAGACGGGCGCCGCCGCCGCCGCTGCTGCTGCGAAGGCCGCCGCCGAGGCCGCGGCTGCCGGCGGTGCGCCGTACGGTGGCACGCTCGATGGCGCCGTCATTTACCAGAACCTCTGCTCCGCCTGCCACGCCAATGGCGCCGGTGGTGCCCCGGCCCCGACCGCCGCCGCCTGGGCGCCGCGCATCGCGCAGGGCCTCGACACCCTCGTGAAGCACGCCACCGAGGGCTTCCAGGGCCAGAGCGGCATCATGCCGGCGCGCGGCGGCAACGCCCGCCTGACCGACGAGCAGGTGCGTGCCAGCGTCGAGTACATGGTCAACAAGTACCAGTAAGCTTCGTCCGTCCCGCCGTTTCCGACGCCGCCTCCGGGCGGCGTCGCCGTCTCTGGAGTCTTCGATGCCGCTCATCCGTCGCGCCCCGCTCGCCCTTGCCCTGGGTGCCGCCCTTCTTGCGATCGGCTGCGGGGATCGCCCGGCGGCGGTCGCTGCCGAGGGCATCGCTGCCGTGCAAGGCGCTGGCGAGCGCAGTGCCTTCGAAGGGCAACGGGCCCGCATCGAAGGCGTCGTGACCCTGCTCATGGCCGACGGGGCGTTCGTGCAGAGCCTGCAGCCCGACGCCGACGCGGCGACGGCGGAAGGCCTGTTCGTGATGCCCGCCGACGGCCAGCCGGGCCTCGAGGTCGGCCAGCACGTCGTCGCCGAAGGCCTCGTGGCCGAATCCGGGGACGGCGCCACGCTGACCACGCTGGCCGACGCCCGGATCGAAGTGCGCGGCACCGCGCCGCTCCCCGAGCCGCTGGCGCTCACCACGCCGCCGGCCGAGTGGGAAGCCCACGAGGGCATGCGCGTGCGCATCGAGGCCCCACTCACCGTCACCGGCAATGACGCGCTGCTGCGCTTTGGCGAAGTCGACCTGGCCTTCGGCGGCCGGCTCTACACGCCGACGGAAGTCGCCGCGCCGGGCGAGGCCGCGAAGGCCGTCCGCGACGAGAACCGTCGCCGCCTGGTGGTGCTCGATGACGCCCGCACCGCGGAGAACCCCGGCACGATCGCCTGGCTGCCGGCGCCGCTGTCGGCCGAGGCGCCGCTGCGCGCGGGCAGCACGCTTACGGGCGTGCAGGGCGTGCTCGACCAGCGCTGGGGCGGCTACCGGCTGCAGGCCGATGCGGCCGTGACGAACGTGCAGCAGGCCCCGCGACCCGCCGCGCCAGTCGTCGAGGGCGCCATCCGCATCGCCGGCATGAACCTGCTGAACCTGTTCAATGGCGACGGCCAGGGCGGCGGCTTCCCCACCGAGCGCGGCGCCAAGGACCACGACGGTTACGCCCGCCAGCTGGCGAAGCACGTCACCGTCATCACTGCGTTGGACCCGGCGATCATCGCCGCGCAGGAACTGGAGAACGATGGCTTCGGCCCGGAGTCCGCGGTGCAGGAACTCGCCGATGCGCTGAACGCGGCGCAGCCCGGCGCGCGCTGGACGCCGGTGGCCAGCGACGGCCGCCCAGGCAGCGACCAGATCACCGTCGGCATCCTTTACCGGGCCGATCGCGCTGAAGCCGTCGGTGCCCCGGCGTTGGCCACCGAAGGGCCGTTCGAGTACGGCAGCCGTCCGGTGTTGGCGCAGAGCTTCCGCGTCGGCGACAGCCCGGTGTTCACCGTCGCCAGCGTGCACTTCAAGAGCAAGGGCGGCTGCGAAAGCGCCGAGGGCGCCGACCGCGACCAGGACGACGGCCAGGCCTGCTTCAACGCCAAGCGTGTCGAGAGCGCGGAGGCCATGCACGCGTGGCTGGCGACCGACCCCACCGGCAGCGGCAGCGATCGTGTGGTCGCGATCGGCGACTACAACGCCCACGCGATGGAGGACCCGCTCCGCGTGCTGCGCGAGCGCGGCTGGGTCGACGCGCCGATGGCGGCCGAAGACGGCGTGACGCCGCACAGCTTCGTCTTCGACGGCCAGGCCGGCCGCCTCGACCACGCGATGCTGAGCCCGTCCATGGCGGCCCTGCTGAAGGGGGCCGCGAAGTGGCCAGTGAACAGCGACGAGTCGATCGGCTTCGCTTACGACGGGGTTTTCGGCGGCGAGGCGGGACCGTGGCGCAGTTCCGACCACGACCCGCTGCTGCTCGGCTTCGACGCCGCGCCCGCCCGCTGAGGCGCGCGGCTAGACTTCGCCTCGCATGAGCGCCCCGCCCACCTTCCCGGCCGTGTCCGGCCCGCTGCGCCTCGCGGGCCCCGCCGGCGTGATCGAAGCCGCCGTCGAGCTCCCGAAGCCGGAGGACGTCCGTCGCGGCGTCGCCGTGATCGGCCACCCGCATCCGCCCGATGGCGGCACGATGAACAACAAGGTCGTGACCACCATCGCGCGCGCGCTGGCCGAGTCCGGCATCGCCTCGGTGCGCTTCAACTTCCGCGGCGTCGGGGCCTCCGAGGGCAGCTACGACCAGGGCCGCGGTGAAACGCTCGACTACCTCGCCGTGGCCCAGTGGCTGCAGGCGCAGCGCCCGAACGACGCGCTGTGGCTGGCCGGCTTCTCCTTCGGCAGCTGGGTGGCGCTGCGCGCCGCGCGCCAGCTGCCGGTGCAGCAGATGGTGTGCATCGCGCCGCCGGTCGGCTTCCGCGATTTCACCGGTGTTCCACCGCCGCCATGCCCGTGGCTGGTGGTGCAGGGCGAGCAGGACGACGTGGTCGACCCGCAGCAGGTGTTCGACTGGGCCGCCGCCGCGGAGAACCCGCCGACCCTCGTGCGCATGGCCGAGGCTGGGCATTTCTTCCACGGCCGCCTCGTCGACCTGCGCGGCGCCATCCGCAACGGCGTGCGCAAGAACCTGCCGCCGCTGCAGCACCAGGCCTGATCGCGCGATGCCGGGCCGGCCCTCGAAGCGCTATCTGGACGGCGTGGCCGAAGGGCGCTGGACGCAGGACGCCGGCCAGCTCGCCGCGCTGGTCGAACTCGACCGCGTGGCGCTGGCCCTGCTCGAGCGCCAGCGCGCGGGGTTCCTGAAGAAGCTCGGTTTCCGACTTGCCGGCCACGCCGGCGTACGCGGCCTCTACCTCTGGGGCGGCGTCGGCCGCGGCAAGACCCTGCTCTGCGACCTGCTGCTGGACGCCTGCGCCGAGCTGAAGCCGCAGCGCCTGCACTACCACCGCTTCATGCAGGACGTGCACGCGCGCATGAAGGCGCTGCACGACACCGCCGACACGCTGAGCGTGGTCGCCGCGCAGTACGCGGCGCTGTCGCCGCTGCTGGTGCTCGACGAATTCTTCGTCAACGACATCGCTGACGCGATGATCCTGTCGCGATTGCTTGAACAACTGTTCGACCGCGGCGTCACCCTCGTCACCACCTCGAACATCGCGCCGCCGGGCTTGTACGCCAATGGCCTGCAGCGCGCGCGCTTCCTGCCGGCGATCGCGCTGCTCGAGAAGGACTGCGTGGTGCACAAGCTGGGCAGCGAGACGGATTTCCGCCTGCGCCAGCTCACCCACGCCGACACCTGGCACGTGCCGATCGACGCGGCCGGCGAAGCGCAGCTGGCCGAGCACTTCCGCGTGTTGAACGGCATCGGTGTGTGCCACACGTGCCCACTGTCGGTGAACGGCCGCGACATCCCCGCGAAGGCGCTGGGCGAGGGCGTGGCCTGGTTCGATTTCGAAGCCCTGTGCGAGGGCCCGCGCTCGGCCGCGGACTACATCGAGATCGCCCGCGAGCACCACACCCTGCTGCTCAGCGGCGTGCCGACCTTCAGCGACGAGAGCACCGACGCACCGCGGCGCTTCATCCACCTCGTCGACGAGCTCTACGACCGCAACGTCAACCTCGTCGCCACCGCGGCGGCGCAGCCGCAGGGTTTGTACAAGGGTTTCAAGCTGCGGGTCGAGTTCGAGCGCACGGTGTCGCGGCTGGTGGAAATGCGCAGCGAGGAGTACCTCGCGCGGGCGCATCGGCCGTGAGGCTGCGTGCGGCGGCCTGGCTGCCGTGGATCGCCGCCGCGCTGGCGGCCGCTACGCTGTTCGCGTGGTTCGCGCCCGGCTGGTTCACCTTCGACACCGCCCACCAGTGGTGGATGGCGCGCACGGGCCAGCTCGATTCGACGCACCCCGCGGTGATGGTGCGACTCTGGCAGGCCAGCCGCGCGCTGCTGCCCGATCCGCAAGGCTTCTTCGCGCTGCAGCTGCTCCTCGTCTGGAGTGGGCTGGCCTTCGTCGCCACCGCGCTGCCGCTGCGCACGCCGTGGCGGGTCGCCGTGCTGCTGGGCATCGGCCTGTGGCCGGCCTTCCTCGCGCTGCAGCCGCAGGTGTGGAAGGACCTCTGGATGGTCGGCGCGCTGCTGTGGGCCGTCGGTGCGCTGCTTCGCGAGCACGCCGAGCCGGCGTGGCGATGGCGCGGGCTCGCGCTGATCATGTTGGCCTTGGCCACGGCCTTCCGCTTCAACGCGATCACCGGCGTGCTGCCCTTGTGGGCCTGGCTGGCTTGGCGCATCGCCCGCGTGCCGGTGGGGTCGGCCTCCGAAGCCGGGGCAACCCCACGCGCTGCGCGTTGGCGCGTCGCCGCCGCCGTGCTCAGCCTGCCCCTGCTCCTCGGGCTCGCCGCCGTGCCCGACCGGTGGGGCGCCGTGAAGCCCGTCACCGTGTGGCCGATCATGGCGCTGTGGGACCTCGCCGCGGTGTCGATCGACACCGGGCGCATGGCGATTCCCACGGCATTCCTGAAGCCCGGCGCGACGGTCGACGACCTCGCGCGCGACTTCAACCCAACGGTGAACGTGCCCAGCTTCATCACCGGCACGATCCGATTCCACTACGAGATGGACGTGCCTGCCGAGGACATGGCGGTCCTGCGCGAGGCGTGGGTCACGCTGCCCCTGCGCGAACCGCAGGCCTGGGCGCGGCATCGGCTGCGGCTGTCCGGCTATCTGTTCGGCTTTCGCAATGCGGAGCTCGCCGACACGCAAGTGCTGATGCCAGACCTCGTGCCGTTCCAGGACAACCCGCCGCTGGTGATGGCGCCCTCGCGCCCCCGCGAGGTGCTGGTCGCGGCCTGGCATCGGTGGGTGGACGGGCCGTTCTTCATGGGCTGGCTCTACGTGCTGCTCGCGCTCGGCGTGTTCGCCGTGGCGGCGTGGCGTCGACGGGCCGCCGCCGTGGCGCTGTCGGCCTCGGGCCTCGCGATGGTCGCGCCTCTGGTGCCGCTAGCGACCGCCGCCGATTTCCGCTACCTGCTGTGGCTGGTGGTGGCCAGCCTGCTGGCCTTCGTCCTGCTGCTGTCGCCCACCCCTCGCAAAGGGCGCTGAGGACCCGCGGGAAGGCACGGGATTCAGCGGTTCTTGCCCCCGCAGGCGCTATCCTCCGCCGCGATGACCAACACCCCCGAAACCTCGACGCTCGGCCAGAGCGTCGCTTTTCCGTCGTCTTATGACGCCGGCCTGCTGTTCCCGATCCCGCGCACCGACGCCCGCTCGAAACTGGGCCTCGACGACTCGCTGCCTTTCGTCGGCGTGGACCTGTGGAACGCCTACGAACTCTCGTGGCTCGACCTGCGCGGCAAGCCGCAGGTGGCGCTGGCCGAATTCCGCGTGCCGGCGACCTCGCCGAACCTGGTCGAATCGAAGAGCTTCAAGCTGTACCTGAATTCCTTCGCGCAGGAGCGCCTGGCCAATGCCGACGCCTTGCGCGCGACGCTGATCGCCGACCTTTCCGCGGCGGCCGGCGCGCCGGTGTCGGTGAGCCTGATCGCGCCGACGTCGCCGCAGGCCTTCCCAGTCAGCGTGCTGCCCGGCGAGCTGATCGACGGCGTCGCCATCACCATCGAGCACTACGGCCCGCCCGCGCCGGAGCTGCTGAAATCCGACGCCCAGGAGACGGTGGAGGAGACGCTGGTCTCGCACCTGTTCCGCTCGAACTGCCCGGTCACCGGCCAGCCGGATTGGGCCAGCCTGCAGATCGCCTACACCGGCCCGCGCATCGATCGCGCGGCCCTGCTGCGCTACCTCGTCAGCTTCCGCACGCACAGCGATTTCCACGAAAGCTGCGTCGAGCGCATCTTCCTCGACCTGCGAACGCGCTGCGCCCCGGTGAAGCTGTCGGTGTACGCCCGCTTCACCCGTCGTGGCGGACTCGACATCAACCCGTTCCGGGCCTTGCCCGGCGCCGCGATGCCGGACAATCTGCGCCTGTCGCGGCAGTAGCCGCCCCCCCGTCGAGCCCCGCCATGCCCTGCCATCGCGTCCGTCCGCTCCTGAATCGTCCGTCGGCGACATGCAGGATCGCCGCCGCCCTCGCCTTGGCGCTTGCTTTGGCCGGCTGCGGTGGTGAGCCCGCGGCGCCGGCCGCCGACGCCGGCGCGGCATCGACCACCGCCGAGGCGGGCGGCGCGTCGGCCGAGCCGATCGCGCAGTTGCCCCAAGGCAGCCTCGAAGCCGTCGCCTTGGAAGTGGGCGTGGCCCTCGATGCGGACGGCCGCGTCGCTGCCGTGGCCGAGCGCGTTCGCGCCAGCGATGCGGTGCACGCCAGCCTGGTCACCGTGGGCGAAAGCGAGGCCGCGATGCTCGCCGTGAGCTGGCGCGATGCCAACGGCGCCGAGATCGACGCCGATGAGCGCGCCATCACCGCCAGCGGTCCCGCGGTGCACACCTTCAGCCGCCAGCCCGAAGGCGGTTGGGCGCCCGGGCGCTACGAGGTCGAGGTGCGCGTGGACGGCGAGAGCGCCGGTATCCGCGGGTTCGAGGTGCGCTGAGGCGCGCGACCTACTCGAACCGCCGCTCCAACCCCACGAACACGCTGCGCCCCGCGCCGGGGAAGCTGCGCTCCTCGCCGAAGGCGAAGTCCACGCGCTCCGCGTAGCGGCGATCGGCGAGGTTCATCAGTCGCAGCGTCGCGCGCCAGTCGTCGTTGAGCGACGCGCCGAGCCGCGCATGCCACAGCACATGCCCGCCGTAGCGGCGGGTGTTCGCGGCATCGATGGCGTAGGCGCCCTGCCACACACCCTCGAGCTCGGCCTCGACGCGTGCGCCGAAGCGTCGCCCCACCCGCACACCGCCCAGCCACTCCGGGGCGGTATCGACGCGCGCGCCGCGGCGGATCGTCTCGCCGCCGGGCAGCCCGCGGTCGAAGGCGTAGCGCTGGTCGCTCCAGGCGAGCTGCCCCTCGAGCCACGAGGCGTTGTCCGGGGCCCACGCGACGGACAGTTCGATGCCGCGGTGGCGCGTGGCCGCGCCAGGCACGCTCAGCCCGGCCGCATCGCGCAACAGCACGTCGCGTTTGCGCATCGCGTAGGCCACGGCCTCGGCGCGCAGGGGGCCCTCCGCGAAGCGCAGCGTGGCTTCGAGGCTGTCGGCGGTTTCCACCCCGATGCCGTCGACTGTCTGCCCGCGCTGAAGCCGGTACAGCTCGGTGGCCTGCGGGAAGCGGAAGGCGCGTGCCGCACGGGCGCCGACCGACCAGCCGCCGTCGAGGCTCCGCACCCAGCCGAGCTGCGCGCTGCG